>Ga0213828_1001832_pt1 | contig 16486 bp, 22 predicted proteins | sample MC6MC0897MG_FD_180664 | JGI IMG/M metagenome (GOLD analysis project Ga0213828, IMG submission 180664) | Enriched soil aggregate microbial communities from Iowa State University, Ames, United States - MC6-MC0897-MG | ecosystem: Environmental > Terrestrial > Soil > Unclassified | place: USA: Iowa... | reverse complement strand
GTCCAGTCCATCATCGGTGCAACGCTGAAGCGGCGTGACGGCTCAGGGCGCGTGTTTTGAGGCTTTGAGGCTGATTCTAGGGGCATTCTGGTCTACGCATTTTGTACCATTTTTCGGGGTTTTTGGGCGTTTTTGGAGTGACGGTGGTACGATGTACCACCGTCAGCCACGCTTGTACCACCGAAAATCATGGCAACGATTAGAGCAAGGAAAAAGGCCGATGGAACGGTTAGCTATACCGTCCAGATCCGCCTCAAGAAAAAGGGTGTCCTAGTCTACCAAGAAGCCCAGACGTTCGCCCGTAAGCAGGCGGCGCAGGCCTGGGCGAAGCGACGAGAGACCGAGCTGGCTGAGCCAGGTGCAATCGAGCGCGCCAACCGTGGTGGGCATGCAGTCAAAGACATGATCGATCGTTACCTGGTGGAAGCCGAGAAAGCCCGGCCGCTGGGTAAGACGAAGCGGCAGACCCTCCTGGCTATCAAGAACAGTTACCTCGGGGAGGTGATCGACTCCGACATCTCTCAGCAGGTGCTGGTGGACTATGCCCTATGGCGTATGAGCCTTGAAGGCGGTGGCATCAAGCCGCAGACAGCCGGCAATGATCTGGCACACCTAGGTTCAGTTTTGTCGCTGGCCAGGGCGGCGTGGGAGTACGAGATCAATCCTCAAGCCATGCCCGACGCTCGCCTCGTGCTGAAGCGGCTCGGCTACAACATGAAAAGCCGGGAGCGGGATCGCCGGCCAACGCTCGAAGAACTCGACAAGGTGCTTAAGCATTTTTTCGAGATGCTCGCACGGCGTCCGACAGTCATACACATGCCGAAGGTCGTGGCCTTTGCCATTTTCTCTACGCGCCGTATGGACGAGATCGCTCGCATCATGTGGGAAGATCTGGATGAGCACCGCCAGGCGGTGAAAGTGCGTGACATGAAGAACCCCGGGCAGAAAATCGGCAACGATGTGTGGTGCCATCTGCCGGATGAGGCGTGGGCGATTGTGCAGAGCATGCCGCGTCAGTGTGCGGAGATCTTCCCCTACAACACCGACTCAATAGGCACGGCCTGGTCCAGGGCTTGCAAAATGGTTGGCGTGGAAGATCTGCATTTTCACGATTTACGTCACGAAGGTGTGAGCCGCCTGTTCGAAATGGATTGGGATATCCCGCGCGTATCGAGTGTTTCCGGTCATCGTGACTGGAATTCGCTGCGGCGTTACACCCATCTCAGGGGGCGTGGCGATAGATATATGGAATGGAGTTGGTTAGAGCGGATTATCCAAGACTCAGTCACCTTAGGCGCTCGGGTTCAGTAGTTGGCTGGGGTAGGCGCAGAATTGACCATCACCTGCACTCGCCTTGACGGGGCGCTTGCATGGGACTTGATTGGTGCAACGGATGTCTTGATCCGTATTAAGCGGCCAGATCTGCCCTGCGAGTACCATCGTCTTGGGGCGATCAGTCCAGCAGGAGTGGCTGTTCTCGATCCGAAGCGGCACTTGATCTAGGCAGCTCGCGGCCAAAAGCGGACGCTATTTATAGAAAAACAAAATAGGGAAATGTTGAGTATATGGCGGTATCTGAGAACTCTGAGTGGCGTTGGCTAGATGCGGTCAAAGAGCTGCTCAAAGAGCTGACTTCGCAAGTCCAAGGCAATGAGTCAAAAGCGCTGTGTGATTTATTTCCTTTCTTGGACTCGGCCAATGAATCCCTGGAAACTCTAGATTGGCTCATTAGCTACCTCCGGTTGCGCGATGCATATGTGATATCGCGAGTAATCTATGAAACGCTTCTAAATGCATGTTTCATCACCACTGATCCTCAAGTATTAGGGTTAAGAGCGCATACGCATGCTAAACAGAAAGCTCTTCGGGGCCTAGTGCGGGCCATTGAGGTTTCTGGTGAAAAAATATTTGAGCACCGGCCTGACGGTGTAGACGAACTCATGGGCATGCCATTGCATAAAAAATGGCTGGACGAGTTTACGTCCAAAACCGGAAGAGAAGTGACCTCGTGGACTCCTGAGAATGTATCAAAACGTCTAGACGTGATTAATGAGTCGTTCGGTCAAAGTAAAAGTCGGGGTTTTGCATTTGGCCTTTTGCTGTATAGGCATTCGTCAGAAATAGCTCACGGTACTTTATTCGGTACTATGTTTTCATGGGGTGCGATGGAGGTTGGAAAACCTTTGCCTGGCCCCAAAGACATGGCCATATTTAGAGAGAGGGAAATGCAGTACTTGATAAAGCTGCTTGCGTACTCTATCGAATCTGCAATAAGAATTATTTCAGCACTGCTTGGTGATGAAGCCTTGTCTGAAAGAGCAATACAAGCACGAGTCGATTACTACGGAGAGAAGAAAGGTCATGAGACCCCTTTCGATAGGCAGATTCGTTTGAATTTAGATGTTCACAACTGAACGCTATCGAGCTAATACGGACGCATCGAAAATTCCGGTTCGCACAATCACTGATTTGCAAGTGAGTATGAACAGGCTTGCCGAGATGTGTAAAGTTAAATGTGCCCCTAAATGGATGTATTAAGCATGACTGAAAAAACACAAATTGATAGTGTATTGAAAATGCACGAAGATTTCGACGATAAAACTATTGAGCTAATGTGGGGGCGCGCTTTATTTGTTTTTGACTCAAATGTACTGCTCGATCTTTATCGTCTGCCCATAAATGCGAAAAATGAATTATTGAATGTCTTAAGGCATCCGAAGATAAAAGATAGGATATGGATTGGCTTTCAGGGTCTCCTTGAATTTCTAAATAATCGCCATGATATAATAGGTGATCAAAAAAGCAAGTTCGAAGAAGTTCGGGGTTTGTTGAATGATGCTAACGCTAACTATAAAGAATCCCTCAAAATTCTCATGGCAGGTTTGGAAAGGTTAAGGCTAAGCAAGAGGCACTCATTAATTGAGCCGGAAAAGTATATAACGTATGAAAAGATAAACTCAGGAATAGATTTTATCAATGATTTCTTGGGTGAGCTTGACAAGCTTGAAGAGAAGCAACCAGACGTTCATCAGGCAGATAATACAAAAGCACAAGTATTAGAGATATTTAGCGGGAAAGTTGGTGATGGATTTGACAAGGATGAGCTGTACAGGATTTACGACGAAGGAGAGGAGCGCTACAAGCAAGAAATACCGCCAGGATATAAAGACAAGGGGAAGAAACACTTCTATGTCGTGAAAGATGTAGAGTATAAGTGTAAATTTGGTGATCTTGTTTTTTGGAAGGAAGTTATTCGCAAGGCTCGATCTGAGAGTATTGAGTATCTGATTCTAGTAACTGGTGATGTTAAGCCGGACTGGTGGTTTGAGAAAAGAGGTAAGAAGCTTGGTCCAAGAAAAGAGCTTCTCAACGAGATTTATTCTAGCGCTACCGAGCTAAAAGCGTTTCATATGTATGATACTTCAAATTTCTTACGTCGAGTGGGCGAAAGGTTTACAGTTGATGTAAGCGAGTCCACAATTTTCGAAGCTCAGAGCTTGATAGATTCAGAGCGCGAGCACGATTCATCTGAATGGGTAGATTTTTTTGAAATTTTGAAGCTTGTAGCCTCGAGTTTTGATAAGATCATTCTTGTGCAGGCGCCTCGAATAACAATAAGCCCGAGTATCAAAATTCCCTTAAATAACTTATTTACTGCGCTATGTGAGATAGTCCACAATGTCATATGTCATGGAGATAACAACCGGCTTCATATTGATTTGCTTGCGGATAATGGGTTCGAAGTAATCCAGTTTACAAACACGTATAGCGGACGAAGCCCCAGTGCTATCCTGCCTGACGAGCACCATCTACAAAGCTCACTCATGGAACGCAGAACAGGCTTGGCGATGATTCGAAGCGTTCTACGTCGTGACGGAATAAGTATACGTACTTCGCACACCATGGATGAATACTGTTTGGAAATGCTCATTCCAAAGCCAATATTCAAGTCATGAGGTCGAATGGAGTACTACGGCGTTAGATGTGTGTTTTGCATTGTCGGCCAAATGGTAGTGTAATATATGACTGGCACTCTTTTGAGTGCCGGTCTGCCTTGGAATTCAAATGGGCGCATTAGGAAAAGCGAAGCATATTTAGGCGTTTACGAAAAGTGCGTGCGCGACTTCGACCTTTCCTTGCGTTTTTAGCTTTGACTCGCCGTCAGTTCTTATTCAACTGCGTACACTCTTTGCGCGCAGCATCCCGCTGCTGGTCCAGGTAGAGAGCTAGATCCGCAATGTGTATGCCCCGGGCGCTCTTCTGGCTCGGTTCAAGTCGGGTGATGGGCAGCTTGATCTCCCCGGCCAGCACCTTGCGTTGGAATACGAGCGGCGTAAGGTGCGTGAAGTAGTCAGCGCATACCTGTTCGAGCGAGATAATCGCCGTGCCGTTGTACTGTGCCATCAAAACAAAGGCTGTGTTCACGCATGGCCCTCCTGCTCCAGCGAATTCGTCTCGGCGTTGCTGGGCCGAGCGGATTGCCGACCCTCACTGAGCTGTGTTAACACCTGTTTGCTGGCAAGGTTAAACAACTCGTCGGCGCTAACTGGCGCTATGGACTGCTCGAAGTTGCGCACGGCCTCAAACCGAGTTCGATACAGCCCGGCCTGGCCGAGCCAAGCGGCTGCGTTGGGGGTCGCGGTCGGTGCGGGATGGTCGTGCTGGCTCATGCTGCCTCCTCCGTGCTTGTGGCACCGGCAGGGGTTTCGCGCAATTGGGTGTGAATCCGTTTAGCCAGGCCTCCCAGTTGGGTGGCTTGCAAGCTCGCGCGTGATGCCTGCTGAGTTGCCTTCATTGCGATTAGCGTCCGCTCGGTCAGGCTCAGGGTTTCCATGGCGCTGATGAGCAGCTCGTAATCCGCCCTCGTCATCGCTAATCCGGTGTAGGACATGATCCGAGTTTCCAGCTCGCGGATGCTGCCTTTTAGGTGTGCGATAGCTGTGTGGTGCTTACGCTGGTCTGCTTCGGCTTGAACTTTGGCTTCGTCCAGGTCGTCCTGAAGACCTTTGATCCGCAGTTTCAGATCAGCCTTTAGGCTTTGTTTCCCTGCTTCCAAGCCTCTGTTGAAGGCTCGGTGGCGCGCTTTCGCGAAAAGGAAAGGCAGGATGGCCAGGGTGATCAGCAAGAGAATGCCAATGGCAAGAACTTGTTGGTGCGGTTGCATGTGCTGTGCTCCGAAGTGCCCAGCACCGGCCGGAAGTGTGGTGGTGGCCTGGTGCTGGTTGTGTTGCCCCTGATGGCCGGGGCTGCCTGTGTTAAGCCGTCTTCTTCGCTTGGGTGTCGAGGTAGTCGGCCAGGTCATGCAGGTAAATCACGTACTGCGCTCGGGCTGAGTGGTGCAGCTTTTTAGGCTTCAGCCCAATCTTTCCCGTGTTGATCAGCTCTCTGAACCGACGGTCTGTTTTGATGTGCGGAAAGTAATGCTCTCGCACGGCAGTCAAGGTCGGGCAGGGGGTGGTCCATTGCTTGCGCAGTTGTCCAAGCGTGTCCGTCATTGGCGGTCCCCGTACCCCTCGGGTAGTTGGCCGAGCTTGGTGCGTACTGCGTTCGCAAGCGTGAGCTTGCAACTGCCGTAAGCAGTCGCGCAGATGTCGCCGTGATCATTGGTTACAACGGTACCGAAGGGGTGGTCTTCGTCCGTGGTGGGAGTGATGTAAGCGCGCAAACCTTCAGGTAGCACATCGCTCACGCAGTCGAGCGCTTCCATCAAGGCAATTGCGCGCTGGGTCTGTTTTCCCGACTCAGTTCGGCCGTTGGCCACGTCCTGAAGGAAGTTGCGAAGGGCCATGTACTTGGTCGAGTCGCCGCGCCGCAGGGAGATCGAGCCCGTGTAGGGGCCAAAACGCACCTGCAGGTGGTGGTCGCGGTCGTCGTTCTCAACCAGGATGTGGGCGTCGAGAGAGATTTCAGGGCGGTTCAGGGGGCAGGTGGTGTTGCCGCCATTCTCCAGCGTGCGCTCCAGCAGCATCACGCGGCGCAGCTTGATTGTGAAATCACTCATGCCACACCCCCGTTAGGTACGGCGCGAACGTGCCCGGATGTAGTGACGATCAGTTGCAGGCCGGTGAAACGTTGAAACGCCTCAATCGTGGCTGGGCGGGTACAGGTGGTGGGGTGCAAGTAGACCTTGCACCCATTTCGGAGCTGCGCAATTGGCATTTCTGGACCTCAGTGGTGAGAGGGTTGCGGTCCAGACAATACTCAAACGAATTTTTCCGGTCAATACCTAAACGAGACGATTGCGATTCGTTTAGGGGTTAAAAGATTTCAACCTTCGATACGACCACGCCACAAATGGTTGCGTCACTCGGCAGTTCGATGATTGGGTCCGGCCAAGATGGGTTCAGAGGCTTCAAAAAGTGCCGCTCACCCTCTACCACCAGCTGCTTGAAGGTTGCCTCTTTACTATTTGCCAGCTTGACGATGACCAGGGAGCCATTTTCATAGTCCCTAGCCGGGTCGACAAAGATGATATCTCCCTCTCTGAAGGAGCGACGCTCATGCGGGTTAAACATGGAAAGACCGCGAACCCGCAGGGCAAAAGTCGCACTGCTGTGTGAGACGGCGCAGGGTAACCAAGCTTCTGCAGCCTCAAGTTCAAACGGTTCTTGCATCTCGCACCAGGCTCCGGCCTGTACCCAGGAAATCAGAGGTACGAAGCCACGAACGTTCGGTCCTGGCTCCACATTGGCCGTTGGCCCGAGTGGCGGCTGACTGCCACCTTCTCCCTTCCATAGCCAATCAGTAGTCACACCGAGGGCTTTTGCGATCCGCTCGACATTCTCATGGCGGGGGCTAGCCGATGTGCCCGACAGAATCCTATGGATGGTTGGCTGTGGTACTCCCGAACGTCGGGCGAGCTCGCCGCCTGACAGCCCGAGTTCATGCATGCGTTTTGCTACGCGATTCCCTATCACTGCGGATTGCTCTGATTAGTTTGCGTATCACAAGTGTATTGCTCTGACCTATACGTTTGGGTAATATCTGGTTATTCGCTAACGAATAGGTTGCATCATGTCCATACAAGAGATGCTTGGAGCGCTAATCGAGAGGGGCTTTTCGCAACGCGCGATTGCAGAGCGGGTTGGCGTTACTCAGCCAACCATCTATCGCGCCACGAAGGGGGCGGCGGTTCGCTACGAGGTAGGCAAAGCTATCGAGGCTTTTTACGAGGAGCAGGTAGTAGGAAGTAAGTGCAAGAAGGAACACTGAGCCAGGGCCTCTCACCACAAGAATCCCCTAGCTCAGCGTGAACGGCGCATAGCGCCGATGTACCCCGCCATCCGGTCGCCTCTCACCACAAGATCCGCCGGATGACTAGAACCGCGTGAAATGCCCGCACAGCACGCAAAGCACAACACATCGGTCGTATTCACAGGATAGGGCGTACTTACCCCTGTGACTACACCGTTAATCGAGGTTTAACGGTTCATGAGTCGCATCGATAACCAGCAGGACAACAGTCCCGCTCTTTCCCTGCGGCACGCGCTTTGGCGTGCCGGCCGCGAATACAAGGGCGGCATCACTAGGTTGGCGTTTGAGATGGGTATGGATCTCGACGCTCTCCAGAAAAAGCTCAAGCACGACGAAGAGCGCCGGTGGCTCAGCCCTGACGAACTGGAAGAGGTTCTGCAATGGACTGCCGATCGGCGCGTTCTCGACGCCCTAGGTCGTGCCGCTGGCGTTGTTTGGTATCGCCCGGCACCGGTCCCTGCAACCAATGAGCAACTGAAAGCAGTTGGCCTGCTGCTTAAGGAAGCGGCAGAGTTCGTGAGCAGTATGCACGAGGGCGCTGCCGACAACGTGTGGGAGCCGCACGAGGTGCAGAAGCTGGATGCATGCGGGCTGGATGTGATTCGTCAGGTGCTGGCCATCACATCGGGTGCACGCCAAGCCATGGAGGACCAGGGCAATGGCTGATGCAGTCGACTTCGCTAATGACCAAGCTGAGTACTTTCTCCAACTTTCGCTGCAGCGCCTTGCGCGACTTCCTGACAGGCCTTCAGCACAGAACTGCGAAGACTGTGATGAGCCTATTCCTGTAGCTCGTCAGCTCTCGGTCGCTGGTTGCGTGACCTGCATCGATTGCCAGGATCTGCGGGAGCGTCGTCGATGAGTGAGCGCCCAACCCCTACCACAGCTGATTGGGCGCGCCGGTACATTGAAACCTTCAATCTGGCTCTGGTTCCCATCGAGCCAGGTGAGAAGGGGCCTAAGGGTAACGGCTGGAACAAGCCCGGAGGCTACTTCACTGTCGCTGCTGATGCTGAGTCGTTCTGGAAGAAGCGCCCGAGTCACAACCTTGGGGTAGTGCTCGGGCCGAGTGGTGTCTGCTCGCTGGACGTTGATGAAGCTCAATGCACCCGGCAGATCCTGAGCGAGTTGCTCGGGATGGACTTGGACGCGTTGGCAGATGCTTATCCGACCTCGGTGGGCAACCCAGCACGCTTCCGCATTATGTTCCGGGTTCCCGATGGAGTTGATCTGAGCTGGCATCCACTGACCTGGCCAAGCCAGGCGGATCCAGATGGCTCGATCCACAAGGCGCTCATGGCGCAGGTCAGGGCTGCCAGAGACGCTGGGGACACTGACCGGGAGGCTGCATTGAAGGTAGCCGCTGAGCCGTTCAAGAAGATCCCCGTCTTCGAGCTGCGTGCCGGCCTGGTGCAAGATGTACTGCCGCCCTCTATCCACCCTGGTACTGGCCTGCCATACACTTGGCGTACACCGCCATCTGCGGAAGGTCTGCCAGAGCTGCCCCCTCAGTTACTCGCTATCTGGCAGGGTTGGGAAAAGTTCAAGCCCAAGGCTGAGGCTGTTTGTCCTTGGCTGCCTCAAGCATCGCCGGCGCCGCGACCAGCACCTGCAAGGCCTCGCCCTGCTACTGGGCGCAGTGGGCGTGATCTGCCAGAAGTGATCCCGCTGTTCAACTAGGCACACGACATCGCTACGCTGATTGAGGCCCATGGCTACGAGCGTCGAGGCGACAAGTGGCTCTGCCCGCAGAGCAGCAGTGGTTTGGCAGGTGTCAGCATCATCGACGACAAGCTGTTCTCCCACCACAGTTCCGACCCGTTGGCGAACGGTCACAAGAACGATGCGTTCGATGTGTTCTGCATCTTGGTGCACAACGATGACCGGCGTGCGGCGACCCGGGCCGCTGCGCAGATCCTGGGCATTGATGCCAAGTCACGCCCACCAGTTCCGCCACCACTGGGCGAGCTTCCCCGTGCCCCGTCGCTGGTCAAGCAGGCCGAAGAACCTTCAGCTGGCGAAGGCAACGCCGAGCGGTTCCCCCAAGCTATTTCGAACGGCGGCTCAGCCAGCCCGGCCACCTCCTCGGCCGCCGGGGGGGAGGGGGGAAGGGCTATGGACATTGCTACCGCAATGCGCCGCTTCGCCCTGGTCGAGGGGACCACAAACGTATGGGATATGGACAAGGCGAAGCCTATGAAGCGTGGCGGCTTCGAGGCTCTGGTAGGCAAGCCGATTGCAAAAGAGTGGATGGAGCGTACCGACAAGAAGCTGATCGCCCCCGAGCAGGCTCAAGAGCTTGATCAGGCTCGTCGGCTGTCCGCCAAGAAAGGAGGGGCGCTGAAGCTCGATCCCATCGAGCGATACGTCTACATCGATGGGACCAAGGACGTTTGGGACCGAGAGAAGAAACGCCGTATCGCCGAAGGCGCCGTGAAAATGGCGATGGGGGAAGAGTACAAGTGGTGGCTCAACAGTCAGAATCGCCGTGTAGTGGACGTGGACCACATCGTGTTCGATCCCACCATGACCAAGGATCCCAACATCTACATCAACACTTTCGAGGGGCTGCCACTGGAGCCAGTGCGTGATGACGCGGCCTGCGAGAATCTGCGATGGTTGATTTCGTTCCTCTGTAACCATGACGGGGATGCGCTGGCTTGGCTGACGAAGTGGTTGGCGTACCCACTGCAGAACATGGGGGCCAAGATGGATACAGCGGTGCTTATGCACTCCATCATGGAGGGCTCGGGCAAGAGTCTACTGTTCGCTGATATTTTCGGTCAGCTGTACGGACAGTACGCCGCGACTGTTGGCCAAACGCAGTTGGAAGGTAGCTTCAACGCCTGGCAAAGCCGCAAGTTGTGGGCTGTGTTCGAGGAGGTCGTTAGCCGTGACCAGCGGTACAACCAGGTAGGCAAAATCAAACACATGATCACTGGCAAGACGGTGCGGATGGAATCGAAGTTCATCAATGGCTGGGAAGAAGCCAACCACATGAATGCGGTCTTCCTGAGCAACGAAATCATGCCGTGGCCTATCAGCGATGATGATCGCCGGATGCTGGTGATGTGGCCCCTGCAAACACTGCCGGTGGAACGGCAGAAGGCTATTGGTCGGGAGTTGGTCAACGGAGGGGTGGCTGCGCTGTACGGTTGGCTGCTCGCGGTGGACCTCGGCGATTTCAACCAGCGTACCCGACCTCCGAAGACCGAGGCCCGCCAACGTTTGGTCGCGCTTAGTCGAACGGCATGGCAAACTTTCCTGCACCTCTGGAAAACTGGAGAGCTTGGTCGAGGTTTGTGGGGTTGTTGCCTCGCGACAGATCTGTACGCGCTGTTCATTGAGTGGTGCTCCCGTAACAAAGAGCACACAATGAGCCAAACGAAGTTCTCGTTGATGCTCAGCGCAACGGTGGAGAAGACGCGCTCGATCCCATGGACGGAGCGTAACAATCGTCGCTTTGCGGCGTTTTTCTTCCCCGATGATCCCGAGGCTTCCCTGCCCCCATCGTTCAATGCGGCCGAGCTGGGGCAGGCCGTCATAACCTGGCGCAGCAAGGCGAAACTTGCAGGGTGGAACGTTGATTCATGGGATCACGTTAAGGGGGTGGCAGCATGAAGCCAAGAGCCCCCGTGTTGAGTGTGTTGGGTTTGTGTTGGGTTGGTTTGAGTAACCCAACACACCTAGAGACCCCGAATTTCAAGGCTTCCCGTACCCCTGTGTTGAGTGTGTTGGGTTCGCGCACGCGCACGCGCGTGCGTGAAATATTTGTCTGTTCTCAATGGCTCTACAAAAAAACCTATGCGAGGACTAAAAAACCCAACAAACCCAACACACTCAACACACCTAATATTAATGCATTGAATTCATTGGTTTTTATCTGTGTTGGGTTTGTGTTGGGTTGCTTGAATGTGTGTTGGGTTCTGTTTTTCGGGGGACTCTGCTGATGAAAAAGGATATTGATGACCTCATGCGCCACTGGGGCGAGCAGCGGGCGCGGTGCGGGTTGGTGTCAGGGCTGGGCAGCCAGTTGGGTACCATCATGGAATGGAAGGGCGCAGCGCCTCGCGGTGGCGCATCGGGCTCAAGGATCCCGGTCAACGGCTTGGGCATGGATCGCGCCGCTGCAGAGGTTGAGGCAGCGGTTGCGGAGTTGGAGCGTCGTGATGATCGAGGCCAAACCCTGGCCCGCCTGGCTACCTTCCGATATCTGTACGAGACGACGATCCGCGAGCAGATGAGGGCAGTCGGCTTAGCGGAGGGTGCTGAGCGCACCTACTGGAACTGGCTGGATGCGCTGCATCTGCAGGTGGCCAGGATCATCGTCGCCCGCTCCGGGTTGAATCGGACCACTACCGTTCGTCGGGTTGGAATGCGCCGAGCGTGCGCCGAAGTTGCGCCGAAGTAGTGTCGAAGTGGAGTGCCGAAAATAGCCTCTTTTCGGTTTTGCAGTTCCTCGGTAAAAAGGCTCCACGATGTAAAAAGTGCGCTTAGGCGCTTCCCCCATAAGCACTGTGCTGTGCAACCCGCCCCGACTTTCGGTGCATCGAGAACCCTGCCAACTGGCGGGGTTTTCTTTTTCCGGCGCCGTGCTTTGCCAATGAGGCTTACATGAACAGCGAGCAACAAACGTTAGCCGAACTGCCGATTTGGATGGTGATTGTGCTGTCCCTGGTCGGCGGTGTTTCGGGAGAGATGTGGCGGGCGGACATGGCGGGAGCTCGCGGCTGGGGGCTGGTCCGCCGGCTGGCGTTGCGCTCTGGTGCCTGTGTGACCTGCGGGCTTTCGACCAACATGCTGCTGTACGCCCTCGGCGTTTCGGTGTGGGCTGCGGCAGCGGTTGGTTGCTTGGCTGCGATGGCCGGCGCCGATGTTGCGATCAACCTCTACATGCGCTGGGTCGCCAAGCGGCTGGGCGTGAGCGAGATGCCACCGCCCAGTCACCCTGGTGCCGGTTAAGACAAGCGCTTCTGTTTAGTCGTCAACCTCATTGATGCTGACTTTGAGCGTCCGCGCGAAGTAGCCGCGATGCTCTACAGCCTCGATAACCTCTTTCCTGTTTAGTCCCAAGGGGAGGCTACCGACTTCGCTATCGACTTGGTTTGGTCGTTCAAGCCCGTTCAGAAAACTAGGTTGGAGCCCTTCAAGCTGATTGATGCTTGTGCCGCGCTTCACGATCAGAAGTCTCTCAAGCGCCTGATCGCGGTAGATATCGAACTGCATTTTCAAGTCCTTTTTGATGGGGGCGTCGGAACGGCGCCGCCAACCGGACTTGTTACCACGACTGCTCTTATTTTTACAGCTCACCAATCTGTGAGTTCAACCTACCTGTGAGGTGCTTATGACTCAGAAAACTTACACCGTATTTTTGCCTGATCGTCCCTTGCCCATTTGTATCGAGGCTGATGACTTCGCGCCTTTGGGGTGCGAGCTGGTTCTGCGTAAGGGCGACGAAGCGGTGGCGCGTACTTCTGATCGCGGGTTTGTGGTTCGTACCGATTTGGCCCATGAGTCTTGTGCAGATGCTGAGCGGCTGCCGTGGCAGTCGAAGCGTCCGAGCGTGGAGCCAATTGCGCCTGGCGCCATTGCGGAGATCAAAAGTCATCCTGCCCCAGTGTGGCCGTTTATGGCCGGTGTTGGCGCCGCGTTGGCTTGCCTGTATGGGGTCGGCAGCTGGTTGGTGTGATGAAATGCCCCGGTCGATGCTGGCTAGGGCCGGGGACCCTGGCGATATGGCCGGGGTACGGGGCAGGAAACCCGCGGCTCTTCGTTAGCGGACAGTTCACCAGCTTAGTGAACTGCGGTGAACTGGTTAACCCCCTGAATTCATTGGGTGAACTGGACTTTTCGCAATGACATACCTGACTAAATCGGAGTTCGCCGCCCGACGCGGATGGTCGAAATCCTACGTTTCCAAGTTGGCCAGCCAGGGTCGTCTCGTCCTCACCGACGACGGCAAGGTTGACGTCGGAGCTACCGAGGCGCTGCTGGTCGAGTCAGCTGATCCGAGCAAGGCGGCAGTCGCATCTCGGCATGAAGAAAACCGCATCGAGCGTGATGTGCGCAGCCAGCTCCAACCGGTCGATACCATTCCTGCGGTGCAGCCAGTGATTCAGCAGCCCGGCAAGGGCTTGGACTTCCAGAAGGCGAGGGCGCATCGCGAGTACTACCTGGCCCAACTTGCCGAGGCTGAGTTCAACAAAGTTCAAGGCAACCTAGTTGAGCGCAAGTTCGTGGAAAATGCAGCCTTCTCTGCTGGCCGCACCCTTCGGGACCTTGTGTTTGGTCTTGCGCCACAGCTCGCTGCCGAGCTGTCGGGTATGAGCGATTCCTGGGAAATCGAAAAGCACCTTACGAGCGCGTTTCGCCAAGTCTTTGAAGACGCGGCGAAGATGAGCGGCGCCGATCTCGAACAAGCCATGACACAGAGCTGAGCCTATGCCCACCGGATACGCGGACGGTGCGAAGGTGTACCGCGAAGCGTTTGGCCGTGGGCTCAAGCCCGACCCAGAATTATGGGTGGATGAGTGGTCTGACGAGTACATGCGGATTCCGCGTGATACCGGTGCAGCCGAACCCGGCAAATACCGCACGGCGCGAACACCGTACGCCCGAGAACCCATGCGCTGCCTATCACCTGCGCACCCCTGCAAGCGCGTCATCACCATGGTCGCCTCGCAGCTTATGAAAACGCAGATCGCTCTGAACTGGATCGGGGCGCTGATCCACATGTCACCCTCCAACATTTTGACCTTGCTGCCGAGCTTGGCCCTGGCCAAGCGGGTGTCTGCGCGAATCGGCAAGACCATCGACGCGACTCCAGAGCTAAAGGCTCGGGTGGCGACATCCCGTTCGCGGGATGCACGCAACACCATGGATACGAAGGAGTTCGAGGGCGGCACGCTCTACGCAACGACGGCTGGCTCGGCCTCCAACCTGGCAGAGCTGGCAGCACGGTTTATCTACGGTGATGAGATTGACCGCTGGGACGTTGACGTCGATGAAGAGGGTGACCCCGTCGATTTGGCTGAAACCCGGGGGAGTACCTTCGGCCGCAATGCCAAGTTTTATTTCTCCAGCTCACCCACGATAAAAGGCGCATCGCGGATTTCTGATCTTTTCGAGATGAGCGACCAGCGGTACTACTACGTGCCGTGCCCAACGTGTGGCCATATGCAGGTGCTTGAGTGGGAGCGCCTGCTGTATTCAGCCGACTTCCAGACCGTCCACTACGTATGTTCTTCAGACGATTGCGATGTGCTGATCGAGGAGCACCACAAGGGAGAGATGCTCGCCAAGGGGGAATGGCGCTCTCACTCGCAGGGCGATGGGGAAACTGTTGGTTTCCACCTCAACGCTCTTTATGCGCCTCTCGGTTGGACCTCATGGGCGGATCTGGCCAAGCAATACGAGAAGGCCAAACGCGCCCAGGATCGGGGCGACCTTGAGCCCATGCAGGTGTTCTACAACACCCGCTTGGCGAAGGTGTGGGACAGTGCGGTCGAGCAAACCAAGGCTGAGGTGCTGCAGACACGCGCGCTGCAAGAAGACTATGTCCTAGGCACCTTGCCCGTCGGGGCGCTTGCCTTGACGGCTTCTGTCGACGTTCAGGCCAACCGCTTGGAGCTGATGACGATGGCTTGGGGTGCCGGTATGGAACGCTGGGTGGTCGATCACCAGGTGATTCCCGGCGATCCGGCCGACGAGCGCACCTGGTCAGTGTTGGACGAGCGCCTAAAAGTCCGGTACCGGCATCCATGCGGCGTGAGCCTCGGCATTCTGGCCACCGGCATCGACTCAGGCGGTCACCACACGCATGAGGTCTACCAGTTCGCTCGCGTCCGCCGCTGGCGCAACGTGTTCGCGCTCAAGGGGGCAAGCAAGCCGGGGCGGCCCGTGATTGCCCAGCGTCCATCCCAGGTGGACGTAACGTGGAAAGGTCAGACGGAGCGAAACGGCGCGGAGCTGTGGATCGTCGGTACCGACACCGCCAAGGACTGGATCTACAACCGCTACAGCTTCGAGAAAGGTCCAGGTGCGCTGCACTTTGCCAAGGACCTACCGGACGAGTTCTTCCAGCAGTGTGTGGCCGAGCGGAAGGTCGCTCGCTACGTGAAGGGCTACAAGCGGATTGAGTGGGTCAAGGGCAAGGCCGACCGCAACGAGGCGCTCGACCTGATGGTTTACAACCTGGCCATGGCCAACTTCCTTGGCCTGCACCGCTACGGCGAACAGGACTGGGACAAGCTGCGGCAGGCGCTGGCGCAGGCCAACTTGTTCGAGCAGGGCGAACTGGAGACAGCCCGGCCCCAGGCCAGCAATCTTGATGACGACCAGGACGATGAGGTCGATTCACCAGCCCCTGTACCTGCCCCCGTCAAGCGAAACGATCCGCCACCACCGCCGGCTCCGCGAGCCGCATCCCAACCCATGCAACGCCGCAGCTCCAGCAGCGGCTACTTGAAGAGACGCTGACATGGCTTACACAAAAGCACACCTCGACGCTGTCGAGCGGGCGATTGCGCGTGGTGAGAAGACCGTCCGCTACAGCGACCGCACCGTCGAATATCGCACGGTCGATGAGCTGATCAAGGCTCGCGATCTGATCCGTACTGAACTGGTGGCTGCCGCAGGGCCGCGTTCGCGGGTAATCCGCATTTACCATGGGGGCAAGGGGCTGTGAGCGGACGCTACCTGTCCCTCGGTCGTTCGGGCATTTTGGTGCCTGAACGGATAAAGGCCAGCTATGAAGGCGCTGCCGAGGGCCGGCGCTCATCAGGATGGGATGCGCCGGATACCGGCGCGAACAGCTTGATCATGCCGGCTTTGCGCAACTTGCGGTCCCGCTCACGCAGCGCGGTGCGCAATGACCCCTATGCCGCCAACGTCATCGACAAGCGTGTCAGCAACCTGATCGGCACCGGCATCACCCCGCACCCGCGTTTGCTAGACAAAGCGATCCGCAAGGCGATGCAGGAGCTGTGGGAAGACTGGGTTGATGAGGCCGACGCCGATCAGCTCACGGACTTCTACGGGCTGCAGGCGCTGGTGGCGCGGACTGTTGAACAGTCGGGTGAATGCTTCATCCGGCTGCGCCCGCGCCGGCTGGAGGATGGTTACGCGGTGCCGCTGCAGCTGCAGTGCCTGGCACCGGAGTTCGTCCCGCACGACAAGTTCGAGCTGACCCGGTTCGGCAATGTGATCCGGGCTGGAATCGAGTTCAACGGCA
>Ga0213828_1001830_pt1 | contig 16502 bp, 9 predicted proteins | sample MC6MC0897MG_FD_180664 | JGI IMG/M metagenome (GOLD analysis project Ga0213828, IMG submission 180664) | Enriched soil aggregate microbial communities from Iowa State University, Ames, United States - MC6-MC0897-MG | ecosystem: Environmental > Terrestrial > Soil > Unclassified | place: USA: Iowa... | reverse complement strand
TTGAAAATCCAAAGTTTGAAGAACGTTTCAATAAATTGAGCACAGGTGTCCGTAGTTTGTCATTGGCGAAGGCTCTTCAAGAACAGTTAAATGCCCAAAAAACTGTTGACATCGGAAACCATGCTATTGATTTTGTTATGGACAATGACAAAGGGCAACCTGTTTCCTTTTCTTCATTCCAAGGCAAGTACGTATTGCTTGACTTTTGGGCCAGCTGGTGCGGACCTTGCCGCTCTGAAATGCCATTCATTAATGAAATTTACCAAAAGTATAAAGACAAAAATTTCGAAGTTGTTGCGGTTTCGATAGATAGTAAGAAAGAGCATTGGTTAAAAGCGATTAAAGAAGACAAAATGTCCTGGGTTCAGTTGAGCGATTTAAAAGGGTATAAAAATGATGCGGCCCTAAAATATGGGGTTATGGCCATACCACGTAATTTCCTGATCAATCCGGAAGGAGTTATTATCGCAAAAGATCTGCGTGGCGAGGACATTGAAAAGGAATTGAACAAAATTATTAAATAGCAACGTGATGAGAATTAAATTCAATATTTGCAAGAAAGTTTTACTCGCAAGTGCTTTCGTATTATTAGCTAATTGCCTACAGGCGCAATCCCGTTATCAATGGAAAACAGACTCATCCGATGGTTATAGTTACAGGTATGTAAGTAACGATCCTACCGGGGCGCGTTTTTATACATTAAAAAATGGATTAACGGTCATTCTCAGTAAAAATATCAAACAACCACGTATTCAGACCTATATCGCAACAAAAGCCGGAAGTAAAACCGATCCCAAAGAGCATACCGGTTTGGCACATTATCTGGAGCATATGCTTTTCAAAGGTACGGACAGGTTTGGCAGCCTGGATTGGAGTAAAGAAGAGCCCTTGCTGGCTAAGATCTATGCGCTTTATGAAAAGTATAATCATACAACGGATACAGCAGCTCGCAGAGCTATCTATAAGCAGATTGATCTGGTTTCAGGGGAAGCTTCGAAATTTGCCATACCCAATGAATACGATAAACTCATGAGTAATATGGGAGCAAAAGGAAGCAATGCTTTTACTTCTTTTGAGCAGACCGTGTATGTGGAAGATATTCCCAATAATGTTATTGACAAATACCTAAGCGTACAGGCGGAGCGTTTTCGGAATCCGGTCCTACGGTTATTCCATACTGAACTGGAATCGGTCTATGAAGAGAAGAATATCAACTTGGATAAAGACGATAGAAAAGTGATGGAGGCTATGTTTGAAGCAATTTTTTCTAATAATAACTACGGAAAACAAACCGTATTGGGTTCGGTAGAACATCTTAAAAACCCATCATTAAAAGCAATACAGCAATATTATCAAACCTATTATGTGCCCAATAATATGGCGATTATTATGTCCGGTGATTTTGATCCTGAGGCAGTGATCAAACGTATTGATCAAGCTTTCGGTTATATGGTTTCCAAACCCGTTCCTAAATATATTTTCGAACAAGAAAAGCCTATTATTCATCCAGTTTCCAGAATAGTTACAGGTCCATCAGCTGAGTACTTGACGATGGGATTTCGTTTTCCGGGAGCAGCGAGCTCTGAAGCACAAATGCTCAATCTTGTAGCTAGTATGCTGTCCAATAGTGCTGCCGGCCTGCTGGATATCAATCTGCTGAAATCACAGAAACTATTACGCGCTGCAGCATATCCTCAGATTCTAAAAGATTATTCGATCCTTACGCTGCAAGGTAGTCCAGTAGAAGGACAGACTTTGGATGAAGTAAAAAAACTGTTATTAAGTGAAATCTATAAGTTACGGAATGGTGATTTTTCTGAAGATTTGCTTACTTCGATTGTCAATAATGAGAAAAAATCCGAGATCAGAAAATTAGGAAACAATCCTAGTGTAGCCTTTGATTTATTATCCAATTTTACTTCAGAACTCGATTGGGCAAAAGAACTGGATTACACACATCTATTGTCAACGATAACGAAAGAGGATATTGTCCATTTTGCAAATAAGTATCTTTCCGATAGCAATTATGTTGCTGTTTATAAAAGACAGGGTATTGATACAGGCGTGGTCAGGGTAGTCAAGCCTGCCATTACACCAGTGACTGTTAACCGACTTGCTGAATCTGTCTTTTTTAAACAGATTAGCGCAATAGCTGAGCAGCCTATACAACCTCATTGGATTGATTTTAATCAAGACCTGTCAAAATTCAAGTTGCTGGATCTTGATGTTTTAGCCGTGCGTAATCAAGAGAACGAGCTTTTCAACTTGACCTACCAGTTTGATATTGGCCAATGGGACAACAAACTGTTGGATCTTGGCATGGGTTATCTTGAATTTTTAGGGACAAAAGATAAGAGCAGCGAAAAATTTAGTCGGGAATTTTATAAACTTGCGTCTGACTTTAATGCTTCTTCCGGCAATGAAGAAAGTATGATTAGTATTTCTGGGTTGAACAGCAATTTTGAGGCATCCGTTGATTTATTACACGATCTTCTTCACCACTGTGTTGCCGATGAAGTTGCCTTTAAGTCTTACATTGAACGTATCAAAAAAATGCGTGCTAATGAAAAGGAAGATAAGGGAGCTATTATGGAAGGATTGAAGGCTTACGCGCAATATGGCGCAAAAAACCCATTTAATTTCACGTTAACTGATCAGGAACTCGATGCGCTAAAAGCAGAAGACCTCGTTGCTGTATTGCACAATCTAGCTCATGTCAAACCTCGTATTTTATACTATGGCCCCCAATCTGTCAGCGAATTGATGAGAAATTTAAAACCATTAAAAAATGACAGTAATGCATACTATAAAATGGCTAAAGGGGTAAAATTCGAGGAAAAACCAACCATTGAGAATAAGGTTCTGTTTGCGCATTACCCGATGAAGCAGACCGAGGTATTTTGGGTCCGAAATACTGGTATATTTAATCGCCAGCTAATGCCTACAGTAGCCTTCTTTAATGGATACTTTGGTGCAGGAATAGGTAGTATTGTTTTTCAAACACTTCGCGAATCCAAAGCTTTGGCCTATACAACCTATGCTTATTATAGGCAACCTCAAAAGAAGGAAAATCATGAAATGGTGGGAGCATATATTGGAACGCAATCCGATAAGTTTAAAGATGCTGTCAACGGAATGAATGAACTCCTAACTGATTTGCCCGAATCAAAGGTAGGGGTAGAATCTGTTCGTGAAAATCTATTGAAATCATTAGCAAGTGAGCGCATCACAGGAACTAGCATTCTTTCAAGCTATTTAGAATCACAGCATCGCGGTCTGTCAGAAGATCCCAGGAGAGCAATTTTTGAGGAAATTCCTAAGCTTACTTACAATGATCTTAAGGATTTCCATGAGAATAAAATTAGTCGTAAACCCTATATCTATTGTATTTTAGGTGATAAGACAGATTTAAAAGATAGTAATTTATCAAACTTAGGCGATATTAAAGAGCTTAGCCTTAGCGAAATATTTGGATACTAACATTGTGTTTTTAAAAGTTAATTTCAGTTGCTAATTGTAGAGGAGTTTCACAAAGTATTTAAATAAAAAATTATGAGTTCAGTTATTTATTGGTAAACTGCTTTTAGCCGCATCTTTAAGATTTAGAAAAGCCAGCTTTTATTTAAAAAGCTGGCTTTTCTTATAAAAATGAAAATTGTAATTATTTTTAATATTAAACCCTGCATAACCGCACCATTTTGTGGTAAAGATTTTGCTTGCTATATCAATTTTAAGTCCAGTATTTTTTAACCTTTATAGGGCTTCTTTGCAGCTTCGATCAATTCTTTCATTTCTAATTTTATATAGTCTACGTTCGGCGTAGATCCAGTTAAGAAATATCGTATATTTCCTTCCTTATCGATAATAAATTTAGCAGGAATACCTTTCACACCGAATTTAGCAGCCATTACTTCACCAGTTTGAGGATCTTTTTGATCATCATAAAGAACTTCAAAAGGGTAATTGTTTTTTGTTATAAAAGACAACACATTTTCTTTATAATTTTTGTCGCGTTCCCAAGTATTCATAAACAAGAATTGAACATCTTTATCATTTGCATATGATTCCTGAGCCGCTTTCATACCCGGGAATGAACGTACACAAGGCTGACACCAAGTAGCCCAGAAATCAAGAACGACAACTTTTCCTTTTAAACTGGCCAACGATACCTGTTCACCTCTTAAATTGAGCAACTCAAAATTTGGAGCAGGTTTGAAGGTTTCCATTTCCTTAATATGGTCACGTATGTTCTGTGTTAAAGTTTCTTTTAATGATGCATTGAAATTTTCGTAACCCTGAGCCGATCCGTTCAATTCCAAATAAAGCTTTTTAAGATCATTCTCAACGGCAAATTGTCCTTTAGTATATAATTTCGTCAAGATATTGTATGCCTCAAGTTTTCGTCCGGTTCCCATCAACGATTTGTAGTAAACCGTTGCTAGTCCGTCAGCTTGCTCAGGAGCTGATTTTAATGCATTTTCTATGTAACCAAGTGCATCGTTATATTTTTTTTGAGCTACTAAGATATTGACATAAGCAGACATAGAGCTGGCATAACCCATAGAAGCGAATCTTGCTTTATTGTCTTTCTCTTCCTCAGGCAGGCTTAAATAATAATAACTGTCATCCATAGCAGTTTTTAGAAGCGGTGCTGCAGAAACTGTATCTCCTGCCGATAATAAAATCTGGCCTACTGGCAGATACCCATTACCACGCCAAAATTTTTCTTTCATTTCGCTAAGGTAATGGATAGCTTTTGGGGCATTTCCATCATTTGCAAATCCCTGCGCTAAATTGGCTAAAACATAATCGTAGGTCAAAAGCTCTTCGCTGAAGTTTTTGGATGGCCACTTTTTGGTCAGGTCATTATAAGCTTTTTCTTTCTCCTGGACAGTGGATGCGTTATAAAAAACATCGGTGATAAAAGCATCGCGGGTCAGTGATCCCTTAGGATACTTTTTCTTCGCAATAGCTTCTACCGAAGCCTGTTGCTGTTCCTTTCCCAATGACCGTAGGATATTGATTGTTGTACGGAACTCTTGCTCTGTTTTATAGCTCTTAATTTCGTTTAAAAGTACATTTGTAAGCGAGTCTTTTTGTTGTATGCTACCTTTTTCTATTATTGGGAGATATTTTTGAAATTTGTCCCCTGATGCCTTTTGTGCCATTACATTAGCTAGAGCAATGGTCAAAGCAATGGTTAAGATTGTTTTTTTCATTTTTTAATAATCAGTTTTGATAATAATTTAGTTTTCGTATCCAGGGTTTTGAGTCAGTTTAGTATTGATTAGAATTTGAGCCTGTGGAATTGGAAAAAGTACATCTGTGGATTGCCAATTTGCTTTAACGGGAGAAAGAACCTCGGTAGCACGTTCAGTACGCTTAAGATCAAGCCAGCGGTGACCATACTCGCCAAAAAATTCATGGAGTCTCTCTGTTTCTATAGCGGTCAATAGCTGTGTTTGGTTACTGCCGCTATTGATAGCCGTTAATCCGGCACGACTACGTACAGCATCAATATCAGCGCGTGCACCGGTAAGATTATTGAGTCTGCCTCTGGCCTCTGCACGTATAAGGTACTGTTCAGCCAACCGTAGCATGATATGATATTCAGCCCCTGTTCCCGAAGCAACTTTATACTTGGTAATGGCGTAGTAATTCTTGCCTGAAATGGTTTTAAGGCTCGTCCAGTTCGTTTTTCTGAGATCCGCTGTCGGTGAGGACTCGAAACTGTTATAAACAGCATCTGGAAGGGTATAACCTGGGACAGCGGTTGCCGCAGTAATATAGTTTGCTCCGAAAGTCGTGACACCCGTCAGATTTCCCAATTGAAGAATGACCTCGTTACTGGTGTTTTGGAAGTTTTTGTCTGGAGCAGGCATCCCATAATCAGAAGACTGCAATACTTTGGTTGCGTACAATTCGGCATTTTGATAGTCTTTTTGATATAAATATACTCTAGCCAACAGGGCGCTGGCGGCAGCTTTATTTGCCCGTCCTCTTGGACTGGCAGTTGCATCATAGTTGGTCTGCATTTTACTCTCTGCATCTTTGAGGTCACTGACGATCTGATCATAGACCTGCTGTTTACCCACCCTTGGTAGAGAAGCATCTTCAAATGCATAGAGGTCATCCCGTAATTGTAAAGGCACATCACCATATAGATTCACAAGATAGAAATAAGCATAAGCTCGAAAAAATTTAGCCTCACCTATCAGCTGATCTTTTATCGTTGGCGTGAGGGAATTGGATGCATCCAAGCCTGAGATGGCATTATTGGTATTTTTGATTAATTGATAACCATTATACCACAGGTTAGCCACATTATTATTTGTATTTAAGATATTATTACTTGCAAACTCTGTTATACCGGCATCTGTCGCATTATATTGAAGATCGTCTGCCGCTATTCCAGTAAAAAATGTCGTCGTGCCAGACAAGTTAATATTTAATACTGTGCTATACAATCCACGGATCACACTGTTCGCCGATGCATCAGATGCAAATGCATCTCCAGTGATAACCTGAGTAGGTGGAGCACCAAGATCCACAAATTTTTCGCAAGAACTAAATAAAAGTGCCCCATTGGTTAGGATAAGCGATATGATGATTTTATTGTTAAATTTCATTGTTGTACGTTTTAAAATTGACAGTTAAATCCAAAGACAATTGTGCGCAGTGGAGGTAGCACTTGTGCGATAGTTCCTGTACCTAAACCAGATGGACCGCCCTGAACAGTAGTTTCCGTATCGAGTACATATTTATTTTTTGCCCAAGTAAATAGATTCTGACCCTGTATAAATACACTGCAATTGGACATTTTCAATCGTGAAGTCCAGTTTTTTGGTAGGTTATAGGAAAGATTTATAGATCTCAATTTAATATAAGATGCATCCCCGTAAACAGCATCAGAGCTACTGAATAGATTGTATGAATTGTTTAAAGCAGCCCCTGCAGGTGTGGAAGTCGGTGATGACGGTATGATCGCACCAGGAATATCTGTATTTGGGTTTGATGGAGACCATCTTCCAAGCCAGTATTCATTTTGGTTAACCATTGCTCCAGGTCTTGTATTTAAAATTTTGGTTACTCCAAATCGATGGTTAAACTGGAAAAATACACCCAGATCAAATCCCTTGTATGAAAAAGTATTGTTAAATCCACCATAAAATGGTGTTCCCAAGTCAGCAACATAACGATCATCTGCATTGATAACCCCATCACCATTACGGTCTTCATAAGTCGCTCTGCCAGTTGTTTCATCAACACCCTGATAATGATAAAGACGGATTAGATTGAGTGGCTCTCCAACGAGAAAACTGCTGGCATAGAATGTATTTTCAATTCCCGGAAATTCCACTAATTTATTTTTATAGAATGTGAAGTTGGTCGATGTTTTCCATGTAAAATTTTCCGTAGCAATATTGGTGGTATTCAATTCAAGTTCCAGTCCTGTATTTTGAATAAGTGCGGGAAGATTAGCCTTATAACTGTTATACCCAACCTGAGTACTTAGGATAACGTCGGTTATCTGGTCGCCTGAACGATTTCTAAAATAGTTACCGGTGAATAAGATACGGTCTCTCAAGAAGCCAAGATCCAGTGCAAATTCCATCTTTTTGGTCGTTTCCCATTTGATATATTCATTAGGTAGCGTCCCAATGTTCATCGAAGGATTATTTAGATAGGCCGTAGCAGAGGAGTAGAGCGGCAGATACATGTAGTTTGATATCTGATCGTTCCCGGTCGTACCATAACTAGCTCTCAGTTTACCAAAACTGAGAAAAGGCAGCTTGTCCTGCACAAAATCTTCTTTTCCGAATACCCAGCCTAGGCCGATTGCACCAAAATTTCCAAATCTGTTTTTTGGACCAAAACGTGAAGAACCATCTCTTCTGAATGTTCCGTTAAATAAATACTTCTCATTCCACTCGTAATTCACTTTTCCAAATACAGCATTATATTTATAATAAACAAGATTATTGTTCGCTGTGAAAGTTCCCGCTGCACTAAGCGATCCTAAAAGAGCATCATTGCTGTAGTTGGAGCCATTAGTTGTTTGCGAACGGGAGGAATTCTGCTGAAAACTCGTACCGATCAATGCTGTTAGTTTGCCCTGACCTATATTTTTGACGTAATCTAATGTTGGTTCGATAATCCAGTTTTCAGCTTTTGTATTGGAAAAAGCAGAAGATCCCAACGGATTCGTGAGGGTGTTATTTAGGGATGAAATCGGTGTCTGGTTATTCTGGTTGAGCTGTGTTATGGTATATCCGAAATTTGTTTTAACAGTCAGTCCCGGGATAATCTTATAGCTCAAATTGGCATTTGAAATGAGGTTATTCGTAGTTCCTATGTATTTTCTGTTGAGCACAGCAATAGGATTATTGATACCTGCTGATGAGGGTAGCCAATAAAATCTTCCGTTTTCATCATAAATAGGATAGTTGGGAGGCAGGTTGTACATGGAAGTAATATCCGAAGATGGCATATCCGAATTGTCATTGGCATAACTTACAGATAATGCCGCATTAAACTTCTTGTCTGCAGATGTATGATCCAGATTTAGACGAGAGGTAAACCTGCTATTTTTACTGTCGCCATAGAATACCGTGCTTTCACGTCTGTATCCTGAGTTAAAGAAAAAGCGTGTAGACTCATTTCCCCCGGACATATTCGCTTGCATATCGGTAATATGACCTTTATTACCGATCAGCATTTTTTGCCAGTCTGTAGATTTATTCTGGTCCCACAACAAAAGATCTGGAGCATTTGTTGCTGTTGGTACCGTACCATCATTGGCAAAAGCTTCCTTTCTCAGGGTCAGGTATTCATCCAGATCCATCATCGGGATAAATCGATTAACTTCCGTAAATCCGTTGTTAAAATTAACACCGATGCGGGTGCGGCCCGATGATCCTTTTTTTGTCGTAATCAATACCACACCATTGGCACCACGGCTACCATAAATTGCTGTTGCATCGGCATCCTTGAGTACATCTATACGTTCAATGTCAGAAGGATTAATCATACTAAACGGACTAAGACCACCAGAAGATCCAGAAATACCAAAAGAGTTTAGATTGTCGGTTGCAGGTTGGCCGCCGTTAAAATTAGTGAAAGGCACCCCATCAATAACGTACAAAGGAATTGATCCTGAGGTCGTCCCGCTTAATGAAGCCTGGTTTCTGATCTGTATCTGTACCGCGCTTCCGGGTACACCATTATTTTGGGCAATCAATACTCCTGACATTCTACCCGCTAGTGCAGCCAGAGGATTGCTTACAGGTTGAGATGCAATATCTTTGGCTGTGATTGAAGCTACTGATCCCGTATTTAAGCGACGTGTTGTCGTTCCATATCCGATCACGACAACTTCTTCTAAACTGCCTTGTTCAGGCTTCAATCGAATAGGAGTAGCGTTTGCAAGAAGCTGTTTAGCTGAAACCTCCACCTTCTGGTAACCCATGAAAGAAAATATGATGGTTAAATCTTCACTGGGTATCCTCAATCCCCATTGCCCATTCACATCAGTAGCTGTACTTGTCTGTATATTACGATATGCTTCTTTTTGCCAGTCTTTTATTATTACCGATACTCCTGCTAACGGAGAACCATTTTCATTAAGTACTTGTCCAGTCAAGTGCGGCTGGCTTTGTTTCTTTTCTTTTATGGCTATAATATTATTATCCAGCAGTTCCCAGGTCAGATTACTTCCTGAAAGAGATTTTGATAGTACATCTTTGATACTGATTTTGTCAGCTATAATATTTACTGTTGAATTGGGGAGTATAGCTTTGCTGAAGAACATTTTGTATTTACTGTTTTCATTGATTGTCTGAAATACGTCTTCCAGTTTTCCACCCTTTATGGATATATCAATTTTTTCAGTTTGTGAATAGGCAAAACTCTGCACATGCATGGTACTGAGGCAAACCAGTAGCAGTGCCAATCTGGATTCTTTTTTAAATTTAGGTACTGTTTTGTTCATATGAGTTATGTAGGTTAGTTTGTTTTAAAATAGCTGTATTTGATTTTTGCCCGTCTTTTTGATCTGGAAGAAATTAACAGTCTGCAGAGCTTTTAATATATTGTCTAAATCTTCATTTTCAAATGTTGCAGAGAAGCGTTTTGTTGCGATGTTGCTACTTAAGATCTGTATTTCCACACCATACATACGTTCTAGCTTTATAACAATATCTGCCAATCTTTCATCACGGATGGTCATCCGTTTAAGCATCCATTCTGTTTCGAGCGCAGTACCGTCTTGATCTGAGACAACTAAAGGCTGAACTGTAACTGTGGTATTTTGCAGAGACACAACTTTTGGATTGGTGGATTGTGCATTGTTATTGATAACCGCATTAGATAGAACAAACTTTTCATTTGGGTTCAAGATAAATTTTTTATCAGTATGGCCAGTTTTCCATATCGAAACTTTCCCCCGTATTAAAGTAGTCTCTGCATTTTTTTCATTTTCATAGTCACGAACATTAAAAGCAGTTCCCAAGACACTGATTTCCATTCTTGGCGTGTGGATAATAAAAGGTTTTTTAGTATTTTTAGCAACATCGAAAAATGCTTCACCGATTAAAATCACTTCACGTTTAGAAGAGTCTTTAAAGGAATTAGGATAAATAATTCTAGTGGATGCATTCAGTGTGATTTTTGTACCATCTTCTAGCGTAATATGGCGCTGTTGTCCGTTTGCTAAGTTGATTTCTATATTTTTTAAGCTATTGTTTTTATACAGATATTGATATGCTACAGAAATACAGAAGAGTGCTACTGTCGCGGCCACAGCAACTTTAATTATACTAATTTTTCGGACGGGCGTTGGAGAAATTTTCTTTACGACATTTTCCTGGATTCTCCTTTTTATTTCATGCTGTTTTTCAGGACCGAGTTGATTCAAGATATCTGGGCGTGATGAAAAACTTTCAAAAAAATTTTCGACAATTTCTGATTCCTCTTTATTGCATTTCCCTTTTAGGTATTTATCTATGAGACTTTGAAGCCTTGGGTTATGATGTTCCATTTTTGATTAGTACAGTATTTATATATACAGTGTACTTAAATAGGAAGATCGTACTAGTTTAAAAGTAAATTATTTATAACTAACTGAAAATCAGTGTAATAAAGTTATTATAAAAAATAAGAAATGTTGAATGATCAATTTTCTTAATTTAGCAATGGAGATACCTAAATGGTTTTGTATTGTATTTTGTGAACTTTCAGTCATTTCGCTTATTTCTTTGGTAGATAGTTCATCGAGATATCTCATTTTAAAGATTTCTTTTCTTTTCTGTGGCAGATGGGCAATCCATTGTTCTATTAGAGATTTTAAATCTTTTTCAGCATATTGATCATATTCAGAAATCTCATGTTCCTGGATTAACGATAGATTTTCTTCGAGCATTGATTTTGTTCTTGTGTTTTTCCTGTAAACTTCAAAGACTTTGAATTTCATACAGGTGCGCAGATAAGCTTCAAGATTCTGGATATCTCTCACCGCTCGCTGTTGCCAAAGCTCTATAAATACATCTTGTACTACTTCTTCGCAGAGGGCCATATTATGAAGTCGTTTATACGACTCATTCACCAGAACGGACCAGTATCGCTCATAGATAACGTTGAAAGCATCCAGATCGCCCACTTTTAGACGCTCTAGTAAACTATCGTTACTATGCCATACCTGCTCGTTTTTCATTATGATATTAGTGTGAATCACTTGGTTTTGGATTCCAAATGTTTAAATAATATTGTATTATTTTTCAATTATAGTAATATTTATGCCTTATAGCAACTTTTTTGTTAATTTTATTCCTGTCACAATTGTAAAAACTGATGCAGCATTTATCCCTAGTAATATTTGAATAGATAGAGGAGCTCATCTTCTCTTGAATAAGAATTGTATTCATAATTTGGCAGAAGACTCAACCTACTCAGGTTGAGTTTTTCTGCTTTCGTCGTAATAATAAATATTCGATACTCAAAAAAACCTACCGGTTACTCATTCTTTTCTATTGTTTTAGATGATTTACGTATTTTCGACTTGTAAAGTTCTAAGAATCAATAAAATATTTTATTAATTCAGACTGCCGTTGCTCTTGAGTGTAAATGAATTTTTAAACCAAATCAAAATTTAATGAAAATCATTATTATCTATCTCTTTTTTTTATTTCCTTTCGCATTATTAGCTCAGATAAAACCTATTTCCTTCGCAATTACAGATGCTACGTTTAAAGATCATTATTCTACAAGATCGCAAGCGCATATCAAAGGGCACGTATTGAATGCAAGTCCCTCTGAAATAAAAAGTTTGACAATAACATATCAGGTAGTTAATGCTGGAAATGTTTTTCAGTCAACCTTTAATGCAACTTTAGAGCCAGATGGCACATTCGATATTACTTTAGCCGACAAGTTGCCTCAAACTCAGGTTTTTTTTACGTTTGATAAATATGCCTATATCTGTTTATACATTGACGAGGGAGTAGACCTTACATTTGACCTGAATAAACTGAAACAAACTTATGCTCATTTTAATGGCGAAGGAGTACTATTCGGAGGTAAAGATGGTGTTACCAATCGCCTGATGAATGACTATATTTTGTTTAACAAAAAACAGAATGCTAACTTTTTTAAGAATTTAAATGGATTAGATGTTAAAGATATGCAATACATGTGTAAATTGGATAGTTTGTTTGCCATTCAGTATCAAGTCAATGACATCTTCTATACTCAAAATGGCACATCCATTAAATTTTTGATCGATATCGAAACGAAAACCGATTATTATATGAAGAAGCTAGAATATCTTTATCGAAATAATTTACCTATCGATAAATTGGATGATATCCTTATTCCTGTTTTTGTTGTATCCAATAATTCAGCTAGATATATTCAATTTTTGAATTATTACATGCGTTTAGTTCAATTCAAAAATAGCGGACAAAAATTTAGTTATGTCAATCTTGCTAAGTATTACGATAGCATCCTCCCACCCGCGTATGCTGATTTGATCAAATTTAATTTTGTAGAGGGGGATGTCAAGTTACAACGTGATCTATTTGTTAAGTTGAAGCCAACATTAAATTTCAATTGGTCTAAGGAATATATGGTCTCAAAAATTAATGAGCTAAATAAAAAAATAGAAAAGATCGACTCAATCAGTAAGGCATCTGTAGTAGTTAAGGCTCCGACTTCAAACTTGGGAAAACTATTATTGAAAACGCAATCTGGAGCAATGCTTTATGTCGACGGACATCAATCAGCAGACGAGTTTTTGAAAAATCTGAAAACAATATTTGCTAAAAAATTAGTCATTATCGATTTATGGGCAACCTGGTGTATCCCATGCATTAGTGCTATGCCTTATGGTAAAAAACTCCATAAGCAGACAATTGAAGCCAATTTACCTGTAGAGTATGTTTATATCTGTACATCCTTAAATTCGAGTGAAGAGAAATGGAAAAATAAAGTGCTTGAGATCGATCAGCCAGGAATACATCTATTTGTTCATGAAAAACTAGTTAATGAAGTGATGAGACTATTTAATAAAGGCGGTTATCCGTCGTATCTTATGCTCCATCCTGATGGTTCCTTTGACTCAGAAACGATCATTAGTATGCGAACTTTAAATTTAGATACGTTGAAAGAAAAGTTGTAATGATAGATTGAAAACTTGATAAATAAGAAAGCCATTCCAAGCAGAATGACTTTCTTATTCTCAAATCTTGTCTTTAGTATGACCTAAGGATCAGGTTAGTAATTACCTTAAAGTAATATATTTGATAATACATTAAGATTTAAACATCTAAATATAGTTTTTAAAATAAGACAAATTCTCTCAGTTTTAATTGTTTTCATTAACATCGTTACACCTTTATATTTACAGCACAAGTTTGACATACAAGGTAATGGGAAGCACCTATTGGATGGAGATATTATATATTTAAGCTATAGAAATGAAGACCGCTATATATTAGATTCTACATTTGTTGAAAATAAAAACTTCAGATTTGAAGATCATATAGGTAATATTCCGATTAAGGCAACCTTATCTCGAAATCAAAATCCTATACACAATTACGATCTTATCCCATCCATATTATCAATGAGATGCGAGATCTTGCCCGTAGCTATAGGGCAGATGCCGTTATAGTCTTCCGCGTCAATATTAATGAACTTTTCGGGCAGAGGAACCCCAATCGTTTATAATTACAGCTATTGGTAAATCTCTATTACTTCAACACCATTAATAGAATTCATAAGTTAACTGAGTTGTACCTTTTATCTTTTCCAGTAAAATTTTCCCATCCAAAAAATCTTTCCACAATACCGAATAGTCTTTATTTTCAATTTCTTTAATCATTTCAAAAAAACTTTGGCCATGTAGGTGATTGATAGTCGGAGACTGGATAAATTCGGTAGGTAAACCATAATAAAAAACTAAAAACTGTTCTAGCGATTTGTAATCGTAATAATTGTTATAAACACTTCGTACTCCTTTTAGCTTGTTATTCTTAATTACAATTTTTTTGATTTTCCCTTTATTGTAATAATAATCTACAGTCGAAGCATGAAACCGATCTAGCCATCGTCCTCCTATATGTCTTATATGATCCTTATCATAAACGGCTACAGAGTCGCTTTTATAAAAGAAATGACCAATATCTCCTATATGAGATAGCTTACCAAATTGAAATGAATAATTCTTCCTGATATTCATAGGTCTATTATCTTTATTTGCAGGAATCCATTTCGATATATTTTCAAATTTTTGTTTCAATGAGTCTATACCATTAATATAACCTATAGAATTTATCTCTAAAACACTACTATCTTTCATTGCACTGAATTCTATAATAATTCTTCCATTAGCATGTGGAAACGCTTTTAAAAGCTCTTCATGAAACTTATATACACCAATTTTGGGCGTTGGTAGAAAGTTTTCATACGAGATAAATATAACCTCTTTATCTTCTTGGCTTTTGGCGATAAAATTTAAAGCTAATAATGAAGCAATTATAAAGCATCTAGCTAAACTATATTTAATACCGCTTGAATACATAGATTTAGTCATTATAAGTATGTAGGTTAACCGCATTAAGATACAGATAATAACCAAATCTTTATCATGTAAAAAGATTGCGAATACTTGAAAATCCATATACATCAAAAGGGCCTAATTTTCATTAGACCCTTTATCTTGGCGTTTAACTGCACAGTAATTTTTATGTTTCTTATCGTTTCCTCTTTTTTGTTTCATCATCCAAATTGTTTTCAAGCAATTGGATTTACTTACTGTACTACGTCATTTATCGTTATCCACTTTCATGCTGAAAGTATGTTTGTTATCGCTTTGTATAATAAGAACACCTGTCGAATAGAATAGTTCAAAAAAGTTTAAAATAATTTCACCTATCTATTTCCTTCATTCACCGAGTTTTTAGTTGATTTAGTCTAATTGCCATAGGGTAGGGACGATTTACACCCTACTTTTGAATCAACAAATAAGAACTAACAAACTATAAAATAAAGACATTATGAAAACTTTAGCAAAAACATTCGCAACAGCAGCCTTGATCGCAGTATCAACATTCACTATGGCAGCAGGTAATCCAGAAGTAGCAAACCCTAAAAAAGCGGTGGTCAACTTATCCACAGCAGATCTAGCCATTGATCATTACGTTGCGGTTATGACAGAAGGACAATCGACTGGAGTAGAGCAATTGTTTACAACAGATTTTAGCCAAAAAGTACAGGCATCAGAAGATAAAACCAATAGCCGTTCTGAAGTTATTTCCTTCTTGAAAAAGCAAAAAGGAGAGCAGTTAAACTGTAAAACCAGCACCACCATCGTACAGGAATCTGCGGACTATATGATAGCAAAAGTAACGATGCAGTTTGAAGGATTTACTAAAACTGATCTAGTGACACTGGTAAATGACGAAGGTAACTGGAAAGTATCCCAATCGATCAATTCTTATAAGTAATCAAGTTTAATCATAAAATAAGTAGAAGCCACGTCGTAAGATGTGGCTTTTTTTTGTGTCCGGAAAGCAAGACTAGATTAACAAGTTGATGGTTTTGTTGCCAGCTAGCCGACAACAAACGACTACTGTCGACTACAAACGTTTAATAACCGGCTAATAATTTTAGTTTTTCTGATGTTTGCTTAGCAACATTAATTATTTAAGCAAAGTATATTATTATGAAAAAGACAAAAAGTAACATGGGCAAGTATGTTGGTTTTAGTGGCGACTGGAGCTTTAAATTTTATTTTGGAAGAGAAGAAAATAAGCCGATTTTAATTGGATTTTTAAATGGACTCTTTAAGGGAGAGAAAGTTATTCAAGATCTTCATTATCGGCCAGTGGAGCAGGGTGGCGATGTTGAAAATGAGCGTAAGGTTATTTTCGATCTCTATTGTACCGGTATTGATGGTGAGCATTTTATTATAGAGATGCAACAGCTTTATCAAGATTTTTTTAAAG
>Ga0213828_1001828_pt1 | contig 16511 bp, 15 predicted proteins | sample MC6MC0897MG_FD_180664 | JGI IMG/M metagenome (GOLD analysis project Ga0213828, IMG submission 180664) | Enriched soil aggregate microbial communities from Iowa State University, Ames, United States - MC6-MC0897-MG | ecosystem: Environmental > Terrestrial > Soil > Unclassified | place: USA: Iowa... | reverse complement strand
AAAGCAGTCATGGTACAGACTACAAGTGTATCGATGAATACTTCAAAAGAGCCATACATGCCTTCCTTGAATGGATGAGGAGTAATAGCAGTTGCATGGGTAATGGGAGACGTACCGCAGCCTGCCTCATTGGAGAAGGTGCCACGGGCGGCCCCCTGTTTAATTGTCATAGCAACCGTACTTCCAGCCAGTCCGCCTGAAGCGGAAAGAGGTGTGAACGCATGGTTGAAAATGGTGGCAATGGCCTGTGGAATCTCTGTAATGTGTGCAAGGATGATACCTACAACCGCAATGATATAGACAATACACATAATCGGTGTTATCTTTTCACAGAATTTACCGATTCCGGAAACTCCGCCAATGAGTACGATACCACAAATAACAGCAGCCGTCACAACGATAATCCAGGTAGGAATGTGAAATGCATTATTCATGGCATTGGACATGGCAAATGGCTGTACAAACGCAGCAGTGCCAAGTCCACCAATAATGATGGTGATTGCAAAAAAGATGGCCAGAGGCTTCCATTTGCGTCCCATACCATTTTCAATATAGTACATAGGTCCGCCGTAATATATTCCGTCCTCACCCTTGATACGGTAGTATTGTGCCAAGGTAACTTCCACACATTTTGTCAGCATGCCAAACAGGGAAATAACCCACATCCAGAAAACAGCGCCAGGGCCGCCTACAAAGATGGCAGTAGCCACACCGGAGATATTGCCTGTTCCAACACATCCTGCCAGTGCAGAGGAGACTGCCTGGCGAGGAGTAAGGGTTCCATCCCCTTTTGCGGACCCTTTTTTGAACATTTCACCGGCTGTATTCCTCATAATATGCTTAAAATGGCGGAACTGAAAAAAACGTGTTTTTACTGCATATAAAAGTCCAACGGCAAACAGAAGAATTAATACAGGAGCACCCCAGAGAAAGGAGTTAAGCTTAACTAAAAAGTTTTCCATACATTTACCTCTTTTCTTAATATACAAGCTTTTAATATTTGAATGGTAACGTATTATTTTGTCAGTTGTGAAAGGATACCGTAAAAACCCTTGCATGCCTTTTTCAGCTGTTCTACCTCTATGTACTCATCCCTTACATGAGCCAGGCTCTCCAATGATGGTCCAAAGCCGATACAGGGAATACCTGCCTCACCACAGAAGTGACTTCCATTGGTACAGAATGAGAAATGTGAGATAGGAGCATCTATGCCAGCTTCCTTAAGTCCTGCCAGCGCTTTCTGAACCAGCTCACTGTTCTCGTCAATCAGCCAGGCAGGGAAATATCTCTTGGCCTCAATGGTTTCCCCGGTCCAGCATGTCTCACTTCCCTCAGCCAGATATACTCTTGCCTTTAAATCAGAAACCTTTTTCTTGGCTTCCTCAATTGCTTCCTCTACCTGTCCAAGGATGAATGCCTCGTCCTCGCCCACTAGGGTACGGCGGTCAAAGGTAGCGCGGCAGATAGATGGAACCACGGATGCTCCCGGATAAGGAGAGGAGATAATATCGGTAAGCTCCAGGATTCCCTTGCCAAGGATCGGGTGCTCATTCACCTTGATATTACGGATGGCTTCAATGACAGCCATCATATGGTATACTGCATTCACGCCCTTTTCCGGGTTGGAAGAGTGGCAGCTTCTGCCCTCTGTTTCCACAACAACCTCAGCACGGCCTCTTTGTCCAATCTTTATCGTCGTAGTGGTAGCTTCGCCGATAATAACAAAATCAGGCTTTGCATTTTTGCTGATTTCCCGGGAAGAAACTCCTTCAAAACACTCCTCATGTACGGTACAGGATACACAGATGTTTCCTGAAAAGTTCTTTCCTGTATCTTCTGCATACTGAGCAGCCGCTGTAATCATAGCACAGACGCTTCCTTTCATATCAGAAGTACCACGTCCATAGATTTTTCCGTCAGCAATTTCGGCTGAAAATGGATCATGGGTCCACTGGTCGCGGTCAATTACATCCACGGTATCAATGTGACCGTCCATAAGGATGGTCTTACCAGGGCGGCTGCCATGAATGATACCCAAAACGCTTCCGTATTTGTCAATGTTTACCTCATCAAATCCATAGCAGGTCATGGTGTTCTTCAAAAGCTCTGCAACCTTTTCCTCATGGCCGGACATGCTGGGAATACGAATTGCCTCCTGGCACAGGGAAACTAACTGTTCTTCTTTGTTCATAGTACTTGGTCCTCACTTTCAGTGAATGTTTTTATGAAGTGCAATATAATGTATGCGATATATCGCATATTGAATATAGCACAAACGCGGCAAAATTGTAAAGATAAAAAGGTATGAACATGTAAAAAACGTCATAAATGATAGAAAAGTTGATATTAAAATGTATAAAATTCACAATAAAGCAGCGCAATATATGTAAGGATTGATAATTTTCTAACAGTCTTGCAAGAGAAAGATGTATGTGATATATTGTATATAGCAAAACATTCATGAAATCAGACAGAATTATTAAGGAGGAATTACCTTGCCTATACCAAAAAAAGACAGCGCCCTTCAGCGTAAATCAGCGAAGGATTTAGTATATGAGACCTTGTGTGACTGGATTATCCGTGGTGAAATGATGCCGGGAGAGAAGCTTCTGGACACGGAGCTGGCAGACTATTTTAATGTGAGTCGGACTCCGGTTCGTGAAGCGCTCCAGATGCTGGAGACCCAGAAGCTTATTAAGGTAACTCCGGGCCGTGCCACTACGGTAGCGGACGTGGATAAGAACGACATTGAAAAATGTTATCGTCCCCTGGCAGAAATCCAAGGTCTTGCTGCGCGCCTGGCCGCCCCAAGGCTGACAGAGGCGCAGCTGGCCCGCATGGAGGAGGTACAGCTTGGATTTGAGGAGGCATGCAGGGCAGAACAAGTGGAAAAGGCCATTGACTGCGATAACAAGTTCCATGAAGTCATTCTGCGCGCTGTGGATAACGAATATATAATGGAATTTTCCAATATGCTGCTTTTGCATGTCCAGAGAATAAAGTACCATTATTTTCACAGGGATATGCTGAGAAAAACTTCGGCAGAGCAACACAGGGACCTCTTAAAGGCCCTGTGGGACCGGGATGCAGACCGTGCAGCAGAGCTGATGCGCAGCCACTGGCTTTATGTAATGGAACGGTGTCTGCGGGAAGTGGAAGTGGAAGGCATATAGGAGAAAGTGTAGGAAAATAATCAGAAAAAGGGAGGCTGTAAAGAATCTCTTCTTTTCTGGTAAAAAGTCTCTATGATACAGAAAAAGGACGGTGAATAACTTTTGAGAATCTTTATTTACAGCCGTAAATCGGTCTACACTGGCAAGGGAGAAAGCGTTGAAAATCAGATTGAAATGTGCAAAGAGTATATTTTAACCAAGCTCCCCAATGCAGATCAAGCAGTGATAACTGTCTATGAAGACGAAGGTTTTTCTGCAAAGAACACAGACAGGCCGCAGTTTCAGCAAATGCTCCGTGACATAAAAGCCAATAAACCTGATTATGTTGTTTGTTATCGTCTTGATCGTGTCAGTCGAAATGTCAGTGATTTTTCTTCCCTGATAGAGGATCTGAATAATCACAATATTTCTTTTATCTGTATTAAAGAAGAATTTGATACGTCAAAACCTATGGGAAAAGCTATGATGTATATAGCTTCAGTTTTTGCCCAACTGGAAAGAGAAACCATAGCTGAACGTGTCCGCGATAATATGCTGATGCTGGCAAGGACTGGCCGCTGGCTTGGTGGCACTACCCCAACAGGATTTACTTCGGAAAAAATGCAGGAAATCGTTATTGATGGTAAAATTAAAACTTCATGCAAATTAAAGGATGATCCGGAAGAATTGAAAACTATTGACTGTATTTTTGAAAAATTTTTAGAGCTTCGCAGTGTGTCGGGTGTCAGTAAATACTTAATCAAGCAAGGAATAGTGTCACGTACCGGAAAAATTTTTTCATTATCAGGCATAAAAGAGATTTTACAAAATCCGGTTTATTGTATTGCTGATGAAGATGCATGGGACTATTTTACAGAACATCAGGCAGACGTTTGCTTTGAAAAGTCTAAGTGTTCCGGGAAATATGCTTTGTTAGCCTATAATAAACGTGATTACAGAAAAAAGAACGCTCCACGGCAGGACATTAATAAATGGATTATATCCATAGGAAAGCACAAAGGGCGTATATCTGGTAAAAAGTGGGTGGCAATTCAGAATACCTTGAAAAACAATATACCCACAGGAAAGAAACCTGCGGTCATGCACAATGACTATTCCCTGTTGTCTGGTTTGATCTTCTGTGGCAAATGCCAAAGCCGTATGTTTGCAAAGCAGAGGAGCGGTAAAAGTGGAAATCGTGATTTGTATGATTATATCTGTAACAATAAATTGCGTGGTGGTTTAGCCTTATGTGACTGTCAGAACATCAACGGTCAGCAGGCGGACGATTTGGTTTGTGAATATCTTATGCAGTATACCAATGAAAATTCAGGTATCTACAAGCTGTTGGAAAAGCTGAAACGTGATTTACAGGGGCAAGTTCAAAAAAGCCCCATGGCAGATTTTGAAGAGAGAATCAAAAAATGCAACAGTGAGATAGAGAACTTAATCAATACACTGTCACATGGAAACTTAGGAACTGCTTTTATTGAACGAATAAATGCCAGAATCACAGAACTTGACAAAGAATTGTCAGCTTTACAAGGTGAACAAGTCTGTCTGCAAAAGGATATTAGTGTTATTAGCGACAGGGAAATTCAAGTGGATATGCTGTCTACGGCATTATCCAGCTTTAAGGATAATTTTGATAGGCTATCAATTGAGGAGAAGCGAACCTTAATCAAATTGATGGTCAAGAAAATTGTCTGGGACGGAAAAGACCTTCATATTTTTATCGACGGCGAGTAAGGAACTGTCAGCCATTTGCTCGTCGTATGGAGGAAAGTTGCCTTTTGGGTGGTGGCGCATTCCCCACCATGATCGCCATTATTACCATGTTCTTTGTGGGAGGGGCCTCGGGCGCCTTTTCCTCCATATTGTCAGCAGCTATCCTATCAGGCGTGATCATCCTTGGGATTATTATGACGCTTGTCATATCGAAGCTGTTGTCAGCCACCATATTAAAGGGGGTCCCCTCATCCTTTACCTTGGAGCTGCCGCCATACCGGAGGCCACAGATCGGCAAAGTCATCGTACGTTCTATATTTGACCGTACCCTGTTTGTATTAGGCCGCGCTATTTCCGTAGCGGCTCCCGCCGGCCTGGTCATCTGGCTTCTGGCCAATATATCGGTTGGAGATGCAACCCTGCTGGCTCACTGTTCCGGCTTTCTGGATCCTTTTGCCAGACTCATGGGCTTAGACGGAGTTATCCTTCTGGCTTTTATCCTGGGATTTCCGGCCAATGAAATTGTGGTTCCTATCATCATCATGTCCTATATGGCAGAGGGAAGCATTCGGGATATCAGTGATTTATCCGTCTTAAAAGATCTTCTTGTAGCCAATGGCTGGACCTGGATTACTGCGGTCAGTACCATGCTGTTCTCTCTGATGCACTGGCCTTGTTCCACCACCTGCCTTACCATCCGGAAAGAGACACAGAGCATGAAATGGACGGCTATATCCTGGCTGGTACCCACGGTAACTGGATTTGTCATATGCTTTTTATTCACAACCATTGCAAGGGTTTTCCTCTGATGTTTAAATTTCCCTGTGATTGTCTACAATAGGAGTAGAATACCAAATGGGAAAGGAGGGTGAAGCGTGAGCAGGATCTACCACGTTTACGCCCTGTCAGACCGGTTGAAAGCCAGAAAAATCGAGGGCGAGATTGCCAAGGTTGACGGGGTGAAAGGTATTAGAATCTCGGAAGACTTAAAGGAAATGAATATTGAAATGGACACAGGAAAAATATCCGCTGTCATGGAGCGGGTGGTAAACATCTGCAGCCGGGTATCCTACGGCTGTGAAGTGAAATATAAGTTTATTTAAACCGGACATTGAAAAAAGGCGGCCAACGGGGCCGCCCTTTTTCATCTGAAATAATTAGTGAGTACTCTTTGCATAATCACCAATTTTTTTATCCATGTTGGAAATATGTTTTGTGAGCCAATCCACTACCATTTGATTTGCGTTTAAGATCACCAGAAGATTGCCTCCGGAAGATTTATAATCATTTCTTAATTTTTCCAGCTGTGCAATGAAAGCGGTATGAGCCTGCTTTTGTTCCGCATAACCGGGATAGTGGATGCTCATCATGTATTTTTCTTCGTCTGAAAAATGCTTTTTTGTGTAATCATCCAAAAAATCAAGAAGCTCTCCAACGTATTCCTTTGCACGGTTATTTTTTCCTGCTTCAAACAGCGCTTCCGCTTTTTCAAACCACATTTTATGCTGATCGTCAATCATTGATATCCCTACGGATAAATTTTGTGTCCATGGCATAGCAATTCCTCCTAAAGTTTTAAAATTTATAATCTTCTTCCATTTTATAACAAATTTTTCAAAAGTTCAACCGTTGATATGAGTTAGATACAAAGGATAGGAAAACCACGTTCAAAATATCCGGATGAATTGACGTACCTTCCTGGTAATGTTATAATTTTTATTTAGTATGTAGTAAGGTAGAAAGAACCCTATGGGGATACCATTATGCCTAAAAGTAAAGGCAGGAAAGAGGTAACATGGAAACAGAAGGAATCCGTCTGAACAAATTTTTAAGTGAAGCAGGGGTATGTTCCCGAAGGGAGGCGGATCGCTTCATCGAGGCTGGTAAAGTCTGCATTAATGGACAGGCGGCCACGCCCGGTCAGAGAGTTATTCCAGGTCAGTCCGTTACAGTAAACGGACGCACCATTCAATCAGGAAACGGAGATAATAGCCATAAGGATAAACAGGTTCTTTTAGCTGTTCATAAACCAAAAGGCATTGTATGCACCACTTCGGATAAAGACCGAGCCCCTAACATTGTGGACATGGTGGATTATCCTGTAAGAATTTACCCCATCGGCCGTCTGGACAAGGATTCCGAGGGGCTGATTCTCATGACTAACCAGGGTTCTCTGGTGAATAAGATGATGCGCAGCGGAAATGCTCATGAAAAAGAATATCTGGTAAAGGTCAACCGCCCGATAACCGATGAATTTATCCGGAAGATGAAAAAGGGAGTATTCCTGCCGGAGTTAAATGTGACCACCAAGCCCTGCGTTGTAAAGAAAGCCGGTGAAAAAGCATTCCGGATCATCCTGACCCAGGGACTAAACCGCCAGATCCGTCGAATGTGCGGACAACTGGGCTTTGAAGTACGGATGTTAAAACGATTGCGAATTATGAATGTTGAACTTGGAGAGTTAAAGCCCGGAGCTTACCGGGAGCTTTCAAAAAAAGAGTACCACCAGATGAAAGAGGCCTTAAACGGCTCCACGAATCATTCCTATAAAGAACAGAAAAAGGAGATATCTGATGGACGTTAAAATAAGCAGAATGAAAGAATTGATTGCCGTTCTAACGGCAGCAGGAAAGGCTTATTATCAGGAAAGCCGGGAAATCATGAGCAATTTTGAATATGACAGGCTCTATGATGAGTTAAAGGAGCTGGAAGAGGAGACTGGAATCATACTTTCCCAAAGCCCCACGCAGTATGTAGGGTACCAGGCTTTAAGTGAGCTTCCCAAAGAGGCCCACGAGACCCCCATGCTTTCCTTGGATAAGACAAAAAGCACGGAAAGCCTGCAGGAGTGGCTGGGTAGCCAGACTGGAGTACTGTCCTGGAAGCTTGACGGTTTGACCGTAGTTCTTTCCTATAACCACGGAACCCTTCAAAAGGCCGTGACCCGGGGAAACGGAGAGATCGGCGAGGTTATCACAAATAATGCAAGAGTATTTTCTAACATTCCTTTAAATATATCCCATCAGGGAGAGTTGGTGTTACGTGGAGAGGCAGTGATCAAGTATTCGGATTTTAACCGGATCAATGAGGAAATCGAAGACGTAGCTGCCAAATACAAAAATCCAAGGAACTTATGCAGCGGATCCGTAAGGCAGTTAAATAACCAGATCACGGCTAAGAGAAATGTGAACTTTAAAGCATTTGGCCTTGTGACGGCTGAGGGCGTTGACTTTAAAAACTCCAGAAAAGAGCAGTTTGAATGGTTAAAGAGGCAGGGCTTTGATGTAGTGGATTATAAAATGGTGAACAGAGATTCCCTGCCTGAGGCGGTGGATGAGTTTTCCAACGCCATATCCAGCTATGATATTCCTTCAGACGGCCTGGTGCTTCTATTGGATAATATCGCTTATGGTGAATCCCTTGGCCGCACGTCTAAATTCCCCCGTAATGCCATTGCCTTTAAATGGGCCGATGAAATCAAAGAAACAAAACTTGACCACATCGAATGGAGCCCGTCAAGAACCGGGCTCATCAACCCGGTAGCAATCTTTGACCCGGTGGAGTTAGAAGGAACCACGGTAAGCCGGGCCAGCGTCCATAATCTAAGTATTATGGAGGCATTGGAACTGGGAGAGGGAGATGAAATTACAGTATACAAGGCTAACATGATCATTCCTCAGATAGCCGATAACCTGACAAGAAGCAAAAAGATACAGATACCAGAGCAATGTCCTGTCTGCGGCGGAAAGACGGAGATCCGCAGGATGAATGATGTAAAGAGCTTATATTGCACCAACCCGGACTGCCAGGCCAAACGGCTGAAAGGCTTTACCCTTTTTACGAGCAGGGATGCATTAAACATTGACGGCCTATCAGAGGCGACTCTAGAAAAATTCATCGGAGCCGGGTTCATCCGGGAGTTTGCAGATATTTTTCATTTGGAGCAGCATGAGGAAGTCATCACCCAGATGGAAGGCTTTGGAAAAAAATCCTATGACAACCTGATAAAAGCGGTGAAAAAGGCTTCCCACACCACCCTTCCAAGGCTGATCTATGGCCTGGGGATCGCGGGAATCGGATTGGCAAATGCCAAGATGCTGTGTCAGGAATTTAAGTTTGATTTCGAGAAGATGCGCACCGCAGGACAAGAGGAACTGACTGCAGTCCCGGGAATCGGAAAGGTGTTAGCAGATGCCTGGATCACTTATTTTAAGGAAGAGAAGAATAACGAAATGGTGGACCGCCTGATGTCTGAGGTAAGCATCGAGGGCGATACGGAGGCCAGTGGGGACGGAATCTTTGACGGTATGGTATTTGTCATAACCGGTTCCGTGAACCACTATGAGAATCGGAAAGCCCTTCAGGAGACCATAGAAGCTCATGGAGGCAAGGCTACCGGTTCGGTAACCTCCAAGACATCCTATTTGATCAACAATGATACTACGTCCAATTCTTCCAAAAATAAAAAGGCAAAGGAACTTGGGGTGCCCATTATTTCAGAAGAGGATTTCATAAAAATGCTGGAGGAATAAAATATGCCGATTAAAGTACAAAAGGATTTACCTGCAAAAGTCATACTGGAAAAAGAGAACATTTTCATGATGGATGAGGACCGTGCTTTAAGCCAGGATATCCGTCCTCTTCAGATCTTGATTATTAATCTCATGCCTGTAAAGGAAGAGACAGAGACTCAGCTTCTCCGGGCCCTATCCAACACTCCGCTGCAGGTGGACTGTACCTTTTTGATGCTGGAGAGCCATACCTCCAAGAATACGTCAGCCAGTCATTTGAATAAATTTTATGTTTATTTTGATGAGGTAAAGAAAAAGAAATTCGATGGAATGATCATCACCGGAGCGCCGGTGGAAAACATGGAGTTCGAAGAGGTTAACTACTGGGAAGAGTTAAAGAAGATTATGGAATGGAGCAAAACCCATGTGACCAGTTCTCTCCACATTTGCTGGGGGGCCCAGGCAGGTCTTTATTACCATTATGGCATACAGAAATATAAAAGAGAGAGTAAGCTGTCAGGCATCTACCGGCACAAGGTTTTGGACCGGAAGGTCCCCCTTGTCCGCAGTCTGGACGATTATGTGATGGCTCCTCATTCCCGTTATACGGAGGTAAGGAGAGAGGATATAGAGAAGCAGCCGGAACTGGTGATTCTTGCGGAATCAAAAGAGGCCGGGATTTTTCTGGTGATGAGCCGGGATGGAAAGCAGGTATTTGTCCAGGGACATCCGGAATACGACCGTATGACTTTAGACGGGGAATATCATAGGGACTTGGGGAAGGGATTTGAGCCTGAAATACCTTGTAATTATTATGAAAATGATGACCCGGATACGGTGCCGGTGCTTAATTGGAGGAATGGGGCAAATACTCTGTATGGGAACTGGCTGAATTTTTATGTATATCAGATCACTCCTTATTTGCTGGAGGCGGAGGAATAAGAATCCTTTATTTTACAAGGTTTTCCGCATTTTTAATTAATTTAATGTAATTTAAAAAGTATCGTAAACTATCGCATTATAATATAAATAAGCTCTTTATTAATTGTAATAGCACAATTGATGGAGGGCTTATTTTACACCTTTAAGAAGTCATAAACCTAGACTAATTCCGCTAATTCCATATATTCAGTTGCACCATACTCATCCCATTCAACAACGGTACAAAACACTTTTCTTTTTTAAAACCTTAAGAATTTATCGGTAAGGTCGATTATATATTTGTAGTTTATAAAAAGAAAGAGGTAATAAGATGAATGAAGAAGCAATAGTATTTGGTAAAGGTATTAAAATCTGGAGTATCATTTGCATCGTTTTTAGCGCTCTTGCTATAATTGCCAATTGTACAATAGGATCTTTTGATTTGGCTGTTATAGGTGTCGCTGGCTGCGTAGCTTATATACTGTTATTAATTAAGAAAAGAAAGATTGCTTTTTATGCCATTATAGTTCTTACAATAATTACAATGGTACTAAATGTGGCAATACATGATATAGGTATTATAACCTCATTAACCGGATTAATAAATCCTATTATTACTTTTGCTTTCCTATCAAAATACTGGAAACAGATGAAATAGGTTGACTTGAAGCGAAGAGTAATAAGGTGAATTTATTAAAGCAACTATCTAAATTGGTAGTTGCTTTTTTATTATAGTCGAAAGAGATATTTTGTGGTGAAGAAAGCCAATGGTAAATATTAGCTATGTACATTGGAAATTCATTATTGATAGTTAGAAGGGGTTGTTGTATTATTAAACAAAGTATATTGGAATTTAGTCGGAGGGTTAACACAATGAAAAAGCATTTGGAGTTAGTTGCCAAATCGTATGATAAAGGAATTGATTTAGGACGAAAAGGGATTGATTCTTATCAGAGCCTTCCACCACATATTACAAATGATCCTAATTATTCTTTGTATCTGAAAATGCGGATGAATGAAACACTCTCAGACAGCGGTCAAAAAGAAATAGTGAAATATCTATCCCCCAAAAAAGGCATGAACTTTATTGACCTTGGGTGTTGTTTGAACTTAATGTTTCGAGGATATAATGAATGGCCATCAACGTATTATGGAGTTGATATAAGTGAAAGGACCATAGAGCTGCTGCAAGAATTTGTTCACAAGAATCACGTTACGATTGGCTCTTTATATTGCGGCAGTATGCATGTAACACCATATGCTGAAAGTTTTTTTGATATTGGTGCATGTATTGGTTCGTTGGAATATTTTGAAAAGGACTTTGTAAAGCAGGCAATTGCAGAAGCTCATAGGATAATGAAACCGGAAGGTAAATATATACTTGATATCCCAGATGTAGGAAGTCCTGAATTTCAAATTACAGCACTGATTGAAGATTATCTGGGCCGAACTGATCGATATAATATATCGAATAATGAATTTGAGGCAATATTGATGCCATATTTTAAAGTAGTAAAGAAAGAGAAGATGGGGCCGATGATTCAATATTTTCTCACTTGCACCAAATGAACAATAGAAAAAAATCCTTAATTCCAATATAATAGTGTTAATTACGAACTACTAACTATCAGTATTGAGCTGGTAGTTTTTTATTGCGGTATGAGATAATCTATGGGACATAAATTAAAATATCCAGTAGGTTGCAAAATTAGTTGGTGCGGAGAAGAAGCCATTGTAATTAGTGGATAAAATAAGTGTTTGAAACTTAAATATTGATAGCCAGTAGGAAGTGCAGTATACTAGAGCAATACGCAATGAGATCTAAGGCTTAAAAGGAGTGACAAATATGAATCAATTACCAGAAGGATATAAGGAAATAAGAAAGGTAGATTTGAGAGAAGATAAAAAAACATTTTTTGTCATAAACATCTTTTCATTTATAATTTTTATCGCTATGGTAGTTTTATGCGCCATTAATAAACCAATAAGCTTTACAGTTGATTCGGAATTTTTGTACCTATTAATTCTTGCTGTGTTTTTGTATATAATCTATATTATTTTACATGAAGCGATACACGAATATTTTATGAATAAATTTAGTGGGATAAAGGCATATTACGGCCATGCTCGGTTCTGTGCATATGCAGGTAGTGATGCTTATTTCAATAAAAAGCATTACATCATAATTTTACTTGCTCCTGTTGTAATTCTCGGTACTGTTTTATTTATAATTAATGCTATAGTACCACAGAGTTATTTTTGGATAATATATTTTGTACAGATCGGGAACTTAACGGGTGCTGTTGGCGACTTATATGTAACCTATTTAATGAGTAAGATGCCTGACGATACTTTAATACAGGACACAGGGGTGTCTATGACAATGCATTCAAAACAATTATAATCTGAATTATTTAAAATATTAAAGTATTTCTGAAATTAGTTTAGCAATTGTAACTGTAGATTATTTAAGTTTGAGGAGGTAATGAAATGGACAAAAATATTTATAGCGAAATCAAAACCGTTACACTTGAAAGATTTAAAGTAGCTAGATATGTTGTTATCAGCCCCGCTCCCGAAATGGATGTTATTGCCTATTTGGATAAATGGGCAGTAAAAAGCGGCTTATCTGATCTGGAAGGCTACGAAAGAAAACAGATTGGTTGGGATTTTCCTTTTGTTACAAAAGAACAGCAGGAAAAGTTCGGGCTAAGGGGCTATGTTGCTGCCTATGTCATACCAGAGAATTTTGTTCCAAAGTGTGAGGGGGCTGAAATCGCATACATAGAAAAGGATACTTATGCAAGAATTACTATAACGAATCCGCATAGTAATTCTTTTGAGAACATAACAAATGCATACCATATGCTTTTAGAATTTGCTAAAACATCATCATGGGAAAATAGACTTGCATTCGAAGAAGAATATGATATAGATGGAGTCCACTATATGGACGTATACGTTCCCATTAATTAGAACCTCCACTTAAATATATTACTAAACAGGAATTAATCAAAGGAGGGGTAAAAAATGAGTGTGTTTTTTTACGGCTGCATTACTATGGATGGCTATCTTGCTGACAAAAACCATAACCTGGATTGGCTTTATCAAACTGGTACAATAGAAGAAACTAGTTATGAAAGCTTCTATAAAAACATAGATATTACTATAATGGGCAAGAGAACATTTAATGAAATAGAAAAAATAGGGAATATTGGCGGTATTTATCCAACTACCAGAAATTATGTTTTTACACATGCTGAAAGCTTATCGGCCAAGGAATTTATTCCTATAAATTGTGATGTTGTTGAATTTGTGAAACAAATAGAGATGGATAAAAATATTTGGATTATCGGAGGCAATACAATATTAGCCCCTCTGCTAGATAGTCATTTGGTTGATAACCTGATAATTCAGATCGCCCCTGTGTTATTAGGGACGGGGATACCAATATTTTCACAAAAAGAAGGGTTAAAGCGATTTTGCTTAAAAGAAGTAAAAAAATACGGACAATTTGCAGAATTAATTTATAGTAAAATATGATTTGTTGTAGCTTTTCAAAATTCCTTGCCTTTACAATAATCTGGTCATATAAATTCCAATCTATAAATTACAAGGCTACTACTTTAATATTAGGTTAGTAGTCTTTTTTGTATGTCTATGAGATTTGACGAAACACAGATTGAAAGTATTATTGCTTTTTACGTAGAATGCACTCCATAACATATGAATTTTACTTAGGTGAAGTAAATGCTTATTTTAACGACTGTACTGAAAACATACTGCTTGACGCATCTACACTTGTATATGACAAAATAGAAAAAAAGTTAGAGAAAATATGATAGAGCCAGATACTATAAAACTATTACGTGCGGAGTCGCGTCAATTGATGAAGTTTTAGAATATGCCTATGATGAATGAACTTCACTACGACTGCAAAGAGCCGAACCCAATGGCTAAAGGTATGTCGTGGTCATAGTCGGTATAGTATAACCCACCACATCTCAAACGAAATCAAAGTAGCAGCTTGAAATGTGGTGGACATAAATTTAGGCTTCTTCACCGATAGGATCTTCAATCATGGTGGACACTCTAAATTCATGGAAGTGACCATCGCTCACTTCTGTTACGGATTCCAGAAAGTGAACATGTCTGTCGCCCCCAACAGGAATTGCAAGTGATGTCTTGCCACAAAATTCATGAAAATGATTTTCATAAAAATCCGTTCTAAATTTTACTTCATGAAAATGGTTCTTACCAGCGGGGATTGCTTCACCAGAAACCGTAGCAAAACGATGATTATGTGGATCTTCTTCGCGTTCTGCTATCTCTACGCTGCCTTGAACTTCATGAACGTGTGTCTGCCGCTTATCATTGCAATCACAATATTCTTTAAACCAATCTTGGTTATAGTTATTCATATTGACTTACTCCTGTACTCCAATATTAGGAAAACTTTGTTTTCCATAATTATTATATGAAAATAATGTAATAAGGTGTTGTTTCTGTAAGGTGAAGCATTTAGGTAGACTGTCATTTACATGACAGAAGATAACGTCAGACTTAAAAAACAATTAATAAAAGAGAATAAGATAAAAGAATCATATAGATGTATGAAATGAAATAATACTTTGATTTGAGAAAGAGGTGATCTCAAATAGAATGCATACTAAGAATTGAAGAAGTTCCAGACAAAGACTGTTGGTGGTATTTTAATTGCGATTAGATGAACCTTCTATGGTAGGAGAAAACAACTATATGATAGATGAAATGGGTGGAGTTATGGAAGGAGGGACTCATAAAAAGAACAAGGTGAGCTTATAGGAGTGGGATTTAAAAGGTTATGTAAACGGCATCGCGCTTGGTGAAATACGCGTTTGCCGCCCAGGAAATCCCGTATCTATATAAAGCACCAGCTGGCTGCAGGAAGCGCCACCCATACGTAATGTTAATATATGTCTGTGATTCCGCATTAGGTGCTTGTCGGTATATATTTTAACTTATGTCAAATCAAGAAGCGATTTCTTGGTTAGAATATGTGTGGACGGAGTACGGGGGAGTAGAGCCACAAACGTGCGAAATTGCTATTAAAAAGGCAATAGACATATTAAAGAAAAATGACGGTAAGAATATAAATATTGCTACTAAAGAAGAGTATTTATTCAATGGAAGATTGAATAACCAGTCTTTTTTTATTTGTAATTATCTTACGGTTGGTAATAAAAGGAACAGGAAACCAGAGATTTATATGCCATATATATACAATTGAACCATTTTTTGCGCGTTGTTCAAAGAATAACCAGCATGTTATACTTGTAAAAAACTAAGAGAGAAAAGGAACATGTGATGAACAAAAGTATTATGAAGAAACTATTTCTGTCTGTCTCCGTTTTTATGGTGATCATTCTGAGTTGTTACTTAAGCAGGGTGGCATTTGCTGAAAAGCCTAACAGAATTTCCTCAGAACCTTCCCAAGACTCCACAACCATAACGGTTGCAGACAATCCGGTACCTCTTTCCCCGAAAACCATTGCAGATAATTCTGAAACGGCTGCTGTCCTTGCCGCAGAAGAATCAGATGCACCACCCGCTACGGAACAGTCTACTTCGTTAGCAGCGGAATCATCTGCTTTACCCACAATGGAACCCTCCAAATTACAGTCTGAAAGATTAGTTGGATATTACGCAGCATGGGCGGCCTATTATAATTACTATCCAAACCAGATCGATGCCGGGAAATTGACCCATATTAATTATGCCTTTGCCAACATTGGTTCTGACTCAAAGGTAACCCTGGGATATCCTGACGTGGATTCTTCTAATATAAAGCTTTTAAATTCCTTAAAGCAGACAAATCCTGATTTAAAAACACTGATTTCCGTCGGAGGCTGGAACTGGTCCGGGAAATTCTCGGATGCGGCTCTGACAGAGGAGACCAGGACTGCATTTGCAGACAGCTGTGTTGATTTCATTAAAAAATACGGATTTGACGGAGTTGACTTGGACTGGGAGTATCCGGTCAGCGGAGGTCTGGCAACAAATGCCAGGCGTGGGGAAGATAAACATAATTTTACTCTGCTTCTTAAAAAGATTCGAGAAAAACTGGATGCTCAGGGTGCTGCTGACAATAAGCATTACTTACTGACTATTGCAGGAGGAGCGGATACTTCTTACATAAACAATGTAGAACTGTCAAAGC
>Ga0213828_1001826_pt1 | contig 16530 bp, 12 predicted proteins | sample MC6MC0897MG_FD_180664 | JGI IMG/M metagenome (GOLD analysis project Ga0213828, IMG submission 180664) | Enriched soil aggregate microbial communities from Iowa State University, Ames, United States - MC6-MC0897-MG | ecosystem: Environmental > Terrestrial > Soil > Unclassified | place: USA: Iowa... | reverse complement strand
GAGCCAGAGCAGCCTTGCCCAGAAGATCCGGGAGATCGTGGATGAGGAGTATGATTCCAATCAGATATCCTTAGAATACGTGGGGGCAAAGGTGCATAAAAACTCTGCCTATATTTCTAAAATATTTAAAAATGAATTTGGTTGCAATTTCAGCGATTACATCATTACAAAGAGGCTGGAAAAAAGCAAGAAGCTTCTTGCGGATCCAGGGAGGAAAATCTATGAAATATCCGAGGAAATGGGCTGGGCAGACGTATCCAACTACATTAAACTGTTTAAGAAAAAGTATGGGATAAGTCCGAAAGAATACCGGAACATTCTCCAGCCGGAGGGAGGAAATGCAGAGAAAAATCATGAAGATGAATAAGGGAAAGGGGCAGGCAAAGAAACGGAATATCGGTTTGAAGCGCAGGATGCTCTATGGCATTCTCCAGGTGCTGATTCCGGTTGTGGTAATCATCACAATACTGTTCTGGCATACCAGAAAGGTGATGAAACAGGAGTATATGCGAACGACTCAGAGCCGGGTCACGGATATTACCAATAAGATTGATGCAAAGATTCAGGACATTTACAGTGTTTCCGACAATTTTGCGGCCAATGACCAGTTGAATAAATATATTGAAAAAGAATATTCTCCCACGGAGCCGATGTATAAGAAGCTTGATATTGTAAGGATTTACACCAACATATTCGGCGCTTATGATATGTTGAACCAGCGGGCAAGGATCAGCGCCATGTACACATACAAGGGAGAGTTATTTAATTTTCTGGACCCGAATAATGATACGGATGAGGTGATCAAGAAGCTGCAGGCTATGAACATTGAGGATCCTGACCTTCTGATGAAATTCCGCTGGTATCCCCTTCAGGACAATTTCCTCCTCAGTGATCAGCCGGGGGAGGTCAGGGATAGAAAGGCCGTTATGGGCATCCGAAGGATCTATTCTTGGGAGAAGGGAAGATATGAATGTGTGCAGGTGTTTGCCATAAAAGAACGGGATGTCTATGAACAATATAAGGAACTGGCAGAATCCATACCAGGTGATATCTATGTAATCACAGGAGACGGCAGACTGATTTCCTCCAGCAATGAAAAGGCCGTGGAGGCAGGAACCATATCTGAGAAACTGAAAAATGAAATTCTGGAACAGACAGGTGATTTAAATGATGGGTGGGCTGCTTTGGGAAATCAACAAATGATCCAGGTAAAGACTTCCGACGTAAATGACTGGAAGATCGTTATGGTAGTACCTGTAAAAGCTGTCACAAAGGAAGTGGATGTGCTGTACTACAGGATTTTCCTGGTAATGGTGGCATGTGTGGGCTTTTGTGCCATGATGATCTTACATTTATACAAAAGCTTTATGGATCCCATTGGAAAGCTTAACATCTCAATGAAAGAGGTGTATGGCGGAAATTTAAACGCCTATGTTGATGTGAAGCAGAAAAATGAAGTAGGAGACATGATCCGCTATTACAATTCCATGCTGGAACGGATCAATACCAATATCATTGAAAAGCTGCAGTCTGACCGGAAGAAAAAGGAGCTGGAGCTGGAAGTGCTCATGAGCCAGATCAATCCCCATTTTCTCTATAACACCCTGGAGAATATCGTATGGATGTCCACTGAGGCGGGAAGGCCGGACATTGGGCGTACGGCAGCTTCTCTCGGCCGGATGTACCGCTTATCCATAAACGGAGGGCAGGTGATCGTCCCTATGGAGCATGAGATCGAGCATCTTATGGCTTATGTAAAGATTCAGAAAAACCGCTATAAGGATGAATTTGAATTCGACCTTCGGACGGACATGCGGCAGATCCATGAACTGTTTTCCCTGAAAATAATATTGCAGCCGGTGGTGGAAAATTCCTTCTTGTACGGAATGACAGGCCTAAAGCATCCCATGATCATCCACCTTACGGTCAAGGAAAAAGGCCAATGGGTTATGATAAAAGTTATGGATAATGGCCGTGGAATGGACCGGGAGAAATTAGGGGAAATACGGGATCAGATCCGTTTTGGAAGAACAGGAAAAGAAGAGGAAGAGCAAAACCGGCGCAGCAGCGGAATCGGGCTTCACAGCGTAGAATCACGGATCAAGCTGTATTTTGGGGTGGACCGGGCTGTTTCCATCTACAGCAAAAAGGATGTAGGAACCCTGACCGTCATACGGATCCCTAGAATTACCGTTGAGGATATTGATGAGCATGGCAATTTAAAGGAAAAATAAACAAAACAAGGTAAAAAGCGAAAATAACCAACAAATACAAAAATCGCCCTATGTTTATTAGGAAAAAATCCGTTAGAATAGAAGTAGGAGAAAGGTTATATTCCCATAAGCCTTTCTTCTTAAAATAAAAAGCGAGAGGCAGGCCTATGAACAAGGAAAAAAAACCAATATCCAAAACGAAAGAAAAGACATCAATAGCCCAGAAAAAAGAAGACAGGTATGGGTGGTTGTTTATTTCTCCCTACCTGATTTTTTTCACTGTTTTTACCGGTATTCCTTTTGTCATTGCAATTGTGATGTCGTTCTTAAACGTGAAATATATTACCAGGTTGGATAACCTTAAATTTGTGGGGTTACAAAATTTTATAAAAATATTCACCAACAAGGAGATCTTAAATTCCCTGTTAAGAACCTTTCAATACTCCCTGGTTTATGTACCGGTCATTATGATCCTTGGGTTTGTGCTGGCATTTATGTTAAACAACGGGATATATATGAAAAAAGCAATGCGTTCCCTGGTATTTATGCCTTATGTATCCAACATGGTGGCAGTAGCCGTGATTTTTAAGGTTTTGCTTGGGAATAACAGTCCCATGATCATTGCGTTAAGAAATATGGGATTTAACCCACCCCTCCTTTTACAGAGCTTAAAGCTGGCGCTTCCTACAGTGGCGATGATCTCCGTATGGAAAAGCGTGGGCCTTAACATGGTGGTTTATCTTGGTGCTTTGCAGGAGGTGCCCTCCGAGCTCTTAGAAGCGGCACAGATCGACGGAGCAACAAAATGGCAGAGAATTCGCAACATTATCATTCCGATGATTTCTCCTACCACCTTTTTCCTCTTAATTAGCTCCATTATTGGTTCCTTCCAGAACTTTACCTGCATACAGGCCCTTACCGAGGGAGGTCCGGGACAGGCGACCACGGTTATGGCCGTAAACATTGTCCGTACTGCATTTACGAAATATGAGACCAGTCTGGCAAGCGCAATGGCTTTTGTCATGTTTGTGATTGTTATGATCGTAACTCTTATCCAGTGGCGCGGACAGAAAAAATGGGTTAATTATTAAAGGAGGATATTCAATGAAAAGCAAAAAGAAAAGTATAAAGATAGCACTTACAGTTTTTATCCTGTTAATCGGGCTGGCATCAAATTTTCCGTTTCTGTTCATGATCTCCTCTTCCTTTAAGGTCAGCGGAGAGGTCATGAAGTTTCCATGGCATTTGATTCCGGATAACCCCACCATAATGAACTTTAAAGCATTGTTTACAAACGGCATTTATAACTTCCAGAAATGGTATTTTAATACAGTGGTCATGACGGCTCTTACCATTGCAATCAAAATATTCTTCGTAAGCTTTACGGCATATGGATTTGCAAGAATTAAATTCAGGGGAAAAGATGCAATCTTTCTTGTACTCCTTTCAGCTATGATGATCCCCAGCGACATCATGATCATACCAAGATACATGATCTTTAAAAATTTACATATTCTGGATAGCATGTGGGCACTGATCCTGCCAAGCTGTGTGGATGTGTATTTTGTATTCCTTCTGCGCCAGTCCTTTATTTCGATTCCGGATTCCATCAGTGAAGCGGCAAAAATTGACGGCTGCAGCCATTTAAAAATTTATTGGAAAATTATTTTCCCATTGGCAAAACCGGCCATTGCGACCATGGCTCTGTTTTCCTTTACCTGGTCCTGGAATGACTATATGGGACCGTATCTGTACATTTCAACCATGGATAAGCAGATGCTGTCTGTTGGAGTGAAGCTGTTCTCCTCCGGACTGATCCAGGATTACGGAGCTCAGATGGCAGCAGCAACAGTAGTTCTGTTACCGATTTTGGTTGCGTTCCTGTTCTGCCAGAAATTTTTCATCGAAGGCGTTGCTTCCTCCGGTGTAAAGGGTTAATAAGAATATACGGTGTGAAATAATAACCTGAAAATTAAAAAGGAATGAAAAGAAAGGGGATATAAGATGGAAAAAAAACTTACCGGAAGAGTCACTGTTCCCACGGATGTGGATATGATTCAGGAGACAAAGGAGATTGCAAAACGATGGGGAGCCGACGCTCTGCGGGATTGTGACGGGACGAATATGCCGGATGAGCTTAAGAAAATGCCCGTAAAGATCTACTCTACCTATTACACCACCAGAAAGGACAACGAATGGGCAAATGCGAACCCGGATGAAGTCCAGCAGGTATATTTGATGACGGAATTCTATACGGCTATGGAGGAGGGAGATCTTCGCATCCCAATAATGAAGCATCTGTATAAAGATCAGTTAAAGCCCAACACCCTTCACGACATCAAACGCTGGTGGGAGGTCGTAGACCGTACAACAGGTGAACCTTTAGCTGCCGATGCATGGGGATATGATGAAAATACCCGGGAAGTTATGATCTTCAATCCGGAACGGTATCACGATTATACGGTAAGTTTCCTGGCATTTATCATCTGGGATCCTGTTCATATGTATAATTTCATTACCAATGACTGGCAGGATGTGGAGCATCAGATCACCTTTGACGTGCGCCAGCCAAAGACCCAGAGCCACGTGATCGATAAATTAACTCGCTGGATGGAGGAAAATCCGGACAGCAATGTGGTGCGTTTTACAACGTTTTTCCATCAGTTTACCCTTGTATTTAATGAATATGCAAAAGAAAAATTCGTTGACTGGTTTGGCTACAGTGCCAGTGTCAGCCCTTATATTTTAGAGCAGTTTGAAAAAGAAGTGGGTTACCCCTTCCGTCCGGAATATCTCATTGACCAGGGATATCATAACAATACCAACCGGGTGCCCTCTAAGGAATTCCGCGATTTCCAGGAGTTCCAGCAGAGAGAGGTATCAAAGCTCATGAAGGTTCTTGTGGATATCTGCCACAATCACGGCAAGGAAGCCATGATGTTTTTGGGAGATCACTGGATCGGAACAGAACCATTTGGAGAGTATTTTAAAAACGTAGGAGTGGATGCAGTCGTTGGAAGTGTAGGTAACGGCACCACCCTTCGCCTGATTTCCGATATTCCGGGAGTAAACTATACAGAAGGCCGCTTTTTACCTTATTTCTTCCCTGATGTATTCTGTGAAGGCGGAGATCCGATCAAGGAGGCAAAGGTAAACTGGGTGACAGCAAGGCGGGCCATCTTAAGGAAACCGGTAGATCGGATCGGATATGGCGGTTACTTAAAGCTGGCATTGGAGTTCCCTGATTTTATCCAGTATATTGAAGAAGTCTGCGATGAATTCCGTCTTCTCTATGAAAATGTGGGAGGACAAAGCCCATACAGCCACTTTAAGGTAGGAGTGCTGAATTCCTGGGGAAAGATCCGTTCCTGGGGAACTCATATGGTAGCTCATGCCATTGATTATAAGCAGACTTATTCTTATGCCGGAGTGCTGGAAGCCTTAAGCGGAATGCCATTTGACGTAGAATTCATAAGCTTTGAGGATGTGATCGCAGATCCGGATGTGTTAAAGAAGTGCAAGGTAGTCATCAACGTCGGCGATGCCTATACAGCTCCCAGCGGCGGGGCCTACTGGACCAATCCGAAAGTCAGCAGCGCTGTAAAAGCTTTTGTAGCTCAGGGCGGCGGATTGATCGGAGTGGGAGAGCCTACTGCCTGTGAATATCAGGGCCGGTATTTTACCCTGGCAAATGTGCTGGGCGTAAATAAAGAAGTGGGCTTTTCTATGTCAACAGATAAATATAACTGGGAAGAACACAGCCATTTTATTACAGAGGAATCCCCTGAAACCATTGATTTTGGGGAAGGGATGAAGAACGTCTATGCACTTTCCGAAGCGGAGATCTTAAAAAAGGACGGGGAAGATGTGCAGATGGCTGTCAACAGCTTCGGAGACGGAAGAAGCGTATATATCAGCGGAATTCCTTACTCCTTTGAGAATTCCAGAATGCTTTACCGGGCGATCTTCTGGGCCGCAGGCATGGAGCAGGAGATGAAGAAATGGTATAGCAGCAACTACAATGTAGAAGTCAATTATTATCCGGCTACGGGAAAATATTGTATTGTTAACAACACTTATGAGCCTCAGGAAACCGTGATTTATGACGGAAAAGGCCAGGCCCGCTCCATGCAGTTAAAGGCAAATGATATTTTGTGGTTTTCATTTTAACCTCATCAAGTACGAAGAGGATATGCAAGATTAGAAAGGGCCCGTTATTATTATGCAGACAAAGGAAACACTTGAAACATATGAGGCGATCACCATAGAGGAAGCGCATCATGCGCTGGATCATGTGGTAGCCCGGATTAGAAATAACATTTCGAAATTTCATGACAGTTTCCCGGGGGCAAGCAGTATAAACCAAATATATCCTGCCACAGAAAATGATGACTGGACCAATGGATTTTGGACCGGACAGCTGTGGCTTGCATATGAACAGACAAAGGAGGCGGCTTTTAAGGAAGCCGCCCTTTGTAAAGTCCCAAGCTTCCGGGAACGGCTGATTGAAAGAATTGTGGTAGACCATCATGATATGGGATTTTTATATACCCCCTCTTGTGTGGCTGCTTATAAACTTACCAGTGACAAGCTGGCAAGGGAAACTGCTCTGATGGCAGCAGATAACCTGATGGGACGGTTTCAGGTTAAGGGAGAATTCTTTCAGGCCTGGGGAAAGCTGGGGGATCCGAAAGAATACCGGTTAATTATTGACTGTCTTTTAAATATGCCCCTGTTATTTTGGGCGTCAGAGGAAACAAAGGATTCAAAATACCGGGAAACTGCACTACGCCATATTCGAACCAGCATGAACTATGTAGTCCGCGAAGATTCTTCTACATACCACACCTACTATTTTGATCCGGAGACAGGAAATCCGGTCCGGGGAGTAACGGCTCAAGGATATAGAGACGGTTCCATATGGGCCAGAGGCCAGGCGTGGGGAATCTATGGTTCGGCAATCGCTTATAAATATTGTCCTGATCCAATGTATATAGAAAGCTTTCGAAAGATTACCGCATGCTTTCTGGAGCATTTACCAAAGGATCTGGTACCTTACTGGGATTTTGACTTTACCGATGGCAGTACGGAACCAAGAGATTCATCTTCCGCAGCAATCGCAGCCTGCGGAATGCTTGAAATGGCAAAATATTTAGAACCGGATGAAGCAATGGAACTGCTGCGGAATGCAAAACGTTTAATAAAGGCACTGACAAAGCACTGTTTGTACCATTCCGGTGAAGATACAAACGGAATACTGCTTCATTCCACCTATGCCAAATGTTCTCCATACAACACGGTAAAGGATAGCGGCGTTGATGAATGTACCCTATGGGGGGATTATTTTTATACAGAAGCACTTGTACGGATCATAGGACAGTGGAAGGTCTACTGGTAGAAAAGAGAGTATAAATGAAACAATTAGATGAAAGACTTATAAACATTGTTCCGTCCAAGCGGCAGGTCATGCTGCAGAAAACAGAATTTTATGCATTCTTTCATTTTACGGTAAATACGTTTACCGGAACTGAATGGGGATATGGAACAGAATCACCGGAACTATTTAATCCTGATCAAATGGATGCGGAACAATGGATTCAAGCGATTAAGGCGGCAGGAATGAAAGGCGCAATTCTTACCTGTAAGCACCATGACGGTTTTTGCTTATGGCCCAGTAAATATACCAACCATTCAGTGAAGTACAGTCCTTATGGAAATGGGAATGGAGACATTGTTAAAGAAGTGTCAGATGCTTGTAAAAAGGCCGGTTTAAAATTTGGTATTTACCTTTCTCCATGGGATCGGAATCAGGAAACCTATGGACAGGGACAGGCATATGATGATTATTTCGTAGCACAGCTTACGGAACTGCTTACCGGCTATGGAGATATTTTTAGTGTATGGTTTGACGGTGCCTGCGGAGAAGGTTCAAATGGCAAAAAACAGGTCTATGACTGGCAGCGATATTATGATACCGTAAGAAACCATATGCCGGACGCCTGCATATCCGTAAGCGGACCTGATGTCCGATGGTGCGGCAATGAAGCAGGTGACACCCGCCCCAGTGAATGGAGTGTTGTACCGGCAGATTTATCGGTTGCGGAGCGGATAGCGGCTTTAAGCCAACATGTGGATGATCCGTCTTTCCGGCAAAGAGTTATAAGCAGTATGGAAGAGGATTTAGGAAGCAGGGAACGTTTGGCACAAGAACAGCACCTAATCTGGTATCCGGCAGAAGTGGATGTATCCATAAGGCCAGGCTGGTTTTATCATCCGGAAGAGGATGATAAAGTCCGTTCTCTGGAAAACTTAATGGATATTTATGAAAAATCCGTTGGAGGAAATACAACACTTCTTTTAAATATTCCACCGATGCCAAACGGACTGCTTCATGAGGAAGATGTAAAAAGACTGCAGGAGCTAGGCAGGGAAATACAAAAAAGATATGGAAAAAACCTGACAGAAGGAGCTGAAATTCTGGTCAAAGGACAAAATGAATGGAATGCTGTGAGAAGCGTATATCAGGATAATTATGAAACCTGCTGCCATGGAAATGGCCCAAAGGCAGAATTTAAGATTTCCTGGAAGACTCCCCAAAAGATTTCAGCAGTTATTTTAAAAGAGAACATATTAAAAAGCCAGAGAATCGAGGCTTTTGAAATTTTATCGATGAGGAATGGAAGTCCTGTAAGCATTTATAAAGGAACTACCGTGGGCTATAAAAAAATTGCCCGTTTTCCTCAGATAGAATCGGATATACTGATTATACAAATTTTAGATTCAAGGATTGAACCCGTCCTTTCGTTTATTGGTATATATGAATAAAAAAATTGGTTTTATTTTGAAAATACCGATAGAATGATAAAAATAACATATAAAGTTAAAATACAACCTATATAAACCAGATAAAATGTTAGCTATAATAGGGTTATAAACAAAAGGAGGGTAACAGATATGAAATTAAGAAGTTCATTAAGACGTGGCGTTGCGTTCAGCCTGGCTGCAACGATGGTTTTAAGTGCTGCCGGATGTGGAAAGTCGGATAATACGAAGGCTAGTGCCGACAGTAATACCGCAGCAGATACCACTCAGAAAACAGACAGCGACAAGCCATTCGATGGTGTTACAGTAAAATGGGCACTGACAGATAATGCTGCAACTGGCGCTGAAACAAAAGAAATGGTAGACTTAATTAAAGAAAAAACAGGTATTAATGTAGAGTTTTTCATTACCCCTACATCAAAAGCAGGAGAAATGGACAAAGTACTTGTCAGCTTAATGGCTGGTGAAGGAATTGACATTGTAAACAGAACTCCGCTTCAATTAGAGGAATTCTACAAAGCCGCTGTTTTAGAGCCGATGGATGAGTTTGCAAAAACAGATAATTATGATATGGACACGGTATATGGTGGTCAAACAGTAAAATTTGATGATCAGACCTATGCAATTCCAGCAGAAAAAGATATCTGGCTTACTTATTATAACAAGAAAATTTTTGATGAAGCAAACGTTCCTTATCCTACCGCAGAAGGCTGGACATGGGAAAAATATGTAGAGACAGCTCAAAAGCTGAACAATCCTGATAAAAATGTCTGGGGCTCCTTTATGAGTGATGACGTTGCATGCAACTATTTACAGGCGAACCAGAAGGGCGTATCCCCTTATAAGGCAGATGGAACTGCCAACTTCGATGATCCGGCTTATGCAGATGCAATGAAGTGGTTCTATAGCCTTGGCAATGAATTAAAGATTCAGCCGAACTGCCTGGATCTGGCTTCCGGCACATATCCATATAACTCCTTTATGGTAAACGGAAACATCGGTATGTACGTATACGGCGGCTGGGTAGCAAGTGCATTATCTGATAAAGAAAAGTATCCGAGAGACTGGGAACTTGGAATTCTTCCGATGCCTTATCCGGAAGGCTCCGAACCATCTTCTCTGACAATTACAAACTGCTATGCGATTCCTAAGACATCTAAGAACAAAGCTGCAGCATTTGAAGCAATCAAAACAATTTGTGAAAACAAATATACCTTAGGTTATGGACGTGTTCCAGCTAAGATCTTAACAGAGGACGAAGCAAAAACCTATATTGAAAGCAGCCTGCTTCCTAAATTTAAAGATGACAGCTTAACAGTAGAAGATTTTATGGCAGGTTGGTTTGACAACAGCAGATTGTATTTAAATGAAAAGATCATGGGTACCGCTGATACAACCATCGGACAGATCTACACCGAAGAGGGCCAGTTATACGGACAGGGACAGAAGTCACTGGAAGATACCATGAAATCCATTCAGGAAAGAGCGAACGAAGCGATAAAAGAAGCAGAGTAATCATAAGAAAGTGCTGCCAAATTTTTTGGCAGTGCTTTCTTTCAAATATAGGAAGAATGGCAGGAAAGGGAAGTGTTATGGAAGAACGGATTTATCTTCTCCCCAGGGAGGGGAATTGTTATAAAGCGAATATGCACTGCCATACAACGGTTTCCGATGGAAAGCTGACACCCGGGCAGGTGAAAGAGGAGTATCAGAAAAAGGGATACCAGATCGTAGCCTATACGGATCACGGGAAATATTGCCCTCATCCGGAACTAAATTCAAAGGATTTTCTGGCACTGGCAGGCTTTGGAACCGATAGAAAGGAAGAAGGAGCGTTTCATTTTAATTTCTATGACGGCAGTCCGGATGAGAGGAAGGAAGAGAAGGCAGAAGTTTGCAGTCCGGAGGCCTTAAGTGCTGGCCCTTCCGGCATCAATGCTTACATAAAGAAGATGAAGCACCTGGGCTTTCTGGCTACTGCCTGCCATCCATACCGGTCCATGCAGAATTATAACGATTATACAGGACTTGAAGGACTGTTTGCCATGGAAATATATCATTACCGCAGCGACCTTGAAGGGTTGAACGGTTATAATCCCCAGGCCTACGATGAGATGCTGCGCTGCCATAAGGAAATTTACTGCCTGGCGTCAGACGGCAATAAGAATGACTATCCGTTGGGAGATCCGTTCAGTGATTCTTTTGGAGGTTTTATAAAGATCAAGGCAAGGGAGCTTACTTATCCGGCAGTGATGCAGGCCCTGAAAAAAGGTGATTTCTACAGCTCCATGGGTCCTGAATTTCATTCCCTCTATATCGAAGGCAAGGACCTGGTTGTAAAGACCAGCCCTGTAGAGAAGATTTATATGAAAATGGAAGGCAAAAACTGCCGCATGAAAATTGCGCCGCAAGGGGAATTATTGGAGGAGGCAAGGTTTCCTTTAACGGGGAGGGAAGGCTACATCCGTGTAGTCTGCCGCAGTGAAAACGGACTGTATGCTAACACGAATGCATATTTTCTGAAGGATCTGCCTTTAAAATCTATTACAGAGCAGGAGACATAAGTTTGGACACAATGATACAACAGAAGAAGATCGGGTCAAAAAAAATGCAGTCCATGCTGTTCTGGTTATGCTGGGCAGCTTATTTTTCTACATATCTTGGGAGGTTGAATTACTCGGCCTGCTTAACGGAAATCATCAGGGCAGAAGGCTACGAAAAGGGAGCGGCAGGTTTTATTGGAACCGCATTCTTTTTTTCTTATGGCGTTGGACAGCTTTTCAGCGGAATACTGGGAGATAAGAAAAAACCTTATAAGATGATCTTTGCAGGGGTTCTGGGCTCAGGAATCTGCAATGGGGTAATGGGGCTGTCAGGATCCGTCTGGCAGATGGCGGTGGTATGGTGTATCAATGGTCTGTTTCAGTCGCTGATCTGGTCACCGATCATTAAACTGTTTTCCGACTGGATTCCCACAAGCAGCCAGAAAAAATTCTGCGTCAACATTAACAGCAGCGTCCCCATCGGAACGTTTGCAGCATATGGGCTGACGGCACTTATTGTATGGAAATTCCATTGGAGAACAGTTTTTTTCTTCTCTTCCCTGTGTCTGGCAGCCATCAGCCTGATTTGGTTTTTAGGCAGCCGCAAGATAAGAAAGGATTTGGAAGAAAATGGGGTTTTGGAAGACCAGGTCCTTGTTTCACAGGATAAAAAACAGGCAGACGCATCCATGTGGGAATTAGTTCTGGTTTCCGGAATGATTTTCTTTTGCTTTGGACTGATGTTCCAGGGAGTTTTAAAGGATGGAGTGACCACCTGGATTCCTACCTATATCCGGGAAGAATATCATATGGAATCCGTAATCTCCATTATCAGCACCACGGTCATACCGATTTTTAACTTAAGCGGTGTTTATCTGGCATCTATTGCAAACAGGAAGATATTTAAAAGTGAGACAGCCACATCTGCTTCCTTTTTTGTCTTGTGTGCAGGTGCGCTGATTCTGTTACGGCTGTATCATGGTGGATCCGTGGTAACCGTTCTGATCTTATTTGGTCTCGCAACCACGGCGATGATGGCGGTGAATACCATGCTGGTCAGCATGGTGCCCATCTATTTCGCTCCTTACGGAAAATCCTCCACGGCTTCCGGGATTCTAAATTCCTCCGCATATGCGGGAGGAGCGATCTCTGCCTATGGAATCGGAGTATTGTCTGAAAGGGCGGGCTGGGATACCACAATTATGATCTGGATTATCATTGCCCTTTTGGGAGCGGTGGCATGCACGGCCGGTAAACCCCGGTGGAAGCGTTTTTTGCATAACGGATAAGGGAAGGGAGGAAAACAGGTTGAATAACAGAACTTATTTATTACCAGAGGAAGGAAGGTTTTATAAAGCGAACCTTCACAGCCATACAGTCATATCAGATGGAAGAATGACGCCGGAAGAGGCTAAGGAACACTATAAGAAGCACGGGTATCAGATTATGGCGTTTACGGATCACAGGATTTATAGAAACCATGAAGAGTTAAACGATGGGGAATTCCTGGCACTTGCTGCAGTAGAGGTGGATATCAATGAGGTGAGTTCAGACAGACTGCGCCCGGAGGATAAGACATACCACATTAATTTGTATGATACCGCCCCCGGTTATGAACGGGCCAGAAAAGAGCAGGGGATCTGTCCGGAACGCAGGTACGGAGACTTTAATTATATTAACAGGTTTTTAGAGGAGATGAAGGAACTGGGATTTCTTTCCTGCTATAACCATCCATACTGGTCCTTGCAAAACTATAACGATTACAAGGGTTTAAATGGGCTTTTTGCCATGGAAATCTACAATCACGGATGCGAGCTTGACGGACTGTACGGTTATAATCCCCAGTCTTATGATGAAATGCTTCGCTTGGGCAAGCGGTTGTGGTGCCTGGCAACGGACGATAATCACAACAGTCATCCATTTGGTCATCCCCTGTGCGATTCTTTCGGAGGCTTTACCATGATAAAAGCGGAAAGTCTAAGCTATGACGCAGTTATAAACAGTCTGGTAAACGGCCATTTCTACAGCTCCATGGGACCTGAGATAAAGGAATTATATATGGAGGGCAGGGAGCTGGTAGTAAAGACCGGGCCGGTTAAAGCCATCTGCGGGATTACGGACAGTGGAAGATTCTGCCGCAGAGCGGCTGTGAAGGGAGAACCCCTTACAGAAGCAAGGTTCCTCCTTAAAGGGAACGAAACCTATATCCGGGTGGAATGCAAGGATGAAAAGGGGCTTTTTGCTAACAGCAATGCCTATTTTCTTTCCGGCTTGGAGTGAATCCGGATCCCACATAGACAGCCTGGCTGACCATGTACCATTGTCATATTATAAAGTTCTTTTCTGATATTTATCGGAAAGGAACTTTTTTTATTTATCAGTCTTAATCCGACCTATTACGGTGAAATAGCATAGAAGTTAAAAAAGATTAAAATATATGCTTAGCTAACTATTGATTTTTCTTTTGGTATGTGTTATATTATTAACAAGTAAAAAACACACTAAAAAAGGAGATGGTATTATGTTGACTACATTTAAAGCAACAGCAAAAGCACTGCCTGATGGGTTACAGGTGGAAACAAATTCAAGAGGTTTTAAAATCCTTCTTGACGAGCCGGAAGATTTGGGTGGTACGGATACAGCTATGAACCCTGTGGAGGCCCTGTTATGTGCTCTGGGCGCATGCCAGTCCATCGTAGCGAAGGCATTTGCAGCAGCTCATAATATTACTTTTGAAGAATTCCATGTTGAGTTGGAAGGTGATCTTGATCCGGACGGATTTATGGGACTGGCAGATGTAAGAAACGGTTTTCAGGAAATTCGTTTTGTAATGCATTTTAAAACAAACGAACCAAAAGAAAAAATTGAAGCGTTTGCAAAATTTATCGAGAATACCTGCCCGGTTGGTGATTGTTTAACGAACGGTGTAAAACTAGTTTTATCCGGTGTTGCAATTGATTAATAATATAAAAAGCAAAAAGAGCCTATCATATAAAATTGGCTCTTTTTCTATAGAAAAGGAGAAAATTTATGCTTATTAAAATGTCAATAATTCCTGGGGGGAAGATGGGCAAGGTAGGTAAAATAAATGTCAAAACAGGAGATAAGGTCTCTGCCGGCGATATCCTTGTGCAAGTAGAAACGGCGAAAGGAAACCGCCAGATTAAAGCTGCATCAGATGGAACAGTTTGTAAAATATTATGTGAAGAGGGCATGGAGATTGCTTCGAATGCTGACATGTTTGAAATCTCCGAGGATTCTGTAGTCAAAGAGGCTGGAATAGCAGATTGTGATTGTGCCTCACAGGGAACCGCTAAGGAGACCACTGCCGATTTACTTATCATAGGAGCTGGCCCCGGCGGATATGTTGCCGCTATTTATGCCGCAAAAAGTGGCCTGAAAGTCACTCTCGTTGAGCAATCAGCATTAGGCGGTACCTGCCTTAATGTGGGGTGCATTCCTACAAAGGCACTTGTTAAATCAGCGGAAGTCTGCCACAATGTAATGAATGCGTCAGTCTTTGGGATTGAAACAAGCAGCCCGGTTACGGTAAATATGAAACAAGTAATCGACCGTAAAGATAAGATCAAGGACAGACTCGTTTCCGGAATTGATTTTCTTATGAAAAAGAATGAAATCAATGTTATTTCCGGACAGGCATCATTTATGGATAAAAATACGGTAACAGTAAAAGGCGAAGAAAATCATATCATAAAGGCTAAAAATATTATCGTTGCAACAGGCTCTAAAATCTCTAATATAGCCATTCCAGGCATAGATCTTCCGTTTGTATTAAACAGCACAAAAGCGCTGTCTGATCAAGACCTTCCAAAATCCATAACCATTATTGGCGGTGGTGTAATCGGAATGGAATTTGCATTTATCTATAAAAATTTAGGTGTTGATGTCCATGTGATTGAATTTATGGATCGTTTACTGACCATGGTAGACAGCGATATTTCAAAAGAAATACAGGATATAGCAGAAGAGAATAACATTCACATTCACACCGGCTCAAAGGTTAAGAAAATTCAAAGCTCTGTAGATGGTATGGCAGTTATCACCTATGAAAATAATGGTGTGGAACACCTAGTGGTAAGTGAAAAAGTATTGGTGGCTATTGGCAGGGAGCCAAATCTGGAAGGGTTGTCCATTGAAAAGAGCGATGTCTTGTTAAACAGCAATGGAAAAGGGATTCAAGCAGATCATTCCATGCGTACAAACGTAGACAACATCTATGCAATTGGCGATGTGACAAATATCATTCAACTGGCCCACGTAGCTTCCCATCAGGGGATTGTAGCCGTAGAAAATATATTAGGAAAGAATAAAGAAATGAATTATTCAGCAGTTCCTAATGTAATATTTACTTCACCGGAAATCGCTAGTGTGGGGATCGGCGAAGACGAAGCAAAAAGCAAAGATATTAACGTGGAAGTAAGTAAATTTTCCTTTGCCGGAAACGGAAAGGCTTTGACGATGAATGAGTCGAGAGGCTTTTTAAAACTGATTAAAAATGTAAAAACAGGAAAAATAGTAGGCGGGTCAATCATAGGTGCCGATGCATCTTCATTAATCAGCTCATTAACCTTAGCAATTGCCAATGGATTTACGGAGAAAGAAATCACTGAAACCATATTCCCACACCCTACTACCAGTGAAACGATTCATGAAGCCGCACTGGATTTTGGAATTGGAGCCTTGCATCAATAATGAAAAAAATAGTAATATCCGAAGAATTTGATCCCTATTTTAATATCGCAGCAGAGCATCAGCTATTTTTATCCTCTGAGGAAGATGTTCATCTATTTCTATGGCAAAATGATTCTTCTGTGATTATAGGAAGGAACCAGAACCTATACGCAGAATGTGATCTGATGTACTTAAAGGAACATGGCATAAAAGCAGTCCGCAGGTTTTCCGGGGGCGGGGCAGTGTATCATGACAAAGGT
>Ga0213828_1001812_pt1 | contig 16611 bp, 12 predicted proteins | sample MC6MC0897MG_FD_180664 | JGI IMG/M metagenome (GOLD analysis project Ga0213828, IMG submission 180664) | Enriched soil aggregate microbial communities from Iowa State University, Ames, United States - MC6-MC0897-MG | ecosystem: Environmental > Terrestrial > Soil > Unclassified | place: USA: Iowa... | reverse complement strand
GTCCCAGGTAGGGTTCATCGACACAGATCCGGATGACGTTGAGATAATTACGCCATAATTACAGAGCGGTGTGCAACCCGCAGCGCAGTAAAAAACAAGGCCCGCCAAGGGGCGGGCCTGTTCAGGTTGATGACGTGGGGCGGCGTGGCGTCGGGCTCTGCCCGGCCGCTGTCATGCAGCCGGGCAGCGCCCGGCGCTACGCGCGTGGTCTCAGAACGTCCAGCGCAGGCTGGCCGCCACGAAGCGCGGTTCGCCGTAGTTGTTGTAGTCCAGGTTGGCCCAGTAGGTCTTGTCCAGTGCGTTGCGCACGCTCAGCGTGGCCGTCCAGTTGTCGGTGATGCGGTAGTTGGCGTTGAACTGCACCAGCGCATACGCCGGCTGGTTCACCGTGACCGTGCCGCCCAGCGGGTAGGGAATGTTGTAGCCCTGCACCTTGCTCTGCCACTGCACGCCGCCGCCCACGCTCAGGCGCGACAGCGCACCGCGCAGCTGCACCTGCGTGTTGAGCTGCAGCAGGTCTTCGGCCGGGTTGGCGTACAGCTGGTCGGTGGCCGCGCGGGTCACCTTGACGTGGGTGAAGCCGGCATTGACCGTCCAGCCCGGCAGGATCTCGCCGTTGATGTCCACTTCCCAGCCGCGCGCCTTGGTGCCGTTGACGCCGATGTAAGCCGAGCTGCCGTCGCTCAGCGAGCCGTCGGGCACGCTCATGTCGCGCATCGCGTAGTTGTCCTGCTTGGCCTCGAACACCGCCGCGTTGGCGGTCAGGCGGCCGTCGAACCACTGGCTCTTGATGCCCGCTTCCAGGTTGGAGCCCTGCACCGGCGCCAGCAGGTTCTCGTTCTTGTCCTTGTAGTTCTGCGGGTTGAAGATTTCGGTGTAGCTGCCGTAGACCGAGAACTGCGGGGTGATGTCATACACCAGGCCCACGTACGGCGTCACTTCGTCCTTCACCTTGTAGGCACCGCTGGTGGCGGTGTACGCCCCGGCCACGTTGTAGGCGCGGGTGAGCGTCTCCCAGCGGCTCAGGCGCGCGCCGGCGATCAGCGACAGCGGATCGGCCAGGCGCAGGCGGGTGGCCAGGTACACGCCGCTCTGCCGGGTGCGCGCTACGCGGCGGGCGCCGGTACGGGTGTAGGTCACTTCGGAAATGTCGCCGTCCCACGTCCGGATGTTGGGGATGTAGTAGCAGCGTTCCGTGCCGCAGCGCGCCCAGTCGGTGGGGTAGTTCAGGGCGAGGGTGTTGGTGGTGCTTTCCAGGTCGGACCACTGCCCGCCCAGGGTCACGTCATGCTCGCGCCCGAACAGGTCGAAGGTACCGCTCAGGTAGGCATCCACATTGCGCCGGGTGTCTTCCGAATCACCGGCGGCGGTGCGCAGGTAGATGCCCGCGCCGGTGGCCGGGTCCGGGTAGCCGGTGCCGTACAGGCGCACGTTCTGCACGTTGCCGCGGGTGTAGGCGGTGTTGACCTTGAGCAGCCAGTTCTCGCCGAAATGCTGTTCCAGGTTGGCGAACACGGTGCTGGTTTCGCGCTGCCAGTAGCTCCACTTCGGGGCCACGTTGGTCGAGCGCGGCAGGTGCGCGAAGTTGCCCTGGCTGTCGAAGAACGGCACGGTGCCCCAGGTCGAGCCGACCGGGTTGTTGTCCTGGGTCTGGTAGCCCACGGTCACGGTGGTGCTGTCGGTGAGGTCACCTTCCAACACGGCCATGCCGGCCATCTTGTTTTCCTTGTAGCGGTCGTAATAGAAATCACGATCGGTGTAGGCGGCAACCACGCGGCTGCGGAAGCGGCCGTCGGCGGTCAGCGGCGCGGTCACGTCCGCTTCCATCCGCTGGTAGTCCCAGCTGCCGGCGCTGACCGAGACGGAGGCATCGAACGTCTTGCCCGGGCGCTTGCGCAGCAGGTTGACCGTGGCAGAGGGCACGCCGGCACCGCTGAGCAGGCCGTTGGCGCCGCGGATCACTTCCACGCTGTCGTAGAAGGCGGTGTCGTATTCCTGGTTGGTCGAGCCGCTGTAGGTGGGAATGCCATCCACCTGGAAATCGGTGATGGCAAAGCCGCGCGCGTAGTACAGCGGGCGCTGGGTGTCGTAGAAGGACACGCTGACGCCGGTGACGTTGCGCATCACGTCGTTGAGGCTGAACAGCGATTCGTCCTGCAGCCGCTGCAGGCCGATCACGCTGGACGACTGCGGGGTTTCCTGCAGGCTGATCGGCAGGCGCGTGGTGCTGGACGGCGCGGCGCGCTCGCCCAGCACGCTGACCTTGTCCAGCGTCTTGGCGTCGCTGGCGTCGGCGGCAGTGTCGGCCTGGGCCAGGGGCGAGGCCAGCGACAGCACGGAAAGCAGGGCCAGGCCCAGCGGGGCGCGGCGGAGGGAGCGGGGCGAAAGATCGCGGAAGGACATGCGCAGGTCTCGAATCGGTCTCGGGAGGGGGAACAGCGGGCAGCGGGCACAGCAGGCCGGCGCCACTGGCGCCAGGCGGTAGATCCATCTGAGGGGGTGACGCCCCGACCGTGGGTCGGTGCCGTTGCAGCCGTGGGTGGTGAGCAGGGCCTGGCGGCCGTCCTTGGATTCCGGCCAGGCCCGCGCCGGCAGCGCAGGGGTGAGTAAATGTAAAGCGTTCTCATTCGCTTTACAATTCCTGAATGCGCCCTGCGTGCGCGACGGTGTGCGCCAGGCCTGCCGATTCCGGGCCCGTCCACCATCGCCGTGCAGGGCAACGGGCAAAAAAAATCCGGCCCACGCGGGGCCGGATCAGGTGTTCACCCCGCGGCCGGGGCCGCAGGCCGCAGGCTTACAGCGCCTGCAGTTCCTCGTTGGCGTTGCGCGTCTTCTGCGCCGGCTTGGCGGCCGGCGGCGGGGTCAGCATCACGGCCGGCGAGGTTTCCACCGGCACCTCCAGGTACGGCAGCTTCAGCGTGTCGCTGGTCTGGCGGCGGATCTCGTTGGTCAGCGCCGCACTCTCGTTGAGCTTGCGCCCATAGGACGGCACGATCTGCTGCAGGCGCGCTTCCCAGCCGGCGGCCATCTGCTGCGGGAAGGCCTTCTTCAGCAGGTCGAGCATGATCGGCGGCGAGGTCGACGCACCCGGCGAGGCACCCAGCAGCGCGGCCAGGGTGTGGTCCTTGTCGGTCACGATCTCGGTGCCGAACTGCAGCACCGGCCCCTTTTCCGGATCGCGCTTGATGATCTGCACGCGCTGGCCGGCGGTGACCAGCTTCCAGTCCTCGCGCTTGGCGTTGGGGAAGTACTTCACCAGTTCGGCCTGGCGGTCGGCGTCGTTCAGGCGCGCCTGGCCCATCAGGTACTTCACCAGGTCCAGGTTTTCCGCGCCCACGTCCAGCATGCCGGCCACGTTGTTGTGGTTTACCGACGAATACAGGTCGAACCACGAACCGTGCTTGAGGAACTTGGTGCTGTACAGCGCGAACGGACCGAACAGCACCACCGGCTTGCCGTCCAGTTTGCGCGCATCCAGGTGCGGCACCGACATCGGCGGCGAGCCGGTTTCGGCCATGCCGTAGGCCTTCACCGTGTGGCGCCCGGCAATGGCCGGGTTCTGGAAGGCCAGGAACTGACCACCCACCGGGAAGCCGGCGTAATTCTTCGCTTCGGGAATGCCCGACAGCTGCAGCAGCTTCAGCGCGGCACCGCCGGCACCGATGAACACGAAGCGCGACTTGATCGTGGACTCGGTGCCGGACGTGAGGTCCTTCACGGTCACGTTCCAGGTCTTGTCATCGTTCTGGCGCAGCGCGCCCACTTCGTGCTTCAGGTGCAGCTGGAAGTTCGGGCTGCGCTGCAGGCCGGCGGTGAGCTGGCGGGTGATCACGCCGAAATTGACGTCGGTACCCAGCGGCATCCAGGTGGCGGCCACCTTCTGCTTCGGGTCGCGGCCTTCCATCAGCAGCGGCGCCCACTGCCTGATCTGCCCGGCGTCTTCGGAGTACTGCATGCCGTAGAACAGCGGGTTCTTCACCAGCGCCTGCTGGCGCTTGTGCAGGTAGGCGATGTTGTCGTCGCCCCAGACGAAGCTCATGTGCGGGGTGGGGTTGATGAAGTCCGACGGCTGGCTGAGCCGGCCGGCCTTCACCTGGTGCGACCAGAACTGGCGCGAGATCTCGAACTGCTCGGCGATGCCCACCGCGCGCTTGGTCTCGATGCTGCCGTCGGGCAGTTCCGGGGTGTAGTTCAGCTCGGCGAAGGCCGAATGGCCGGTGCCGGCGTTGTTCCAGCCGTCTGAGCTTTCCAGCGCCACGCCGTCCAGGCGTTCATACACCTGGATGTTCCAGTCCGGCTGCAGCTCCTGCAGGAACGTGGCCAGGGTGATGCTCATGATGCCGCCACCGACCAGCACGACGTCGACCGGTTTGTCGTTGCCGGCGGCCGGAACCGAGCGCTGGTGCAGCGGCCAGTACAGGAACACGGCCGCCACCAATAGCAGCAGCACGAACAGGCCGAGGACGACCTTCGCGAGTTTTTTCATGGGAATCTCAAAGGGGGGAGATATGGGGAGGATGCCGCCGATGGCGCGCAAGCCTGTGAAGACGGGCCCAAAGCGGCTTCCTTGGGGCGGATTTTAGCCCTTTCCGGTACGGATTTGGTGCAACGCAGCATCCGACGGGCTGCCGGTGCCGGGTGCTGTCCGGTTAAACTGACAAGGCTGAATACGTCGAAACAAAGATAGGTACGCAATGGCAAGGATGCTGGTCGTGGTCGGTGACCACCTCCATCTGGGCGGTACGGTAGTAGCCGGTTCCCCGTTCACGGACATCGACGGACGCGCCGTCGCCCGGGTCAACGACCCGGTGGTCTGCAAGGTGCATGGCCCCGGGGTGATCGCCAGCGGCGACGCCACCCTCATCATCGACGGTAACCCGGTGGCCCGCCACGGCGACAAGGCCAGCTGCGGCTGCACGCTGCTGGCCGGCCAGCAGGCGATGGTCAGCGTGGATGCCGGTGGTAGCGGGGGCGCCAAGGGCGGCAGCGGCGGTGCCGGCAAGGCAGCGGTGATCGCCGCGGCGGTGTCCCTCGCCGGCGCGGTGCTGAAACAGGCCGCCGCCGCGTCGCCGCCGTCGGCCACCCCGCCGCCGCCGCAATGCTGGCTGCGGGACCATGAGGCGCAGATCGCGGTGGATGCCGATGGCCGCTACTTCGAGACCCTCGACCCGCAGGGCAGCAAGTACGAGGGCCCGTTCCCGGTGTCCTACCACGTTGCCGTGCCGGCCAAGTCCGGTGGTGATGTGGTGGTGTCGATCAAGGCACGCGTCACCGCGCTGGCCGGGGTCACGCCTGGCGATGTCACCACGGCCAAACTGCGCATGATGGAAGGGGTGGCCAGCCACTGGAACGGGAAGTTCACCCTGGCGGTGAACGACCCGCAGTGCGGCACGCGTTCCTTCCCGATCCGCTACGAGATCCAGTGGGTGGATGCCGGGCAGGATTACACGCTGCTGCTGCACAAGGACTACGATCGCGAAATGGTCGATCCGCCTACGGTTTACGTTGCCACCACCACCGACGGGTGGACCTACGCGCACGAGTTCGCCCACTGCCTGGGCCTGCCCGATGAGTACTCGGAGAACGAAGACGACGCGCCCGATACCGTGCGCTACATGCGCCCGGATGGCAGTGTCGATCCGGCCACGGTGGAGGCGCTGGCGTTCCGCGACAGCACCGATGCGCTGGCCACCATCATGTCCACCTACCATGCCACCCGTACCCACCCCAGGCACGCCTGGAACATCGCTCGCGAAGTGCAGGAACTGCTCCGCCGCGACCTTGGCCGGGAGATAACATGCACCGTTTCCTGATTCCGCTGATTGCCCTGTTTGCCGCCTCACCCACGTTTGCCCAGACCCCGGAACCCGCTCCCATGATCGAACTCCACGCCCGCTGCATCGACGATGCCCAGTGCCGTTTCCTTGGCGATGACGTGCGTGTCGAGCTGGAACTGCGCAACAGCGGCCGCAACAACGTGTCGCTGCCGGTGGCCTTCCTGCGCAAGCGTGGCCCGGCCGTGCGCCTGGTGGACCGCCACTCGGGCAAGGAAAAGCAGCTGCGGCGCAATCCTGTCGACGGCCTGATGCTGAAGGACCTGGAGACGTTGGCACCGGGCCAGTCGGTGCGCTTCACCTGGCCGATCACCCCGAAGGAAATCACCGATTTCGCGCTGCGCCCGATCGATCTGGACGCGGTGTTCGGTTTGAACATCACGCCCGAGCGCAAGGGCGCGGACGCCACCATCATCCGCGCCAGGCTGCATATCGTGGACGGGCGGGTGGGCGAGGGCGCGCGCTGAGGCGCACTGTTCCCGACATGACGGCGCTGCCTAGTACATCCACTGCCGCGGCCGACCGGCCCCGGCGGAATCGGGTGCGGGACAAGCGATATGCCATGCACTGGTGCAGGGCGCTGTTCCTGCTGGCCTTGGTGTCTCTACCTCACCTGTCGGTATCGGCAGGAGAGGCCGATGCGTCCGTTGAACTGCATGCGCGCTGCCTGGATGCCGGCTGCCGCTTCTCCGACGGCAGACTCGATGTCGAACTGGAGATACGCAATACGGGATCAGAACCGGTCGTCCTGCCCTTGGAGTACTACCAACGCCGTGGACCGACGCTCACCTTTGTGGACAACCACTCTGGAAAGCGCATTCGGAATCGGATGGGACCGCCCAATTCCTGGCTTCTTGATCACCTGCAGGTGATCGAGCCTGCGCAATCGCGACGGTTGCGCTGGATATTGATGCAGCATGCCATCGGCCAGCAGCCCGGTCAGCCCGCTGACGTCACGGTGGAATTCGGGTACAGCCTGCAACCCTGGCGAGGCGCAGAGGCTCAGATGATCCGTACCACGCTCCGGGTCGGCGCAGACCCGGGTACCGATTAGACGCAGCCTGCTCCCACGCCGTATCCACGTTTCCCTCCAGGTGCGCTCAATCGCTCCCCAGCGTGAAGTACTCCGCGGCGAAATACCCGCACTGGTAGCCCAGCGCCGCCAGTGCCAGCCACAGGTGCCCGCGCCGTGTTTTCATCGTCATGCCCAACGCCGCGATGGCCAGCATCAGCACCGTATGCACCCAGTACGCCTGGCCCAGCATCTGCCAGCGGCTGTGGCCCTTGATCGCGGTGTCCACCAGGTCCAGCACCGTGATCAGCGCCAGCACCCCGAAGAACCCGCCACGCCGCTGCAGCAGGTAGTTTTCCAGGCTGCCGAACTCGCGCACGTCGTCGGGGAACAGCAGGGTGCACAGCATGAACCACGACGCGCAGTAGCCGATCACGAACAGGTAGGTTTCCACATTCCAGTGCCGCACCTCGCCCAGGCGGAACTCCCACCACCAGAAGGTCACCACCGACAGCAGCGCCCACACCACCCAGCACAGGTGGATCCACGACCAGCCGCGTCGTTTCGGGTGCTCGATGATCGAGGCCAGCCCGCGCAGCAGGGTGGTGATGCTCAGGCCCAGGATGATGCTGAGCACCACCCGGATGTGCAGGTAGACCGGATCGCTGTCCATCGACGCCCCCACGGCTGGAATGCGCCGATGCTGCGCCGGGCGGGGTGGTCGGGTCGTGTAGGGCAAGGGTAGGGCCCGGGTACGGCGCCGGTACGGCAGCCGACCAACGGTCGGCTCTACCGTGGGGTCATCGCTTCTTTCGTACCAGTGCCGCCGAGGCGGCCAGCACCGCCCGGGTCAGCAGCGCCATCGTCTGCACATCGCCCTTCCAGTGCTGCCAGTACAGCGGCACGTCTTCCCACGCGCGCTGCTTCATGTAGACCAGGCGCCCGGCCTCCAGGTGGCGCTTGACCAGCGGCAGCGGGTTCATGGTCCAGCCCAGCCCGCCCAGGTTGGCCTGCACGAAGGCGCGGGTGGAGGGAATCCACCAGGTCGGCGCGGTCAGCGGCAGGTCCTCGCCGGCCAGGCGCCGGGCGAAGCGGGCCTGCAGCTCGTCCTTGCGGTTGAACACCAGCACAGGGGCCTGCGCCAGCGACTGCGCGTTGACCCCCTTGGAAAAGTGCTTCTCATGGAAGGCCGGGGTGCAGGTGGCGGCATAGCGGATGCTGCCCAGCGCATGGATCTGGCAGCCCTGCACCGGCTCATCCAGCGTGGTCACCGCGCCCAGCACCGCGCCCTGGCGCAGCAGCGCCACGGTGTGGTCCTGGTCCTCCAGGCGCAGGTCCAGGGTGGTCCCGGTCTGCGAGGCGAAGCTGCGGGCCGCCTCGGGGAACCAGGTTTCCAGGCTGTCGTGGTTCACCGCCACCGGGATGCTGGCGTGTGGCAGGTCTTCGTCGGCCAGGCCCATCCTGTGCAGGGCGTCGTGCTCCAGCAGGGCGGTCTGTTCGGCCAGCTGCACCAGCACCTGGCCCTCGGGGGTGGCCACGGCGGGGGAGGAGCGCTTGACCAGCAGCCGTCCCACCCGGTCTTCCAGCGCCTTGATCCGCTGCGACACCGCCGAGGAGGTGACATTGAGCGACTGAGCGGCGCGCTCGAAACCGCCTTCGCGGACCACGGCGGCAAGGGCGCGAAGCTGGGCATGGTCGATCCGCATGGTCTTAAGCCTGGCTAATGGTGGTTAAGCAAGTTTAGCTCTACTTTTCCATGTTGCGGCGCGACAATATGCGCCATCCGGTGCTGTACGCCTTGGCGAGGCACCGCCCCCATACGCAAGACAAGGCGGTATCCCATGTTCTCCTTCATCTCCGGCGGCCCCGGTCTGGCCGCGTGGTTCAGTGGTGCGGCAACCGGCATCGGCCTGTTCGCGGTGGTCGGTGCACAGAGCGCCTTCATCCTGCGCCAGGGCATCCTGCGCAAGCACATCGTGCCGGTCGTGGCGACCTGTGCGGCCATCGATGGCATCTTCATCTTCGCCAGCGTAGCCGGCCTGCGCACCCTGACCCAGGCGCTGCCGTGGCTGACCACCGTAGTGCTGTGGGGCGGCGTGGCCTTCCTGGCGTGGTACGCCTGGCAGTCGGCGCGGCGTGCGCTGGCCGGGGGCGGCGGCATGCACGTGGACGACGGCGACAGCACCTCGCGCCGCGCGGTACTGATGTCGGCGGTCGGCTTCTCGCTGATCAACCCGCATTTCTGGCTCGACATGATGGTCATCGGCGGCATCGCGGAGAACTTCGGCAATGCGCGCATGGCCTTCGCGGCCGGCGTGTTCACCGCCAGCTGCCTGTGGCTGACCGCCCAGGGCCTCGGCGCGCGCCTGCTGGCCCCGCTGTTCACCAAACCGAAGACCTGGCGCATCCTTGACGGCACCATCGCAGTGATCCTGTCGATCCTCGCCTTGACCCTCGCGTTCCGCGGCATGCATTGAACTCTCTCCTCAGTGCATTCCTGGAATGGCACCGCTTGCGGTGCCATTTTTTTTGGAGTTTTCTTCGGGTGGTTCTGGCTTGCTAGAATCCGCTGCCGGCGATTCCGGCCAAAACAAAGGAATGGGAATGAAGCAGAGCATCACTAAATGGATGGCAACAGGGGCGGTCTGCGGCGTGCTGATGGTCGGCAGCCTGGCTTTGGCACATGCGGAAAGCGGGCAGGGGCTCGGGGTCTGCGAGGGAATCAATCTCAAGCTGCTGTTCCACAAGAATCGTGCGAGAACCATCAACGATTCGATGGAATCGTGGATTGGGTCTGACTTGCGGAAGATCGTCTCAAAATGGGGCGCGCCGCAGTCCACGTTCGATAATCGCGACGGTTCCCGCATTGTTTCGTGGAATACCGACGGTTGCACCCAGAGTTTCCAGGCCGACGAGAAGGACGTGCTCCGGCTGTGGAGCGTGAGTGGCGACTGCACGTGCGTATATTCCAACAACCCCATGGATATTCCAAAGGACACGCCCGTCCCGCCAATGACGCTGTAGTCGTCTTGCCGGCGCTGCACTGCATGTCCGAGGAATGGCGCCGCTTTCGGTGCCATTTTTTGGACTTTCGCCAAGGGACGAGGCGCCAACTTCCAGGGGCAAGGCCGACCCCGCCTGTCGGCCATGCCCCTCACTGGCACCCGCGCGCGCCTTGCGCCTAGAATCGGCCACCCGGACAAGGTGTCCGGATGTACAGGGGATAAGGATGCGCATGACGAAGTGGGCGGCGTTGGTCGCCATGGGGATGCTGGCCGGGCAGGCCACCGCAGTGGATCTGGAGCGCTACCTCAAGCGTGACCAGTTCACCGATATCAAGATCTCGCCCGATGGCGACTACTACGCGGCTACGGTGCCGATGGAAGACCGGACCGCACTGGCGATCCTGCGCCGTACCGACGGCTCCATTGTCGGCTCGTTCGTGCCGCCGCCGAAGAACCATGCCACCGAGTTCGACTGGGTCAACCGCGAGCGCGTGCTGATCGGCCTGGCCGAGAAGATCGGCTCGCTGGACCAGCCACGCCTCACCGGCGAGCTGTATGCCATGAACGCCGACGGCGGCCGCGGCGAACTGCTGGTCGGCTATCGCGTGGAAGGCAACGGCCCGGGCACGCGCATCCAGCCCAAGAAGGTCGAGACCGTGGCCGCCTTCATGTTCGATGAGCTGGCCAATGACGACCGCAACGTGCTGGTCTCCATCTGGCCCTTCTCCGAGGACCCCTTCACCCGGGTTGATCGCCTCGACGTGCAGAGCGGGCGCCGTACCACCATCGCCCGCTCGCCGGTGCGCCGCGCCGACTTCACCAGCGACAACGCCGGCCAGGTCCGGTTCGCCCACGGCGCCGGGGCCGACAACGTCAACAAGCTGTACTACCGCGAAGCCAGCGGCGACACCTGGAAGCTGGTCAACGACGAGGCCGTCAACGGCCGCATCGAACAGGCGATCGGCTTCTCGGCCGACAACACCCTGGCCTACTTCACCAGCGAACAGGACAAGGGCCCGGACGTGATCGTGTCGTGGGACCCGGCCACCGGCAAGCGCACCCCGCTGCTGCGCGACCCGCAGGTGGACCCAAGCCGCATCATCCGCCGCCCCGGCACCTCCATTCCGGTGGGCGCGCTGTATCTGGGCGACAAGCCGCGGACTCGCTTCTTCGATGAAACCTCGCCCGACGCGCGCCTGTACCGCAGCCTGGAGGCGGCGTTCGGAGGCGATGCCATCTACATCACCTCCAGCACCCGTGACGGCAAGCAGCTGCTGGTCGAAGCGTGGTCGGGGCAGAACCCCGGCGACTTCTACATCTTCAACACCGAGGCCAAGAAGGCCGAGCACCTGATCAGCCGCAGCAGCTGGGTGGATGCGGCGACGTCGGCCAAGGTCGTGCCGGTGGCAGTGAAGGCGCGCGACGGTCTGGACATCAACGGGTTCCTCACCGTTCCCGCGGGCAAGACCGGCGCCAAGCTGCCGATGGTGGTGCTGCCGCATGGCGGCCCGTTCGGCGTGTTCGATGACGGCAGCTACGACATCGAACCGCAGCTGTTGGCCGCGGCCGGTTATGCGGTGCTGCAGGTCAACTTCCGCGGCTCGGGCAACTTCGGGCGTGCCTATCGCTCGGCCGGTGCGCGCCAGTGGGGCGGGGCCATGCAGGACGACCTCACCGACGCCACCCGCTGGGCCATCGAACAGGGCCACGCCGATCCTGCACGCATCTGCATTTACGGCGCCAGTTACGGCGGTTACGCCGCGTTGATGGGGGCCGCCAAGGAGCCGTCGCTGTACAAGTGCGCGGCCGGCTATGTGGGCGTGTACGACCTGCCGCTGATGTTCACCAATGGCGACATCCAGAGCCAGGGCTCGGGCGAAACCTACCTCAAGGAATGGCTGGGCAACCCGCAGCAGCTGGGCGCGGTGTCACCGGTCAACCTGGCCGCGCAGATCAAGGTGCCGGTGTTCCTGGCGGCCGGCGGCGAAGACAAGCGCGCACCGATCCAGCACACCAAGAGCATGGAAGCGGCCTTGAAGAAGGCCGGCGTGCCGGTGGAATCGCTGTACTACTCCACCGAAGGCCACGGCTTCTACACCGACCCGCACCGTCGCGAGTACTACACCAAGCTGCTGGCGTTCCTGGCCAAAAGCCTGGGCGGTGAAACCGCTGCGGCCGGCAAGCCCGCGCAACCCTGATCGCATCGTTCGGCTGAAAACAACAACGGCACCGTGAGGTGCCGTTGGTGTGTGTGGGCCCGGTGTAACGCGGCTTACTTCACCCCGTGCATCATCTTCTTCAGAAGCGGCGAACAGGCCAGGGCAACCGCCGCGCAGCCCAGGCCGATCCACATCAGCAGCCAGAACAGGTGCTCGTAGCTGGCGGCGGCGCTGGCGATGTTCATGGTTTCGCCTTCGGGCACCTCGATCGCGGCCAGCTTGCCGAACAGCGCGGCCAGCGTTTCGGAGAACGCGGTGGCCAGGAACCAGGTGCCCATCATCAGGCTGACCACGCGCGGCGCGGCCAGCTGGGTCACCGCCGACAGGCCCACCGGCGACAGGCACATCTCGCCGATCTCCAGGATCAGGTAGGCCAGTACCAGCCACCACACGCTGGCCATCTGCCCGGTCGCGCCCACCTGCTGCGCCGCCAGGGCCAGCGGCACGAACGACAGCGCGGCGAAGATCAGTCCGAACGAGGACTTCACCGGCTTGGACGGGTCCAGCCGACGCCGGTCCAGCCACGCCCACAACGTGGCGAACAAGGGCGCCAGCACCACCAGGAACAACCCGCCCAGGTAGGTCAGCGAGCCGGCGGTCTGCGGAATCACCAGACAGTCGCGGACCAGCATCACCAGCATCAGCACGACGATGCCGACGAACAGGTTGCGCGGTGCGGTCGAGCCGGGGGTGCGCTCGGACAGCCGCGCCGCCACCACGAAGCCCAGCGGCGCCAGCAGCAGCGAGGCGATCGACCACGGCAGCGGCGTGCCGCCCTGGATCACCAGGGACGGCACCAGGTCCTTGGTCAGCAGGCGGTCGGTGAAGGTCACCCACGACCCGTAGGTCTGCTCGTACAGGGTGAAGAACACCAGCGCCATGAAGATCAGCGCCATCAGCGCGATCATCTGCTGGCGCTGCACCGGCGTGCAGCGGGTACCGGTGAACCAGGCGAACCACACCAGCACCCCGCCCAGCACCACGATCATCAACATCAGCGCCAGGCTGATTTCACCGCCGAGCGCGAACGCGCCATTGGCTGCCGCCCACATCAGCGCCGCCACCGGTACCACGCCGAGCACGGCCACCGCATAGATCAGCCACTCGCGGCGGATGCCCAGCACGCGCTGGCGCAGCGCGGGCACATCGGTCGGTTCGGCGTGGCCCTGCAGGTACTTCTGGCCCCACAGGAACATGCCCAGGCCGATCACCATGCCGATCCCGGCGGCGCCGAAGCCGTACTTCCAGCCGTAGGCCTCGCCGAGGAAGCCGCACACCAGCGAGGCGAACAGCGCGCCCAGGTTGATGCCGGCGTAGAACAGCGAGAAGCCCGAATCGCGGCGCGGATCGTTTTCCGGGTACAGCTTCCCGACGATGGTGGAGATGTTCGGCTTGAGGAAGCCCACGCCCATGATGATCAGCGCCAGCGACAGGTAGGTGATGCCCAGCGCGGCGTCGTCGCGCACGATCTGGCCATCGATGCGGGTGGCCGCGTGGCCTTCGAAGGCCATGCCCAGGTGCCCCAGCACCAGCAGCACGCCACCGAACACCACCGCCTTGCGCATGCCCAGCCAGCGGTCGGCCAGCAGGCCGCCGAACACCGGAATGCAGTACACCAGCCCGCCATACGCCCCAAGCAGGTCCAGCCCGGCCTTGTCGCCGAACAGGTGGTACTTGGTGAGGTACAGCAGCAGCAGCGCCTTCATGCCGTAGAACGAGAACCGCTCCCACATCTCGGTGAAGAAGCAGACGTAGACGCCCTTGGGGTGGCCAAGGAAATCGTCGGTGGCGGTCGAAGCGGAAGCGGGCAGGGCGGCTGCGGTCATCGAAGTGGCAACGGCAAAGAGGCGGCAATTATAGGAGCCACGCGCCACCCATGCCGGCCACCGGTGGTGCCGGCGGGTGGTCGGCAAGCTCACTCACCCGGCCACGCCCGCCTCACAGATACCGCAACCACGCGATATCCCGCCGCCGCGCCTTCAACCGCGCAAAGGCCTGGGTGGGCCAGTACAGCGCCAGCGCCAGCACGGCGGTGATCGCCCACAGCGTGGCCACGTGGTCCACCCCGAAGTACCCGCCGTGGGTGTGTCCCCAGCGGGCTTCGGCCAGCACATACAGCAGTTTCAGCACGTACAGGTGCAGCAGGTAGAAGAACATCGGGGCCGCACCGATGCTGGCCAGCGGCGCCAACGCCCGCGACAGTGCGGGCCGCTCGTACAGCCGCAGCACCAGCAGGCCAATGCCCAGGGTGAGCAGCAGGAACAGCAGCGACGGCGGGTACTTGGTGACATTGAGGACGCTCATCAGGGTCTGCCCGGCCGTGCCCAGCGCCTGCCACGGCGCATCGCCATAGACGTTGAGCGCGCGCAGCACGACGAATCCCAGCAGCGCGCCACCACCGGCCCACAGCAGCCGTTTCTGGCGCAGCACCGCATCACCGCCACGCGCAAACCACGGCCCCAGCACGTACCCCACCGCGATCACCCCGATCCACGGCAGCACCGGGTACGAGGTGCGCAGCCGAAGGTGCGCGCCCAGCTCGATCCAGTCGCGCTGGTGCAGAACCTTCCACAGCACCGCCCACGCGCCATTTCCCTGCACCTGCACGCCGTCCAGCAGGTTGTGGCCGGCGATCAACCCCAGCGCGACGACCGCCAGCACCCCGCGCGGCAGCCACAGCAGGCCGGCCAGCGCGATCATGCTCAGCCCGATCGCCCAGATCACCTGCAGGTAGATCACGCTCGGTGGGAACTGCAGCGTCCAGGCAAGATTCACCACCAGCACTTCCAGCGCCACCAGGAACAGCCCGCGCTTGAGCAGGAACGCGGCGGCCGCGCGCTTGCCCTGGGCCTGGCCGCTGCCATACAGCCACGCCGAGAGCCCGGCGAGCAGCACGAACACCGGGGCGCACAGATGCGCCAGCAGGCGGCTGACGAACAGCGTCGGCTCGACCTGGTCCACCGCCATCGGGTCGGCCACCTGGGCGTGCAGGTAAAAGGTCTCGCGCACGTGGTCGAGCAGCATCAGCACGATCACCGTGCCGCGCAGCTGGTCGATCGAGGTCAGGCGGGGAGAGGCGGGGGCCACGGGCACTCCGGTCGGTGGCGTGACAGGATATAACATAACATTCGGGGGCGTCGCCGATTGGTGCGCTGGCGGGCCGCGCCGGATCAGCGGTCCGCACCGCGGGCAGGGCGCCGCGCTCCCGACCAGACACGCGTCGATGCGGATCTGGGTCACCTGCATTGCCCCGACAGGGCTGGCCTTCCGTTGGACCGCCGCGATGATGTGCCAACTGTGGCCGGATGCGACCGGCGGCGACGGCTGAAGCCCGTATCGTCGGCGTCCACCGCCTGCCATCGGCTGGCCGGGACCAACCGCACTGGACTTGACGCCCCCTGAACGCTAGCGTGAAAGGGATTTTTTGCCATCAGGGGCATCCATGAACAACGACGCTGCGCCCAAGCAGCTCACCCTCCGCGCGGTGGTGCTCGCCATCGTGCTGGCGGTGGTGCTGTCGGCCGCCAACGCCTACCTCGGTCTGTTCGCAGGCCTGACCATCGCCACCGCGATTCCCGCGGCCGTCATCTCCATGGGCGTGCTGCGCCTGCTCGGCGGTGGCACCATCCTTGAAAACAACATCGTCCAGACCGGCGCCTCGGCCGGTTCGTCGATCGCCGCCGGTGTCATCTTCACCATCCCCGCGCTGGTGATCATGGGCTACTGGCCGGACTTCAAGTACTGGTGGGTGCTGGGCATCGCCGGCCTCGGGGGCCTGCTGGGGGTGCTGTTCTCGGTGCCGCTGCGGCGTTCGATGATCGTCGAAGACCCGCTGCCGTTCCCGGAAGGCAAGGCGGCCGCCGAAGTGCTCAAGGCCGGTGAGAACCCCGGCCCGGGCCTGAAGATCCTGGCCGTGTCGGCCGTGATCGGTGCGTTCGTAAAGGTCGCCGCCGCCAGCGGCATGCGCCTGATCCCCGATGCCTGGGCGCAGTCGGCCTATATCGGCAGTTCCAAGATCACCGCCTTCATCGGCACCAACCTGTCGCCGGCGCTGCTGGGCGTGGGCTACATCGTCGGCCTCAATGTCGGCATCGTGGTGGTGTCCGGCTCGATCCTGTCCTGGCACATCGCCATCCCGCTGTACCAGGCGTTCTTCGTCAACAGCGACCCGGCCCTGGCCGCGTCCATCGCCACTGCGTCGTCCACCGACGCGGCGTTTGCGATCTGGAGCGCCAAGATCCGCTACCTCGGCGTGGGCGCCATGCTGATCGGCGGCGTGTGGACCCTGATCTCGTTGCGCAAGTCGCTGTTCAACGGGGTCAAGAGTGGCTTCGCCGCTGCGCGCAAGAGTGGCGGTCCGGCCCTGGCCGAGACCGAGCGCGACCTGCCCATGAAGTGGATGCTGGTGGCACTGGTGGTGTTCACCCTGCCGCTGCTGGCGCTGTACCAGGCCATCGTGGGCCAGTGGCACGTGTCGATCCCGATGACCATCATCATGATCGTCGCCGGCTTCCTGTTCGTTTCGGTGTCGGCCTACCTGG
>Ga0213828_1001811_pt1 | contig 16622 bp, 9 predicted proteins | sample MC6MC0897MG_FD_180664 | JGI IMG/M metagenome (GOLD analysis project Ga0213828, IMG submission 180664) | Enriched soil aggregate microbial communities from Iowa State University, Ames, United States - MC6-MC0897-MG | ecosystem: Environmental > Terrestrial > Soil > Unclassified | place: USA: Iowa... | reverse complement strand
ACGTAAACCCCAAAGCCCACCTGCGTATCGGTGCTATTACCGGCTTTGTCGGTGAGGGTTAGCGTCAGCGAATAAGCACCGTCGGACAATCCGTTGAGCACCGACGGCGGCATCGAAGCATTCCAGTAACCCCATTTATTTACCGTGCTGTGCCAGACTTCGCCGTTAAAGGTCAGCGTTACGGTGGCGCCTGGCTCAGATTCGGCGCGACCGCGCAGGTGAATATTCCTGCCGGATTCCCATGCGGCAATCACGCCATCTTGTGCAATAGGTTCATAAGGACGTAACGGCGCGGGCGGCGTAGTATCCACGCTGCGCGTTTGCAAAGATGATGTGTCGTCTGCCAGCGGATAAAGAGTGACCGCAGAGTGCAGAATCGCCGCTAATTGTTGTTCGGATTGACGTGAAGACATAGGTAACCTCGTTACAGGGAAGGTATTGCAACGGTCATTAAGCTTATTAATGTTTTAAGCGTACCGGTGCGCCATACAGGCCATTAATCAATGGCCCGCTTCGCCTGATGAAAACGGGTTACCCGCAGGTAACAAGGACTAAAATAAGGCACAGCAAAATTCTCCCAAAGGGGGAGAAATAATCTCGATCTCGCTATATTCCGCATCGGGAGCTGATGGGATGACTAACATATCGGTTTTACGTGGTCGCTGCCTATTGGCGAAAATCCGGAAATGCATGCTTTGCGACAGCGCCAAAAAATTGGCGTCCAGGCCGCATGTGGCGCGGAATCTTTCATCAGTATACTGCATCATTCGGCAGAAAAAATTTTACTTAAGTCACTCCAGTAATGATTGGCACATGCCAGGAAAGTTCTGGAAAAGCGCAGCGATGCGTAAAAAATCGGTAATATGCCTGTTTCTGGCGTTTAATCGCTGCCATCTGATAGGGTCTGATGCGCGGTGTGACATGCGCTTTGATGCTAAACTACGTCGCTTCACCCGCTAATGAAAACTACTCTTTATGACAGCACTGGACGCCGCGCCGCAAAATAAATTGCATCACCGTGTCAACCTCGGGACACGTATCGTTTTCCTCATCGCTGGATTGGGCATGTCCGCATGGGCACCGCTGGTGCCGTTCGCCAGCCAGCGTCTGGCATTGAGCGGCGCATCATTGGGTGGTTTGCTGCTGTGTTTGGGAATTGGCTCGCTGGCGGCGATGCCGATTACCGGCGGTTTGATTGCGCGCTTCGGTGGTCGTCGGGTGATGTTGTGCTCCACGCTGGTGGTGCTGGCGATGTTACCGCTGCTGGCGACGCTTGATGTGATGTGGCTGATGGCCGCCACTTTAATGGTGTTTGGTGCCGGACTCGGCATGCTGGATGTCGCGATGAACGTGCAGGCTGTCGAAGTGGAAAAAGCCGCACGCAAGCCGATGATGTCCGGTTTCCACGGTTTCTTTAGCCTCGGCGGGATTATTGGCGCTGGCTCCGTCAGCCTGTTACTCGGCAGCGGCCTGACGCCGTTGCAAGCGGTTGGCGCGGTGATGGTGCTGATTGTGCTGCTGCTGGTGTGGAGCCTGCCGACGCTGATGACCGAACGCCTGCATCAGCCCGATCAGCCGTGGCTGGTTATTCCGCGCGGTTGGGTGGCTTTCCTCGGTTTGCTCTGCTTTATTCTGTTTCTTGCCGAAGGTGCGGTGCTGGATTGGGGCGCGTTGTTGCTGCTGCAAAGCCCGGAGATGAGCCCGGCGCACGCCGGTTTAGGTTATGCGGTGTTCTCGGTGGCAATGACCATTGGTCGTCTGACCGGCGATAAAGTGATTCAGCGCTTCGGACGTTATCCGGTGATGTTGACCGGTGCGTTAGCCGCTGCCGCAGGCATGACGCTGGCGGTGTTGCTGCCGTGGCCGCAAATTGCGCTGCTGGCTTTCCTGCTGGTGGGTTTTGGCCTCGCCAATACGGTGCCGATGTTGTTCAATGCTGCCGGGAATCAACACGATATGCCGTCGAATCTGGCGATTTCGGCCATGACAACGTTAGGCTATGCAGGTATTCTTTCAGGTCCGGCTTTAATCGGATTAATTTCCCAGTGGATCAGCCTGAGTGGTGCATTTTTGCTTATCGCTCTGCTGCTGCTGGCCGTCGCTGCCAGTGCCCGACGGGTTGCGCGCTAATTCCATGATCCTGAGACACTATGCTGCCTTATAAATTTCCTCTGACATCCGGCAATGTAACGCGCTTTTTCGTGGTGTTTAACCTGGTGCTTTTTCTGGCGCTGGGCGCGATGGTGCACAACAGCGTGAATGCCTGGATGACAGAGAAGCGCTATGCGATGACCGATTTGGCGCGTGCGATGCAGAAACGCATCGATGCGTCGCGCTTCGCTACGTGGCAGATCTATGAGAACCTGGCCACCAGCGCCGCCGGTTCGTCGCCGAACAGTAATCTTCAGGAAACCCGCCTGCGCCCGGATGTCTATTATCTGGAAAAAACCCGCCGCAAAACCGAAGCACTGATTTTCGGTTCGCACGATAGCAGCACGCTGGATATGACCATGCGCATGTCCAACTATCTCGATACGCTGTGGGGCGCGGAAAATCCGGCCTGGTCGATGTACTTCCTCAATGGTCAGGATAACAGCCTGATTATGATCTCCACGCTGCCGCTGAAAGACATGGCGACACGTTATAAAGAGAGTGCTATCAATTCGCTGGTTGATAGCCGCCGCGCCGAGATGCTGCAGCAGGCCAATGCGCTGGATGAGCGCGAAAGCTTCTCGCCGCTGCGTCACTTCGCCTGGCAGAACGATCACTACTTTACCCTGCGCACCACTTTCAATCAGCCGGGCCATTTAGCCACCGTGGTGGCATTTGATTTGCCGGTTAACGATCTGATTCCGCGTAATATGCCGCTGGAGAACTTCCAACTGCGTCAGGACGCGACGCAAACGTCGACCACCAACACCACCACCAGCGACGACACCAGCAGCGAAAGCACGCACGTGGCGCTGGTAAACCCGAATCTGGAGATCGCCGCCTCGCTGCCTAGCACTTCGCTGCAGCTGGTGTATCGCGTGCCGCTCACCAGCCTGGCGCTGGATACGCTGCATAATCTGATGTGGCCGCTGCTGATCAACCTTGTGCTGTTTTTACTGTCGATTGCGGGCATTACGCTGCTGCGTCAGCAATCGCTGCGCCCGAACGAGAATCAGAGCGCCGAGCTGGATTCGCTGCGCATGCTTAACGAAGAGATCGTCGCCAGTTTGCCGGTCGGCTTGCTGGTGTACGACTTCGCCACTAACCGCACGCTGCTCAGCAATAAAATCGCTGAACATCTGTTGCCGCACCTGAATCTGCAGAAAATCATCAATATGTCCGATCAACATCAGGGCGTATTGCAGGCGACCATCAATAACGAAGTGTATGAAATTCGTCACGCGCGCAGCGTGCTGTCGCCGCATACTCAGCTATTTATGATGCGCGATCAGGACCGCGAATTACTGGTGAATAAGAAGTTGCAGAAGGCGCAACAGGTGCTGGATCGTAATCACCAGATGCGTCAGCAGTTAATGCATAACCTCGGTCACGCCCTCAATGGTCCACTGCAAAGCATGGTTAAGCAACTAGTACAACTTAGCCAGCGTGACGATGACGAAAGCGTGCTCGATCTGCTCGACGAGAGCCAGGGTTTGGCGCGCCTGGTGGATGACATTGTGCTGCTTAATCGCCTGGAAGCGCATGACTGGTCGCCTGATGCCAGCGTGTTCAACCTGCAGGATATGCTGGACGAAATCGCGCTGGAAAGCCTGCCGCTGCTGCGTCGTAAAGGTTTAGCGCTGGTGGTGAATAACCATTTAGCCAATGACGAGATGCGTTTTGGCGATCGTCGTGCGCTGCGTAAAGTGCTGACCACGCTGATGCACTATTCGCTGACCACCACGCGCTGGGGCAAGATTTCGCTGGAGATCAAAACCAGTGAAGACAAGCCCAATCAGGTCTTGCTGCAGCTGGTGGATACCGGCTCCGGCTTGAGCGTCGATGAACTGGCGAATGTCGATTTCCCCTATCTCGGCGACACCACGCAAGATCGTTTTGGCCAGGCGTCCGGCATGGCATTTTTCCTCTGTAAGCAGCTGTGCAAACAGATGGGCGGCCAGCTGGAGATCATCGCTAAACCCGATATCGGCACACGCTACAATATTCAGCTGCCGCTGGCGTTAGAGCAGCAAGGCGAGCAGGAAGAGAAACTGCTGGAAGGGGTGACCGCGTTGGTGGATATCGCCGTAGAAGACGTACACAAGATCGTTTGTCGCCACCTCGAAAACTGGGGAGCGAAATGCCTGACCTCGGATGAGCGTTTAACTGGTCAGGATCATGATGTGCTGGTGACCGACGATCCGGCGCGCCTGAACGGCTGGGCGCTGCTGCTGGCCGGTGACGAAATGGGTCATCACGCGTTGAACGATCAGCAATTCCGGGTCAACTTCAATCTCAGTAATGCACTGCTTGATGCGCTGCTGGCCCTGATTGAAAAGCAACTTTCTCATGATTTGTTAGAGGATAGTCGCGAAGATGAAGAAGCCACGCCGCTAATGAGCGGAGGCTATTTCCAGCTGTTTACCGAGACAGTACCGCCAGATGTGAAGAGACTGTATACTGAAGCGGCGGAAAAGGATTATCCCTCGCTTGCTCAGACAGCACATCGCCTGAAAGGCGTGTTTGCCATGCTCAATCTGGGTTCGGGTAAACAGCTTTGTGAAGCGTTAGAACAACACATTAAAGTATGTGACGATTTAACCATTAAAAATACCACCAGTGAAATTGACGCTTACGTCAGCCAACTGCTGCAGCAAGGTAACCAATAAGATGAATAACTTGAACGTAATTATTGCCGATGACCATCCGATCGTTCTGTTCGGTATCCGTAAGTCACTGGAACAGATTGAATGGGTTAACGTTGTAGGTGAGTTTGAAGACTCAACAGCACTGGTAAACAGCTTGCCCAAACTGGACGCTAATGTCCTGATTACCGACCTTTCCATGCCAGGCGAGAAGTACGGTGACGGCATCACCCTGATTAAATACATCAAACGTCACTATCCGGACCTCTCGATTATCGTTCTGACCATGAACAATAACCCAGCGATCCTGAGCGCGGTGTTGGATCTGGATATCGAAGGGATCGTACTGAAGCAAGGCGCACCAACCGATCTGCCAAAAGCACTCGCGGCTCTGCAGAAAGGCAAAAAATATACGCCGGAAAGCGTGGCAAAACTGCTGGAGCGCATCAGCGCCGGTGGTTACGGTGACAAACGTCTGTCGCCGAAAGAGAGTGAAGTACTGCGTCTGTTCGCAGAAGGTTTCCTGGTGACTGAGATCGCTAAGAAACTCAACCGCAGTATCAAAACCATCAGTAGCCAGAAGAAATCAGCCATGATGAAACTGGGCGTGGAAAACGATATCGCGCTGCTGAACTATCTCTCTTCTGTCAGCGCCACTCAGGTCGACAAAGAGTAATACAGATGGGCGGCGTCTTCTGACACCGCCCATTTTTTAGTATCCGCTTTACGCCTCTACCCTGCCCTTTCTGACGCGTTCCGCATACACCGCCAGCGTGCTTTTCAACACATCCAGCGTGACCGGCTTCGACAAACAGTTATCCATGCCCGCATCCATACAGCGCTGCTTCTCTTCCGCTAACGCATTTGCCGTGACGCCAATCACCGGGAAAGTATGTCCCAGCTGACGCAGACGTTGCGTCAGGCGATAACCATCCATGTTCGGCATGTTCACGTCGCTCAGCACGATATCGATATGGTTGCGACTCAGCACGTTCAGCGCATCAACGCCATCCTGCGCGGTTTTGGTTTGATAGCCGACGGTGCCGAGCTGCTCCGATAGCAGCATGCGGTTGATCGGATGGTCATCAACAATCAGCACGATAATATCTTCGAAGGTCGCGGCGGCTTTTGGCGCGGTTAACGGCAGCGGCGTGGCGGTTTGGCTATTAATGTTGATGCGGTAGATGCGGCCCAGCAGCTGCGGCAGATCGTGGAGCATCGCGCTGCTCTGAATCCATTGCCCCGGCGCGGTTTCGTGCGGCATATCGATGTGCTCACCACAGATACGAATATGTGCGAGTCCACTTTGCGCGGCAGTCTCATCGTGATCGCTGATGATCACATCATCAGCCGCCGCCGCCTGGCCGTGGTAATACGCTGCCTGAATGCCCTGCTGTTGCAGCAGACGCAGCAGGAAGCTGGCGAGATACTCATTACGCATATCCAGCCAGATGGCTTTTTCCTGCAAGCCGTCGAGCAGCGGTGGCGCCGCCAGCTGACCGGAATAGATCGGAATACGCACGATAAACTGGCTGCCCATACCCGGTTCGGAGTCGACTTCGATGTCGCCGTCCATCATGTTGATCAGCTTTTCACAAATCGCCAGCCCTAAGCCGGTGCCCTGGAAGTTACGCTGCACGCCAGAACCCACCTGGAAGAACGGATCGAACAGGCGCGTTACCTCTTTGGCCGGAATACCGACGCCGGTATCGCGTACGCGGAATGCCAGATAACCCTCTTTAACGTAAGCATGCAGGATGATGCAGCCGGTATGCGTGAATTTAATGGCGTTGTTCAGCAGGTTGGATATCACCTGCTGCAGACGCATGGCGTCGCCATCCATAATCAGCGGCACATCGTTTTCAATAAACACATACAGCGCCAGGCGCTTACGCACCACCAGCGAGAGATAGTTGCTGGCAATATGGTTGACCACTTCACGCGGCGAGAACGGATGCGGTTCAATTTTCAGTTGTTCGGATTCGATCTTCGAGAAGTCGAGAATGTCGCTGATGATCTTCAGCAGCAGGCTCGACGAGTTGTTCATCGCCGTCACCAGTGAATCGACGCCTTTCGGCAGCACTTTGGTTTGCAGCAGATCGAGGTTACCGATAATGCCGTACAGCGGCGTGCGCAGTTCATGGCTGACGGTGGCGAGGAACATTGATTTCGACTGGCTGGCTTGCTCGGCCGAGTGCGCCATCTCCTGCAGCGACTGCTCCATACGCACGCGCGCCGAAACATCCACCAGCACGCAAATCGCCACGTTTTCATTACGGTAACGCGAATGCACAAAGCTGATTTGCAGGTTGGTGTTGCTGCCGGTGAGCACATCGACAAAGTTGACCTGCTGACCGCCAATGATTTCATTCAGACGCTGGCGATCTTCCTGCGTCAGCAGCGTCAGATAGTTATGCGCCAGTTCGTTACTCAGAATGTTGGTGCCGTCGCTGGTGCGCAGGATACAGATGCCGACCGGCGCCGAGGCGACAATCTTGCGGTTGAACTGCTCGTGCTCCTCCAGCCGATGCGCATTCTCCTCGGCCGGCAGGAACATGCGGCGCTCAAAAATCCACGCCAGCGTGAACAAAATCACCGCGGTTAAGATATTGAGTAGCAGCGCGTTGATCAGCATCAGCTTGAGCTGATCGGTTAACACGTCGGTGGAAAGCGACCACACCACATTGAGATTCGACGGCGGCAGCGGCTTTTTCAGCACCAGCTGGCGATAGCTGTCGAGATAGCCGAACCAGGTGCTGTTATCCGGCAGATCGTCGAGCGAGTAGCCCGGCCCGCCACGACGCGAACTGATCAGCGGACGGTAGTTTTCATCGGTGATGGTGGCCACCAGCGGCAAACCGCCCGGCTGAATGAACTCATCAAGGCGAATATTCTGCTCCACGCCCAGCAACGCCTGCAGCTTGTTCGCCACATATACCGGCATCACCATATAGAAGTTGCCGACGCCCGGCTGCGCGCTGCTGGTGATCCAATACATCGGCTGGCGGCGCTCTTCTTCATTGCCGTTGCGATAATGCAGCACGCGTTCGCGCAGCGCTTTCAGGCTACGTTCACGATCGACCGAATTGTTGCTGCCGATGGTAAAATCAGCCAGACACTGATTCTCTCCGCCAATGAAGAACACGCGGTTCAATTCATACGCCGAGGCAAAATTGCTTTTCCAGTAATTGATGTAGTAGCTGAGCGAGTCCAGCGAGTTACGCCAGGTATTGCTCATTGACGTGCAGTCGCCATCGGAAAATAGCGGCGTGAACTGCGGCAGCGCACCTTTGCCCGGCGGCAAACCGTTGAGCACATCCAGACCATTAGCGCTGCTGCTCAGGCGATTTTCGGTGATGTATTTCAGCTCGCGCATCACGTCCGCCGAATGGCGCACGTACCACTCAGCCTGACCATAATTGGCGGCAAACTCCTGACGCACCGCGTTCTCTTTCTCATGCAGCACGTTGATGATGTAGAAAGTGGTCAGCAGCGCACCCAGCGCCCAGAGCAGCAACGCCAGCGCACGAAACAGATAGCGCGAAATTCGAAGCGTAGTGCGAAAGGAGACAAGATATTTCAAAAGAGGCTCACTGGCGGTAAGAGGTTATCAGGATGTTGAAAAGCTTTCATACACTAGCTTTATCGGCCCTAAAAAGCCAGCTAGCCCGCGCCTTTAGGGGAAAACTCAGATAAAAAAACGGCAGGCCAGTTTCCTGACCTGCCGCTTATTAAAGCCGTTACGAATTACTCTTCGTCGTCAGCTTCTGGTGCTTCGTCGTCGCTGTCCACTTCCGGCGCGATATCCTCCTCGCCTTCCGCTACGCTACCGTCGATGGCGTCGAGTTCTTCCTCTTCCACCGGCTCCGCAACGCGTTGCAGACCCACCACGTTTTCATCTTCCGCAGTACGGATCAGAATCACGCCCTGAGTATTACGGCCTACCACGCTGACTTCCGATACGCGAGTACGCACCAGCGTACCGGCATCGGTGATCATCATGATCTGATCGCCATCCACCACCTGTACCGCGCCGATAACCGGTCCGTTACGTTCGGTGACTTTAATCGAGATCACGCCCTGCGTCGCACGCGACTTGGTTGGATACTCGCTGTTGGCGGTACGTTTACCGTAACCGTTCTGCGTCACGGTGAGGATCGCGCCCTCTTCGCGTGGCACAATCAGCGACACCACTTTGTCGCTTTCAGCCAGCTTGATACCGCGAACGCCTGAAGCCGAACGGCCCATCGCACGTACTGCCGTTTCAGCGAAGCGCACCACTTTACCGGCGGCAGAGAACAGCATCGCTTCGTCGCTACCGTTGGTCAGCGCCACACCAATCAGCTCGTCATCCTCACGCAGGTTGATGGCGATGATGCCCGCGCTACGCGGACGGCTGAACTCCTGCAGCGCGGTTTTCTTCACGGTACCGCTCGCGGTAGCCATGAAGATGTTGAAGCCCTCGGTGTATTCACGCACCGGCAGAATGGCGGTGATACGTTCGTTGGCTTCCAGCGGCAACAGGTTGACGATTGGACGACCGCGCGCACCACGGCTGGCTTCCGGCAGCTGATAGACCTTCATCCAGTAGAGACGGCCGCGGCTGGAGAAGCACAGAATGGTGTCGTGGGTGTTGGCCACCAGCAGACGATCGATAAAGTCTTCTTCTTTAATACGTGCGGCGGATTTGCCTTTACCACCGCGGCGCTGGGCTTCATAGTCGGTCAGCGGTTGGTATTTGACATAACCCTGATGCGACAGCGTCACCACAACGTCTTCCTGATTGATCAGGTCTTCGATGTTGATGTCTGCACTGTTCGCCGTAATTTCAGTACGACGTGCGTCGCCGAACTGATCGCGCATCAGCTCCAGCTCTTCACGGATCACTTCCATCAGGCGCTCAGCGCTTTGCAGGATGTGCAGCAGTTCAGCGATCTGATCCAGCAGCTCTTTGTATTCGTCGAGCAGCTTTTCGTGCTCGAGGCCGGTCAGTTTCTGCAGACGCAGATCCAGAATCGCCTGCGCTTGCTGTTCAGTCAGATAATATTGACCATCGCGAATACCGAACTCGGCTTCCAGCCATTCCGGACGTGCAGCGTCATTACCGGCACGTTCCAGCATCGCGGCAACGTTACCCAGATCCCACGACTGCGCCAGCAGGCCCAGTTTCGCTTCGGCTGGCGTTGGTGCACGACGAATCAGTTCGATGATCGGATCGATGTTAGCCAGCGCAATCGCCAGGCCTTCAAGGATGTGAGCACGATCGCGCGCTTTACGCAGTTCGAAAATGGTACGACGCGTAACCACTTCACGACGGTGACGCACGAAGGCTTCGATGATGCCTTTCAGCGTCATGATCTTCGGCTGGCCCTGATGCAGCGCCACCATGTTGATGCCGAAAGAGACCTGCAGCTGTGTCAGCGAATAGAGGTTGTTGAGAACCACTTCACCCACCGCATCGCGTTTGATCTCAATGACAATACGCATGCCGTCTTTGTCAGATTCGTCACGTAGTGCGCTGATGCCTTCCACGCGCTTCTCTTTCACCAGCTCGGCGATCTTCTCGATCAGACGCGCTTTGTTCACCTGATACGGCAGTTCGTGCACGATGATGGTTTCACGGCCGGTCTTGGCATCGGTTTCCACTTCGCCACGTGCGCGAATGTAAATCTTACCGCGCCCGGTGCGATAGGCTTCTTCAATACCACGACGACCATTGATGAAGGCCGCCGTCGGGAAGTCTGGCCCGGTGATGTGTTCCATCAGGCCTTCAACGGTGATGTCTTCATCTTCGATAAACGCCAGACAGCCGTTGATCACTTCCGTCAGGTTGTGCGGTGGAATGTTGGTTGCCATACCAACGGCGATACCGGAAGAACCGTTTACCAGCAGGTTAGGAATTTTAGTTGGCAGGACTTCAGGGATCTGCTCGGTGCCGTCATAGTTCGGCACGAAATCGACGGTTTCCTTTTCCAGGTCAGCCAGCAGCTCCGAAGAGATCTTTGCCATGCGGACTTCGGTATAACGCATCGCTGCGGCGGAGTCGCCGTCGACCGAACCAAAGTTACCCTGACCGTCAACCAGCATGTAGCGCAGGGAGAATGGCTGGGCCATACGCACGATACTTTCGTATACCGCGGAATCGCCGTGCGGGTGATATTTACCGATGACGTCACCGACCACACGGGCGGATTTTTTATAGGGTTTATTCCAGTCGTTGCCCAGTTCGCTCATGGCAAAAAGCACACGGCGGTGTACCGGCTTCAGACCATCACGCACATCGGGTAAGGCTCGGCCAACAATGACCGACATGGCGTAATCGAGGTAGGAGTTTTTCAACTCTTCTTCGATATTGACCGGTGTAATTTCTCTCGCAAGGTCGCTCATGGAGCCGCTATCCCTCTACATAATCCCGGATTTAAAGGTGCGAAAGTATATCACATTGCTTCCCTTCGGTGAACGTTAACCAGGCCTTAATCCCGCTTTTCCTTGAGCGTGAGAGATGCGTTCGCGTGAGTTAAGCGTTTATACTGAGGGAATATTTTGTCTGGAGTGATGATTCAATGAGTGAACAACCGCAGGAAAGCCGCCAGAACGTTGACCACGCCGAGATCGCCAAGTTTGAGGCCGTGGCATCCCGCTGGTGGGATTTAGAGGGTGAATTTAAGCCGTTGCACCGTATTAACCCCCTGCGACTTGGCTGGATAGCGCAGCACAGTAATGGCCTGTTCGGCAAGAAAGTGCTCGATGTCGGCTGCGGCGGCGGCATTCTGGCGGAGAGCATGGCGCGTGAAGGCGCTGAGGTTACCGGCCTGGATATGGGCGCTGAGCCGCTGGAAGTGGCGCGTCTGCATGCGCTGGAGAGCGGCGTTAGCGTTAACTACGTGCAGCAAACCGTGGAAGATCACGCCGCAAGTCACGCCGGGCAGTATGATGTGGTGACCTGCATGGAGATGCTGGAGCATGTGCCGGATCCGCGCTCGGTAGTCTTAGCCTGCGCGCAGCTGGTGAAGCCCGGCGGCGAAGTGTTTTTCTCCACCATCAACCGCAATCCAAAAGCCTGGCTGCTGGCGGTATTTGGTGCCGAGTATGTGCTGCGCATGGTGCCGCGCGGGACGCACGACGTGAAGAAATTCATCCGTCCCGCCGAGTTGCTGAACTGGGTGGATGAAACGCCGCTGCGTGAAAGAAATATGATTGGCCTGCACTACAATCCGCTGACCAACCAGTTCCGTCTGGGTCGCGGTGTCGATGTCAACTACATGATTCATACGCATCGTCAGGAGTGATGTCATCCTTTGCCAGAGGCGCTGGCGCGTCTGCTGCGGCAAAAGGGCCATTCGCAGCGCTGAGGCTTTTACGTTGGGTCAGGAGCCTCACGCAGGGATGCGTGAGGCAGTTCGGGGCCGGCCAGGATGGCCGATCCGCGAACGGTCCATTGGCACGACGTGGAAGCCGAAGGCACCGCGCTAGCGGCGCGAGGACGGCCCGTGACGCAGCAGATGTGTCAGAGCCCGCAGCAGATTTCAAGCAAAATGCTTTCTTAATTAACAAACATTACGTCATTCATGGCGACCTCTTATCCCCTAATTTTGGCCCTATCCAGATCAATTTCCTTTTAGACGCGTACCAGCCTTTTTTATAGGCTAAGCAAGTCACAAAAAATTCATAAGCACTTTTAGATAAGTTCGCTGCTGGCGGCCTTGTCGGGGCTTTTTTTGTCTAAGAAAATTCCTGAAGCGCGGTGGTTGAGCAAGAAACACGCGTCCGATCATAAAGTGAAAAAAAAGTGTTGAGCGGTTGACACTAAGTGCAGGCCTTGCGGCATGCGGATCCAGGATTTTAGCCAGCCGGTAATGACGATTTTTTAGTGAAAATCAACTCTTGTTAAGAAGAGATTGCTGACTAGAATACTCACCATATTGTTGTTCAAACTTCCCGCACCCCCTATATATAGTGTTTATCCACAGGCTTACTCACAACGAGCGGCTTGTGCATAAACCTTGTGCATACATGGGGGATAAATACGTAATTCATGCATGGACAGGTAAAAACGCGACATGAACCAAAGTCTGCTCGTTACTAAACGCGATGGCCGCCAGGAGCGCATTGATCTCGACAAAATTCATCGTGTACTGGATTGGGCAGCCGAAGGGCTGAACAATGTTTCAGTTTCACAGGTTGAACTGCGCTCACACATTCAGTTCTACGATGGCATCAGAACTTCTGACATTCATGAGACCATCATCAAGGCTGCCGCAGACCTGATCTCGCGTGATGCGCCGGATTACCAATACCTGGCTGCGCGTCTGGCTATCTTCCACCTGCGTAAAAAAGCCTACGGCCAGTTTGAGCCGCCGAAGCTGTACGATCAGGTGGTGAAAATGGTTGAGATGGGCAAATACGACCGCCATCTGCTGGAAGATTACAGCACCGAAGAGTTCGAGCAGATGGACGCGTTTATCGACCATTGGCGCGACATGAATTTCTCCTACGCAGCGGTTAAGCAGCTGGAAGGGAAATATCTGGTGCAGAACCGCGTCAGCGGCGAAATCTACGAAAGCGCCCAGTTCCTCTACATTCTGGTGGCGGCATGCCTGTTCTCTGGCTATCCGCGCGAAACCCGTATGGATTACGTGAAGCGCTTCTACGATGCGATCTCAACCTTTAAGATCTCACTGCCAACGCCAATCATGTCCGGCGTGCGCACCCCAACGCGTCAGTTCAGCTCTTGCGTACTGATCGAGTGCGGCGACAGCCTCGACTCTATCAACGCCACCTCTAGCGCCATTGTGAAATACGTTTCTCAGCGCGCCGGTATCGGCATCAACGCCGGCCGCATTCGTGCGCTGGGTAGCCCGATTCGCGGTGGCGAAGCGTTCCACACCGGTTGTATTCCGTTCTACAAACATTTCCAGACTGCCGTGAAGTCTTGCTCACAAGGCGGCGTACGTGGCGGCGCAGCGACGCTGTTCTACCCAATGTGGCATCTGGAAGTTGAAAGCCTGCTGGTGCTGAAAAACAACCGCGGTGTTGAAGGCAACCGCGTGCGTCACATGGATTACGGCGTACAGATCAACAAACTGATGTACACCCGCCTGCTGAAAGGTGAAGACATCACGCTGTTCAGCCCGTCTGACGTGCCTGGCCTGTACGATGCGTTCTTCGCCGATCAGGACGAGTTCGAGCGTCTGTACACCAAATACGAGAAAGACGACAGCATCCGCAAACAGCGCGTGAAAGCCGTTGAGCTGTTCTCACTGATGATGCAGGAGCGTGCGTCAACTGGCCGTATCTACATTCAGAACGTCGATCACTGCAACACGCACAGCCCGTTCGATCCAAGCATCGCGCCAGTTCGTCAGTCGAATCTGTGCCTCGAGATCGCACTGCCGACCAAACCGCTGAACGACGTCAATGACGAAAGCGGCGAAATCGCCCTGTGTACGCTGTCTGCCTTTAACCTGGGCGCGATTAACAGCCTTGACGATCTGGAAGAGCTGGCCACCCTTGCGGTGCGTGCGCTTGATGCACTGCTGGATTATCAGGATTACCCCATTCCGGCAGCACAACGCGGCGCCATGGGCCGCCGTACGCTGGGTATTGGCGTGATCAACTACGCGTATTACCTGGCGAAAAACGGCGTGCGTTACTCTGATGGCAGCGCCAATAATCTGACGCACAAAACTTTCGAAGCCATTCAGTACTACTTGCTGAAAGCCTCGAACGAATTGGCGAAAGAGCAAGGTGCGTGCCCGTGGTTTAAAGAGACCACTTACTCGCAGGGCATTCTGCCGATCGATACCTATAAAAAGGATCTCGACGCGGTGTGCAACGAGCCGCTGCATCTGGATTGGGAAGGCCTGCGTAAGTCAATCACCACGCACGGTCTGCGCAACTCAACGCTCTCTGCGCTGATGCCGTCTGAAACCTCTTCGCAGATTTCGAACGCCACCAACGGCATTGAGCCGCCGCGCGGACACATCAGCATCAAAGCATCTAAAGACGGCATTCTGCGTCAGGTGGTGCCAGAGTATGAGCGTCTGAAAGACCAGTACGAACTGCTGTGGGAAATGCCGTCTAACGACGGTTATCTGCAGCTGGTTGGCGTGATGCAGAAGTTCATCGATCAGGCGATTTCGTCGAACACCAACTACGATCCGAGCCGCTTTGCGAATGGCAAAGTGCCGATGAAACAGCTGCTGAAAGACCTGCTGACCGCATACAAGTTCGGCGTGAAAACCCTGTACTATCAAAACACCCGCGACGGTGCGGAAGATGCACAGGACGATCTGGCACCTTCCATTCAGGATGATGGCTGCGAAAGCGGCGCATGTAAGATCTAATCTCATCTTGTCAGGGCCGACATTGGTCGGCCCTCTTCACATTTGGACTCAAAATGGCTTACACCACATTCTCGCAGAACAAAAATGACCAGCTGAAAGAGCCGATGTTCTTTGGCCAGTCCGTCAACGTTGCCCGTTTCGATCAGCAGAAATATGACATCTTTGAAAAGCTGATTGAGAAGCAGCTCTCCTTCTTCTGGCGTCCGGAAGAAGTGGACGTCTCGCGCGATCGCATCGATTACCAGGCGCTGCCGGAGCATGAAAAGCACATCTTCATCAGCAACCTGAAGTATCAAACGCTGCTGGACTCGATTCAGGGTCGTAGCCCGAACGTGGCGCTGCTGCCGCTGATTTCCATCCCTGAGCTGGAAACCTGGATTGAAACCTGGGCGTTCTCCGAGACCATTCACTCGCGCTCCTACACGCACATCATCCGTAACATCGTTAACGATCCGGCGGTGGTGTTTGACGATATCGTCACCAACGAGCAGATTCTGGCGCGCGCCGAAGATATCTCGAAGTACTACGATGACCTGATCGAGATGACCAGTTACTGGCATCTGCTGGGTGAAGGTACGCATCAGGTCAACGGTAAAACCGTTACCGTTAACCTGCGCGATCTGAAAAAGCAGCTCTATATCTGCCTGATGAGCGTCAACGCGCTGGAAGCGATTCGCTTCTACGTCAGCTTCGCCTGTTCATTTGCTTTCGCCGAGCGCGAGCTGATGGAAGGCAACGCCAAAATCATCAAGCTGATTGCACGCGATGAAGCGCTGCATCTGACCGGCACCCAGCATATGCTGAACCTGCTGCGCACCGGTGAAGACGATCCAGAGATGAAAGCTATCGCCGCGGAGTGTCGTGATGAATGCTTCGATCTGTTCAAGAAGGCAGCCGAGCAGGAAAAAGAGTGGGCAGAATACCTGTTCAGCGGCGGCTCGATGATTGGCCTGAACAAAGACATTCTGTGCCAGTATATCGAGTACATCACCAACATCCGTATGCAGGCGGTGGGTCTCGATCTGCCGTTCCAGACGCGTTCCAACCCCATTCCATGGATCAACTCGTGGCTGGTGTCGGACAACGTACAGGTTGCACCGCAGGAAGTTGAAGTGAGCTCGTATTTGGTCGGTCAGATTGATTCTGAAGTGGGCGAAGACGATTTCGACGGCTTCCAGCTGTAAGCATGAGCCGCTCTGTTGTTATTCTGCGTAGCTCCGGCTCCCGGCTGGAGTGCGCAGAAGATCACCCCAATCTGCTGGCGACGCTGGAAGCTAATAATCTGTGCGTTGAGTTTCAGTGTCGCGAAGGCTACTGCGGCTCTTGCCGCATGCGTTTGCTAAAAGGCGAAGTGGATTATGCCGAAACCCCGTTGGCGTTTGTGCAGCAAGGCGAGATTTTGCCGTGCTGCTGTCGCGCCAAAGGGGAGATTGAGATCGAGCTGTGATTGACCAGGCCGCCATTGATGGCGACCTGGTGA
>Ga0213828_1001809_pt1 | contig 16631 bp, 17 predicted proteins | sample MC6MC0897MG_FD_180664 | JGI IMG/M metagenome (GOLD analysis project Ga0213828, IMG submission 180664) | Enriched soil aggregate microbial communities from Iowa State University, Ames, United States - MC6-MC0897-MG | ecosystem: Environmental > Terrestrial > Soil > Unclassified | place: USA: Iowa... | reverse complement strand
TAATCGTACAAGCATCATGCATAATTGGCGCACCTAGTAAACTTGCACATGAGTTGATAGCAGAAATACCTGGAACAATTTCTACCTCTACACCAGTTGCCTCCGTCCAACCAAGCTCGATTAATACCTCATACACTAACCCTGCCATTCCATATACACCAGAATCACCGCTGGAAATAACGGAAACAATATTCCCTGCCTCTGCTTGGCGTACCGCTTCCTGTGCACGAGATACTTCCTCCGTCATACCTGTACTAACAATAGATTTTGCACTAACTAAGTCCTGAATTAGCTCTACATATGTTTTATAGCCTATGATCATATCACTCTGTTGTAATGCCTCCACAGCCCGATGTGTAATATGATTAAAATCACCAGGCCCAAAGCCAACTACAAAAATCTTTCCTTTTTGCGCCATTTTTGTTACCCCTCTTTCACCTTTTCGATGCCTTTAATGGCTGTTGTTTGTGCTGTGCGCTGTAATGTGCCCTCACGAAGCGTAAAAACATGTTCATGGTGCAGTGACTCATGATGTAAATCCTGCACAAGTGCCCTCGCATGTTCAGTTGTTGGCACACGGTACCAATTCCCTTGCGGATAAGCAATGACAACACATGCATCCTTACATCTGCCATTGCAACGTGTCCGGGTTGTATGTATTTTTTTATCAAGTGCCTGCAACTGTATCTCATCACGAATGGCTTGCGTAATTTCCTCTGCTTCTTTTTTCATACAGCTACTGCCATTGCAAATAAAAAGATGTGTCTGCATCCCCTCTAAATTCCAAGTAGTCATCGTTGTTCTCCCCTCAATACGTTTAGGAACAAGAAAAACCTTTACTCTAATCGAAGAGTAAAGGTTTTGTAGAAGCCAAATAAAGTCGAATAAGATAGGTATTCGCCTTTGCTTCAACTTCTCCCTCCGAAAAGTTTGCATGCATCATTCCATAAGCAGGTTTCCTGACTTAAGCTTCCATTTACTTTCGCGCCTTCCCAAGTTTGCACTAGTGGCATTTGCGATTTCATCAGCTATTACAGTAGCGGGGGCTGTATTGGACTTTCACCAATTTCCCTATTATCTTGAAAATATTCAAGCACTTATGTATGTTTTTATATCAAATTTGTATGTTTAACATGAATTTAAAACTGTCTCTATCATATCTTAAAATTTTAAAATTTCAATATTTCTCTCTAAAATTGTGACATTTTCATTAAAATTTCATCAAAAAATTCGTAGAAAAAAGAAAAATTTCTCTTTTATTTTATCAGAATTTTCTAGATTGTACCTCAATTTTAAAAATTTTTTCTAAAAAAAGATAGCACCATGATGGAAAATTATGTTACACTTTGTCGTGAAATCTCACAACTTCATCTTTTTTCGGTGCGAAGTGCTTATCATTTCGCTTAAAAGGGAAGCCGGTTCAAGTCCGGCGCGGTCCCGCCACTGTACTAGGGAGTTTTATAGAGAATGTCACTGTCCAACGGATGGGAAGGCCTATAAAATGAGGAACTAAAGCCAGGAGACCTGCCGAAAAGAATGTGAACGTTTCAACCTACGAGGATAGGTGTGCGGCTTAGTAGAATCGAATTCTATTTGTTTTAGCTATGCACTTTTCCCTAAGGAGAAGTGTTTTTTATTTTTCGCACGCTAATTCAAAAACTATATGTAAGGAGGAGAAATTTTGAAATTCTCAGGCTGGAAGCTTAGTTATTTCTTATTGGCATTTTTATTTGTGCCAAATCGTGCATTCGCCATGCATATAATGGAGGGCTTTTTACCAATTGAGTGGGCCATTTTCTGGTGGGTTGTATCTATTCCATTTATTATTTTAGGATTACGTTCAATTCGTAAAACGATCGATGCAAACCCTGAAACAAAAATGATTTTAGGACTATCAGGTGCCTTTGCCTTCGTCTTATCAGCATTAAAAATTCCGTCAGTAACTGGAAGCTGCTCGCATCCAACAGGAGTTGGACTCGGTACAGTTCTTTTTGGTCCATTAGCAATGAGTGTAATCGGAACAATTGTATTATTATTCCAAGCTTTACTTTTAGCGCATGGAGGGCTTACAACTTTAGGAGCAAATGCCTTTTCTATGGCAGTAGTTGGTCCACTTATTGCTTATTATGTATTTAAAGGCTCTCAAAAAATGGGTCTTTCATTTTCTTTAGCTGTGTTTTTAGCTGCTATGCTTGGTGACTTAGGTACATATATTGTCACTTCTGTTCAATTAGCTCTTGCTTTTCCTTCTGAGGTTGGTGGCTTTATGGCGTCATTCACAAAATTTGCAGGTATTTTTGCATTAACACAAATCCCTCTTGCTGTTAGTGAAGGGATTTTAACCGTAGTTGTGATGAACTTCTTGAAAAAATACAATGTGAGCGAATTAAAAGCATTACGTGTTTTTTCAACAAAGGAGGCACATTAGAATGAAAAAAAACTTATTACTGCTAGCTATCGTTGTGTTATTAGCAATTATCCCTCTATTCATTCAAAAGGGTGCAGAATTCGAAGGAGCAGATGGTGAAGCAGAGGCAGCAATCGGGGAAATAAATGCTGACTACGAACCATGGTTTGAAAGCATATGGGAACCACCAAGTGGAGAAATTGAAAGCCTATTATTTGCACTACAAGCTGCAATAGGTGCTGGATTTATCGGATACTTTATTGGCTTAATGCGCGGCAAACATAAAGAAGGTTAAGTATGTTACTCATTGATAAGTATGCATATATGAATAAGCTAGCGTCTGTTCATCCGCTAGAAAAAATGTTGTTTTCTTTTGGACTATTATTATTGTCGCTTATCATGAGAGATGAACGAATTTCACTCATTACATTTATTGTAATGAGTGCTTTTATCATTATAGGCGCTAAAATCCCTGTGAAATATTATTTAAAACTATTATTGTTACCCGGATTTTTTTTACTATCTAGCTTACTATCTATTCTAATTTCAATAGCCCCAGCGGCTAACGAATTACCTGCACATATTTGGGCATTTTCTTTCAATGATTGGACAATTTTTGTTGGCAATGCAAGCTTAGTTACAGCAAAGCAACTTTTTTTCATCGTTCTTGGCAGTGTCAGTTGTTTATATTTTTTAATCCTAACAACATCTGTACAGTCTATTTGTCATGTGTTACGACAATGTAGAATTCCTGCCTTGTTTGTTGAACTAGTGGAATTAACATACCGATTTATTTTTATTTTTTTAGACAGTATGCAAAAAATTCATCTTGCTCAGCAGGCACGACTTGGTTATCATTCACCTGCCCAGTGGCTACGCTCTATATCTATGCTTATTGCTGCATTATTTGCTGAAATGTTCCAACGAAGCCGCGAACTTAATAATGCCATGCAAGCACGAGGTGGCGAAACGGTCTATTGGCAGGAAAATGCAACCTATAGCATGAAAAACTGGCTAGGTATTGCAGCTATCTTACTATTCCTCATCGTGTACGGAGGGTTTTTCTAATGACGACAGACTTTTACTTTGAACTAAATCAGCTTTCTTACGCCTATGCAGATGGAACACATGCCCTAACAGATATTACACTCCAAATTCCGAAGGGCAAAAAAATTGCCTTACTTGGTCATAATGGAGCGGGAAAATCTACATTATTTCAGCATCTCAATGGCATTCTTAAACCAACTACTGGAACGATAGCCTTTTGTGGCAAGCAGCTACATTATAGTAGAAAAGCATTAAAAGAATTACGTCAACAGGTTGGCATTGTTTTTCAGGATGCAGACAATCAGCTGTTTTCTGGTACAGTAAAGCAGGATATTGTATTTGGACCTTTGAACCTCGGCTGGACAACTACAAAAATAGAAGAAAAAATGGCTTGGGCAGTTGCACAAACAGAGGTGGAAGCATTACTCGATAAACCAATACATTTTTTAAGTGTGGGTCAAAAAAAACGGGTAGCCATGGCAGGCGTACTAGCAATGGAGCCATCTGTATTACTATTAGACGAGCCAACCGCAGGACTCGATAATTATTATGCTGCACAAGTTTTGCAATATTTAGCGAAATTAGAAAACGGAAATCGCACTATTTTATTGGCCACCCATGACATTCCATTAGCTTATGAATGGGCAGATCAAATAATCGTTATGGAAGGTGGAAAAATCATCTATAATGGGGACCCTGTTGAGATGTTTTATCAGGAGGATTTACTCCAACGTGCTCATCTGGAACGTCCCTGGGTCTTTGAAATGGCGCTTGCTTTACAAAGTAAAAAATTATTGAAGGAAAACATTAAGTTGCCTCGTTCAAAAGAGGATTTACAGAAACTAATTGAGCAAATTTAAGGGTTTGTATCTGAGCTGTTTTCAAGAGAATTGAAGTACTTTGCTTTAGTAGCCTAGCTTTTTCTTGGGGGATGTTAGCTCTTTGGCGTCTACCTGAGTGAGTCTTAAGGGAGAAGACGAGCTCTTTGGCTTTTCATCTGAGCGAATTTTGAAGGAAGCCGAGCTCTTTGCCTTCTCACCTGAGCGAATTTTGAGAGAAGCTGAGCTCTTTGGCTTTTCACCTGAGCAATTTTGAAGGAAGCCGAGCTCTTTGGCTTTCCACCTGAGCGAATTTTGAAGGAAGCTGAGCTCTTTGCCTTCTCACCTGAGCGTATTTTGAGAGAAGCCGAGCTCTTTGTCTTCTCACCTGAGCGTATTTTGAAGGAAGACGAGCTCTTTTCCTTCTCACCTGAGCGAATTTTGAGAGAAGCCGAGCTCTTTAGCTTTCCACCTGAGCGAATTTTGAGAGAAGCCGAGCTCTTTAGCTTTCCACCTGAGCGAATTTTGAGAGAAGCCGAGCTCTTTGACTTCTCACCCGAGCGAATTTTGAAGGAAGCCGAGCTCTTTGACTTCTCACCCGAGCGAATTTTGAAGGAAGCCGAGCTCTTTGGCTTTCCACCTGAGCGAATTTTGAAGGAAGCCGAGCTCTTTTCCTCCTCACCCGAGCGAATTTTGAAGGAAGCCCAGCTCTGTTCCTCCTCACCCGAGCGAATTTTGAAGGAAGCCCAGCTCTGTTCCTCCTCACCCGAGCATGGCTTGAGAGAAGCCGAGCTTTCTTCTCTCCGATCTTAGCGTTTTTCTTATACTTAAATAAAAGCATCTTCGTCCGTAACATGACGAGATGCTTTTTTCTTAATCAAAATACTTTACGTAATTACAATATTGATCTTGTTTCATATGGAGATTTTCATATAACTTCCGTGCATTAATATTATCCGCGGCTGTTTGAAGTGTGACATAACGAGCGGATTGCTGCTCACAATATTGAAATACCTTTTGCATTAATGCTGTGCCCACCCCTTGGCCCCTTGCATCTTCCTTCACATATATATCATTTAAAATATATGCACGCTGTAAAGCAATGGAAGAAAAAGTAGGATATAATTGCGTAAATCCAACTGCCTTGTCATTCTCTACAGCCATAAAAATAACGGATTCCTTTAAGGCCATTCGTAATTGTAAAAATGCCTTTGTACTGCTTTGATCTGATTCAATCCCATAGAATTGGCGATATTCATCAAAAAGCATTGCTACCTCTTCTAATTCATTCATAGTTGCTTGAAATATGTCCATGCTACTCTCCCCTTATGTCTACCCATGATTGTCAAAAAATATGAATCTAGCTCTCATTATAAAGGAAATAATGGGATAAAGAAACGAATTCCCTACTAACTCGAGCAAGTCTCACATTAAAGGGGCTTTTCCTGTAAATATTCAGCAACCTTTTTCACTATATGCTTCCAATTTAATTCTGTTCTTGCAAACGCTTGGAGCTGCTCACATGTATCTGCTAGTAATTGCTCCTGTTTTGTTACTTGCTTTAATGTTTGTGCTACACTTTCCCAATCATGTGTTGGGAGAATCGTACCAAATCGTTGATGATGGGTAATATCAGCGGCACCATCAACATCGGTCGTCACGATGTAACAGCCGTTTTTGGCTGCCTCTGCAAACACATGTGCATAGCACTCCACGAGAGAGGTTAAACAAAATATTTTAGCCCACCTGTACTCCACTTCTAATTGTTCTTTATCGTAAATAGGTCCTATCATAATTACTTTACTTCCTATTGGGCTTCCATCCGTAAGATTTCGTATTTCCTGCTTAAAATCCTCTGACATTGGACCCACTAAGCGCAGCTCCCAATCTGAGAGTTGTGCGGCTAAAAATGCTTTAACGGCTAATAGAGTCTGTTTCTCAGGAGCATCCAATCGACCTACCATCAGTATCCTATTTCTCTTCTCGGTAAACAAAACAGGCTCTGTTTGGAACAACTCATAATAACCATTTGTTACATGCTTAATATCCAAATTCAAAAACTCAATGATAGATTTTTGAATGGCTTCACATTCCGAGGAAAGAACATCGCAAAGCTGAAGCAATTCCGGAAAATATGGATAGGTTTTTAATCGATTTAGCCAAAAACGATTCACATCTAATTTCATGTAAATCTTGCCATTTGGATGACAATTTTTATAGGTTTTTAAGATGGATAAATAAGAAGGATACGGACCTATAGCAAAAACAATATCAATTTCCTCGGCATGCTCCTTTAAATAGTTATTCATATTTGCCACATAGTCATCTTCAAAAGGAATGTGCTGAAAGGTTACAGCTGGAAAGGTCTCTTTCAACAAGGCTTCATTTATTTCAGTCGTTAAAATTGTAACATCATAGCCTAGGTATTCCCCTAATAAAATTGGAACAAGACAAAGATCTTTGAAAATATGTGCATCAGAAAGCTTATAGGATTCCACGCTACAAATAAAAGCAATTTTCTTCGACATACTATCCCCCTTAAATGGCGTGCTCCCCCTACTTTATGAACTAGTCATTATGAATGTGAACAGATTAGTAGGCTCAGGAAAATGAATAACAGCGCCTCTAGCAAATAGGCAACTCATTTTTGTATTCTCTCTCTTATTAATGTAAGCAATTGCCTATGAAGTAACTCTTTACAGTGCATATTGTAATAAAGAATCCTTTACAATAGCATCCTTGCAACAAGCCAGCAAAGTACAAATCCAAAAGAATTGAGGGTTTCCATGAAAATTAGCTTCTTATCCCCTGCCTATAATAGCGCGGAGTGGATTGTAACAATGCTTGACAGTATTCCAAAAGAATATGCCTATGAAATTATCGTTTGTGATGACGGCTCTACAGATCATACATTAGCACTATTAAAAGACTATCAAAAAGGCTGTTCTGCTTTAAAAATTATTGCCCATCCACGTAATCTAGGAGCGAGTGTAGCTTACAACCGCTGTATTGAAGAGGCTACGGGCGATTATATTGCCATCATCGATAGTGATGATCATTATTTGCCAGCTATAAGCAATGTGTTAGCACAGGTAGATGGTCAATATGATATTTATTATTACAACATGCTAACAAAGGCTGGTTATGCATTTATAAAAGATGACTCCAATCGTTATACATTACCTGGACAATTTAAAATTATTCGAAGAAGTTTAATAGGTGATGCGAAATTTACTATAAGAAAAGATATTGCTGGGGATTGGGATTTTAACTGTGCTTTAATGGATAAAAACCCCACAAGCAAATATACAAATGAATTAGCCTATTGGTATAACTTTCCGAGAGAAAATTCTGAATATGATTTACACCGAAGAGGCTTAAAATAACAGCATTTTCAAAATTGATTGAGGAGGTGTGACAGTCAAAACAATGTTTAAAGATAAAACTCTGTTAATCACTGGGGGCACTGGCTCTTTTGGCAATGCTGTATTAAAAAAGTTTTTAAATACCGACATTCAAGAAATTCGTATTTTCTCTAGAGATGAGAAAAAACAAGATGATATGCGTAAGCTCTATCAGCATCCTAACCTAAAATTTTTTATTGGGGATGTCCGAGATATTCAAAGCATCCATAATGCGATGTATAATGTCGATTATGTTTTTCATGCTGCTGCTCTTAAGCAAGTTCCTTCCTGCGAATTCTTTCCTTTAGAGGCTGTGAAAACAAATATTCTAGGAACAGATAATGTATTAACCGCTGCTATTCAAGCTGGTGTACAAAAAATTATTTGCTTATCTACGGATAAAGCTGCCTATCCTGTTAATGCGATGGGCATTTCCAAGGCAATGATGGAAAAAACCTTAATTGCTAAATCAAGAATGGTTCATCAAGATCAAACATTGATCTGCGGTACACGATATGGGAATGTCATGGCTTCACGAGGCTCTGTCATTCCTTTATTTATCGAACAAATTAAATCCGGAAAGCCTTTAACCATCACAGACCCAAAAATGACGCGCTTTATGATGACCCTTGATGAAGCAGTAGAATTAGTTTTATACGCCTACCATCATGCTGAGAACGGAGATATTATGGTACAAAAATCTCCAGCAGCCTATATCGAGGATTTAGCTCAAGCGTTACTAGAAATTTTCCAAGCTCCGAATAGCATACAAACAATTGGAACACGGCATGGAGAAAAGCTGTATGAGGTGTTATTAACAAAGGAAGAGGCCGCAAAAGCCATTGATATGGGCAATTTTTATAGAATCCCTGCCGATAATCGCGATTTAAATTATGAAAAGTATTTAGAAGAAGGCTCGCCGAAAATAACATTATCAAATGAGTATAACTCTAATAATACAAAAATACTGACAGTAGCTGAAATAAAAGAAAAATTACTAAAGCTCCCTCTTCTGCAAGAAGAACTACAACATTGGACGGGAGGAAAGCCTTGAAATATTTAGTGCTTGGTGCTACTGGAATGGCAGGTCACATCATTTCCATCTATTTGTGTGAGCAAGGGCATGATGTGACAACCTATTCTAGAACAGCCTTTTCATATGGAAGAAATAGAACCGGAGATATAACAGATCCTATTTTTTTACGTTCACTTTTACTAGATGATACCTATGATGTTGTCGTCAATTGCATTGGTATGCTTAATAATGCCTGTGAGATGAATCAGAAGGAAAGCATCTATGTCAATAGCTATTTACCACATGCCATTGTTTCGTTATTGGAAAATCGTCAAACGAAGCTTATTCATCTAAGCACGGATTGCGTATTTTCAGGAAAGGCGCCTCCCTATCAGGAAAATAGCCTGCGTGATGGGGAAACCTTTTATGATCGTACAAAGGGATTAGGAGAAATCGAAAATTCAAAACACTTAACATTGCGTAATTCTATTATTGGACCCGATATGAAGGTGGACGGTATTGGCCTCTTCAACTGGTTTATGAAACAGCAAAACATGATGAACGGCTATACTGGCGCGATTTGGACGGGAGTTACTACTCTTACGCTAGCAAAGGCGATAGAGCATGCACCATCTGAAGGAATAACAGGCATCTATCACCTTGTTAACAATCAGAGTATTTCAAAGTACGATCTTTTGCAGCTATTCAATAAACACTTTAAGGACAATCAGGCAAGCATCCATGCATGTCAACTTCTGAACGTCGATAAAACGCTTATTAATACTCGAAACGATTTTTCATTTGTTGTCCCTAGCTATGAGGAGATGGTCATTGAAATGAAGCACTGGGTAGGAGCGCATAAGGATTTATACCCTCACTATTTTAAATAATGAAAATTTTACTGAATCTACTAGCTTTAAAAGTTATGTAGGTTCTTTTTTAATGAATAATTTTTCCTTCTGGTAAGCGCCCCTCTTTCATCCAATTTTCAACAAAATGATTAAAGAATGTTGGATTTGCGAAAGATACACCATGGCCAATATTAGACAGCACAACACCCTTACAATTGGGATTACGATTTACTAGCAGTCTAGCAGATTTTTTCATGATTCTCTTTTCCCTTTCACCAACGGTCACCAAAATCTGGCAGCTAACTTGAGAAAAGTTGTCAGGGATTGCAAAGGACATATTTTCTTGCAGAATATTCGTAAGTGTTTCTATTTTTATTTTTAAACTATCTTGATAATACTGTTGAAAATATTCTTGATTTATATACAATGCTTTAGCTTGTAGCTTTGCGAATGATTTATTTTTTATGAGAGGAAAAGATAATGTAATGAATGGTCCTATCAGCTTTTTTGTAATTGGAGAAGGTATAACTAAAGCACTGTTAATAATCGCATTATCTATCAATTGAGCATTTAAACTTAGCATTTTTACAATAATTTGTGCACCTAAAGAAAAGCCGACCACTGTGACATGTTTACCTTGTGCTTTTTCTTCTATTATTTTTAGAAGTTTCCTGGCACATTCTTCAATTGAAAAATGCATATCGTCACCTATTAATTCTGGCACAACACAGTGAACGTTGGAAAAATGTTGGATTTGTTTATCCCACATCCATCCCCCAACGCCACCACCATGAATAAACATCATAAAAGTGGTATGTTCCCTACCATATTCTTGATAATCCATAACCCAATCCCCCAATACTACTCATGATCATCTAAAAAATCTTTACTAAAGCTCGTTTGTGATTGATAGCTTGAGCGTTTGCCCATATCAACCCCTCGCTTAATAATGCCCTTCCCAAAGCGTGCTTCGATTTCATCAACAATTTTTATGATAGGTTCGTCCTTGATATGCTCTTCAAAATTGAAAATAGAAAGCTGCTGTGAAAAATCCTTACGATCCACAACATTTGACACTGTCACTCCTAATAATCTAACAGGTGCCTCGTCCCAATGCTTATCAAAGAGTTCACAGGCAACTTGGTAAATTTCTTCAAAGCGATAAATAGCATTGGATACCGTTTTTGAACGTGTATGATTATGCCAATCTGCATCACGGATTTGTATACTTACTGTTGAACCCGCCAGACGTTTGGCATCTAATCGTTCCGCAACCTTTTGACAAAGTCCATCAATTGTTTTATGTAGAATCCGAATGTCTACTACATCCTCTGGTAAGGTTGTGGAGTTGCCGACACTTTTTGTATCAAAAATGGCATCTGGATCTACCATTCTTGAATCCTCCCCATTCGCCCTAGCACGGAGACGTACACCATTCTTTCCTAAAATCTGCTTTATCGTATATTCCTCAGCTTTAGCTAAATCGCCAATTGTAAAAATACTGTGTGCATTTAATTTTTTGGCTGTACTAGTCCCAATGCCATGCATAGTAACAACCTCAAGAGGCCAAAGAATTTGCTCAATATCTCGAATTCGTAATACAGTAATGCCCATTGGTTTTTTCATATCAGAGGCTGTTTTTGCCAAAAATTTATTTGGTGCAATACCAATAGAGCATGGTAAATCAAGCTCTGCATGTATTTGATCTTGTATTTCCTGGGCAATATTAAGTGCATGTCGCTCCTTACTTAATTCAGTTACATCCATATACCCCTCATCAATAGAAACAGGCTCCACTAAATCGGTATAGCTACGTAGTATGGTAAACATCTGCTTGGATGCTTCACGATACTTTTGAAAATCTGGTGGTAATAACAATAATTCGGGACATTTTCTCAATGCCTCATGAACTGTCATTGTTGTGTAAATCCCGAGAGCCCTTGCCTCATACGAGCAGGTGACAAGAATACCACGGCGTTCTTTTGGGTTCCCCGCAATCGCTATAGGCTTACCCTTTAAGCTTGGGTTATGTGCCTGTTCAACTGAAGCATAAAAACTATTCATATCTACATGAAAAATAATACGCCCTTTATGCGTCATCCTATCACCACTTTTCCTTACATAGCCCTATTATAAGCCTTCTTTCCTTTAATCAACAAATGTATAATCTCCATTGCTTTCAAGTAAATCCTTCAAAATAACGAGTGCCTGTTCAAGCTGATTCTCCGGTGCAGTAATGGCTAGTCGAACTGCGTTGATCGGTTTCGCATTTCCCACTGCAAAACGCTCTGCAGCATACACCTGTACACCAGCCTTTGCTGCAAGCAATTCAAACTGTACACCTGTAAATTTATCAGGAAGTATAAGCCATCTGAAAATACATGCTTCCCCCCCTAAAATATTGTAATTACCTAGGTATTGATTAACCAATGCATTTTGTTGCTTTGCATACAACTTGTGTTTTTCTAAAATCGTTTCTGCTACACCATCATGAATCAATCTTGTGGCAAGCTCAAGCATCATTGGTGATATCGAAATATTGATATTATAAAGCGTCTCCATTATTCTTTTTCGCAGTGCTGAAGGTGTAACGATATACGATAATCGTAATCCAGGTGATATGGTTTTAGACAAGCTAGCAATATAAATAACTTTTTCTGGTGCATAGGAAGCTATTGGTGCAAGAGGCTGCTCCTTTAAAAAGCTATAGATGGCATCCTCAATAATAATTAAACCTGTATCCCTTGCTACTTCTGCAATCATTCTCCTTGTTTCTAAAGACATTGTGTGAGTAGTTGGGTTGTGAAAATCTGGAATTACATACAAACCTTTAATATGCTCATTTTTACAGGCATATAATAGCCCCTCTCTGGTCATTTCACCATCCCTTTGCTGTATTGCTACTAGTTGGATGCCTAACATATTGGCAGCTGTTTTTATCCCAGCATAGGTGATAGGGTCTGTGCCAATTCTATCTCCTGCTTGGAACAATGCAGCTAATGTTCCGACAATCGCATTTTGTCCTCCAGCCCCAAGCAAAATAGGCTGATCCGTTTGGAAATTGACTTTTTCTAAAAGCTTTAATGCTGCCTCATTTTGCCACACATTTCCTTCAAGACGTCCATATTGAAAAAGGTTATTAAAATTAGAATCACTCATCATCTTTTTCATATAACGAGTAATGTCTTCATTTACATAGTTATCTGGCAGAACAGAGCCCATTTCAATCATATGTGGGGAATGACTAGTGGGTAATAAAATTTTATTGGTTGCGGCATCGGAGGACACAAATGTTCCACTTCCAATCGAAGCATAGATGAGCCCCTTTTGACCACAAAGTTTAAAAGCTCTTGTGATTGTACTTAAATTAACATCTAAAAAGTCAGCTAATTCCCGTTGCGGGGGTAGCTTTGTCCCAGGCAAGAGCTTCCCGTCCTTTATATCTTGTTCAAGCTGTTCAGCTATGGCTATATATAATGGAGCCGAAATATTGCTGATATTTGGTCTCCAGCTCATTGGATACTCTTCAAATGAATTTACTGGCATTCTCTATGCTCCTTTTCTCGTCACTTTTGCATACAATATTTTAATTGTCTTGCATACAATGATAATATTGTATGCATATGATTTCAATGCTATAATTTTTAAAAAATCAGAAAAAAGGAACGATTAATTATGCAATATTCAGAAAGAATCTTAAAAACACCTTCTTCATTCATCCGCAACATCTTGAAAGTTACAGACGCAGAGGACGTTATTTCCTTTGCAGGGGGGCTTCCTAACCCAATCTCTTTCCCGATCGATGCGTTAAGAGCATCTGTCGACCATGCCATCACAGAAAATGGTAGTCGATTATTCCAATATTCTTCTACTCAGGGATACGCACCATTACGTGAGTACATTGCTGCAAAATACCAACGACTACATGGATTAGATGTTCACGCTGATGATGTCTTTATTACTACAGGTTCACAGCAAGCTCTAGAATTAATTGGAAAGGTATTGATCAACAAAGGAGACGGCATCGTTATTGAAGAGCCTGGTTATTTAGGAGCCATACAAGCCTTTACTTTAAGTGAGCCAACATTTTATGGTGTAACTCTCGAAAATGATGGTCTTAATTTAGAAGAATTAGAGAAAGCCCTACAACAGCCAAATGTAAAATTTATTTATACAGTTCCAAATTTCCAAAATCCAACAGGGCTAACGTATTCTAAAGAAAAACGTCAGCAGATTTGCGACATCATCTCAAAATATGATGTGGCGTTAATTGAGGATGATCCATATGGAGAATTGCGCTTTCAGGGCGAGCCACTGCCATACATCGGTGCAGGCAAATTAGAGAACAGCATTTTACTTGGTTCTTTCTCTAAAACGATTACGCCAGGAATGCGTCTAGGCTTTATCATTACAAAGAATAAAGAGCTCATGCAACATATTGAAACAGCAAAGCAAGCAACTGATCTACACACAAATATTTTTGCTCAATATGTAATTTATGACTATCTAGCAAACAATGATTATACTGAGCATGTTCAGAAAATTATAACATTATATAAAAATCAAGCTGAAGCAATGCTAGATGCGATGCAAGAGTTTTTCCCAGCACATGTGGAGTATACAAGACCTGAGGGTGGTATGTTTATTTGGGCTACGATGAACAATGGTGCATCAGCTCTTGATGTCTTCCACAAAGCAATGGAGCAAAAAGTAGCATTTGTCCCTGGCGACCCATTCTATACAGCAAAAACGGGAGTAAGTACAATGCGTCTTAATTATACAAATGCAACCCCTGAAATTATTCGTGAAGGCATTAAACGATTAGGCAGCATTTTATAATCTACAACAAAGAAACCGTATGAGCTTTTTAGATTCGCTCATACGGTTTGTTTATATAGGATAATAGATTGTCATACTTAATCGTGTTAAGGACTGACTCGGATTAAAATAGGAGTGTGGCAGATCTGCTTTAAATCGAATAGAGTCACCAGTTTTTAAGGTGTATTGCTTGTCATTGATCGTCAATACTAGTTCCCCATCAAAAACCGTGATAAATTCTTCTGTCCCATCTCGATGTGCCTCGGCAATTAACTTTCCCTGCTGGTCAATCTCCACAGTATAAATTTCAAAGCGGCTCTTCTCCTGAAAAGGAAAATAAGGATATACCCTATACCTTCCTTTATCCCCCTTTAATACTTGTACATCCTCTAGTAAAATTACCTCTGTTTCAGGTTGTGGTTGATTAATAAGTGTCGTAAATGATACCTTTAGACCATTTGCAATCTTCCAAATGGTTGTGAGCGTTGGGCTCGATTCCCCTCGTTCAATTTGCCCTATCATCGTCTTACTTACTCCACAAAGCTGTGAAACTTTCTCTAGGCTTAGCTTTTCCTTCTCTCGAATAGCTTTTAAATTTTTTGCAAACACAAGATGAATTTCTTCTATCTTTAATCACCCCTTTATCATGTACAATATAACGTACATTTTATATAATAAAAAGCACGAACGTTATATTGTTTATTTTGAACATTATAACATACTATCAAAAAGGAGGGACTACAGTGCCATTATTTTCTTTTTTAACTTTCGTTGTCATTACAAGTTTTACCCCAGGTCCTAATAACTTTATGGCCATGCTATTTGCCAATAAACAAGGTTTTACAAAAACGATTCCCTTTTCTCTCGGAGTCGGTGCGGGCTTTTTTATGCTGATTGGTTTATGTAGCTTTTTTAATATTGCCCTGACAAATATTATGCCTTTTATAAAGTTACCCTTGACCCTATTTGGGGTTGGCTATATGTTGTATTTAGCCTTTAAAATAGTAACAAGCAAAGCTAATGATCTTGAAAAAGAAAGCGGCAACAACAGTCATTTATTTTTAGTAGGTATTTTATTACAGTTTATAAATCCTAAAGGGATATTGTTTGGCATTACTGTAGTAGCAACCTATATCCTCCCTTATTATTCTTCCTATTTTAGCTTTTTTCTTTTCGCTGTATTTTTAGGAATCGTTGGCATCCTCAGTACAAGTAGCTGGGCTCTGTTTGGTTCAGCTTTCCAAAAAATGCTTCATCAATATCGGCAACCTTTTAATATCATTATGGCTCTTTTATTGGTCTATAGTGCGATTTCAATTCTTGTTCAATCGTAGCAAAAAACAACCCTTCTCGTACGCTATAGCGTCGAAAAGGGTTGCCCTCTCAAATTTATTTTGTATATGTTAAAACGGCATTTTTTTTGAATTTAGCCAATGCTTGTGTAGCCTCACTTTTGTTTGTGTATTCAAAAATTCGAACATCTTTTTTATCAAATACTGTAATGACCCACATAAAAAATTCTCCCTTCAAACTTGTTTTTTTGTATTTAACAATCACCGAACAATGTGATACTTCCTGTAAACTATTTTTATCATTGCCTTACCTGTTTCTTATTTTACGCTGATTTTTGTAAAAATAAAGCCTTATGTGAAGCCCTTCACAAACTGTTCAATTTCAAAACGCTTTCATTGAACATTTTGTGAAAAGCCATGTTTTTTAGGCATAAAGTGGAACTTCCATATGGGAAAACACCATACATTTCATCCTCTATCCAACAGTTCCTACTGCTATTTCATATCATATAGAAAAACCGTATAAACGCCTTTTCCATGACAAGTTATAAAAACGGAAGAAAAAAGATCACCCACACGGTGCTGCACCCCAAAAGTTAGAGTAATAAATCTAACTTTTGGGGTGTTTTTGTATGGCGTAATAGCCAAGGTTTTAAATTAAAGATTGTTCAAGAGTATTTAAAAGGGAATTTGAGATACTTATTAGCGCAAAAATACGGTATTCCATCTCCAACCCCAATCAAACACTGGGTTAGGGCTTATAAAGCTTTTGGAGAAGAAGGCTTACAACGGAAAACAAAGCATGAAGAATATCCTGTTCAACTCAAATTAGATGTATTAAACTTTATGAAACAAACAGGTACTTCTTACCAAGATACAGCAATACGATTTAACATGAATGATCCTAGTTTAATCGCAGCTTGGAACAGTAAGTTTTTAAAAGAAGGAGTAGAAGGCCTGAAACATGCGAAAGGAAGGC
>Ga0213828_1001808_pt1 | contig 16635 bp, 12 predicted proteins | sample MC6MC0897MG_FD_180664 | JGI IMG/M metagenome (GOLD analysis project Ga0213828, IMG submission 180664) | Enriched soil aggregate microbial communities from Iowa State University, Ames, United States - MC6-MC0897-MG | ecosystem: Environmental > Terrestrial > Soil > Unclassified | place: USA: Iowa... | reverse complement strand
GTGCTGAAAGGTTTGGATGCCGTACGCAAGCGTCCCGGCATGTACATTGGCGACACCGATGATGGTAGCGGCCTGCACCACATGGTCTTCGAAGTGGTCGACAACTCGATCGACGAAGCCCTCGCCGGTCATTGCGATGACATCACCGTCATCATCCACACGGATGAATCCATCAGCGTGCGCGACAACGGTCGCGGCATTCCGGTTGATGTGCACAAAGAAGAAGGCGTTTCCGCAGCGGAGGTCATCATGACCGTGCTGCACGCCGGCGGTAAGTTCGACGACAACTCGTACAAAGTTTCCGGCGGCCTGCACGGCGTGGGTGTTTCTGTAGTGAACGCTCTGTCCGAAAAGCTGGTACTGACAGTACGTCGCAGCGGCAAGATCTGGGAGCAGACCTACGTTCATGGTGTCCCCCAGGCGCCGATGGCGATTGTCGGTGACAGCGAAACGACCGGTACCCACATCCATTTCAAGCCTTCGGCTGAGACGTTCAAAAACATCCACTTCAGCTGGGATATCCTGGCCAAGCGGATCCGTGAGCTGTCGTTCCTCAACTCGGGCGTCGGCATTCTGCTCAAGGACGAACGCAGCGGTAAGGAAGAGTTCTTCAAGTACGAAGGTGGCCTGCGGGCTTTCGTCGAGTACCTGAACACCAACAAGACGCCGGTTAACACCCAGGTATTCCACTTCAGTGTTCAGCGTGAAGATGGCGTGGGCGTTGAAGTCGCCCTGCAGTGGAACGACAGCTTCAACGAGAACCTGTTGTGCTTCACCAACAACATTCCGCAGCGTGATGGCGGTACTCACCTGGTGGGCTTCCGTTCTTCGCTGACCCGTAGCCTGAACAGTTACATCGAGCAGGAAGGCCTGGCCAAGAAGAACAAGGTCGCAACCACCGGCGACGACGCCCGTGAAGGCTTGACCGCGATTATCTCGGTCAAAGTCCCGGACCCCAAGTTCAGCTCCCAGACCAAGGACAAGCTGGTCTCCTCGGAAGTGAAGACTGCCGTGGAACAGGAGATGAACAAGTACTTCTCGGACTTCCTGCTGGAAAACCCGAACGAAGCCAAAGCTGTTGTCGGCAAGATGATCGACGCTGCCCGAGCGCGTGAAGCGGCGCGCAAGGCGCGTGAGATGACTCGCCGTAAAGGCGCACTGGACATCGCTGGCCTGCCTGGCAAGTTGGCTGACTGCCAGGAAAAGGACCCTGCCCTTTCCGAACTGTACCTGGTGGAGGGTGACTCCGCAGGTGGCTCGGCCAAGCAAGGTCGCAACCGTCGCACCCAGGCTATCCTGCCGCTGAAGGGCAAGATCCTCAACGTCGAGAAGGCTCGCTTCGACAAGATGATCTCGTCCCAGGAGGTCGGCACGCTGATCACTGCGCTGGGCTGTGGTATCGGTCGCGAAGAGTACAACATCGACAAGCTGCGTTATCACAACATCATCATCATGACCGATGCTGACGTTGACGGTTCGCACATCCGTACCTTGTTGCTGACCTTCTTCTTCCGTCAGTTGCCTGAGCTGGTCGAGCGTGGCTATATCTATATTGCCCAGCCACCGTTGTACAAGGTGAAGAAAGGCAAGCAGGAGCAGTACATCAAGGACGACGAGGCCATGGAAGAATACATGACCCAATCGGCCCTGGAAGATGCCAGCCTGCACCTGGACGAGTCGGCGCCAGCGGTTTCCGGTGTACAACTGGAAAGCCTGGTGAACGAGTTCCGTGGTGTGATGAAGACCCTCAAGCGTTTGTCGCGCCTGTACCCACAGGAGCTGACCGAGCACTTCATCTACCTGCCGGAAGTCACCCTGGAGCAGTTGGGCGACCACGCTGTGATGCAGGCCTGGCTGGCCAAGTTCCAGGAGCGTCTGAGCAATACCCAGAAGTCGGGCCTGGCTTACAATGCCAGCCTTCGCGAAGACAAAGAGCGCAATGTCTGGCTGCCGGAAGTGGAAATCACCTCGCACGGTCTGGCCAGCTACATCACGTTCAACCGCGATTTCTTCGGCAGCAACGACTACCGTACCGTGGTCAACATCGGTGCCAAGCTGTCCAGCCTGCTGGGTGAAGGTGCCTATGTTAAGCGCGGTGAGCGTCGCAAGGCGATTGTCGAGTTCAAGGAAGGCCTGGACTGGCTGATGAACGAGAGCACCAAGCGCCACACCATCCAGCGATACAAAGGGCTGGGTGAGATGAACCCGGACCAGCTGTGGGAAACCACCATGGACCCAACCGTGCGCCGCATGCTCAAGGTCACTATCGAAGACGCGATCGCTGCCGATCAGATCTTCAACACCCTGATGGGTGACGCGGTGGAGCCTCGCCGCGAGTTCATCGAAAGCAATGCGTTGTCGGTGTCGAACCTGGACTTCTGATCAGGTTCAGACAACCGCCATAAGAAAGCCCGCGCAAGCGGGCTTTTTTATACCTCGATTTTGGCGACCTCAGTACCCACTGAGAATATTTACAATCACCCCGCTGGCGATGGCCACCAGCACGTAATCGCCGTTCACCGACAACCAACGGTGGTCACGCGGCGGTGCATAGAGGTGACGTGCGCGCCAGTCAGTCACCCAATAGCGGTCGCCGCGGTAACGGGGGGCAACGGCATGACCGCGTTGCCATTGCTGATGCGGTACCGGCATCCCCGCTTGAGGGCGGTAGTTTGGATTTTTGTAGGCCGGCGCGTGGCCGTTGCCCGGGCGCCCTTGTTGCGGCTGCTTTCCATGTTGGGGGCCGCCATGCTGAGGGTTGCCCTGATGGGCGGGACCGTTGTCATGCCCCTGGGGCGGGCCAGGTTGAGCAAAACTGGCCAGCGGTACGCTGAACATCAGCGCGGCGCAAAGCACGGTCAGGGTTTTCTTCATGTGATGCTGATCCTCTGCATGTTAAGGCCCGGCGCAACTCACTGAGCGCCTGGGGCGGTTAACTGTTCAGACAGCGGTTTTGCCAGCCTAATCCTTGGCCAGAGGTAAAGGTCGGGTAAAGGTGAACCAGGCGATCACATCGTGCCCAGGCCCAGCGCCTTCAACCGCCGATAGAGCGTGCGCTCGCTCATGCCAAGATGCCGGGCCAGTTCACTGCGTGGCCCCTGAAACTGATCCAGCGCCTGCGCCAGCTCACTCAAGTCGCCATGCCCCCTGCCCTTGGTGAAACCTGGCGCGCTCTGTGGGCCGATATCTTCGGGTAGATGCTCGGGGCGGATCAGCCCGTCATCGGCAAACAGCCTTGCCCTTTCCAGGATATTACGCAGCTCGCGGATGTTGCCTGGGAATGGATGCAGGCCTAGCTGTTTCAGCGCGCCATCGGTCAGGCTCGGCGTTGGCTTGCCAGCCATACGCTGAAGGAGGCTCTCGGCAAGCAATGGCAGGTCTTCCACACGCTCGCGCAGTGCGGGCAGCCGGATCGGAAAGCCACTGATGCGGTAATACAGATCCTCACGGAAAGTACCCTCAGCGACCATCTTCTTGAGCGGTTTGTGTGTTGCCGACACCAGGCGGAAATCCGCGTGCACGGTCCGCAGGCTGCCCACCGGGCGGAAGCTGCCGGATTCGATCAGGCGCAGCAACTTCACCTGCATCGCCATCGGCACCTCGCCGATTTCATCGAGGAACAACGTGCCGCCATGGGCCGCTTCGGCCAGGCCGATCTTGCGCTGGTTGGCGCCAGTGAACGCGCCCTTCTCGTAGCCGAACAATTCGCTCTCGAACAGCGACTCGGTCAAACCGGTGCAGTCGACCACCACCAACGGCCCACTGGCGCGCGGGCTGCCCATGTGGATGGCGCGGGCGAACAGCTCTTTACCGGTACCCGATTCACCCTGCAACAACACCGGAATTTGCGCGGGGGCGGCGCGCTGCAGGCTGGCCAGTGCCGCCTTGAACGCTGGCGCCCGCCCGACCAAGCCTTGTTGCTGGGGCTGCGCCGAGGCTAGGGTGATCGTGGTGAGCCGCTCGACAAAGGCGACCACCCTGCCCTGCTCGTCCAGGATCGGCCGCAGTTCGACATCCACATGCTCAGGGCCTCGCGGGGTGTGATGAATGTGCAGCACGCGCTCCGGCACCTTGCTGTCCCACGCCTTGCGCATCGGGCAATGTTCACCTGCCTGGTCGCAAGGTACCGCGTAGTGGTGCGAGACCTTGTGGCACTTTTCACCCAACGGCGCCTGCTCGTCTCGGCCGAACTGGCGGCGGTAGGCGGCGTTGGCGGCGAGGATGTTGTAGTCGGTATCCAGCACGATGGTGGGCAGCGCATCGTGTTCGAGGTAGGAAACCAGCGCTAGGATGATGTGATGGGCTTCAGGCATGGGGGCACCGATGTGATAACCCGGCGGAGGGTAGCAAGGACTGCCAAACACTGCCATTGGCTGACAGTCGACTGTCAATGTGGCTGCCATGTTGCCTGGCGCGTGCCAGGCAGGGCCGCATTCATTGGCCCATGCCAATGAAAAACCCTGGCATGTATCTTGATAAACCTCCGGTCACTGCCTACGCCTCTACAAAGGGTGCAGGAAACTTTGGAGAACGTGATGATCATCGGTAACAACCTTCACGTGGAAGCCTTCTTCGACGAGGCGACCTCGACCATCAGCTACCTGCTCATGGACAGCGAGACGCGCAAGTGCGCGTTGATCGACAGTGTGCTGGACTACGACCCCAAGTCCGGGCGTACCTGCACCGCATCGGCAGACCGCTTGATCGCCCAGGTTGAGGCGCTGGGTGGCCAGGTGCAGTGGATTCTGGAAACCCATGTTCACGCCGATCACCTTTCGGCAGCCGCCTACCTGAAGGAAAAACTTGGCGGCCACACCGCCATCGGTGCGCACATCACCCAGGTGCAAAAAGTCTTCGGCGCGCTGTTCAATGCCGAGCCGGGTTTTGCCCGGGACGGCAGTCAGTTCGATGTACTGCTTGAGGACGAGGAAGGTTTTCGCATCGGCAACTTGCACGCCCGTGCCTTGCACACCCCGGGGCACACCCCGGCATGCATGAGTTATGTGGTGGTGGATGGTGGTGAAACGGCGGTGTTCGTCGGCGACACGCTGTTCATGCCCGACTACGGTACGGCGCGCTGCGACTTCCCCGGCGCCGACGCACGCACCCTGTACCGGTCGATCCGCCGCCTGCTGGCCTTCCCCGATCAGACCCGGTTGTTCCTGTGCCACGACTACCTGCCTGGCGGGCGCGCGATGCAGTACGTCACGACCGTGGCCGAGCAGCGCGGCAGCAATATTCACATCCATCACGGCGTTGATGAAGACAGCTTCGTAGCCATGCGCGAGGCCCGTGACAAGACCCTCGACATGCCCGTGCTGATTCTGCCATCGGTGCAGGTGAACATGCGCAGCGGTCATTTTCCCGAGCCCGAGGCCAATGGCGTGAGCTACCTGAAGATTCCACTGAACACGCTTTGATCGCTTCTACCCATAACGAGATTTCCAGGAACTACCGCCATGCCTGCCTTGCTGTCCCCTGCCAATGCTTCCGCTACCGACCACCACAAAGTGGTCATCGTCGGTGCCGGTGCCGCCGGTATCGCCACGGCGTCCAGCCTGATCAGCCGTGATCCGTCATTGGACATCGCACTGATCGACCCCGCCGACGTGCACTACTACCAGCCGGGCTGGACGATGGTCGGCGCCGGTGTGTTCAAGGCGCCGAGCACGGCGCGCACCATGGCCTCGACCATTCCCCGGGGTGTGCAATGGATCAAGGCGCGGGTGCAGGGCTTCGACCCGTTGGGCCAACTGGTCGTGCTTGAGGATGGCCGCGCCATCAGCTACGAGCAGTTGGTGGTTTGCCCTGGCCTGAAACTCGACTGGCAGGCCATCGACGGCCTGAGCGAGACCCTTGGCCGCAACGGCGTGACCTCGAACTACCGCTTTGACCTGGCGCCTTACACCTGGCAGCTGGTGCAAAATCTCAGGCAAGGCCGTGCCCTGTTCACCCAGCCGCCAATGCCGATCAAGTGTGCCGGCGCGCCGCAGAAGGCGCTGTACCTGTCTTGCGATCATTGGCTGCGCCAGGGCCATCTGGGCGATGTAAAAGCCAGTTTCTTCAACGCCGGTGCCGTGCTGTTTGGCGTAGCCGACTACGTCCCTGCATTGATGGCCTATATCGACAAGTACGCCGTGGACCTCAATTACGCCCACCGCCTGGTGGCGGTGGATGGCCCTGGCAAGCGCGCGACGTTCGTGCGTACGTTGCCCGATTGTAGCCATGAAACCCGCATCGAGCCCTTCGACATGCTGCACGTGGTACCGCCGCAAGTGGCGCCCGAATTCATTCGGGAAAGCCCGCTGGCCGATAGCGCAGGCTGGGTCGATGTCGACCCGCAGACCTTGCGCCACCGAAAATTCACCAACATCCATGCCTTGGGCGACGTGGCCAGCACCAGCAATGCCAAGACTGCCGCAGCAGCGCGCAAGCAGGCGCCGGTAGTGGCCAACAATGTGCTGGTGGCGCTGGGCAGGCTGCCTACCCTCGCCCAGTACGACGGCTATGGCTCGTGCCCACTGACCGTCGAGCGCGGCAAGATCGTGCTGGCCGAGTTCACCTATGGCGGCAAGGTGGCGCCGAGCTTCCCGCGCTGGTTGCTCGATGGCCGCCAGCCGACGCGCCTGGCCTGGTTGCTGAAGGCGCGGGTACTGCCACCCTTGTACTGGAAAGGCATGCTCAAAGGGCGTGAATGGCTGGCGCGCCCGCAGCCACTGGTAGCCGAGGCCGGCAAGTGATCGAACATCAACTGTTGGGCGCGGGCCTGGGCGCGATCATTGGTGCGGTGTTGGCATTGACCGGCGCCGGGGGCGGTATTCTGGCGGTGCCACTGCTGGTGTTTGGCCTTGGCCTGTCGATGGTCGAGGCGGCGCCCGTCGGCCTGTTGGCCGTGGGCCTGGCTGCCGCCGTGGGCGCCGTGCTGGGTTTGCGCCAAGGCCTGGTGCGCTACCGGGCGGCGTTGTTCATTGCCCTGATCGGCATCGCGGTCGCCCCCTTTGGCTTGATGCTGGCGCACCGCGTGCCCAATACACCGCTGGTGCTGATATTCGCCTGCGTGCTGGTCTACGCCTGCCTGCGCATCTGGCGCAAGGCCGCCAGGGAGCTGCGCGGCGAAGCTAACGATGCGCACCGCTACATCGAGCCTTGCGTGCTCAACCCGTTGCAAGGGCGTTTGCGTTGGACGCTCCCCTGCGCACGGGCCCTGGCAATGACCGGTGCGCTGTCGGGGTTGTTGTCCGGCCTGCTGGGGGTGGGCGGTGGCTTCGTGATTATTCCGGCCTTGAACCGCTACACCAACCTGCGCATGGCCAGCATCGTCTCTACCTCGCTGGCGGTGATTGCGCTGGTGTCCACCGGTAGCGTGGTCAGCGCCAGCCTGGCGGGGGTAATGCACTGGCAGGTTGGTGCCCCCTTTGCGGTCGGCGCGGTGACCGGCTTGCTGCTGGCGCGGCCACTGGCGGCCAGGCTGGCTGGGCCACGTTTGCAACAGATGTTTGCCGTGGCCGGTTGGTTGGCCGCCCTGCTGCTGGCTGGCAAGGTTCTATTGAGCTAACAGCTCGCCCTGTTCGGCGGCACACAGCGCCAGCAGGTAGTCCCACACGACCCGCAGGCGCACTGACTTGTGCAGCTCACGCCGCGTGCAGATCCAGTAACTGCGCTGGATGGTTTCGCTGGGCAGCACACGGACCAGCGTCGGGTCGTGGCGCGCCATGAAGTTGGGCAACACGGCAATGCCAAGCCCTGCGCGTGCCGCTTGTTGCTGGGCGATCACGCTGGTGCTGCGAAATGCCACGCTGGGCGACCGGCAGAAGCTGTTGAGAAACAGCAGCTCCTGGCTGAACAGCAGGTCATCGACGTAGCCGATCCAGCTGTGCCGGGCCAGGTCTTCGCGGGTGCGCAGCGGCGGCGCGCGGTCGAGGTAGGCCCGGCTCGCGTACAGGGCCAGGCGATAGTCAGTGAGCTTACGGGTGATCAGCAGGTCGGCATTGGGCCGCTCCAGGTGGATGCTGATTTCCGCCTCGCGGTTGAGGATGCTGACGAAGCGCGGTACGGCCACCAGCTCCACCTCAAGGCCCGGGTAGCGCTCGAACAGCGCGTTCATGCGCGGGGTGAAGAACATGATGCCGATGCCTTCGGTCACCCCCAGGCGGATCTTGCCCAGCGGGGTGATGGCCTGGGTAATTTCTTCCTGCGCCAGCAAAGCCACGTTTTCCATGGCTTCGGCGTGCTTGAGCAAGGCCTGGCCGGAGGGGGTCAGGTCGTAGCCCTGGGCGTGCTGCACGAACAGGGGCGTGCCCAGGCTTTTCTCGATGCTCTCGATATGCCGGGCTACTGTGCTGTGGGTGGTGTTGAGGCGTTTGGCAGCGGTGAGCAGGCGGCCGCTGCGCTGCAACTCGAGGAAAAACCGCAAATCGTTCCAGTCGAACATGCTGATCCCTGCATCTCGATTACGCGGTCGTTCCCACAATGACCGTGTGCGTTCAATGGTTGTCGCTGTGCTAAAACGCACAGCGGCTGCGCGAAATCTCGTGTTTCCACAGCGAAATTAATCAATAAGATGGTGCGGGACAAGAATAATAATCAGGCGCGAGGTTGCACATGCCATCAGCCGATTCTGTCTTCGACTACGTGGTCGTGGGTGCCGGTCCTGCCGGGTGCCTGCTGGCCAATCGCTTGTCCGCCGACCCTTCCTGCCGCGTGCTGCTGCTTGAAGCGGGTGGCCGTGACAACTATCCCTGGATACACATTCCTGTCGGCTACCTCTACTGCATCGGTAACCCCCGCACCGACTGGTGCTTCAAGACCGAGGCGCAGAACGGCCTGGGCGGCCGCAGCCTGGGTTACCCACGGGGCAAGGTGCTTGGCGGTTGTTCCTCGATCAACGGCATGATCTACATGCGCGGCCAGGCGGCCGACTATGACCGCTGGGCCGAGCAAGGCAACTCAGGCTGGGCCTGGCAGGACGTACTGCCCCTGTTCAAGGCCAGCGAAAACCACTTTGCCGGTGACAGCGAGCACCATGGCGCTGCCGGTGAATGGCGGGTCGAGCGCCAGCGCTACAGCTGGCCGATTCTCGACGCCTTCCGCGATGCGGCCGAGCAAAGCGGCATCGCCAACGTCGACGATTTCAACACGGGTGATAACCAGGGCTGTGGATACTTTCAGGTCAACCAGCGCAGCGGTGTGCGCTGGAATGCGTCCAAGGCGTTTCTGCGGCCAGTGATGAGCCGGCCGAACCTGACGGTGCTGACCGGCGTGGAAGTCGACCAGGTGCTGCTCAACAACACCCGTGCGCGTGCGGTAAAAGCCCGCTGGCAGAATGCCTGGCACGAATTCGCTGCGCGGCGCGAGATCATTCTGTGTGCCGGGGCCGTGGGCTCGCCGGGCATCCTCCAGCGCTCCGGTATCGGCCCGCGCAAATTGCTGGAAGACTTGGGGATCGGCGTGCGCCATGACATGCCCGGCGTCGGTGGCAATCTGCAGGACCACCTGCAATTGCGCCTGATCTACCAGGTCCGCAACACTCGCACCCTCAACCAGATGGCCAACAGCGTGTGGGGCAAGATGGGCATGGGCCTGCGTTACCTGTACGACCGCAGCGGCCCACTGGCCATGGCCCCCAGCCAGTTGGGCGCGTTCGTGCGCTCCAGCCCCGAGCACGCCACCGCCAACTTGCAGTACCACGTGCAGCCCTTGTCGCTGGAGCGCTTCGGCGAGCCGTTGCACCGCTTCCCGGCATTCACCGCCTCGGTGTGCAACCTGCGGCCGCTCAGCCGCGGGCGCATCGACATCGGTGCTGCAGATATGCACAGCGCGCCACGGATCGACCCCAACTACCTCAGTGACCCTGAAGATTTGCGGGTTGCCGCCGACGCCATCCGGATCACCCGGCGCATTGTCCAGGCCCCTGCCCTCGCCGCGTTCGCGCCACAGGAATACCTGCCGGGCACAGCCCTGCAAAGTGAAGAGGACCTGTTCGAGGCCGCCGGCAAGATCGGTACCACCATCTTCCACCCTGTGGGTACCTGCCGCATGGGCAGCGGCCCACTGGATGTTGTGGATAACCAGTTGCGGGTACACGGCATACCCGGCCTGCGTGTGGCCGATGCCTCGATCATGCCGCAGATCACCTCCGGCAATACCTGTTCACCCACGCTGATGATCGCCGAGAAGGCGGCGCAACTTATCCTCAAAGGAGCCGCAACCCAGACCTACCTAAACGAAGACGCAATACCGACGCCCTGACCCGGGTGCGTGCAACACCGGCAGCTTGCGGTCGGAAGCTGCCGACAGTGGAACAAAAAGAATAATCACTGTGGCCTGTGGGCCGAGGACAGCAACGATGTCGGATTACATCCAAGAGCAGGGTGCGACGGCCAGCGGCACCAGCCGTCGCGAAGAACGAAAGATCATTTTCGCGTCATCCCTCGGGACGGTTTTCGAGTGGTATGACTTTTTTCTCTATGGCGCGCTGGCAGCGGTCATCAGCAAGCAGTTCTTTGCTGGGGTCAACGACACCACGGCCTTCATCTTTGCCCTCATGGCCTTTGCCGCCGGCTTCCTGGTTCGCCCCTTCGGTGCGCTGGTGTTCGGCCGGCTGGGCGACATGATCGGGCGCAAGTACACCTTCCTGGTGACCATCGTGCTGATGGGCCTGTCGACCTTTGCCGTCGGCCTGCTGCCAACCTATGCCAGCATCGGCATCGCGGCACCGATCATCCTGGTGATCCTGCGCATGCTGCAGGGGCTGGCGCTGGGTGGTGAGTACGGCGGTGCGGCAACCTACGTGGCCGAGCATGCGCCGCAAGGCAAGCGCGGCTTCCATACCGGCTTCATCCAGTCCACCGCCACCCTTGGCTTGCTGCTGTCGCTGCTGGTGGTGTTGGGCAGCCGCTACATCAGTGGCGACCAGTTCGAAACCTGGGGCTGGCGCCTGCCGTTCCTGCTGTCGATCTTCCTGCTGGCGATCTCCACCTGGATCCGCATGAGCATGCACGAGTCGCCGGCCTTCGTGAAAATGAAGGCCCAGGGCAAGATCAGCAAGTCGCCGATCCGTGAATCGTTCACCTCCTGGCCGAACCTCAAGGTGGTACTCACCGCCCTGTTCAGCATCAACGCTGGCCAGGCGGTGACCTTCTACACGGCGCAGTTCTACGTGCTGTTCTTCATGACCCAGATGCTCAAGATGGACCCCGCCCAGGCCAACACCCTGCTGATCATCAGTGTGGTGATCGGGGCGCCGTTCTTCGTGTTCTTCGGTTGGCTGTCGGACCGCATCGGGCGGAAGCCGATTCTGATGCTGGGCCTGTTGCTGGCGACCGTGCTGTACTTCCCCCTGTTCAAGGCGCTCAGCCATTACGCCAACCCACAGATCGACGCCGCCAGCCGTCAGGCGCCGATCGTGGTCACCGCCGACCCGCAGGGCTGCACCTTCCAGTTCGACCCGGTCGGCAAGGCGCGTTTCGACAGCCCGTGCGACAAGGTCAAGACGTTCCTGGTCAAGCAGGGGCTGCCGTACAGCTCGGTGAGCGTGGCCGGCAGCGAGGTGGTGGTCAACATAGGCGACAAGACCATCAACGGTTTCGACGAAACCGCCATGCGTTCGGCGATCGAGCAGGCGGGGTACCCGGCCAAGGCTGACCCGGGGCAAGTGAACCAGGTGATGGTGGTGGTACTGATCGTGGCGATGATCCTGATCGCGACCATGACCTACGGCCCACTGGCGGCGGTGATGGTCGAGCTGTTCCCGACCCGTATCCGTTATACCTCGATGTCCCTGCCCTACCACATCGGCAACGGCTGGTTCGGTGGCTTCCTGCCGACGGTGTCGTTCGCGCTGGTGGTGTATACCGGGGATATCTTCTACGGGCTGTGGTACCCGGTGCTGGTGACCGGCATCAGCCTGGTGGTAGGGATCTTCTGCCTGAAGGAAACCAAGGACGTGGATATCGACAAGGTCTGAGGGGGTAAAACGCCCATAAAAAAACCGGCTTAAGCGCCGGTTTTTTTATGCCTCCGAAAAACTTATGCACGTTTTTCGCAAATCTGTAGCGTGAAGAAATAAACAGTTAATTCAATCACTTAACGCGTACTTGCAACTGCTCATTAAAAAACTGCTCACAAGTTATCCACAGAACGTCAGGCCATCTGCTCGTGCGGTTTTTCATCCACCGGTGGCAGCGAACCCAGGGCCCTTTGCGTGGCCTCGTTCCAGGCGGCGGCGCGGTCGTTGAGCTCGGCGATGGCACGCGGGCCGGTGCCGTTGGCATACATCGGCTCACCGATCACCACTTCGATGGTGCCCGCCCGCTTGCCCCAGCCAGCCTTCGGCCAGAACTTGCCCGCATTGTGCGCAATGGGCAGCACCGGCAGGCCAGCATTGACTGCCAGCGCGGTACCGCCGCGGGAGAACTTGCCGACGGTGCCGAATGGCACGCGGGTACCTTCCGGGAAGATCAGCACCCATACACCCTGCTTGAGCAGCTCGTCACCTTGGCTGGCGACCTGGCGCAGGGCTTCCTTTGGGTTGTCGCGGTTGATTGCGATCGGCCGCAGCATGGCCATGGCCCAGCCGAAGAACGGCACGTACAGCAGCTCGCGCTTGAGCACTTGGCTGAGCGGCGAGAAGTACTGGGAAAGGAAGAAGGTTTCCCAGGTGCTCTGATGGTTGGACAGGATCACACACGGCTCACTGGGCACATTTTCGGCGCCGGTGATCTTGTAATCGATGCCAAGGATGGTGCGGCTCAAAAATAACGCGCAACGGCACCAAAACACGTTGATGAACTTGTAACGCCTGGGGAATGACAAGAATGGCGCGACAAAAAAGCTCAGGGTGCACCAGAGCAACGAGCTGGTGCCCAGCAGCAGGTAAAAAAGAAAGATTCTGATCGCCTGCAGGATCGACATAGTGGCTTGTACCATTGCGGGCGTGCCCGCTTGAGAAAAATGCGCCAGAAGGCGCACTGTTTAAATTAGTTCTCTGGCGATAGCTGCCAGATCGTCGAAAATCAGTGTAGTTTCAGGGACGCCTTTTTCCAGGGTCCGCTCACCCTTGCCGGTTTTCACCAGCACAGGTCGTGCACCGACGGCCAGGGCGGCCTGAAGGTCACCTTGGCTGTCGCCGACAAACCACACGCCGCCAAGGGCGGTTTGGTAATGCTCGGCAATTGCCAGCAGCATGCCCGGCTTGGGTTTGCGGCAAGCGCAGCCCTCGTCCGGCCCATGCGGGCAATACACGATATGGCCCACTTCACCGCCCTGCTCGGCCACCAACGCACGCAGGCGCGTGTGCATGGCCTCCAGGGTATCCAGCGAGTAGTAGCCACGGGCAATGCCGGACTGGTTGGTGGCCACGGCCACCGTCCAGCCCGCCTTGCTCAACTGCGCGATGGCCTCGACCGAGCCGGGGATGGGGACCCACTCTTCCAGCGACTTGATGTAGGCGTCGGAGTCGTAGTTGATCACCCCGTCACGATCGAGAATCAGCAGTTTCAAGGCTTACCCCAGCAGCGAGATGTCGGCTACACCCAGGAACAGACCGCGCAGGCGGCTGAGCAGGGCATAACGGTTGGCGCGGACCTTGGCGTCCTCGGCATTGACCATCACCGCCTCGAAGAAGGCGTCGACCGGGTCACGCAGGGCAGCCAGGCGGGCCAGCGACTCGCTGTACTGGCGCGCGGCAGCCATCGGTTGCACAGCCTGGTCGGCCTGCTGGATGGCCGAGTACAGGGAGAACTCGTTGGCGTTGTCGAAGTACTTCGGCTCGACCTGTTCGGCGATGGCGCCCTCGGCCTTGCTCAGCAGGTTCGATACGCGCTTGTTCACCGCCGCCAGGGCTTCGGCTTCCGGCAGTTTGCGGAAAGCCTGCACGGCCTGCACGCGCTGGTCGAAGTCCAGGGCAGAGCCCGGCTTCAGGGCACGTACCGACAGGTAGGTGGCAACGTCGATGCCTTCGTCTTCGTAGCGCGCACGCAGGCGGTCGAAGATGAACTCCAGCACTTGCTCGGCCAGGCCAGCGGCCTTGACCTTGGCGCCGAACTGCTTGACCGCGAATTCGGCGGCACCGGTCAGGTCCAGGTCCAGCTGCTTCTCGATCAGGATGCGCAGCACACCCAGTGCGGCGCGGCGCAGGGCGTACGGGTCTTTGCTACCGGTAGGCAGCATGCCGATACCGAAGATGCCGACCAGGGTGTCGAGCTTGTCGGCGATGGCCACGGCAGCACCGGTCAGGGTCTGCGGCAGTTCAGCGCCAGCGCCACGCGGCATGTACTGCTCGTTCAGGGCCATGGCGACGTCTTGCGGCTCGCCATCGTTGAGCGCGTAGTAGTAACCGGCAACACCCTGCATTTCAGGGAATTCGCCGACCATCTCGGTGGCCAGGTCGCACTTGGACAGCAGGCCGGCGCGGCCGGCGCGCTGGGCATCCCCGCCAATCAGTGGCGCGATGAATGCGGCCAGCTTGGAAACGCGTTCGGCCTTGTCGTAGACGGTGCCCAACTGAGCCTGGAACACCACGTTCTTGAGGCGCTCATTGAAGGTTTCCAGCGGCTGCTTCTTGTCTTGCTTGAAGAAGAACTCGGCATCGGTAAGGCGTGGGCGCACGACCTTCTCGTTGCCTTCGACGATCTGCTTCGGGTCGCGGCTTTCGACGTTGGCCACGGTAATGAAGCGCGGCAGCAGCTTGCCTTCGCTGTCCAGCAGGCAGAAGTACTTCTGGTTGTCCTGCATGGTGGTGATCAGGGCTTCTTGCGGCACGTCGAGGAAACGCTCCTCGAACGAGCACACCAGCGGCACTGGCCACTCGACCAGGGCGGTCACTTCGTCCAGCAGCGCGGGCGGCACGATGGCGCTGCCTTCCTGCTGCATGGCCAGTTCCGCAGTGCGTTTGGCGATCAGCTCGCGGCGCTCGGAGAAGTCGGCCAGCACGTAGGCTTTGCGCAGGTCTTCAACGTAGTTGGCCGGGGTAGTGATGACCACGTTTTCCGGGTGATGGAAACGGTGCCCGCGGGACTCACGGCCGGCTTGCTGGGCAAGGATGGTGCAGTCGACGACCTGGTCACCGAGCAGCATCACCAGCCACTGGGTCGGGCGCACGAACTCTTCGCGGCTGGCGCCCCAGCGCATGCGCTTGGGGATCGGCAGGTCGTTGAGCGAGTCTTCGACGATGGTCGGCAGCAGGCCGAGGGTGGCCTTGCCCGGGATGTGCTGGGAGAAGCGCAGCTTGGCGCCGCTCTGGTCGATCTCGGCCAGCTCGACGCCGCACTTCTTGGCGAAGCCCAGGGCGGCCTGGGTCGGGTTGCCTTCGGCGTCGAAGGCCGCCTGGCGGGGCGGGCCATCGATATTGATGCTGCGGTCAGGCTGCTGCACGTCGAGCTGGCGAATCAGCACGGCCAGGCGGCGCGGCGCGGCGTACACCGACTTGGCGGCGTAGTTCAGGCCTGCGGCCTGCAGGCCTTTCTCGATACCGGCCAGGAAGGCGTCGCCGAGGGTGGCCAGGGCTTTGGGTGGCAGCTCTTCGGTGCCCAGTTCTACCAGGAAATCTTGAGCACTCATTGTGCAGCCTCCAGCTTAGCCAACACTTCGTCACGCAGTTCAGGGGTGGCCATCGGGAAGCCCATGCGTGCGCGGGCTTGCAGATAGCTTTGCGCCACGTCCCGGGCCAGGGTACGTACACGCAGGATGTAACGCTGGCGCTCGGTTACCGAGATGGCGCGGCGCGCGTCCAGCAGGTTGAAGGTGTGCGAGGCCTTCAGGACCATTTCGTAGGTCGGCAACGGCAGATCGAGCTTGATCAGGCGGTTGGCTTCGCTTTCGTAGAAGTCGAACAGTTCGAACAGCTTGTCGACGTTGGCGTGTTCGAAGTTGTAGGTCGACTGCTCCACTTCGTTCTGGTGGAACACGTCGCCGTAGGTGACCTTGCCAAACGGGCCGTCGGCCCACACCAGGTCGTACACCGAATCGACGCCCTGGATGTACATGGCCAGGCGCTCCAGGCCGTAGGTGATTTCACCGGTGACCGGGTAGCACTCGATACCGCCTACCTGCTGGAAGTAGGTGAACTGGGTGACTTCCATGCCGTTGAGCCAGATTTCCCAGCCCAGGCCCCAGGCGCCGAGGGTCGGCGATTCCCAGTTGTCTTCGACGAAGCGGATGTCGTGCACCAGCGGGTCCAGGCCGATGGCTTTCAGCGAGCCGAGGTACAGCTCCTGGAAGTTGGCCGGGTTGGGCTTGAGCACTACCTGGAACTGGTAGTAGTGCTGCAGGCGGTTTGGGTTTTCGCCATACCGCCCGTCGGCAGGGCGACGGCTAGGCTGCACGTAGGCGGCGTTCCAGGTTTCTGGGCCGACGGCGCGCAGGAACGTGGCGGTATGGAAAGTGCCGGCGCCTACTTCCATATCGTAGGGCTGAAGCACCACACAACCTTGAGCTGCCCAGTAGTTCTGCAGGGCGAGGATCAGGTCTTGGAAGGTACGCACGGCTGGCGTAGGCTGGCTCACGAAATTCACCTGTATCTGGGGATGCGGATGTAAAGAGCGGGAGTATAACCTGATTCGCCTCGCCCTCTACTCATTGGAGCCTTATGCCACGCTGCTTTTGGTGTACCGACGATCCGTTGTACCAGGCCTACCA
>Ga0213828_1001800_pt1 | contig 16667 bp, 12 predicted proteins | sample MC6MC0897MG_FD_180664 | JGI IMG/M metagenome (GOLD analysis project Ga0213828, IMG submission 180664) | Enriched soil aggregate microbial communities from Iowa State University, Ames, United States - MC6-MC0897-MG | ecosystem: Environmental > Terrestrial > Soil > Unclassified | place: USA: Iowa... | reverse complement strand
TCTTCTTTCCCAAAAGAGTTCTGGAGCCTTCTGGCAGCATCGATCAGTTCATCCGTTTCATCAACAGGCCAATAGGCATTGCCGCAGGTAGGTGCATAACCAACCCTGCTGTCCGCTACCCACTTCCTTATCTCCTGCACTGCCCTTCCATGGGCCAGCGCAATATGACGGCACATAAGAAGCAAACGTTCTGCCGGGTATTTGATACCAGGTGCATGAGTGCATTTATCATATCCAAGCCAGGTAAATATCTGCGGTTCATTAAATGTAAAGAAATGCTTTACACGGTCTCCAAGCGCTTTTGCCACGGTTTCCGCATAAGAGGCAAACCATTCCGGACTTTCCGGATTCAGCCATCCGCCCTGCATCTCCAGATCATTGGGATAATCCCAATGATAAAGGGTCACATAAGGAGTGATTCCGTATTTCAGCAATTCATCCACTAAATCGGAATAAAACTTTAATCCTTTTTCATTTAACGAACCAGAGCCCTTTGGTAAAATCCTGGGCCAGGAAATAGAGAACCGGTACGCTTTTACTCCCAATTCTCCCAGCAGAGCCACATCCTCTTTCATGCGGTGGTAATGATCACAGGCTACTTCTCCTGTATGTCCCTCAAAGGTCCTCCCCTCCTCCCGGGCAAATACATCCCAGATGGAAAGGCCTTTGCCATCTTCCTGTGCGCCTCCCTCGATCTGATACGAGGAAGTCGCGGTCCCCCATACAAAATCCTTTTTGAAATTCATATCTTTATCCTTTCACACTCCCGGCAGTCACACCGCCGATAATAAATTTAGATAAGCATAAATAAATAATCGCCACCGGAACAATTGCAATAGTAATTAGCATATAAACCTGCCCCATGTCAAATTTCAGAAAATCCGCACTTCGAAGCTGAGCGATCAGAATCGGCAATGTCTTTTTCGCATTGGATTTCAGTACCAAAGAGGGTACAAAGTAATTGTTCCAGGAAGCCACGAATGCAAAAATGCCCTGTACCGCAAGTGCCGGCTTAACAATAGGAATTACAATCGTATTAAAGGTATAGAATTCATGGGATCCATCGATTCTTGCCGATTCGATTATCTCAAGGGGTAGATTGCTCTCGAAATAGGAGACCATGAAATAAAACACCACCGGAGCAGCCATAGAAGGTAAGATAAGCGGAACAAAACTGTCCATAAGCCCCATTCTGTTGATCAGCCGTAAGAAACCCAGGGTCGTTACCTGATTGGGAATCATCATAATCATAACGATAAACAGATAAACCACATTTCGCAGCCTGAATTCATATGCATGGATGGCATAAGCGGTCAGAGCCGAAACATATACCGCAAGCGCCGCAGAGCTTCCGGCTATCAAAAGACTGTTGACGATCCCATAAATGACCGGAAGATTCTTATTATGTAGTACGTTATATAAATTTGAGCCAAAGGACTTACCCGGAATAAAGGAAAATCCTTTTGAGATCTCCGGATGGGACCTGGTTGCATTTATGATCAGACAATAAAAGAAGAAGAGGCATAAAAACGCCAAAAGTGACAGAAACACATATGCAACGGCCTTCTTTATATTCATCATCTTGCCCATTATTTTCCTCCTCTCCTTTTCCCTGCACCGGTCAGTACAAAGAATACCACCAGACTGAGTGCCGCCGTAATGACAAAGAGTATTACCGATAAGGCACCTGCCATGCCATAATTCTTACTATAGAGATGGTTGTTTAAAAACATAATCAGGGTAGTACTGGTTCTGTCCGGACTCCCCTTCGCATTTGTCAGTACCTGAGGTACATCAAACATCTGCAGACCGCCGATCAGGGAAGTGATCAGGACATAAATAAATATAGGCTTAATGGTAGGCATCGTTATCTTTGTGAATATCTGCAGGGATTTTGCTCCGTCAATGGAAGCAGCCTCAAATAAAGAGGAATCCACACCAAGAATCGCAGCCATCAAAAGAATCGTTGTATTTCCAAACCACATCATAAAGTTCATGAGCCCGATCAGACCTCTGGTCCCCCAGACGGTCGCAAGAAAACGAAACGGGCTGTTTAAGATCCCCAGATTGATAAGTAAGTTATTCATAGGGCCGTCATCGGAGAACAGAGCAAAAAACAGCATGGCAAAAGAAGCCGCCATAATTACATTTGGCATATAGATAATGGTCTTAAAGAAAGTGCTTCCTTTTAACCTTAACCTGAAATCTGCAAACCAGACTGCCAGAATCAGAGAAATAATAATCTGGGGAATAAAACCGATAATCCAAAGAATCATGGTATTGCCCAGATACTTAAGTAAGTCACTCTGAAAAATAGATATGTAATTTTGCAGTCCCACAAAGTTAGGACCAATCTGCGTCAATCCGGATCGATAATTTTCAAACAGGCTGTTATAAAAAGTATTTACCAGGGGGATAAAGGAGAATATAAAATAAGTGGCAAAAAATGGTATCAAAAAAATATATCCCCATTTCGCATAGCTGATTTTTTTTCTGGTCTTTGCCTTCTTTTCTTTTACCATTGGAAAACCTCCTGTATTATGCAGGGCGGGATGCCCTCCGCCCTGCAGCTTGCAACTATTCTATCTTTAAATCCGGATACTTTTCAGAAATTGCGGTGTAAAAGTTCTTCATTGCCGTATCTTTGTCAACGGTTCCATTAAAGTAATCATGCATTGCAGTCTGGAATTCTTCATTAAGCCCCTGGTCATAAGGAGAGATTTTACTCATATCAATTTTTGCAGCCGCATCGCAATACATCTGAAGCGGATTCTGCCCTCCAAGGAATTGGGACTTATAATCACTCTTTGCCAATTCTTCCATAACCGTCTTGTTATTGACAAAGTCATTCTTTTCTTCTACGATCTTTTTCATTGTGGCATCATCACAGCAAATAGTTCTCATAATGTCCGCTACGATATCCCCATTATCCGTACCGTTAGCTGCACAAATCCAGGTTCCGCCCCAGTTATAAGATTCCGGGCCAATGGTAGCTGCCCAGTCACCATAGCAGCCATTCCCTACTTCCTGTTTTCCTCCATCTGCTTCTGCCTTTTCAAGGGAGTTTCCTGCCATAACGAAGTCCACACCCCATGCAGGCATGAAGTAGCCGAATACTTTTCCTTCCGGTCCCTGACCAGCTGCCCATTCTGCTGCCCAAAGGATGGTTTTCTGGTTATATCCCTTATCCGTATAATCTTTTGTCTGCTCCACCCATTTTTCTATGTTTGAATCAATGACTACCTTATTTCCATCCACCCAAGGAGCGGAAACATTATTGGAAAAGGTACGATAGGAATCATCAAAACCAGATACCATATAATATCCTTTTTCTTTCATCTTTTCTGCGGTCTTGTCAAAGGAATCCCAATCATTGATTGCCTTCTGAACTTCTGCCGGATCGTCAGTTCCAAGCACAGCCTTTGCGATGGAACGGCGGTAAATATAGAGTCCAGGGCAGCCCTGCCAGGAAATCCCCTTCTGTGCACCGCTTCCATCCTGAGCGATCTCCTTGGTATAGTTATATTGTTTGGACATATCCTGATCCGTGATACCGATGTCCTTTAAATCAATGGTACTGTCGGAATTCACATATTTCAAAATATAATCCGCCTCTACCAGAAACATATCGACCTTATCATCTGCTTTTGCATTCTCCTGATTTAATAAAGCCTCATCGAGAGCATTCTGATAGGCATTATTTTCGCTGGGAGTCGTTATAAAGTTAACCGTATACCCCGCAGGCAGTTTGGAAGCGTAATAATCCTCATATCTTGCCTTAAATTCATCATTCCAAACATAGATATTTACGACTTTCCCCTCTGTACTTCCAGCTCCCTTTTCTGCAGCTGCTTCCTTACTGGTGGCCTCAGGAGTTCCGCTTTGGCTCTGATTATTTTGAGCGCTCTTGGAACTGCAGCCTCCAATCAGGGATGCTGCCATTGCAGCACACAATAATCCGCTTACTACTTTTTTCCTCATATTACCCTCTCCTTTTCTGATATAAACTATCATTAAATAGTTGCTTTTCCAACCGATTCCCCCTTTAACAGCTCTCCTTCCACAATGATCTGTTCCGTAAAAGTTGTTTTGGGCTTCTCGATGGAGCTTATTAGTTTTTTAGCGGCCTGCATACCAATGGCGGCCGTATCCTGGTGTATGGTAGTCAGCTTGGGATTCAATAGCTGTGAGATCCGGCTGCCATCATATCCGGCTATGGAGATATCCTCCGGAACCCTTAAGTTTCTCGCACGTATTTCATTTAACCCGCCTATTAATGCCGTATCATCCGGGTATAAAATACAGGTGGGTGAATCTCTTCTGTCCAGCAGTTCCCTGGTGTATGCCATAGCCTGGCTGACATCCAGATAATCTGCTTCCAATACATAATTGTCCGGAATACGCAGATCGTGACTCTCTATAAACCGGTAAAAACTTGTAAGTCTTGCCTTTGTAACGGCCGTATTTATCTGTCCGTGGATGTATGCAATTTTTCTGTGTCCATTTTCATAGATATATTCCATCAGAGTCTGGATCCCCTTAATGTTATCAGACAAAACCGAGGAACAGTTTTCGTGGATATGGTCGATGGTAACCACGGGAATGTCGCCTCCCAAAAGGTCGATTACTTCCGGGTTATCAAAATTTACACAGGCGATTACCACACCATCCACATTTCTGTATTTACAATGATCATAATAAGAGACTTTCTTCGTTCCTATCTGACTATTAATAAATGTGATATCATACCCCTGTTTCTCTGCCTCGACCTTAAAGGCTTCCAGTACCGCTGCGAAATATTCATGAGTCAAGCCGCTGTTGGCCTCGTCAACAAATAAAACGCCGATGTTGTAGCTTCTGTTTGTTTTTAAAGACCTTGCAGCTGCGTTGGGATAATATCCCAGCTTTACTGCTGCTTCTTTGATCTTGGTTTTTGTGCTCTCCCCGATGTCGCTCTGGTCATTAAGTGCTTTGCTTACTGTAGCAACAGATACTCCACAGTGCTGCGCCAGTTCCTTCATTGAAATCATATGTCTCTTCCCTTTACTTAATCGTTTTCGTAAGCTCAATATACTCCTTTTCAGAAGAAAAAGCAATATATTTTTGTTTTTTTATCTAAATTATATAGTTTTACGCAGTATGTTTTATGCACATTTACCATTATATGAGTATGAGCCTATTTATTTTTATAAATAACTATTGTAATTTAAAAATGAATGAGTTATTATGGCCCTATAGTTCCCTAATCCTTATCTTAATCGTTTTCGTAAAATGTCGAATTTTGTAATTTTATCATCCAATCAGAAAGGAGTTATTCGATTATGAAATACGGATATTTCGACGACCAGGAAAAAGAATATGTTATTACAACCCCAGATACTCCCGTTCCATGGATCAATTATCTGGGCAGCCAAGATTTCTTCTCCCTGGTTTCCAACACTGGAGGCGGCTACAGCTTCTATAAAGACGCAAAGCTGTTAAGGCTGACCCGGTACCGCTATAACAACGTTCCCCTGGACAGTAACGGACACTACTATTATATCAATGAAAACGGCACCATCTGGAATCCTGGTTGGCAGCCCACCCAGACACCCCTGGATTTTTATGAATGCCGTCACGGACTGGGAGTTACCCGCTACCAAGGAAGAAAAAATGGCTTATCTGCCTCTGTCACAGCCTTTGTGCCCTTGCATGACACTTGTGAAGTCCATAAGGTTGTCTTAAAAAATGAAAGCGAAGAAACAAAAGATTTTACCTTGTTCTCCTATGTGGAATTCTGTTTATGGAACGCTGTGGATGACATGACCAATTTTCAGCGGAATTTAAGCACCGGAGAAGTTGAGGTGGAAGGCTCAGTCATTTACCATAAGACAGAGTACAGAGAGAGGCGCAACCATTACGCTTATTACGCAGTCAATTCAGATATTCAGGGCTTTGACACGGACAGAAACACATTTGTGGGTGTATATGGCTCCAATCAGATGCCGCTTATGGTGAAAAATAATACCTCAGGAAATTCCATGGCAAGCGGCTGGTCTCCCATCGGTTCCCACCGGTTAACGCTCCATTTAGAGCCCGGGGAAGAGACCAGTTTCATCTTCGTACTGGGCTATGCCGAGAATCCTAAGGAACAAAAGTGGACTGCTCCCAATGTCATCAACAAAGAACCGGCTAAGTCTGTTCTGTCAAAATATCAAACAGACCAACAGGTTGATGAGGCTATCGCCGCATTAAAGCATTACTGGGAAGAGCTGCTTTCCAACTATTCCGTTACCATGTCCGATGAGAAAACAGCCCGCATGGTAAACATCTGGAACCAGTATCAGTGCATGGTAACCTTTAATATGTCCCGCTCCGCCTCCTATTACGAATCAGGTACCGGCCGTGGCATGGGCTTTCGGGATTCCTGCCAGGATTTGCTTGGATTCGTACATATGATCCCGGAAAGAGCCAGGGAACGAATCATTGACATCGCTTCCACCCAGTTTGAAGATGGAAGTGCCTATCACCAGTACCAGCCTCTTACAAAAAAAGGGAATATGGACATCGGAAGCGGATTCAACGACGATCCCTTATGGCTCATTGCCGGTGTATCGGCTTATATCAGGGAAACCGGAGACTTAAGTATTTTAGAGGAATCCGTACCATTTGATAACGACTTAGAAAAAAGCCAGCCGCTTATGGAACATTTGAGGCGGTCTTTCCAATTTACCAGGACAAATCTGGGCCCTCATGGTCTGCCCCTGATTGGGCGGGCTGACTGGAATGACTGTCTGAATTTAAACTGCTTTTCTACAGAGCCCGGAGAATCCTTTCAAACTACCGGACCCTCGGAAGGACCTGTAGCAGAATCCTTAATGATCGCAGGAATGTTTGTAAAATACGGAAAAGAGTATGCAAAAATCTGCCGCTTGATCGGGCTGAAAACCGAAGCAGAGGAAGCAGAAGCCTCTGTACAGGAAGTATACGATGCCGTGATTCAGTTTGGCTGGGATGGAAGCTGGTTTTTACGCGCCTATGATGCATTTGGCCAGAAGGTCGGATCCAAAGAATGCAGGGAAGGGCAGATTTTCATTGAACCTCAAGGTTTTTGTATCATGGGTGGCATCGGTATAGAGGAAGGCCATGCAAAAAAAGCTTTGGACAGCGTAATTGAAAAACTGGATACAGCCTGTGGGATCGTCCTGCTGCAGCCGGCATACACCAGTTATCAGGAAAGCCTCGGAGAGATCTCCTCTTATCCTCCTGGATACAAGGAAAACGCAGGTATTTTCTGTCACAATAATCCCTGGATCTCCATTGCAGAAACCATGATCGGAAGAGGCAACCGGGCATTTGAAGTCTACCGGCGCACTTCTCCGGCTCATATAGAAGGCCACAATGAAATCTATAAAGCAGAACCTTATGTTTATGCACAGATGATTGCCGGAAAAGATGCGGCTCATTTCGGAGAAGCCAAAAACAGCTGGCTGACAGGAACGGCTGCATGGTCATTTGTATGTATCTCCCAGTATATTTTAGGGATCCGCCCCGGCTTTTACGGGTTAATCGTAGACCCCTGCCTGCCGGATTCCATCGGGGAATTTTCCGCAGTCCGGAAATTCCGGGGAGCGGATTATTATATCCATGTGGATCATGCCAAACAAAACAATCATGGGACTCATACCTTGCTGGTGGATGGGAAACCTGTGGAAGGAAAAGAAATCCCTTACGTGGAAGGAAAGAAGGAATACCATATTTCTCTCACTTGGGACTAAGCAAAAGACGATTATTTCGAAACACATCATTCATGCTGTCATATAATAACATGAGTTAATTTCAAGGAAGAATTATGAACGTTAGCATTGGCATGCAAGCCCCTGATTTTACCGCTATGACAACATTTGGACCGTTAAAGCTGTCTGATTACAAAGGACAATGGGTAATTTTATTTTCTCACCCAGGCGACTTTACGCCTGTATGCACGACCGAATTTATCGCATTTGCACAGGCGAACGACCAGTTTGAAGCATTAAATGCAAAACTGATCGGTTTAAGCATAGACAGCAACCCTTCCCATCTGGCATGGGTAAATCAAATCCGTTTATTAACGGGCGTTCAAATTCCGTTTCCAGTCATTGCAGACCGCATGGCTGAGGTTGCAAACCTTTATGGCATGATTGCTCCTGACGTCAATAAGCAGGAAACCGTTCGAAATGTATTTTTCATAGATCCGAATCAGATCATTCGTGCGATCCTGGTCTATCCTCTAACGAACGGCAGAAACATTTCTGAAATACTGCGCCTGTTAACTGCTCTTCAGACAACAGACAAATGCGGCGTAGTAACTCCTGCAAATTGGGTACCAGGCAGCCCTGCAATGGTTCCTCCGCCTGGTACTTATAATCAATCGCTAGAACGGATCAATGAACCGGAAACTTCAGATTTAAATTGCGTCGATTGGTTCTGGTGCTATAAAAATGAGCCTTGTTAATTATGCTGTAAAATAGTTTAAATACCCCCTGCAGCCAGGAAACGGCTGAAGGGGGTATTTTATAAATTGCTTTTATGAAATTCCTGATTCTATTTTTTCTCTTTTTATTCCATGCTTTTCAGCGAATCCGGTCAGAATCATGGTCAATGCACCGTCACCGGTTACATTGCAAGCTGTGCCGAAGCTGTCCTGCAATGCGAAAATGGTCAGCATAAGGGCCGTTCCTGTTTCACTGAAGCCTAAAACTCCTGTTATAAGACCAAGAGATGCCATTACTGTTCCTCCTGGAACGCCCGGGGCACCAATGGCAAATACACCTAATAAAACGCAGAACAACACCATGGTTCCGTAGGATGGAAAGGTTCCGTATAGTATTTTTGAGACAGTCATTACAAAGAATACCTCTGTTAAAACGGAGCCGCACAGATGAATGTTAGCAAACAGCGGAATGCCGAAATCCACCATATCATCACGTAAAGTAGGCTGAGACTTTTTTGCACAGCGAAGTGCCACGGCCAGGGTAGCGGCCGATGACATAGTTCCTACGGCGGTGATATAAGCAGGTCCGTAATTTCTGATGACATCCATAGGATTCTTCCCGGAATAAATTCCGCCGATTGCATAAAGCAGTGCCAGCCAGATAAAATGGCCTATCATGACGATAAGGACAACCTGAAAGAATACTGGAAGCTGCCTGGTAATGGTTCCCTCGTAGGAGAGGGCACAAAAGGTAAATGCGATGAATACAGGCAGCATAGGGATGACAATTTTTGTTACAATGGAAAGCACGATTTCCTGAAATTCTTCCAATGCTTCGGTAATCACCTTTGCCTTTGTCCAGGTTGCGGCCAGACCCAGGAGCAGGGAAAATACCAATGCGCTCATTACCGGCATGATCTGCGGAATATCCAGCTGGAACACGATTCCAGGAAGTTCCTTGAGTCCGTCTACATCGGTAGCGATGGACAGATGGGGAATCATGATATAGCCGGCCGTCATGGCGAAAAATGCCGCCCCAATGGAAGATATATATGCAACGGTAACTGCTACGCCCAACATTTTGGAAGCGTTATTACCCAGCCTTGTGATCGAGGGAGCGATAAAGCCAATGATAATGAGAGGAACACAGAATGTAATAACCTGATTTAATATGTATTTCACTGTCACGACAAAATTCATGACATGTTCGCCTGCTACCTGTCCAATCAGAATCCCCAGAACTACCCCCAGAAGTAATTTAAAAGGTAAGCTACTTATTATTTTTTTCATACCTATTCTCCTATCATGATTTTAATAATTTCCTCGTTGGTTTCCTTCATACCCTCTTTCCCCAATCTACCAACATTTTTAAGTGTGGCCTCCACACCTTTGGTAACGATGCCGTCGCCATCAAGAAACTGCTGCCCCTGCATGTACATTCTGTAACCGAAAATACCGGCATCAATGGAAGAAGCGATCTTTGCTGCACAGGAGGCCTTTGCCCCATCGCATACAATACCTGATATAATTGCAAGTGCATTAACCATCGTATGTATGACTTCCTTATAGCCCCCTCCGCATAAATAAGCAATACCTGCTCCTGCCCCCGCCCCTGCATTAACCGCCCCGCAATAAGCGGATAATCTGCCGATGGACGTTTTCTGATGTATTGCGGCCAGATTGGATAAAGCCAGAGCCCGGTACATTTTTTCCGCGCTGACTTTTCGTTCTTTTGCATATACAATGACAGGCACGGAAACTGTAATCCCCTGATTACCGCTTCCTGAATTAATTATGACCGGCAATTCACAGCCATTCATACGGGCATCCGAACCAGCTGCCGCCATAGCCTTTGCCTTTACAGCAACATCATTCCCGGACGTCCATAGAAGAACCTTGCCTATATTGGCTCCATAACTGCACCTAAGCCCTTCCTCGGCAATGGCCCAGTTATATTGAATCTGCCGGTCCAGGATTTCTTTGATATCCGAGATGTCTACTGTATTGATAAAGTCCCAGATATCCTCCATATTGAGTAAACCCCGGTCGGTCAATGGCTGTTCTTCCATCAATGCTTCCCGTTGTTTCAATATGTTTCCGTCTTTCTCAATGAGAACGATATTGGTATGGAAATTGGCAATGCGTACTTTACTGTAAGAAGAGTCTTTATACAGAGTGACTATAATGTCAAAGGTAAATCCGCTTTTAATGTGTTCTATCCTGACCTCCGTTCCTTCCATAAATTCTTTCATCTGCATGATCTGTTCCTGCGTTACTGCCCCAATGACCTCCAGCTCTTTTTCTGGCTTACCTGCCACGATACCCGCTGTCACTGCAGCAGGAATTCCCTTTAAATGGCCTGTGTTAGGAACAATCACAGATTTCACATTTTTGATGATGCTTCCACTTACCCCTACTACCACTCTGTCTGGCATTTCCCCCAGCGTTCTCCTTGCCACGGCAGCAGCATAGGCCAAAGCGATCGGTTCGGTACAGCCCATGGCAGGAATAAGCTCTTCTCTCAATATTTGCACAAAGGTACCATATTTTATACTTGCCTTTTCCATACTAACGTTAAGTCCTTTCTGCAATATCATTGATCTTCCGGAAAACGTATACCAATAGGTACGGATTTCTAAGTAACTTTAATGTACCATAAAAACACATGTATGTATAATTTAATTATTTTATGATAATGTTTAAAATTTATAAATCAACAGAAGAAAGAGTAAAAGGGGGCTATCATGGAGTCTTTCTACTGAACATTAAAAAGAGAGCTTATTCAAGATGCAAATTTCTCTGCTCTTAAATAAGCTCATATGGAATTTTTAATTCTCTAACCCCTTAAAAGATTATGCCGTGGCCTTTTCCTCTTCTGAGACATTGGAATTATCTTTTCCTTTACCAAGAACACAGGTATAAACGAAAACTCCAAAGCATACAGCAGCAAACAGGATACCAGCCGGATAAGCAATACCGGTGGAAAGCTGGAAGCCTTCTTTTGCAATCAGAATGTAAGTGAAAGATACTGCGGACATAAAAGTTGCCGGAAGTACTGTAATCCAGTAAAAACGTTTTCTCTGGAATAAATATACGCTTGCAGACCAGAGTGCGATCATGGCCAGGGTCTGGTTACTCCATGAGAAGTATCTCCATACAATCTGTACATCGAATTGAGTCAGTATGGAGCCGACTGCCAGAAGGGGTATGGTAAGCATCAGACGGTTTTTCACGGGCTTCTGGTCCATTTGGAACCAGTCGGCCAACGTAAGCCTGGCACTTCTATAAGCGGTATCTGCAGAAGAAATGGGACAGGCAATAACTCCGATCATAGCGATGACCGCACCCACCGGTCCTAAAAGTTTGAAGCAGATTTCATAGACTACGCTGGATTGTCCGTTGCCCAGTGCAGTTAAAAGTCCACCAGTACCGTCGTAAAATGCAACACCTGCAGCCGCCCAGATCAGAGCGATCACACCCTCTGCCACCATTGCTCCGTAAAATACCTTGCGGCCGTCCTTTTCATTGGTAAGACAGCGTGCCATAAGCGGAGACTGGGTTGCATGAAAGCCGGAAATAGCACCGCATGCAACAGATATGAACATAGTCGGCCAGATGGGATTTCCTGATGGATGAAGGTTTGACAAGGTGATTTCAGGAATATGGTAACCTTTAAAAAGAATGGCACCTCCTACCCCCAGCGCCATAACAATCAGACAGATGCCAAAAAACGGGTAGATCTTGCCGATGACCTTGTCAATAGGGACAAATGTCGCAATAAAATAGTAAATCAATACTACGGCAAGCCAAAAGCGGGAATTAAGTATATCCGGAGTCAGCATGGCTAAGAGATTTGCGGGACCGGTTGAAAAAGCAACCCCGACCAGGACCAGAAGGATCACGGAAAACACCCGCATGACCTGCTTCATGGTATTTCCTAAGTATGTACCCGTAAGCTCAGAAACACTGGCTCCTTTATGGCGCATGGACATCATGCCCACCATATAATCATGGATGCCTCCACCTAAAAGGGTACCAAAGGTGATCCATAAGAAAACGCTCGGCCCCCAGCAGGCTCCGGCCAGAGCACCGAAAATGGGCCCAAGACCTGCAATGTTTAAAAGCTGGATCAGAAAAATCCTGGGTGTTCCCATTGGTACATAATCACTCCCGTCTGTCATGGTCAGAGCAGGGGGTTTTCTGTCATCCGGTCCGAAAACCTTTTCAGCCACCTTGCTGTAGGTTAAGAAGCCGATGATTAACAGTGCCAGACACGCAAAGAAACTTATCATATTCATACCTCCTGTAACATATTATGAAAACTATTCTTATCACCGATTATACAATAATATGTACAAAAATAAATGATATTTGCATGAACGTAAGTGCTAAATGCACAAAATGCAGAATGGCTGTCATAAACCGGATGGAAGTATTTAAATTCCGATGAGCTGTCTAAGATGTTTGACTTTTTCCCTTCCTACTGGAAGGATATTTTGTTCAAATCCCTGCATCTTAACCGCCATACTGTTGCCGGCCCAGGGAAACATTTCCGCGATATAATTTAAATTAACCAGATAGCTCTTATGGATGCGGCAGAAGCCATGAGGTACCAGACGTTTTTCGTATTCTCCAAGCAGCTGGTTTTCCGTGTAATCCTTTGAGACCGTATGTATGATGCAGCTTCTTAGGCAGGTTTCAATATAAACGATCTGCTTGATGTTTAACAGTGTGATGGTACGGTTCACGCAGATTGGCATCCGATTGACTGGAAATGGCGGAAGCCTGTCTTCCGACTGGATCTTTTCTTTTTGCGACCTTTCCAGATCCCGGCTGCATTTTTCAAGGACCAGCCGTACTCTTTCCGGATCAAAAGGTTTCAGGATATAATTACTTACCCCCAGTTCAAATGCCTTCACCGCATATTGGGAGTAGGCCGTAGCAAAAACAATCTGGGCCTCCGGCAGCATGCACTTTACCGCCGATGCCAGCGTAGTTCCTTCCATGTCATTTAAGTTAATATCCAAAAACAAAAGATCAAAGGATTGATCCTCAAGAAGTTCCAGAGCGGCGGCTCCGCTGCCGGCTTCTTTTATCAGGCTGTCCGGCAAAATAGATAAAATCTGATGGATCAGCTCTTTACGGGCAGGACGCTCGTCATCGATCACTGCAATTTTCATGATGATTCCTCCATTCCATTGTTTTTAGGATAAGTGGTTGCAGCAAGCTCTTCCACATACCTGGATTCTGAAACTGCCGCGGGGATCAGAAAATAGACCTTGGAGCCATTTTCTGAACTTTGAATATGAAGCCCGTGATCCTGTCCATAGATGCTCATTAACCGCTTATGAACGTTCTCCAAGCCCACACCGCCATAGCTCTGTCCTGCATACAGCCGTGTAAGAATCTCCTGGGGAAATCCCGTTCCATTGTCGGAAACCGCTATTTCAATCCAGTCGCTGTCTGCATGGGCCTTAATGGATACCAGGCGGTTTCCCATTTGATCAGCACCGTAACGCACGGCATTTTCTACCAGCGGCTGGAGAATAAAGGCGGGGACCATACAGTTTAAGTCCTCCTCAATGTTAATTTCCACACATAGCTTTTCTTCAAATCTCGCTTTTTCAAGATCCAGATAGCTTGAGATGTGATAAAGTTCCGTATGCAGATTCAGCATATACTGGTCATTTTCCAGAGTCTGCCGGTAGTAGGTAGAGAGAGAGCGGAGAAGTTCCCTTGCCCGGTCCGAGTTCTCCCGGCTGACGTAAGATATTGTATTGAGTGCATTGTATAAAAAATGGGGGTTTACCTGGGACTGCAAAGCCTTAAACTCGGCTTTGCGCCGCAGCTTTTTCTGGTATTCCAGATAAGAAAGCTCCAGCTGAGTGGAGAAAAGCCTGGCAAGTTCAGAAGCAAAGCTTAAGTCAGACCGGGAACTATGCCAATGCTTTTTGACTACCATGGTCAGGCTGCCGATTAAGTGGTCCATTTCGATCAAAGGAGCAGCCACAATCATATGGTTTTTTAATATGGGATAAAAAGGGTCATCTTTTTCTGCATAATCATAAATAGTGGAATTCCGTCCATTAAGAGAGGCCAGAATAGGAGCCAGTATGGAATCTCCTTTTAAAGCGCATAACCCCGCATCAGATTTCATAGCCAGGATCTTTCGGGTATCGGTGATTAATATGGCCGCACAGGATGTGGAGCGGTAAATGATTTCCGCAGCAGCTTCCATATCCTCTGTGCTATATAAGCCTTTTCGCAGATGGGGCAGGCTTTGCTCCACAATTCCCAGTGCCAGGCGCATCTTTTCGGCAAACTGGCTGTCTTCCTCCATAAATACCATGTTAAAGGTTCCTAAAAAGATGATCATACCCAGTGCGTTCATGATGATCATTGGGAATGCGATCACCTTCACCAGCTGTACGGCCGCCGGAAATGGCCTTGAGATCAGGAGGATAATTGCCATCTGTCCCGTTTCCACAATCGCAGTAAGCAGGAAGATTCCGGTACTGTCTATTTTTCCCCTTTTGAAACGGCGGGAGAAAATACACCCTGCAAGGCCTTCCATCAGGGTAGATACGGCACAGGAAACGGCAGTAAAGCCGCCAATATCAAAAAAGTAACGGTGCAGACCTCCGATCAGGGCAGCCCCCATACCGACCCAGGGCCCCCCTAATAGGCCGGCCGCTAATACGCCGATCACACGGGTATTAACAATGGCGCCCTGTTCGTGCACACCCGTATAGGTGGAAATAATACTGACGAGACCGAATATGGCTGCCAGGGTTACGGTGCATCCGACAGAATTTTTATCGTACAAAAGCATGCTGCGTACGATGGGTATTTTAGTCAGCAAAGTGGCAATGAGTACCAGGAGGCCAATATTTAACAGGAGACTGAAAAACATGGTATCAGGCATGGAAAATCCCTCCTTGATCAAATATAAGATATAATAAAATTATATCAAATAATAAGTAAAAATGCAGCACAATTGACAAATTTACTCATGATTTTCCATTTGATCTGGAGGGATTGCTTCATGGCATGTGAAATTATTTTACTCTTCTTGTAGACTCGCCTTCTATCAGTTCGGCTTTAAAAACCTTTTTCTGATGCTCCGCCTTATTTTTGATCACATCGAATAAGATCTTAATAGTGGCCTTTGCCATCTCTTCCACCGGCTGGCGTATGGTGGTGATAGAAGGGTTATAATAGCGGGCAATGTCAAGGCCGTCATAGCCGGCCATACAATAATCTTCCGGTATCTGCATGCCATGCTCAAAGATGGCTTTGCAGGCACCGATGGCAATGCTGTCTGAAATCGCATAAACGGCTGTAAATTCCGACTTTTCATTTAGAACACGGTTCATCATCCGATACCCGTTTTCCATGGTATAACATTCCTCACATTCTTCTGAAAATATAATCAGAGATGGGGAAGGGGTGATTCCGTTATCGAAAAGGGCCTTTTTATATCCTTCCAAACGGAGGCGGCCGATGCTCTCATCGTCAGAAGGAGCAGTCAGGATAAGGATTTTTTTATGTCCAAGTTTACATAAGTAATCCGTCATTTTGTAGCTTTCCGCGTAGTCATCTACGGATACACAGGAAAAATCTGGAGATTCGCCCAAGTACTCTGTCATTCCGATGGTACTTAACACAAAAGGTACGGTCAGCTGTTCCAGCTCTTCCCTGCTGTGGGAAAAGTATCCTCCAAGAAACACGATTCCCCTTGGCTTCTTTTCCTTGATCAGTTCCAAAGCCACATCTACCTCATCCTCCTGCTCATCGACCCGCTGCAGGATGAATGAGTATTTCTTTTTCTGGATCTCCTCCTCGAAGATACGGATCATCTTGCTGAAAAAGGGATTGCCGATCCCTTTGATCAGCACCGCAATGGCCCTGGAATCGGTACGTTTTAAATTCCGCGCGCTGTTATTGGGAATGTAGTTGTTTTCCTTAATCACCTGCATGATCATGTTCTTTGTCTCTGGATTGATATCCGGATGGTTATTGATGGCCCGGGATACGGTACTCACACCCACCCCGCACAATCTGGCTATATCCTTAATATTAATGGAGTCCATCAGAAATACTCATCTCCTTTCATCATGCCCTGCCGTAAAGCCTGGCAATTTTTCTGCATTTTTCCACAATCTCTTCTGTAATTTCACCGGGGCCCAAGCGCCATCTCCAGTTTTTCCCAAGG
>Ga0213828_1001799_pt1 | contig 16668 bp, 12 predicted proteins | sample MC6MC0897MG_FD_180664 | JGI IMG/M metagenome (GOLD analysis project Ga0213828, IMG submission 180664) | Enriched soil aggregate microbial communities from Iowa State University, Ames, United States - MC6-MC0897-MG | ecosystem: Environmental > Terrestrial > Soil > Unclassified | place: USA: Iowa... | reverse complement strand
GTTCGACGATTACGCCTATTTGCTGAAGTCCGTGTTGGCAGCACGATCGTCACGTACCGCGTGTCCAGCGCTGAGGCGCGCTTTCAATACGCCCAGTTTCATGGTGAGCAACACATGAACACCGAACGGCTCAGAAAGTGGGGTATTACGGTCAAGCGGCCATTGCGCAATCAGGCGGCGTCGGTGCTTCTTTACGAAGAGGTGCGCGTGGGCGACCAGGTGAAACGCATTTCTTCCGCTCCATCCACAGCGAACAATCGACAGCCGTTCCAACTTGAAGGAAATGTTTTCAGTCGTATGCTGGAGCAGACCCGTCAAAGTCGAGCTTACGGCGCCGCGCAGGCTGGAATTGTGCGCGCGGAATATGGGTTCACAGGCCTTGCTGCCGTATCAGCCATCATGGCACTGCGCTCTTCAATCAGAGATCTCGTGAACGGGAAGGATGATCGGTCGCTTGTAGGTATGGTTAACGGCGTCAGCGCATTAGCGGCAGTGGCAGCTGTGATTAGCTCCGGTTTGTTGGTGAAGGGCGATCTGATCCAACTACATGCGTTGGCGAAAGGGAAGTCACTTGCTTTAGCTCGATTAGCCGCTTTCGAAGTGCGAAGACTAGCAACGATGTATGGCGCAGGAGCTGCTGGCCTTGGAGCTGTCGCCGACGGAATACGTGCTGCTATCGCATTCACGACGCAGCAAAATTTCGAAGCGGGCCGAATGTATCTTGCGTCTGCTGGGTGCGGAGTGTTGGCGACTGCGGGCTTGGCTTTAAGCGCCTCCGGCACCGTCCTTGGCATTATCGGACCAGTCGGCTGGGTCGTGCTGGCCTTCATCGCCACTGTTGGAGTAATTTATTTCAGCATCCAGGCCGCTTTCGCGAAGTTTCAGCCCGACGAAGTCTGGTTGGCCCACTGTTATTGGAGTCGGGGAGATCGAGCATATCACTATAAATCTATGGACCAGGAACTCGCTGCTTTTCACGGCGCCGTCTACGGCGTTCGCGTTGTAGCGAGTTGGGAGACGCCCTCGATGTCGGCGCGCGACATCATAATCCGCAGTATCCCTGTCTACGGTCTCTGGCAAGACAGCGTTGATCTAAAGCGTGCTGCGGCCAAGGAAGGCATAGGGACGCTTTCCCTATCTGTAGTTCTGCCCGCGTATCCCACTTTAAACGAAGGGCCGCCGCTCATAAGCCATGACGATGTTTTCCAATACACGCTCAATGCCAGGAGACACGGTCAAAGCCTGAATATAGTCCGCGGACCCATCGCAACTGGTCCGAGTTACCGCTTTCCGTATGACACGGAATGCATGGTCGTTGGTAAGGACTACATTCGAGACGGTACCCGCCATGTAAGTTGGCAAATTACTATGCGGGCAGACACGGAGATCATGCTGGATTACTGTTACAGGCCGGATATCGTGAACGAACCTGGCCTCGCGATGTTCCCACAGCAGGAGCCGCTTGTCTTTACACACGGTACGTGGCTCACAGATCCCATCGACGAAGCGCTGCTTGCTCCAGTCCAGGAGCCTAAATGATGCGGACTACCAAGCAGCTTCGGCAGCTCCGCCCAACGTTCAGGGACGTTCAGAGAAAGTGGCGGCTGTTTCGCTTCGCAAGTACGTTATTGCCACTGGACGCTGACTCACGCGAAACGCCCACCATTGAAGCAACGCGATTCAATGAAAATTGCGTCGAAGTGGTTTCCGATACTTTGCAAACCGGAAAGGAGGGGGCGCTTCTACGAATTTTCGTTTTCTCTGGAATTTTTTTATTTCTCTATGCGTTGATCGGAGGCTTTGGCGGCTGGTCTGCAGGCGTGTTGATACTGTCACTTGGCCTCCCTGGTATTGGTCTTCTGTCGTTTTTCATTCCTCGTGTCTTGAGTCCGCGCTATCGATATCGTTGTTCGAAAGTGCGTTTTGATCGCCGTAGCCGTCGTGTCTACTATGTTCCGTATCCGGACGAAAGCTCGGAAGCGGTGTGGGAGCTTGATTGGGATCAGTTGCTGGGAATTCAATGGTCAACAGGTCAGGCGCAACCGTATCTTTACCTTGTTGGCTATACGTGCAACCTCCCCGAGCCTCAATTGGTCAAGATACCCGTAATTTTTAACGAGAAGATTTTCGGAACCCAGATCTGGGCTTGGCTTCATCTGTTTATGGATAAGGTCGGAAACCTTCCCCCACCAAAAATCATCCTCTTCCCTCAGAATCCGGGCGACGTGCTGATGCGCTATGGTGGCCGCCGGATCTTTAGGTCCCTAACGACGAGGAAGGGGTGGTTATGGTTGCCTGTGACGATCTGGGTGGATTTGGCGATTCTGCTTCTATACATGCCATCCTGGGCCTTGCCGCAACTGATCGTCCTCAAATATCCGGAGATTCAATTTCCGGAAGAGAACAATCGACATTGTGGCTTTTCTTCGGGCTAAACAAGAACGCAGATGCGCCATCGCATACTGCCGTGCCGCGGCGCCCAAAGTTTCGTAGATCTGCGCGTTGTAGCTGAGCTTGCGCACTACCTCTGCCATCGCCACGGCATCCGCGGGCGATGTCAGCGGCCCGCAGCGCGAAACCACACTGGCCAGCTCCGTACCGCGCGCCGCGCCGTAGAACACCGGGCGGCCGCTGGACAGGCATGCCGGTCAGTTTTGAGGGCATCACCAGGTCGGCGGCGCCGGCGCGTTGGGGCAGGAGGTGGATATCCGCAGTGCCCAGCAGCGCGCCCAAGCGTTCCGCAGGCTGCAGATCCAGAAAGATGACGCGCGTCAGGCCGCGGCATTTTTCCTGCAGCGCCGCGCGTTCCGGGCCCTGGCCGCAGAACAAAAACCACAGGCGGTCCTCGCGGTTGAGACGCCGCGCCACGTCCGCCAGAATCTGAAGACCCTGCTTGCCGCCCATATTCCCCGAATACAACGCGACGATGGGTTATCCGGAATGCCGAGCTGCCACGGTAATCGCCGCCTTCGGCCAGCGGCGTGATGGCGTTGAAAACGATCCAGTTGGGCAGCAGCACCGTACGGCCGGGATCGATGCTCGTGGAAAGCTCCAGGTCCAGCATGCGGTTCGAAATCGTGGATATGGGTCAAACCTGCGCGTTAGCCAGCGCTCTGTGCGCGCGTAATCGCTATCGCAGTAAATGTGGTTCCTTGAGTGGTGGTGCCGTCGGGTGAGTGCCATTGAGCATGGCAACACGCGTGGCTGGTCCTCGCCACCACCAAGCGAACGTTCTGAGAACCCGATCAAGTTCTCAGCCGCTGCACTTCAAAATCATACGTGTCTGATATCCAAGCCTGTGTTGGCATGCCGTAATGGCCGGGCGCGGGCTGAGCACTCATCGGGGATGAGAAAGGCCTGTCGTTCCCGGGAGCACGCCATTCCTATCCAATCCGATCTGCGGTTCACATTTGCCGTATACGACAAGTCCTTCGTCGTCGTCGATTTCACGTTGCAGAGAGGTCCGTCCAGGAACTTCGTGATGCATGTGGCCCTGGCTATCGCCAATGCGGCCGCCGACCTCCGCAATGTTCTTGATCACGCAGCGGCGCTCACGATCCGGTGTCACACCATCTTGAGGAAGCCGACATGACGAAGCCCTACAAGAAAGCACTGGGTCCCGACCGTCCCAATGAAAAACAACTGGGCAAGGCCATCTCACCGCCAGCGTGTCAGCGATGCGTGCCCATCTATCCTTTGCGCTATGGCGTTGCAGAGCGCTCCTGGGAAGACGGCGTGTTTCCGACGCTTAGCACCGATGGCTATCCCGAGCTGGCCGCTGGCAAGGCATACGGCCTGCGCGTGCTGCGTCCCGCCGCCTACGTCTACCTGTGCTATTTCCAGCACGGCCGTATGTGGACGCAGCACTATCAAGTCACCGATGACCTGCGCTTTGCACGCATTTGGTGGACTCGCGAAGACGATCAGGATGACACCCCTGGGCGGCTCGCTCGCCCCGAGATCGCCAGCGCCAGACCCTATCTATCTGCCCCAGAGAGCAAGACAGCGGACGTTGTCTACCTGCTGACCAGTGAGACGATGCTCACCCATGCTCGGCTATGGCGCATTGAGAATGATGTCGATGGCATCCGCACCAAGTTGGCGACAACGGTCAGGCCGTCCGGTGGCGTTGAACAGCCCCACGCGCTCAACATTGCGCTGCTTGCTCACGCAACACCGGAACTGCGACGACCCGGCTCGAACGAAAAGCCGGGCTACACATGGAGCGAGATATCTCTCCCGGAGTCGTTCACGACCTACGATACCGTCATTCCAGGCGCTCACATCGAGCTTGTTCCCAGAAAGGATATCGTTCCGCTGGCGGTCGTACTGCACGACCCGATCGGCGTCGTGAGTGAATTGGCGCATCTCGTCGCTGTTGCCGCGGCAGATCGGCAAGTTTATGAAATCGATAACAATCACGCGTACACGAGCGCGACCGTCATCAAACAGTACTTGCAGAGCGTTCAGGAGCGGGCGACCCCGCAAGCCTACGCCAAAAGGCGAGATCTGGTTCGCTTCGATCAAAACAGCAATGCGGATGTCTTGTTCGGCAATGCGGTTCCATACATGCTGGCGTACGAAGAAGCCGTCAAGCGGAAACAGTCCGCCATCGATACGCTAGTGAACGACCTGGAGAGTTGGATCAAGACTGGCGGCAGCGCCATCGCCGACGATTGGCAGGATGGGTGGTTCAGCAAGGTGCTGTCCTGTTTCGACCTGGGCGCAAAAGAGAACGCGCAAGACTACGAGCGGGTTGTTGCCCACTGCGTTGGTAACCTGACTCACAGCGAAAGTGGTCGATCCACCTACCGAAAGATGTTGTTGGCCCAATCAGACAAAAGTCCTGTCTGGTTGGCGCTGGGTCACGGCATCCAAGGCCTGCACGGCAGCTTCGCCAACCCTCCGCTGCTGAAAAATGTGCTGGACATTGGGGTTGCCGCCTTTACGCCTATCTTTCAATTCAATGTTTCTTATCCGGCGACTACGTCTTCAGAGGTACTCGTCAACCAGATGCTGTCACAGCTGGGTGATATGAGTTTGCCCGATGCGACGGCCGACAAGATAGTTCGACGATTACGCCTATTTGCTGAAGTCCGTGTTGGCAGCACGATCGTCACGTACCGCGTGTCCAGCGCTGAGGCGCGCTTTCAATACGCCCAGTTTCATGGTGAGCAACACATGAACACCGAACAACTTAGGAAATGGGGGATTACCGTCAAGCAGCCATTGCGCAATCAGGCGGCGACCGTGCTCCTTTACGAAGCGGTGCGCGTGGGTGACCAGGTGAAACGCATCTCGTCCGCTCAACCGACAGTGAACAATCGGCAGCCGTTCCAACTTGAAGGCAACGTGTTCAAGCGTATGTTGGACCAGGGCCGTCAAAGTCGGGCTTACGGCGCCGCGCAGACTGCGATTGTGCGCGGGGAATATGGGTTTACAGGTCTAGCCGCGATTTCCGCCATCATGGCACTTCGATCGTCGATCAAAGATTTCGCGAACGGCAAGGTTGCTCGATCATTTGCCGGCGTCGCTATCGGCGCTAGTGCTTTTGCTGCAGTGACAGCTGTAATTAGCTCCGGTTTGTTAGTGAAGGGCGATCTGATCCAATTACGTGCATTGGCGAACGGAAAGTCCCTTGCCTTAGCACGACAGGCGGCATTGAATTCTCGAATACGAGCCACATTTGCCGGCGCCATAAGTTCCGGTATTGCGGCCATCGGGGACGGGTTGCGCGCTGCTTACGCCTTTACCACGCAACAGAATGCCGAAGCGGGGCGAATGTATCTGGCTTCGGCAGGATGTGGGCTCTTGGCGGCAGCTGGGCTTCTTTTAAGCGCCTCAAGTACCGTCCTCGGCGTCATCGGGCCAGTCGGGTGGTTTGTGTTTGCGTTTATTGCCACTGTCGGAGTAGCTTACTTCAGCGTTCAGGCCGCTCTCGCAAAATTCCAGCCCGACGAAATGTGGCTGGCTCACAGTTATTGGAGTCTGGGTGATCGAGAATATCGCTATAAAAATCTGGAACAGGAACTCACTGCCTTTCACGGAGCCGTCTATGGCGTTCGCGCTGTAGCGAACTGGGAGACTCCCTCGATGTCAGCACGAGACATCGTGATTCGCAGCATCCCTGTTTACGGCCTCTGGCAAGACAGCGTTGATCTGAAACGTGCTGCCGCCAAGGAAAGCATAGGGACACTTTCGCTCTCTATAGCCCTGCCGGGCTATCCCACTTCAGGAGAAGGCACGCCGCTCACGGATCATGCTGACGTTTTCCAATACACGCTCAAAGCCAGGAGAAATGGCCAAAGCCTGAGTATGGTCCGCGGACCCATCGCAACTGCTCCGGGTTACCGCTTTCCCTATGAAACTGAATGCCTGGTTGTTGGTAAGGACTTCATTCAAGACAGTACTCGCCAGTTGAGCTGGCAAATTAATATGCGAGGAGATACAGAGGTCGAGTTTGATTACTGTTACAGGCCGGACATCGTGAACCAGCCAAACCTCGCACTGTTTCCCCAGCAGGAGCCGCTAGTCTTTACAAGCGGTGCGTGGCTTATAGATCCTATTCGCGAAGAATTGGTCGCACCAGTTCAGGAGCCGAGATAATGCGGGCTACTAAGCAAATTTTGCGGGAGCGTCCATCCTTTAGGGAGATCCAGAATAAGTGGCGGCTGTTTCGCTTCGCGAGCACGTTGCTGCCTCTGCAACCTGACACGGAGGATCCCGCCGCCATAGAGGCGACGCGCTACAACGAGCATTGCATTGAAGTCGTCTCTGATACGTTGCAAAACGAAAATGCAGGTTTTTTTCTTCGGATGCTTACTCTATATGGACTTCTTTCATTTCTCTTCGCGGCGTTTGGAGGCTTTGGCGGGTGGTCTGTAGGCGTATTAATACTTACACTTGGCCTACCCTGTCTGGGGCTTCTGTGGTTCTTCCTTTCTCGGGCTTTGGCACCGCGCTACCGTTACCGCGGATCGAAAGTACGTTTTGATCGCCGTAATCGCCGCGTCTACTATGTCCCGTATCCGGAGGAAAGCTCGGAGACAATATGGGAACTTGACTGGGATCGCATCCAGGGCATTAGGTGGATGACGGGTCATGCGCAACCATATCTTTATCTTGTGGGCTATACCTGCAATCTGCCTGAGCCGGAGTTGGTCAAGATACCCATAATGTCAAACGAGAGGGTTTTTGCGGGCCATATCTGGACATGGCTTTATCGATTTATGGCCAAAGCTGAAGGCTTGCCGCCGCCTAAGATCATCACCAATCCTCAAAGACCGAGGGATGTGCTCATGCGTTACGGTGGCCGCTGGATCATGCGTTCACTGACGAAGAGCGAACGGAGATGGTTGCCCCTGACGATCTGGGTGAATCTGGCGATCCTCCTGCTGTACATGCCGTCCTGGGCCTTGCCCCAATTAATTGTTCTCCTGTATCCGGAGATTGAATTTCCGGAGGATAACAATCGGTATTGTGGATTTTCCACCGGCTAAAGAAGAACCGCGGAGCATGGTGATGCTATCCATGCGACCTTGCACCTGCAAACGCATTCGGCAGTCCTGCAGCCGCCCCCCACAAACATCGTCTCGGCACTCGTCAGAACTAAAGTAATGCGGACTAGCAACCACATCGGGCAGCCGCGCCCATCGTTCAATGATATCCAGCGCAAATGGCGGCTGTTTCGCTTCGCGAGTACGTTGTTGCCTGTGGTTCCTGACGCACACGAAATCCCAGCCATTGACGCGACACACTTCAATGAAAATTGCGTGGAAGGGGTTTCCGACACGTTGCAAACCGAACTCGAGGGAATGGGCCTTCGACTGTGCACCTTTTTCGGCCTACTTGTTTTCTTTATTGCAGTGATCGTAGGTGTAGACGATTGGTTTGGACCTGTTTGGCTCTATGTTTTAGGGCTTCCCGTCATAGGGCTTATGGGGGCCTTCCTTTCTAGTGTCTTGGGACCGCGCTACAGATACCGCTGTTCGAAAGTACGTTTCGATCGCCGGAACCGTCGTGTCTACTACGTCCCGTATCCCGAGGAAAGTTCGGAGGCGATATGGGAACTCGATTGGGATCAGGCCCAGGGCATCAGCTGGATGACGGGACTGGCGCAACCGTATCTTTTCCTTGTAGGCTATACGTGCAACCAGCCTGAGGCACTATTGGTCAAGATACCGATCATGTCTAATGAGAAGATTCACGCAGAGCATATCTGGGCGTGGCTTCATGGTTTTATGGCAAAAGCCGAAGACTTGCCCCCACCCAAAATCATCACACTCCCCCAAAGTCCGCGTGATGTGCTGATGCGCTACGGTGGTCGTTGGATCGTAAGGTCTCTCACCACAAAGAAGGCGCGGCTGTGGTTGCCGCTGACGATCTGGGTTGATTTGGCGATTCTGCTCGTATTCATGCCGTCTATGGCCTTGCCGCAATTGATCGTTCTCCTTTACCCGGAGATTCAATTTCCGGAGGAGAACAATCGACATTGTGGCTTTTCTACTGGCTAAACAAGAACGGCGGGCAAGGCGACGCTGTCCATGCTGTCCCGAGCCCGCCAATGCATGCGGCAAGTCCAAAACACACCGCCCCTTCAAACATCCCCCTCACTCGCCCGCGTCCCCGCCGGCGCTCCGCGGCCCTTGCTCTTCGCAATCGCCATAAACTCCCGCTCCGCCGCACCTAGCACCGCGTCCATATGCAGATGCGCCATCGCATACTGCCGTGCCGCCGCGCCCAAAGTTTCGCGGATTTGCGCGTTATAGCTGAGCTTGCGCACCGCCTCGGCCATCGCCACGGCATCCTCGGGCGGTGTCAGTAGCCCGCAGCGCGACACGACATTGGCAAGCTCCGTACCGCGCGCCGCGCCGCAGACCACCGGACGGCCGCTGGCCAGCATGCCGGTCAGTTTTGAGGGCATCACCAGGTCGGCGGCGCCGGCGCGTTGGGGCAGGAGGTGGATGTCGGCGGTGCCCAGCAGCGCGCCCAGGCGTTCCGCTGGCTGCAGATCCAGAAAGATGACGCGCGTCAGGCCTTGGCATCTTTCCTCCAGCGCCGCGCGTTCCGGGCCCTGGCCGCAGAACAAAAACCACAGGCGGTCCTCGCGGTTAAGACGCCGCGCCACGTCCGCCAGAATCTGCAGACCCTGCTTGCCGCCCATATTTCCCGAATACAACGCAACGATGGCGTTATCCGGAATGCCGAGCTGCGCACGGTAATCGCCGCCTTCGGCCAGCGGCGTGATGGCGTTGACATCGATCCAGTTGGGCAGCAGCACCGCACGGGCGGGATTGATGCCTTTGGATAGCGCCAGATCCAGCATCCGGTTTGAAATCGTCGACACGCGGTCAAACCGGCGCATCAACCAGCGCTCGGCGCGCTTGACCATCGATCGCAAGGCGCCGCCCTTCAGCAGCCCCAGTTCAAACGCCGCGTCGACCTCGAAGTCCTGGATGTGCAGCCAGGCACGCGCGCCGGTCAGGCGCGCGGTCAGCCATGCGGCCGGGGCGCAGAAGAGGGCGGGTTCGACGACCAGGATGATGTCCGGGCGGCGCATTGCGGTGCGCAGCAGGGACGGCAGGCTGGACAGCGCGAAGCTTGCCAGGTGCACCAGGCGCTTGGCGCCGCCAGGTCTTTCGGGCACCCACAAGGGCGCGCGCCGCACGGTCACGCTGCGGCGCGTTTCCTTGGCATAGCGCGAGCCGCGGTAGCCCTCGTGCACCTTCCATTGCGGGTAGTAGGGCGGCGCGGTGACCACGCTGACTTCGTGCCCGCGCGCGGCCAGCCATTCGGCCATTTCGGCGGTGTACTTGCCGGTGCCGGTCAGTTCGGGCGCGTAGTTGATGCCATAGATGAGTATTTTCATGTTGGCGTGGCGGTGCGGGGCCGGATGGGGCGGCACGGGTTGCCGTGGCAGACCATTGCGGCCGGCATGTTGCGGAACACCGAGCTGCGTGCGCCGATGACCGCCTCGCGCGCGATCGTCACGCCGGGTCCGACGAACACGTCGGTCGCCACCCACGCGCCGTCTTCGACGCGCACGGCGCGTTCACGCAGCGGGAAGTCGGGCCGGCCGGCGTCGTGGTCCGCCGCGCACAGATAGCTGCGCTGAGACACCACGGCGTGCGCGCCGATGTGAATCGGACCCAGGCTGTAGATCACCGCGTCGTCACCGATCCAGGCGTAGTCGCCGATTTCCACTTTCCAGGGATAGGTGACCGTGGCCGTGGGCCGGATCAGCACCTTGTGGCCCACGCGCGCCCCGAAGCAGCGCAGCAGCCAGCGGCGAAAGCCGTAGGCCACCTGCGGCGACCAGCGAAAGAGCGTGCCTTGCACCATCCACCACAACTGCACGGTCAGCGCCGAACGCCCGCGCTGACCCGGCGCCAGCGCGAACTGGTCCAGGCGTTGCAAGGTGCTCATTTGGCCGCTCCCGCAACGGCATCGCGCTGCGACGCCGCCTCGCTGGCCCGGCGCGCCTTCAGGATTTCTTCGGTCTTGATGCGGATCTGCCAGTAGTACATGGCGCGTGCGACGGCGTAGTCATAGCCCGCCTTGCCGTCCAGGAAGCCCAGCTTGAAGACGTAGGAATGCAGAAACGAGATGGGCGCCTTGAACGGCATGGCCTGGAATATTTTCTTGAGCAGCGCGCGTCCGCCCACATTGGCTTCGCGCGGGTCGTTCATCAGGCCCTTGGTGCGCAGGTTCGCTTCCCAGTCCGAATAGCGGTTGTGCTTGTCGAAGTAGTGATAGAGCGAATCGTGGTCGTTGTGCACCATGCGCTGGCGCAGCGCGAACGTTTCGCCCTGGACCTGCGGCTGGTAGTGGCCCTCGACCTCCCACATGTTGGCGACGTCCAGGTCGTCGTAGTCCAGGAAGCGCGAGCGGTCGCGCGCCAGCAGCGCCAGCTTGTAGACGCGGTGGCCGTGTTCGAGCTTCTTGCCGCAGAACACGTAGTCGAACGGCACAAAGGCGCCGCCCGCGCCGGCCGCAAAGCGCGGCAGGACCTCCCGGATCTCGGCGGCGAGGCTTGGCGTCATTTCTTCGTCGGCGTCGACATACAGGACGACGGGGTGCGAAAAAGGAAGCTGCTCGAGGCACCACTGCTTTTTCTTCGGATACTTGCCGTCCCAATTGAAGTTCGAGACGTGCGCGCCCATCGCGGTGGCGATCGAGCAGGTCGCGTCCGTGCTGTTGGAGTCGACGACGAAGACCTCGTCGAACTCCACCAGCCCCTTCAGGCACTTCGCGATGTTGCGTTCCTCGTTCTTCGTCATCACCACGACGGATACCGGTATCTTCTGCATGATGCTGTCCTATTCAGGGCGTTCCGCGCTGCATGAGCGGGCGGAAGAGATCGATGACGTTGCGGCAGTGCCGCTCAAGGGAAAAGGCGTCCGCGCGCTCGGGGCCCTGGGCCGCCAGCTTCTCGCGCATCTCGCCGTCGTAGGCCAGGCGCCGCACCGCCCCGGCCAGCGCCTCGGCGTCGCCGACCGGCACCAGCAGCCCGTAGCGGCCGGCGTCCAGGATCTCGGCCGGACCATGCGGGCAGTCCGTGGAAATCACGGGCACGCCCAGGCACAGGGCCTCCACCAGCACGTTGCCGAAGCTCTCGCGCACGGAGGTGAGCGCAAAGGCGCCAGCGCCGGCGATGACCGGAAAGGGGTTGTCGATATGGCCCGCCAACGTGACCTGCGTGCGCGATGGCCTGTCGTCGATGCGCTTTTGCAGGGCGGCGTGCTCGGAGCCTTCGCCCAGGATCGTGAATGCGATACGCGGGTCGTCCAGCAGCGCGGCTGCGTCGATCAAGGTGGCATAGTCCTTCACTGCCTCGAGCCGGCCCACGGCCACCACGTGATAGGGCGACTCGCCACCGTCGTCCAGCTTGGGTTGCGCGCCTTGCCGGCGCACGTTGTCCAGCGGCACGCCGTTGTAGATGGTGTGGACCTTGCCGCGCAGCGGCGGAAACATGCTGACCAGGTCTTCCTTCACGCCGCGCGACACGCCCACCACGGCGTCATGGCGCCGGTAAGTCTGGCTGACCAGCCAGCACTTCAGACGGCGCATTTTCGATGCGCCGTAGTGGATGGCCGGGCTGCTGTGCTCGAAAGCCACGGTACGGAAGTTGCCGCGCAGGATCTTTCTGGCCAGCACGACCAGCATGTTGCACAACAGACCGTGCGAGCAGACGATGGCGGGCTTTTCGCGGCGGATGTGCTGCAGCAGCTTGAAGAACGCCACGGGCAGCGCCAGCCGCAGCTTGGTTGGGGACTCGATGATCGGAAATGCGCGGGTGACCTTGGGATTGGCGATGGGATACTCGCGATTGCGCGAACGCAGCAGGAACAGGGCGGAGTCCACCCCCTGTTCCGGCAACGCATCCACAATGAAGGCGACGCATCTTCCGACGCCGCCATGCAAGTCCGGTGCGACAAACAAGACATCAGACATGGGGTATTACTCGCGTGGGTGGCGCCCGGCGCACGATATCCGGGCGAGGGCTGGGAGCGGGAGATTCTTGGCGAGGCACGGGCATGATCTGTGCATTGCGCATCAACGACAGGCAATAGCACAGCAGGAAGCCGGTAAACGCGGTCTTGGGCGCATAGGCCAGACCGCCGGACATCGAGTCGATGAAGATGTAGATGGGCGCGGTGGCGAGCAGATATCGCCGGTGCATCTCCAGCCCGGGATGGGCGTAGCGCCGAAAGAGCGAGAACAGCAGGATCAATAGTGGCGGCAACATGATCATGATCGTGCCGACCACGCCGAACTTCATCAGGTAGAAGGCCCATGAATTGTGCGCGAACGTGCTCAGCTCGAAGCCGTTTTCGCCCATCACCCAGCTGCGAAAGCCCGCGCCCTTGCCGAACACGGGGCTTTCCGCGAAGAACTGCATCTGGCCCTCCATCTCCTGGACGCGCGCGCCGTAACTGGAGTCTTCGTCCAGGCGCTCGACGCTGAAGATCCGATCGGTCAGCACGTCCAGATAGCCGATGGCGGCGAACATCAGCACCCCAGCCACGGCCGCGGGCGCGAAGATCATCACGGCGCGGCGCCGGATGTCGGCGCTGCCGGCCAGCAGCACGGCGATGATGACGGAGATCGCCAGCTGCAGGTACTGGCTGCGGTTCAGCGAGAACACCAGCGCCATCACCATGTACAGCGTCAACATGTAGGCCTTGGGGCCCGATACGTTCAGCGTGCGGCGGAAGTACAGCAGTGACACCACGCCCATCGGGATAGCCCACACGCCCAGCCGCACGTTGCGCAGGGGATTGGCGACGCTGAAGCCGGCCGCCTGTTCCACCAGCATCAACGTGGCAACCGCCAGGCTCGCCGCAACGATGTACTTCTGCAGGATCGCATAGGCGTGCGGACTGTCGATGTCCTTGTAGCAAAGGAACGGCGTGCATAGGAAGTAGAAGACGATGCGCAGGTCGCGCGCGACGTCGCCGGTCTCGATGCCGGGGTGATGGCTCGACACCACCAGCAGATAGATCACCGAGATCGCCTGGATGCCCAGCAGCACCCCCAGCGCGCCGCGCGGGAACGCGTACGCGCCCGGGTCGGCCAGCCGGAGCGCCTTGACGCCCAGCATGGCCACGAACAGCAGGTCGAAGGGCGAGAGCTTGAAGCTCCCCACCCCGATGATGAACCTGTCGTCGTTCAGCGCCAGCGCGGTGAAGACGAACAGGCCCAGGAGGTGCAGGGTGGAAAGCCGGCGCGTAGTCATTGCAGTTCCGTATCAGTGTCGGTCCGGCCTAGTGCGCGGCCCAATCGTCGCGTCCGAAGATCTTGGTGGTCAGCTTCTCCAGCAGATACGTCAGATCGCCCTGGCGTGCGTGCGCGGCGACTTTCGAGGCGCGGCAGGACAGTTCGAACAGCTTGCCCAGACCCGGTTCGGTACGCCGGATGCGGCTGACGATCTGTTCGCGCTCTTCCAGCAGCACGTCCTGCATCAGTGCCGTCTTGGTCTCGTCGTGGGCGGTGTAGACGCCCAGCGCGTCCGGCACGATCAGGTTCTTGCCTTCGCGCAGCAGCCGGCTCCACAATTCCAGGTCCATGCAGTAACGCATGCTTTCCTGCAGCAGGCCGTACTTGCGCAGCAGGTCGCGGCGGAAGATGGCCGACTGGTTCGGGATCGACGCCTTCACCACCGTCAGCGTGCCGCGGTTGACGGGCGTGTAGTGGATCTTGCGGAAGATGTGGTTGTTGGCATCCGCCACGAACAGGTTGCCGCTGACGATCGGCGCGCGGCCCTTGGCGGCGGCCGTGCCCAGCTTGCGCAGCGCGCCCGGGAAATACAGGTCATCCGAGTTCTGCCAACCGACATAATCGCCCGTGGCGCGTTCGAAGCCCTTGTTGATCGCGTGCGACTGGCCGCGGTCCGGTGTGCTTTCCCAGTAGGACAGGTAGCGCTCGTACTTCTTGATGATGTCCACGCTGCCATCCGTGGAGCCGCCGTCGATGATGATGTATTCCAGCCGCGGATACCCTTGGTTCAGCACGGACAGTATGGTGCGCTCCAGGAACTTGGCCTGGTTGAACGAGGGCGTCACGATCGTCACCTTGGGCAGCAGGCCGCTGGCGATGGGCGCTGGCGGACGGAGCTCGCGGACGAAGTCGATGAGCTGGCGTGAATACTCGTTGTGGCGCTTGCGCATGTAAGACCTCAGCATGTTGGTTATCGGGTGGCCGCAGGCATGGCGCCCGGAAACTCGGGGCGGGATTGACGGATGGCGAGGGCCACGCCGGCCAGCGTGATCGCCGCGTAGGCCATGCGGCCCCAGGCTGCGGCGTGTTCCCCCGCCACGTGAACCAGTCCCGCCATGACGCACAGCATTGCCAGGCCGCCCAATCCGTTCAGGATCGCGACGGCGCGGGAATTGCCGAGCCCCAGCAGGGAGAAATGCGCCGCAGCGTTCAGGGACAAGAGGCCCGACGCCACGATCAGCAATTGGAATGTGCCCAGATGGCCGCCGGCGACGTTGTCGCCCAGCAGCACGTTCAAGAGCGGCCGGCTGACCGCCAGCACGGCCAGCGTGGCGCCGGCCGACAGCGCCAGGTTCCACAGCATCATGCGGCGGATCTCGCGTTCGGCCGCGCCCGGGTAGGGCGGCGAGACCGACAGGCGGGTCACGCGCGGCATGGCCTTCTGGAAGATGGCGACGGACGCGGTGTGGATGATCTGGCCGACTTGCACGCCCACGGTGTAGATCGCCAGCGCCGCCGGCCCCATCAGGCTGCCGACCAGCACGCGGTCGACCGAGCCGAAGGCCAGCGCGCTCAGGCTGTTCAGCCACGACCAGCGCGAGAACCGGAAGGCGGCCATCATGGCGCCGCGATCGCGCACGGGCCGCACGATGTAGCGGTCGTAGGCGCGCGAGAACACGCGCATCTTGACGCTGCCCGCGATCAGGAGGCCCAGCGCCTGCGCCAGTCCCGTCCACGTGGGCGAGGCGGTGTACCAGGCGGCCGCGCACGCGAGCGCCATCGTGCCTGTGCGGCTGAAGACCTCGCACAGCGCGGTGGCGCGAAAGTCCTCGCGCCCCTTCAGGCAACCGGAAAAGAGCTGGTCATACTGCTGCGTGAGATAGATGGCGAGCGCCGGCATGGCCAGCATCGTCACCGCCACGCCGCCGAATGTGGCTTCTGGCCAGCCCAACCCCACCACGCCCCACAGCAGCACGGCAGCCAGGGTCACGACGGCCAGCGCACAGCCGATCAGCGACATGCTGACACCGGCCGCGCGATAGGCGCCGCCGGGTTCGTGCGCGCTCTCGGACACCAGCTTGGTCGCAGTCACCGCCGCGCCCAGGTTGGCCGCGTTGCCGAAGCCGGCCAGCGCGATGATCATCGAATACTGGCCGAAGCCGACCGTGCCGAGTTGGCGGAACAGGATCGGCAGCGCCACCAGCGCCGCGACGGGACCGATGCCGTACTCCACCAGCCCCCAGAAGGAGGCATTGCCGGCGATGTGTTTCTTCACGAATCCAAGCATCGGGAACCCTGTCTGTCATGCTGGCGCGGCCGTCAGGCCACCGGCAGCGCCTGTTGCGTGCGCTCGCGCAGGAAATGGCCGTAGGCCAGCGTGATGCCATGCGTCAGAGAGATCTCCGGCCGCCAGCCCAGCGCCTGCACGCGCGACGAATCCATCAGCTTGCGCGGCGTGCCGTCGGGCTTGGAGGTGTCGTAGACGATCTTGCCCTCGTAGCCGATCACGCGCGCCACCAGCTGCGCCAGGTCCGCGATGGAGATGTCCTGGCCGGCGCCGATGTTGTAGATGCCCTCGGCGTCCGGATGCTCCATCAGCATGACGCTGGCCTGCGCCAGGTCGTCCACGTACAGGAACTCGCGCAGTGGCGACCCGGTGCCCCAGATCGTCACGCTTTCCGCGTTGGCCTCGCGGCCCTCGTGGAACTTGCGGATCAGGGCCGGCAGCACATGGCTGCTGTGCAGGTCGTAGTTGTCGTGCGGGCCGTACAGGTTGGTGGGCATGGCGCAGATGAAGCGCGCGCCGTGCTCCCGCTGATAGGCCTCGCACAGCTTCAGGCCGGCGATCTTGGCGATGGCGTACGGTTCGTTGGTGGACTCCAGCGGACCGGTCAGCAGCGCGTCCTCGCGGATGGGCTGCGGCGCCTCGCGCGGGTAGATGCATGACGA
>Ga0213828_1001792_pt1 | contig 16693 bp, 10 predicted proteins | sample MC6MC0897MG_FD_180664 | JGI IMG/M metagenome (GOLD analysis project Ga0213828, IMG submission 180664) | Enriched soil aggregate microbial communities from Iowa State University, Ames, United States - MC6-MC0897-MG | ecosystem: Environmental > Terrestrial > Soil > Unclassified | place: USA: Iowa... | reverse complement strand
ATTGGAAATGATTTAATAATGAATGATTAACGATTGATGGAACGCCGTATGAGGGGAAACTTTCACGTACGGTGTGGAGCAGGGGAAAAGCTAGAGATAACTTCAAAGGCTTACCTATTGCTATAAGAGGCATATGAGCTTTCATATCAATTTTTACCGCAGTATTGGGGGCAAGGGTATGCATATGAGGTACTAACAAATGTTATAGATTATGGATTGAATGTTTTAAATTTGCCGTACCTAGTAGCAGAAACACAAACAGCAAACATCGCGTCCTGTCGCTTACTTGAAAAAGTAGGAATGCACAAGGTTCAGGTATTGGAGAGATTTGGACATGAACAAGCTGTTTATGAATTAAGAAAAAATGGTTGAAAATTATAAATAGGGTCATTTTTACTTCTCTATAATATAGAGGAGTGAAAATGACCTTTTCTTTTGGCTGAGAAGCTTCGTGTGAATAGTAGTCCCTTGCTTTGACGATACATATAACAAAGAATACGTTACAATAGGGAAATAGTCATTTACCTTCAAAATTAGAACTGATCGGTAATTTAAAAATTTAAGAAAGCTTATGGGGAGTAGGTTTGGCATATGTTTAACGTTCGAAAAGAGTCACTATTGAAATTTTTGAAGATTCTATTTCCAATAGTACTTTTGGCGATAGCTATTTATGAAATTCAACAATCAGTGAGTGGTGTCGATGTTCATTTACTACGAAAAGAAGTGAATGAGCTACAGCTATGGGAGCTTTTATTAATTTTTCTCATCACCTTTTTTGCGATTACACCAATGATTTTTTATGATGTTATTTTAGCGAAAATATTAGGAATTAACATCAATAAATGTAAATTGCTTAATCATTCGTTTATCATCAATACTTTTTCAAATCTTATTGGCTTTGGTGGTTTAGTCGGTATATTTTTGCGTAATTACTTCTACTCCAAATATAAAGCGGATAAGGAGGGCTTGCTAAAAAATATTGCCTCGGTAACACTGTTTTATTTAACAGGGATTTCTCTACTAACGTGGATTATGTATATATTCTTTTGGGATTTTCCTTTGTTGAAAGAAGAACGATGGTTATCGATTGCAGTTATTCTTGTTAGCCTATATGTACCCGTTTTTTTGGCTATGCATATTATTCGCTATAAAAAGGATACTTCTTTAAGGCCAAAAATATCACTTCAATTGATGGTAACTTCAGTAGCTGAGTGGCTTGCTGTATTTTTAGTAATCTGGATATTAACGTTTATTTTGAAGATCCCAATAGAATTATCTGCGCTAATTCCCATATTTTTAATTGCTTCTAGTGCAGGAATAGTGAGTATGATACCTGGTGGGGTTGGCTCATTTGATCTCGTTTTTTTATGGGGGACACAGAGCATTGGAATTGCTGATGAAAAAGTGTTGTTTTTATTAATTTTGTACCGTATTGGCTACTTTGTGCTACCATTTTTGATTTCCTCTCTATTATTTATTAAAGAATATTGGATACGCTGGAATCAATCTTGGGATAACCTACCCAATATAATTTTTCAGAAGATTAGCCATATGCTATTAACAATATTGGTGTTTATCTCTGGCATTATTTTATTGCTATCTGCAGCCTTGCCAGGGGTTTTAAGTCGCCTAAAAATAGCTCAGGAATTTTTATCCTCACCAATTATGAATGTCTCTCATCAAATGACGGTGGCAGCTGGCTTTATTCTCTTAGGCTTATGTAGGGGTATAAAATATAAAGTAAAGAGGGCATATCAGCTTACCATCGTTGTGCTAGGCAGTTCAGCGCTGTTTTCTATTTTTAAAGGCCTTGATTATGAGGAAGCAATTTTTTTAGTGATTGTCGCAGCGTTATTAATGGTGTCCAAAAAGCAATTTTATCGGGAAAGCTATGTGTTGACATGGGGAATCATCATACTAGATCTTGCTATAGTGATAGTCATTACTGCCATGTATGTGTTGATTGGCTATGTAAATTTACCCTCTGCCAAAATTCATTTTCCTAGTGCACTGCAGAACTATATGATCACTGATTATCAAGACCTTTTTTATAGTGCTTTAATCGGCATTTTTATCGCCATTGTTATTTTTTATATAGGTTATTTTATTCGTGCACCTAAGAAAATGAAAAAACTATTGTCTAGTGAGCAGGAGGAGGCTATCAAAAACCATTTGCTAACCTATAAAGGGACCGAGTATTCACATTTAATTTTTTTACATGATAAATTTGTCCATTGGAATAAAAAGGGTACGGTTTTATTCTCTTATCAAATATATGCGGATAAGATTATTGTCCTTGGAGACCCAGTAGGAAATGAGTCTGATTTTTTACCCGCTATCCAAGAGTTTTTGGAATTGGCCGATAAGCATGGTTATACACCAGTCTTTTATGAAATTAACAATAAAATTTTTTCTGCTTTACACGAGTATGGGTATAGCTTTTTTAAGCTCGGCGAGGAAGCCTTTGTAGATTTAGAGAAGTTTACATTTTCAGGTAAAGAGATGAAGGGAAGTCGAGCGATAAAAAATAAATTTGAACGAGAAAATTATATAGTGGAAATACTAAGCCCACCTTATTCTCAGGAAATTATGAAAGAACTGCAAGAGGTGTCAACAAAATGGTTGCAGGGGAGGGCAGAGAAGGGCTTTTCACTTGGTTTTTTTGATGAACACTATTTAAGCACCTCAAACATTGCCGTTTTACGTGGTACAGAAGGAACGTTTGGCTTTGCTAGTATCATGCCGATGTACGATAATGGCGAAAAAGTTTCAGTAGATCTTATGCGCTTTAAACCAGGTTCACCATCTGGGACAATGGATTTCATTTTCCTATCATTATTTGAATGGGCAAAAGCAGAAGGTTATCGGGTCTTTAACATGGGGATGTCGCCTTTATCAAATGTCGGACAGTCCAGATACTCCTTTTTAAGTGAAAAAATAGCTGCGCAAATATTTTTACATGGACAGCACTTCTATCATTTTAAAGGATTAAAAAACTTTAAATTAAAATATGCTGATTTTTGGGTACCGAAATATGTAGCGTATCGAAAAAAATCTTCATTACCATTTACCATGGCACAAATCACATTGTTAATTGGCAATAAGAGAAAATAGGTCCAACGAAAAATTATAATAAAATGAAAGGAGAGACTATATGAATTTAGTAAACAATAGCAGTCCTATTAACATCGGTATCTTTTCACCTTCATCACCTGCTTCTGTTCGTGCATTTACCCGTTTTCAGCGAGCAAAAGCGTTTCTTGAACAAAGAAATATAAACATAATTGATGGAAATTTGACTGGCCAATCTGATTTTTATCGCTCAGGCACCCCAAAAGAGCGTGCTGCAGAATTTAATGAGTTGCTACGGAATTCCAATGTCCATATCATCATGTCAACAATAGGTGGTACAAATTCAAATAGTATGCTGCCGTGACATCGACTATGAGGCATTTAAAAGCAATCCAAAAATCGTTGTTGGCTATTCTGATGTAACAGCTATTTTACTAGCACTGTACGCAAAAACAGGAATTACTACCTATTATGGACCAGCCCTAGTTCCTTCTTTTGGTGAGTTTGAGCCATTAGTCAATGACACATATCAGTTTTTTGAAAATTATTTCCTTAAACCTCAGGTATTACCTTATGAAATAATGATGCCTTCATATTGGTCAGATGAACCTATTAATTGGCTAGAAAAGGCTGTGGAAAAAAAGTTGTATCAAAATAAATGGCTGACGGTTCAAGAAGGCGTTGCGGAAGGTAGACTAATAGGTGGTAACTTAAATGCAATGTATGGATGTATTGGGACACCTTATTTCCCAAAAATTGATGATGGGGATATTTTATTAATTGAAGATAGTAGTAAAAGTATAGCCATTGTGGAGAAAAACTTTGCGATGCTAAAATTGCATGGAGTATTTGAAAAAATAAGTGGCATTATTTTAGGCAAGCATGAATGTTATGAGGATTTAGGGAGTATGCGTAAACCATATGAGGTATTGCTTGAGCAATTAGATGGTATGAACATTCCTATTTTAGCGGAGGTTGATATTTGTCATACACATCCTATACATCCAATTGCCATTGGGAAAAAAGTAAGGCTAGATGCTAATGCACAAAAAATTTATTGTATCGAGAAATGGTTATAGACGAAAAAGCCCTGCATAACAGCAAGGCTTTCTTAATATCAAAAAAATAGCACAAACCTGTTTTTTATAACCATTCAATAGCGAAAATATCAGTATTTCTAATAGCATCATAGAGGTAGAAATTAATCCAAGTACACCGAAAACTCTCCCAAAAATTTTCCTTCAATTTTTTCTTGAAGTAAACCAGTAGCGGGCGTATTAAAGATAGGCATTGCCAAGCCTGTTACCCCATAAAGACTAGATATAGAGTCTAGTATATAACGTGGACAAACGTACAGCCTCCAAACAAAAGAGTAGCCAATGTCATCATGCTATGCCTAATTGTGTTGTTAATGTAATATACCAAGCAATAGCATATTGTACGAGCGATGAACCAAAAAATGAAATGGTTTGGCTAAAAAGAAGACAAATCCAAAAAATCTCCCAAGCTACCACCTATAATTCCCCCAAAAGCTACTAGATAATTTTAGGACAACTACCTGTTTAATTCTTGTTGAAACAGCAAAAGCGAACGGGTTAGATCAATACATAGAAAATCTCTGTACTTAGTTCCCTAGTCAACATATATGCAATCGGCCTGTGAAAATAATCGCAGTATTTCTGATAATAAAATCAAAGATACAGCTTATGGGTGTATCCAGAAGTTCTTATATTTTTTTGTCGGGATGTAATATAAAGCATGAAATTGGATGCAAAATAATTTTAAAATTTTTGAACGAAATGAAATATCGCTCCGTCTAATGGAGGAAGGAGGCGAAAAGAATGGAATTTGAAATCGTGCAGCGTGCTATTCGTGGGGATCATCAAGCGATACTTTCTCTTATTGAAATGGATGAAGAAATTTTATTTCGCATGGCTTTTACATATTTAAAAAATGAACAAGACGCTCTAGACGTGATGCAGGACCTGGTTTACAAGGCACTAAAAAAAATGCATACCGTTAAACAGCACGAATATGTCAGAACATGGCTCGTGCGCGTCTTAATCAATTGTTGTAAAGACCATTTACGAAAACGCCAACCAACCATTTCAATTAAGGAACATCATCAAGTTGAATGGGTCATCTACTCTGATATGGAGCGGTTATTGGAGCAATTATCCTTGTCGGAGCAGCAACTTGTCTATATGAAATATTTTCAGCAACTAAAAAACAAAGAAATTGCCGAGCTAAATCAAATTCCCGAAGGAACTGTAAAATCTAAGCTTCATCACATATTAAAGAAGCTTAGAAATTTCGCTGGAGAAAAGGAGGACTGGCTGTGAGTAAACTACCGATTGACGTTCCAAAGGAGAAACTTCAACAAATAAGGATAGATATGTTTCGTAAAGTTCAACGAGAAAAAAGAGCAAAGAAGCGCATTGTTTCGGTTGCAATAGCCTCTTTGTTTTGCCTAAGCCTTTTATTTTCAATTCGTGTTTCCCCTACGATTGCTAGCCATATTGCAAAAATACCGGGCTTTGAAGCACTTGTATTAGCGGTTGGAAGAGATAAAGGGATAAAAGATATTGTGGATAGTGACTACTATGAAGAAATCAATGTGAAGCAGTCTAAAAATGGCCTATCACTTACACTACAAGGCGTGATTGCAGATAATACGGGATTAGTACTTTACTATGACGCCGATGCAACATTTGATATGTCGAAATTACACTTGGAGAAAGTTCAATTGTTTCAAGGAGACGAAGAAATTAAAGGCGGGGGTTCATTTACAAACAAACAATCAAGTCAAACGCGCTTCTCTTCTTCAGTAAATTATAGTTTTTCAGAGCCTTTCGCTTATACTTCAAAGAATTTTAAAGTGGTTTTTCATTTCTATGAAAAAGATAAGGGGAACATTGAAATTATGATACCGTTTTCACTACAAAACGAAATCGCAAAGGAAAAAATTATTACTGCGAATCGTACTGTAGATGTCAATGGTCAGAAATTTACGATTACACAAATTCGCCGTTCACCACTAAGAACGGCAATCGATATTGAATTAGATAAAGCGAATACGATGCAAATTTTAGAGCTTGAAGATATTGCGGTCGAGACGGAAAATGGGGAGCGAAGAGAAGGCATTAAATATGGCTTGTCATTAGGTGGTGATATTCGCGACGGCAAATTCACGCTTAAGTTACAAAGTAATTATTTCCATGATTCAGATTCACTCAAAATATTAATTGGAGCTGTTCATGCCGTGCCAAAGGGCGAGGATTTTATCGAAGTTGATTTTGGCACAAAAGAAGTACTCACGAAGCCTGATTATTTGGATTGGGATATTTCTGTCACGCAGCAAGGTGTAGCAGTTGCTGCAAAGAAATGGGATGATAGAACGCGACATTCGTTTCTAAATAATGCTGTAAAAGCAGATGGCTCGAAGTTAAAATACACAAGTGGCTCTTTCTCGGATGATGAGCAGTACCTATATGCGACAGAGAACTTTGAAAATTATGATGGCAAAGCAAAAATATATTTAAACTATTACTTCAATCCTATTGGAAAAAATATTGAACTGAATATTCCAATGCAATAAAGTACAGATGAATCTATCACACGTCCGCCATTGGGAATGATGGAAAAATAAGAAGCTGCCAAAAAAGCAAGTATATGCTTTTTCGGCAGTTTTTCATATTTTAATAGATACATATTTTGGTTGGAATTAACTAGAGCATTTGATAAAATAACAAATGAACGTCAACGAGAGGAGGGACTCTGTAATCATCCTGCTTTCTTAGAAAAATTTTTGATGCTTTCATAAAAAAGAGATTACTTATACTGCATTTCAATCATTGGGTGAAGTAGCTTCGTAGAGGTACATATAGCGAGCACTTATCATATACAAAACTAGAAAAATAGGATATGGAGGAAATATGAGCAAGAAAAATAGTAAATGGAAACTTATCACTTTAGTCGCGATGATTTTTATGTTATGCCTACCGACAATCCCTGCAAAGACAGCGCTAGCTAATACGACACAGCCAAAAAGGGAAATGCGGGCAGTCTGGATTTCAACGGTTCAAAATATTGATATGAAAGCAGGCATGACTAAGGAGCAATACACGACTTGGACACGTCAAACATTGGACAAATTAAAAGCCAATAAAATGAATACTGTTATTTATCAAGTAAGACCAACAAATGATGCAATGTATGCGTCTGATCTAGCACCATGGTCGTCCTATATAACAGGGAAAAAGCAAGGCACAAATCCTGGTTACGATCCTCTTACGATTATGGTAGAGGAGGCACATAAACGAGGTATGGAGCTACATGCATGGATGAATCCCTATCGTGTAACAATGCCAGGACAAAAACTTACAGACCTTGCTGCCGATAATGTGGCAAGAACAAATCCAAACTGGGTTGTTAAATATGGCAAGCAGTATTATTTAAATCCTGGTTTACCAGAAGTACAAAACTATTTAGTTGATATCGTAAAAGAGCTAGTAGCTAATTATGATATTGATGCAATCCATATGGATGATTATTTTTATCCATACAAAATTGCTAATGAAGCCTTTCCAGATCAAGCAGCTTACAAAAAATATGGTGCTTCCTTTAAAAAGGTGGAAGATTGGCGACGAGACAATGTCAACCAGCTTGTAGAAAAAATTTACACAGCCATTAAAGACACAAAGCCATATGTTCAATATGGTATTTCACCATTTGGTGTATGGCGCAATAAATCTCTGGATAAAACAGGAAGCGATACACGAGCTGGTGTCAATAATTATGATGATTTATTTGCAGATGTCAGAACATGGATTCAAAATGGCACAATTGATTACATTACACCTCAAATTTATTGGTCAAGAACATTAGCTGTAGCCAAATATGGTACGTTACTGGATTGGTGGAGCCACGAAGTACAAACCTATGCACAGACACATCCTGTTCAGTTGTATATTGGTCTGGCTGACTATAAAGTAGGGAATGACAGTGATGGGGCTTGGAAAAATAAGATGGAGCTACCTAACCAAATTATGGCGAATCGTTCGGAGCAGGTAGCAGCCAAGGGTCAAATGCACTTCTCCTTAAGAAGTATTCAAAACAATAAACTGGGCTATGCAACGATTGTAAATCAGCAACTATATAATTACACAGCTCTGACACCAGATACACCTTGGCTTGATGATACAGTGCCAAATGAGCCGACTTTTGTACAAGTGATAAAGGAAGCAGATGGTCGCAAGATTAAAATAATTGACGAAAATAAAACGCAACCACGCAAGTATGTCATTTATCGTTTTGCAGGGAATGGAGAAGGTTCCTATAATGATCCTCAAAATATAGTAGATGTAATTTATAATAAGAATGGCATCACTGAATTTGTGGACAAGACAGCTCTAGCTAAGCGTAGCTACACATACGGCATTACAGCTGTATCTGCTACAGGGGTGGAAAGCAAAGAAGCTTTTGTGGTGAAAGAAGATCAATAATTGTTTTATGATGAACAAAACAGCCACTCATGCGATTATCGCATGAGTGGCTGTTTTTATCCCGCATAAACGGGCAGTAAGACAAAGATTTAAGTGAAGCAAAAAAATATAAGTGGGAGATAAACTGCCCGTAAAAGCCCGATTGATTCAACTAACAATCAATGGGGATGAGGAAAATCCCCACTGATTGAAGTTTCACTTTATTAATTTTCCTCAATATCTTTTCGGTTTTTCTTTAACATTTTTGATAGCATTTCATATACGATTGGTACTACAACTAATGTTAATAATGTGGAAGATAGTAAACCACCGATAACGGTAATTGCTAAATCTTTTGAGATTAACCCACTACCACCAGTACCAAGTGCCATTGGAATCATCGCACCAATTGTTGCAATAGCAGTCATTAGAATTGGTCTTAAACGCGTTGCACCAGCCTCTAAGATTGCCTCACGCATAACGAGTCCGTCACGTTCCATATGGATTATTCTGTCTACTAATACGATGGCATTTGTAACAACGATACCTATGAGCATTAATAAGCCCATCATAACCGAAACAGAAATTGTTTGATTTGTTACAAATAAGCCAACAAACGCTCCAATTACTGCAAATGGAAGTGAGAACAGAATAGCAAATGGAGCTAAACCTTCACCAAATGTCACTACTAAGATAAAGTAAACGATAGCGATGGCAGCTAACATAGCAATACCAAGCTTTGTAAATGTTTCTTGCATATCGGCAGCTACACCTGATACACCAGTTGTTACACCTTTTGGTAAATCTAATTTATCGATTTTTTTATCTGCAGCTGAAGTAGCCTTTGAGATATCTTCGTCGATAACCGTACCAGAAACTGTAGCGAAATATTCACCTTTTGAGCGAGATAATGAGTTAAGCGTAGTGCCTTTCTCTACATCTACTAGTTCACCAATAGTCATAGTTGTACCTAAGGCTGTTTTAACCTCAGTAGCTAATACATCATCGATAGAAAGAGCAGCTGCTTTTGCGTCACGTTGCACAATTACATCAATATCTTCACCATTATATCTTACGGATGTTAACACTTCTTTAGAAGTATTGTTGCTCAATGCCATGACGATTTGAGCAGTCGTTAAACCGTATTGTAAAACATTCTTCTGCTCTACCTTTAGGACATGCTCAACATATGGATCTTCGTTGTCAGATTTAATGTCCTCTAAACCATCCACTTCTTTTAATGCACCTTCTACTTGTTTCACTGCATCTCGAAGCTTATCTAAATCTTCACTATATAACGTATAGCTAACTTCGTTTGAAGACATCGACATAGAAGAGAAGTTTTGAGATTTCCATTCTCCAGATTGACCGATGTTAAATACATAGTCTTCTACTTCTTCACGAGCTTTAGGGAAGTCCTCCATATCTTTATCAAAGATGAGGTACATTAATGCACCGCCTGCACCGCCGCCCATCATCATAGCAGAAGGATCAACATTTTGCGGATCATTGATAGAGACTTGTAAAATATCAATATCTTTTCGTTTCATTAATTCTTTTTCTACTTTAGCAACATTTGTTTCTGTTTCATCCATTAGCTCGCCAGTTCCAGGTGTGTAAGTTAGGTACATGACCTTTTCTTCCTGTGAGCCCATGAAACTAAAACCAATCAATGGTGTTAAGGCAAGAGAACCAACTAGCAGTAAAATAGCGATTACAGAAGTAATGATTTTATGGTTTAATGCTTTTTCAAGCACACCTCTATACCAAGTAGCTAGTTTACCAACTTCCTTATGCTGACTTTCTTTTTTCTCACCATACAGTTTTTTACGGAACAGGAAGTGCGATAAAGCTGGAACAATGGTAATCGCCACTAATAATGATGCCCCTAAGGCAAATGACATTGTTAATGCAAACGGCATGAATAATTCGCCAACCATACCGCCTACAAATATAAGTGGAGCAAATACTGCTACAGTTACTAAGGTTGAAGAAAGAATTGGTTTGAACATTTCGATAGTCGCTTCACGAATGAGAGCGCGACCTGTTACTTTTTCTTCTTTTAAATGAATACGTCGATAAATATTTTCAACTACTACAATGGAATCATCAATAACCCGACCAATCGCTACGGTTATCGCACCAAGAGTCATAATATTTAATGTAATATCCATCCAGTTTAATAATAGCAATGCCATAAAGATAGAAACTGGAATAGAGATTATTGAAATAATCGTAGATTTGAAATCTCGTAAGAACAGTAAAATAATTAAAACGGCAATTGCGCCACCAAAGACAGCTTTTTCTATCATAGTAAAGACTGAATCTTCAATTGGGGCACCTTGGTCTAACGAAATATCGACCTTTAAGCCATCAATTAATTTTTCTTCATCCTTAATTAGGTCTTTTACTGCATTTACGACTGTCACTGTATTTGCATCTTGACCCTTCACTATTTGAATGGCAATTGCATCTTTACCATTTGTGCGTGATACAGATTGCACCTTACCCTCTACCTCAATCTTTGCAATATCGCCTAAGCGAACGAATGGAGAGGGGTTTGTAGCTGAAGGTGTGACTGGAATTAATAAGTCTTTTAATTCATCTACAGATTTTACTTTACCATCAACGGAAACAGCTTGTTCACCAACAGTAAATTGATATAAACCAAGTGAAAGTGACATATCACTAGCTTGAATCATTTGTTTGACGGTATCTTCTGTTAAACCGAGCGCAGCCATTTTCTCCTCATCATATTTAAATGAGATTTGGTTAATGTGCTGACCAGTAATGGTTGCAGATGCAACACCATCAATTTTTTCGATTTTAGGAAGGAGAATGTCTTCTACTGTTGATGTTAAATCAACAATATCTTCCTTAGAGCTACTAACTGATAATGCAACAACAGGCATCATATTCATGCTAATGGCCATAATTGTCGGTTTTTCTGCACCCTCAGGTAGCTTTACATTATCTAAAGCGGATTCTAATTGTCGCTTTTTCTCATCCATATCAATTCCATAGTCGTATTCAACTTGAACTTGTGATACGTTGGATGAGGATGTTGAATAAACGGCTTTTACATCTTCTAAGCTTTCTACAGATTTTTCAAATGGTATGGAAAGCTCATTCATGACTTGTTCAGGAGTTGCGCCAGGATAGACGCCCATGACAATTAAGTATGGAATCGAAATATCAGGAATGGATTCCATTTTCATTCGTGTTCCCGAATAAATACCAGAGACAGTGATGATAATTGTTAGTAACCATACTGCCAATTTGTTTTTCAATACGAAATTAACTAAACCTTTCACCTTCACACCTACCCTTTATTGACTAACTAAATTCAATTATTTATACTAATGACTAATCGGTCATTTGTCAACGAAATGCATTAGGAGAGAGAAAAAAATATGTTAAAAAAGCAATTAATAATGGAGAAAGCATTAGAATTGTTTTCTGAGCAAGGCTTTGAAGCTACATCTGTACAGCAAATAACGGAACGTTGCGGTATTTCAAAAGGAGCATTTTATTTGTCCTTCAAAACAAAAGATGAGCTTGTTTTTTCAATGGTAGACTATTACTTACAACAGTTTCTCATAGATATTGACCAGGTAGTCAGAGGCTCTTATAACAAAGATACTTTACTGGTTGAATTTTACAAAAGTATCTTCCAGGCCTTCAAAGCGCATTCAGCTTCTGCGCGTGTCTTTTTTAATGAGAAAATCTTTTTGTCAAAAAAAGAACTTTTTCATAAAATAACGGCTTATGAAGCGGAAATGTCTAAATCGATTGTCTATATGCTGGAGCAGCTCTATGAGGATAAACTCCAAGAGACAAAATACGATGTTATGTATTGCATAAAAGGATTTATGAAGAGTTATGCAGAACTCTTTATTTTTTCTAATATGCCCCTTGATTTAGATCAATTAGCTAAATCTCTAGCTGAAAAGACGGATATTATTGCACGTTTCACGACGATTCCCTTTATAACAGAAGACCTTGTTCATTTTGTATCCAAGCCTTGTGAACAGGAAATTTCAAAGGAAACCCTATTACAGCTAATGGAGCAACATATAAGTAATATGGAAGAATCCATTGAACGGGAATCGATGGTGCTTTTAAAAGATCAAGTAGAAAACCCAACTTATAGTATGCCGATACTAAAAGGTTTGGTTGAAAATATACGTGTTGAACCAGCATATAATTGGGTTGCCTATGTATTAACCAAATATTTTAAAGTGTAAGGAGAGAATTGTTCACATTTATTGTGAACAATTCTATTTTTTATTTTGCTCCTTTATTTCTAACGGAATGGATTGCAGTGCCTCTAGTGGACTATGAAAGTATTCTTTATGCTACCAGCAAATTTAATTCTTATTGGTATTTCCCCTGTTATTGAAGTCGAGGTATTGCTTGAATATTTAGTATTTTTAGTTGCTACTAGATGAAGAATACTATTTAAGAATGAAGGATTTTAACTAACATAAAGATGCTCCTTTATCATGCTTTACTACTATATACGTAAAACGAAAGAAGAGGTTTCAAAAAAATTAAAAAAAAGAAGCTACGTAAAATTTACATAGCTTCTTTAAGAGGTTTAAACCTCCATAATAATAGGTAAAATCATTGGTCGACGTTTTGTCTTTTCAAATAGGTAGGGCCCTAAGACGTCTGTAATTTCATTTTTAAGCTCAGTCCATTGAGGTGTTTTGCTTTGAATTGTGTCGTTTAGATGACGATTTAGCATTTTTTGAGCTTCGTTAATCATCGTTCCTGACTCTCGCATATAAACAAATCCTCTTGAAATAATATCTGGACCGGAAACAATTTTTTGATTTTCCATATCAACACTGACAACAACAATGACCAAGCCTTCCTCTGAAAGAATGCGTCGATCACGTAGCACGATATTGCCGATATCTCCAATACCATTGCCATCAATGTATACGTCGCCAGAAGGGATACGTCCTGCTACATGAGCTTCATGGGCACTTAATGCAAGGACATCGCCATTTTCCATCACGAACGTATTTTCAAGTGGAACATCACAATCTTCTGCTAGATGTGTATGCATTTTTAACATACGGAATTCACCGTGGATTGGCATAAAGAATTTAGGCTTCATCAAGCGTAGCATCAGTTTTTGTTCTTCCTGAGAACCGTGTCCAGAGGTATGGATGTTATTTAGTGCACCATGAATAACCTCTGCACCTGCACGGAACAGTAAATTAATAATTTTGTTGACACTTACTGTATTTCCAGGTACTGGTGAAGAAGAAAAGATAACTGTGTCACCAGGTTGAATTTGAATTTGACGATGTGTACCATTGGCAATACGTGATAGAGCTGCCATTGGCTCACCCTGAGAGCCTGTACATAATATCATGACTTCATTAGCAGGGAGGCGATTAATGCTTTGGGCATCAATAAAAGTATCCTTTGGTGCGTTTATATAACCAAGCTCACGCCCAATTGTAATAGCATTATCCATTGAACGTCCAAAAACGGCTATTTTTCGTCCGTATTTTATCGCGGCATCAGTAGCCTGTTGTAAACGATGTATATTTGATGCAAATGTTGCAAAAATAATACGACTATCCACCTTACGGAATATTTCATCGATACTTTTTCCAACTGTACGTTCAGACATTGTGAAATTCGGTTTTTCAGCATTTGTACTATCTGAAAGTAAGCAAAGTACACCATCACGTCCGATTTCCGCCATTTTTGTTAGATTAGCTGGTTCTCCTACAGGTGTAAAATCAAATTTAAAGTCACCAGTATGCACAATGTTTCCAGGTGGAGTTTTTACGACAATACCATAGGCATCAGGAATACTATGTGTTGTTCTAAAGAAGCTAACAGAGGTTTTTCTAAATTTAACCACATCTTCTTCTTTAATTTCGATTAGCTTTGTAGTACGTAGCAAGCCATGTTCTTCTAATTTATTACGCAATAGGCCAAGTGCAAGCTTACCGCCATAGACAGGGATATTTACTTGGCGTAATAAATAGGGAATACCACCAATATGGTCTTCATGGCCATGTGTAATAAATAAGCCTTTAATTTTATCGACGTTACGTACTAAATACGTATAGTCTGGAATAACATAGTCAATGCCGAGTAAGTCGTCTTCTGGGAATTTTATGCCAGCATCAATCAAAATGATTTCATCTTGAAATTGAACGCCGTAAGTGTTTTTGCCGATTTCGCCCAGTCCGCCGAGTGCGAAAACAGCTGCTTGGTCATTTTTAACAAACTTCATGTTTGTTAAATTTCCTCCAAGACAAAGTTCGGACTTGCTTGTTCATAGGCTAAATAATTACCTTCAAGCAGTTGGATGAACTCGATATTGTAGTCTCGGTCTTTTAACTTTTGACGTACTTCACGTTCTGAAGTAGCTTCAAGATATAGACTTTTAGTGTTTTCGCGAACTGGAATTTCATTTGCATTTTCTTGATAATAAACTTTGTAAATCATAGTTTGCTCTCCTTTTATTGCGTACAATTTTATTGCACCTTTGACTAATACCACACACGTACTACAAGAAAAAACAACGAATTTCTATTATTTATAACCAGAAATAAGGCGTTTGAAGTTCTTGTATCTCAGTGCTTCAAATGAGCACAAATTGCTTCAATCAGCAAGGTAGTTGTAGCTGATAAAAGCTAAAGCCTCTGGTAGATATCACGAATTTTGATCAATTGTGCCTATAATTCAAAATTTGAATGTTTCGTTTCTTGCTATGAAAGCAATATGCTAAAGAAACAGCAACAAATATACCAAGGCGTTATTGATAAAAAGCAATGAGACAGTGGTTGCACATAGCCAAATAAATGCATTTCCTTTATATTATCATGCAGTTACTCTAAAATAAAGAAAAGCCCTTCAAATAATGAAGGGCAAATGTTAGGCAATTGATTTTTTTCCGAGTATGCCGCGAAGTTGCTTCAATAATTTTCGTTTGAGTTTCTTCAGCATGGCACATCACTCCTTAGGATCATTATAATAAAAAATTGTGTCTATGTAAAGTAATGAACCTTGAATCAATTATGCATTTATAGAAAGGAATTATAAAATGAAAAAAATTTTGTTTTTTGACGTAGATGGAACCCTCTATAATAGTAAAAAAATATTACCTGCATCCGCTAAAGAAGCGCTGTTTGAAGCACGTCGCCAGGGGTATGAAATTGCTATTGCGACAGGTCGTGCACCGTTCATGATTGAAACTTTGTTAGAGGAATTGGCTATTGATACATATGTTACCTTTAATGGACAATACGTTGTTTACAAAGGTGAGGTTGTCTATACAAATGGTATTGAAAAAGATGAGCTTGCCAAAATTATTGCCTTTGGTGAGGCACGAAATGAGCCAGTAGTTTTTTTAGATGAAAAACGCATGATAGCGTCAGTTGGAAATAATCATATGGTAGCGGAGTCTTTAAATACTTTAAAATATCCATATCCAGCATTAGACTCAACTTATTATATGCAGAATGCTGTTTATCAAACACTAATATTTATGGAAGAAAAAGATGAATCTTTATATTGTGAGACATTCCCGAATGTACAATTTGTCCGATGGCATCGTTATTCGTGTGATATTTTACCAAAGGGAGGCTCTAAGGCTGCTGGTATTGAAAAAGTACTTGAGAGAATGGGAATTACATTTGAGGATGCTGTAGCTTTTGGGGATGGTATTAATGATATAGAAATGCTTCAAGCTGTGGGGACAAGTGTGGCGATGGGAAATGGACATGAAAAGGTAAAGGCAATTGCTACACATATAGCTGATCATGTGGATCATGATGGCTTGGCAAAAATAATGCGTAAGCTAGCTATTATTTAATGAAGAATTAAAAAGCAACTAGTTGGTGGAAGTAGTCTCAGCTAGTTGCTTTGCTTTGTTTTATTTATCTGTTTGAACGAGTTTTATCTGTACACCCTCTTTTGTAAAATGCATGATAGTTTTTTTAGACAATGTACTATCGGTAATAATCGTATCTATTTCTTGCAGTGGGCAGACTTGAATGGCAACGTCCTTATTAAATTTTGATGAGTCAGTTGCCAGAAAAACAGTTTGAGAAATGGAAATAATTTGTTTCCTTGTGATGGCCTCCTCTAAATTAAAATCC
>Ga0213828_1001790_pt1 | contig 16704 bp, 18 predicted proteins | sample MC6MC0897MG_FD_180664 | JGI IMG/M metagenome (GOLD analysis project Ga0213828, IMG submission 180664) | Enriched soil aggregate microbial communities from Iowa State University, Ames, United States - MC6-MC0897-MG | ecosystem: Environmental > Terrestrial > Soil > Unclassified | place: USA: Iowa... | reverse complement strand
ATTCTACAACTTCCAGATCGAATCCGGATATCGCATTGAACTTCATCGGCGAACTCATCAGGCGCATCTTGCGCACACCGAGGTCGCGCAGGATCTGCGAACCGGCACCGACGGTGCTGTAGGTGGTGGGTGCCTTGGGCTGCGCATCGCCCGCGCTTTCGCGGATGTGCGCCAGCAGCACGTCGCCGTCCAGCGGGTGGCCCAGCAGCAGGACCACGCCGCTGCCGGCCTCGGCCACCGCGGCCATGGCCGCGCGCAGGCTCCAGCGCCCCGGCTGCTTGACCAGCAGCAGGTCCCGCAGCGGGTCCATGTTGTGCACCCGTACCAGGGTCGGCTCTTCGGCGCAGATCTTGCCGAGCGTCAGGGCCATGTGCACGTCGCCTTCCACCGCGTCACGGTAGGTGACCAGGTTGAATTCGCCCAGCTCGCTCTCGATCGGCTGCTCGGACACGCGCTGCACGGTGCGCTCGTGGATCATGCGGTAGTGGATCAGGTCGGCGATGGTGCCGATCTTCAAGCCATGCTCGGCAGCGAACACTTCCAGCTCGGCGCGGCGCGACATGGTGCCGTCGTCGTTCATCACCTCGCAGATCACCCCGCTTGGCTCGAAACCGGCCATGCGCGCCAGGTCGCAGGCCGCCTCGGTGTGGCCGGCACGGGCCAGGGTGCCGCCGGGCTGGGCCATCAGCGGGAAGATATGCCCAGGGCTGACGATGTCCTCGGCCTTGGCGTCCTTGGCCGCAGCCGCCTGCACGGTGCGGGCGCGGTCGGCGGCGGAGATGCCGGTGGTGACGCCTTCGGCGGCCTCGATCGACACGGTGAACTTGGTGCCGAAGCCCGAACCGTTGCGCGGCGCCATCAGCGGCAGCTTCAGGGTTTCGCAGCGCTCGCGGGTCATCGGCATGCAGATCAGGCCACGGGCGTGCTTGGCCATGAAATTGATGTGCTCGGGCAGGCAGCACTCGGCCGCCATGATGATGTCGCCTTCGTTCTCGCGGTCTTCGTCATCCATGAGGATGACCATTTTGCCCTGGCGGATGTCTTCGACCAGTTCTTCGATGCTGTTGAGCGCCACGCGGCACCCCCTTCTCAATCAGGATTTCAAGAAGCCGTTGGCGGCCAGGAAGCTTTCGGTGATGCCACTGCCTTTGCTCGGCTCGGCGGCCTTGTCGCCCAGCAGCAGACGCTCCAGGTAACGGGCCAGCAGGTCGACCTCAAGGTTCACCCGACGCCCTGCGCGGTAGTCGGCCATGATGGTTTCGGACAGGGTGTGCGGGACGATGGTCAGCTCGAACTCGGCGCCATCGACTTCGTTGACCGTCAGGCTGGTGCCGTCGACGGTGATCGAGCCCTTGTGGGCGATGTACTTGGCCAGCTCCTTGGGCGCACGCACGCGGAACTGGATGGCGCGGGCGCTATCGGCGCGCGAGACGATCTCGCCGACACCGTCGACGTGGCCGCTGACCAGGTGGCCGCCCAGGCGGGTGGTCGGGGTCAGGGCCTTTTCCAGGTTGACCCGGCTGCCGCTCTTGAGGTCGATCATGGCCGTGCGCTTGAGGGTCTCGACGCTGACGTCGGCCCAGAAGCCGTCGCCGGGCAGCTCGACGGCGGTCAGGCACACGCCGTTGACCGCGATGCTGTCGCCAAGCTTGACGTCGGCCAGGTCGAGCTTGCCGGTCTCGACATAGACACGCACGTCACCGCCCTTGGGGGTGAGGCTGCGGATGGTGCCAATGGATTCGATGATGCCGGTGAACATGCTGTTCTCCTCAAGTACGGGCTGCGCGAAGCAAGCCAGGCATTATACGCCGGGGGCCGGCAGGGGGATGGCAGTGACTCGCCAGTCATCGCCGACCGCGCGCATGTCGGTAATCTTCAGCCGCGGCGCCTCGCTCATTTTCGACAACGGCCAGTCCAGCAGCGGACGGGCATCGGAGCCGAGGAAGGTGCCGGCGACGAACAACTGGTACTCGTCGACCAGGCCCTGGCGGGCGAAGGCGCCGACCAGGCCGGCGCCGGCTTCCAGGAGGATTTCGTTGACGCCGCGCCCGGCCAGCACCCGCAGCAGGGCCGGCAAGTCGACACGGCCGTCGCTGCCGGGCAGGTCGAGCAGCTCATGACCGGCGGCGGCATAACGAGGGTCCTCGCCGGCGGCGGTCACCACCAGCGCCGGGCCGGCCTGGAAGAACGGCGCGTCCAGTGGCAGGCGCAGCCGCCCGTCGATCAGCACGCGCAGCGGCGGGCGCGACACGGCCAGGGCGGTGAGCGCCTCATCCAGGCCCAGTTCTTCGCCACGCACGGTCATGCGGGCGTTGTCGAACAGCACGCTTTCGGCGCTGGTCAGCACCACGCTGGACCGGGCGCGCAGGCGCTGGACCGCGGCACGGGCGGCGGGGCCGGTGATCCACTGGCTCTCGCCACTGGCCATGGCAGTGCGACCGTCCAGGCTCATCGCCAGCTTGGCGCGCACGAATGGCAGGCCGTGCTCCATACGTTTGAGGAAGCCTGGGTTGAGGGCGCGGGCCTCGGCTTCGAGCACCCCGCTGGCGACCTCGATGCCGGCCTCGCGCAGACGGCGCAGGCCATTGCCGGCCACTTGCGGGTTGGGGTCCTGCATGGCCGCCACCACCCGCGCCACCCCGGCGTTGACCAGGGCTTCGGCGCACGGCGGCGTGCGCCCATGGTGGCTGCAGGGCTCGAGGGTGACGTAGGCACAGGCGCCTCGGGCGCGCTCGCCGGCCTGGCGCAGGGCGTGAACCTCGGCGTGCGGCTCGCCAGCACGCACATGCCAGCCCTCGCCGACCACCTCGCCATCGCGCACGATCACGCAGCCCACGCGGGGGTTGGGGTGGGTGCTGTACAGGCCCTTGCGGGCCAGTTCCACGGCCCGGGCCATGTAGTGGGCGTCGAGAATGGTTTGGCTGGACATGCTTACTCTTTGGCTGGCTCGCGGGCCAGGCGGTCGATTTCTTCGCGGAATTCGTCGAGGTCCTGGAAACGCCGGTAGACCGAGGCGAATCGGATGTAGGCCACTTCGTCGAGCTTGCGCAGCTCGGCCATCACCATCTCACCGACCACCAGCGATTTCACTTCACGCTCGCCGGTGGCACGCAGGCGGCTCTTGATGTGCGCCAGCGCCGCTTCCAGGCGCTCGACGCTGACCGGGCGCTTTTCCAGCGCGCGCTGCATGCCGGCCCGCAGCTTGTCCTCATCGAAGGGCTGGCGCGTGCCGTCCTGCTTGATCAGCCGCGGCAGCACCAGCTCGGCGGTTTCGAAGGTGGTGAAACGTTCGCCGCAAGCGACGCACTCGCGACGGCGACGCACCTGTTCGCCCTCGGCGACCAGGCGCGAGTCGATGACCTTGGTGTCGTTGGCGCCGCAAAACGGACAGTGCATGGTGGCAGGCAACAAAAAAAGGGAGGGCCATGGTAGCGCATTGCACTGGCAAGACAAGCCAAAGGGTTTACCATCCATGCAAATCTGCCCGTGAAGGACGACCCCATGTACCCTCGAGCGCTCGTCGTGCTGTGTTGCGCCGCCCTGCTCGCCGCCTGCGGCAGCGACCGCCCCAAGCCGGAACAGGCCCCGGCGCCGGTGCCGGCCAAGGTGGCGAAGAAGACCGAACCCCTGGGCCCGCTGCCGGCCTACCAGCGCGAGCTGAGCGGTACCCTGATGGAAATCCCGGCAGGTGCCGATGTGGAGCTGGCCCTGCTGGTGATCGACGAGCGTGGCCGCCCGCAGCAACTGCTGGCCAGCAGCACCCTGAGCGGTACCGGCCAGGCCCTGCCCTACCGCCTGCGCTTCAACCCCGAAGCCTTCCCGGCCGGCGCCCGCGTCGAACTGCGCGGCCGCGCCAGCCGCTCCGGGCAACTGATCCTGCACCTGCCGCCGGTGCGCATCGCCCAGGCCCAGACCCAGGCCACCGGCCCGCTGCGTTTCGAAAAGGCACCGTAGATGACCCCGCTGGCCCTGCAACAGGCCTTGAGCCGCCTGATCGGCGAAGCGCGCCTGATCGGCAGCGAACTGCCCGAATGCGATCTGAAACTCTGGTTGATCGACGACCAGAACATGGATCGCGCATTCAGCAGCGAGGAAACCCGGCGCATTCTCGAAGAGCCACCCTACTGGAGCTTCTGCTGGGCCAGCGGCCTGGCCATGGCGCGCTACCTGGCCGAGCAACCGCACTGGGTGCGTGGCAAGCGCGTGCTGGACTTCGGCGCCGGCTCCGGCATCGCCGGGATCGCCGCCGCCCGGGCCGGCGCGCTGGAGGTGGTGGCCTGCGACCTCGACCCGCTGGCCCTGGACGCCTGCCGCGCCAACGCCGCACTGAACGGCGTGACGCTGGGCTACAGCAGCGATTTCTTCGCCGAGGCCGACCGCTTCGACCTGATCCTGGTCGCCGATGTGCTCTACGACCGCGCCAACCTGCCGTTGCTGGACGCATTCCTCGGCCGTGGCCGCCAGGCGCTGGTGGCCGACTCGCGCGTGCGCGATTTCAACCATCCGCTGTACCGCCCGCTCGGCGTGCTGGAGGCGCTGACCCTGCCGGATCTGGCCGAGCCGCACGAATTCCGCCGGGTCAGCCTGTACCACGCCAGCCGCGAGCCCTTATAGTGGGGGCATTCACGGATTTGCGAGAGTTGCGATGAGCCAAGCGCCAGTTAACCAAAGCCTGCCCTATATCTTCGATGCCACCGATGCCAACTTCCAGCAACTGGTCATCGAGAACTCCTTCCACAAGCCGGTGCTGGTCGACTTCTGGGCCGAATGGTGCGCGCCGTGCAAGGCGCTGATGCCGCTGCTGGCGAAGATCGCCGAGGGCTACCAGGGCGAGCTGCTGCTGGCCAAGATCAACTGCGACGTCGAGCAGCAGATCGTCGCCCAGTTCGGCATCCGCAGCCTGCCGACCGTGGTGCTGTTCAAGGATGGCCAACCGGTCGACGGCTTTGCCGGCGCGCAGCCCGAGTCGGCCATCCGCGCGATGCTCGAACCCCATGTGCAGATGCCCGCGCCGCCCGCCGCCGCGCCGCTGGAGCAGGCCAAGGCGCTGTTCGCCGAGAGTCGTTTCAGCGAGGCAGAGGCCCTGCTGCAGGTGCTGCTGGGTGAAGACAACAGCAATGCCGAGGCGCTGATCCTCTACGCCCGCTGCCTGGCCGAACGCGGCGAGCTGGGCGAGGCCCAGGTGGTGCTCGACGCGGTCAAGACCGATGAGCACAAGGCCGCACTGGCCGGCGCCAAGGCCCAGCTGACCTTCCTGCGCCAGGCCGCCAGCCTGCCGGAAGCCGCGGAGCTGAAGAGCCGCCTGGCGCAGAATCCGCAGGATGACGAAGCAACCTACCAGCTGTGCATCCAGCAGTTGGCACGCCAGCAGTACGAGGCCGCGATGGATGGTCTGCTGAAGCTGTTCCAGCGCAACCGCGCCTACGAGAACGGCCTGCCGCAGAAGGCGCTGCTGCAGGTGTTCGAGCTGCTGGGCACCGAGCATCCGCTGGTCAGTGTGTACCGCCGCAAGCTCTCTTCCGCGTTGTTCTGAGGCTGCTGGGGCCGCTGTGCGGCCCCCTCATCCCACCCAGCGATACACCGGCGCATCCACGCCACTCTCCACCTTCACCTCACTGCTATGGCGCAAGCGCACCAGCAGCCGCTTGCCTGCCGCCACGCTTCCGGCCAAACCTTCCAGACGCTCCAGCAGCTCCGGACCACCCATCTGACCCGCCTGACGCAGCACCTCACGCGCCGCCGCCCACTGTCCGTCATCCTGTCGAGGTGCCGGGTTGGCGCTGACCGGCGCAGCTTCCACCGGGGCCTGAATATCCATTTGACGCCCCAGCTGCGCCCATTCATGCGGCTCCAGCTCGACAGTCAGGTCCACCGGCCACTCGCCGATCTGTCCACGAATTCTCACGATAATTTCCTTGTTTCCAGGCTCGATTGCGCCATGCTCCCACGAACATGAAACCTGTGCCAGGCAGTCTGGCGGCGCCAATAAAAATTGTTATAACATCACAAATTCATCCCAAGCCGCCTGTGGAGCCGTCCATGCGTCGTCTGTTGCTCGCCCTGCCCTTTGCCCTGCTTCCCCTGGCCGTGGCCCATGCCCACGACGATCACGACCATGATCACGATCACGCCCATGGCACCCTCGGCGCCCATGAGCACGGCGTGGCCAAGCTCAACGCGGCACTCGACGGCAACGTCCTCGAGCTGGCGCTGGACAGCCCGGCGATGAACCTGGTCGGCTTCGAACACGCCGCCAGCAGCGACGCCGACAAAGCCAAGGTCACCGCCGCCCGCCAGCAGCTCGAACAACCCCTGAAGTTGTTCGGCATCGCCCAGGCCGCCGGTTGCAAGGAGGAGGCCCAGGAGCTGGAAAGCCCGCTGTTCGGTAATGCCCCCGAGGCTGGCGGCGAGGCGCACCAGCACGCCGACATCGATGCTCGTTACCAGCTAACCTGCGCCACCCCGGGCAAACTCACCCAGATCGACCTCGCCCACCTGTTCAAAACCTTCCCGCAAACCCAGAAGATCAACGTGCAACTGATCGGCCCGAATGGCCAGAAAGGCGTGGAGGCCACCCCCGCCAAGGCCGTGGTCAAGTTCTGAATGAGCCGGCCGCTGATCGAACTGCATGACCTGGTGTTCGCCTGGCCTGGCCAGGCGCCGCTGCTGGAGATCCCGGCGTTTCGCCTGGAGCCCGGCGAGGCGTTGTTCCTCAAGGGTCCCAGCGGCAGTGGCAAGACCACCCTGCTCGGCCTGCTGGGCGGGGTCAACCGCCCAGGGCAGGGCAGCATCCGCCTGCTCGGCCAGGACTTGGCGACCTTGGGCCAGGGCGCACGCGACCGCTTCCGGGTCGATCACACCGGCTACATCTTCCAGCAGTTCAACCTGTTGCCGTTCCTCTCGGTGCGCGAAAACGTCGAGCTGCCCTGCCGCTTCTCGAAAAGCCGTGCCGTTCGCGCCGCCCAGCGCCACGGCAGCATCGACCAGGCCGCTGCCCAGTTGCTCGCCCACCTGGGCCTGGACGACCCGGCCCTGCTCGCCCGCCGCGCCGACAGCCTGTCGATCGGGCAGCAGCAGCGGGTCGCCGCGGCCAGGGCGCTGATCGGCCAGCCCGAGCTGGTCATCGCCGACGAGCCGACCTCGGCCCTCGACGCCGACACCCGCGAGGCGTTCATCCGCCTGTTGTTCGACGAATGCCGCGACGCCGGCGCAAGCCTGCTGTTCGTCAGCCATGACCAGAGCCTGGCGCCGCTGTTCGACCGCCACCTGTCCCTGGCCGAGCTCAATCGCGCCGCCAAGCCCCGGGAGGCCTGATGTACCTGCTTCGCCTTGCCCTGGCCAGCCTGGCCAACCGCCGTTTCACCGCCCTGCTCACCGCGTTCGCCATCGCCCTGTCGGTGTGCTTGCTGCTGGCCGTCGAGCGGGTACGCACCGAAGCCCGCGCCAGTTTCGCCAGCACCATCAGCGGCACCGACCTGATCGTCGGTGCCCGTTCGGGGTCGGTGAACCTGCTGCTGTACTCGGTGTTCCGCATCGGCAATGCCACCAACAACATCCGCTGGGACAGCTACGAGCATTACGCCAAGGATCCACGGGTGAAGTGGGCGATCCCGATTTCACTGGGCGATTCGCACCGTGGCTACCGGGTGATGGGCACCAGCGCCGACTACTTCAGCCATTACCAGTTCGGTCGCCGCCAGCACCTGGCACTCGACCAGGGCCGGGCGTTCGCCGACGATCCGTTCGAAGTGGTGCTGGGCGCCGAAGTCGCCGAGGCCTTGCACTACAAACTGGGTGACAAGCTGGTACTGGCGCACGGCGTGGCCGCCATCAGCCTGGTCAAGCACGACGACAAGCCCTTCACCGTGGTCGGCGTGCTCCAACGCACCGGCACCCCGGTGGACCGCACCCTGCACATCAGCCTGGCAGGGATGGAAGCGATCCACATCGACTGGCACAACGGCGTCCCGGCCCGTGGCGCCGGGCGCATCAGTGCCGAGCAGGCCCGCGCCATGGACCTGCAGCCCACCGCCATCACCGCCTTCATGCTCGGGCTCAACAGCAAGATCGCCACGTTCAGCCTGCAGCGCGAGATCAACGAGTACCGTGCCGAGCCCCTGCTGGCGATCCTGCCCGGCGTGGCCCTGCAGGAGCTGTGGAGCCTGATGGGCACGGCCGAGCAGGCATTGTTCGTGGTGTCGCTGTTCGTTGTGCTCACCGGTCTGATCGGCATGCTCACGGCCATCCTCACCAGCCTCAATGAGCGCCGCCGGGAGATGGCCATCCTGCGTTCGGTCGGTGCCCGTCCCTGGCATATCGCCGGGCTGCTGGTGCTCGAGGCACTGGCCCTGGCATTGTCGGGCATCGCCGCCGGGCTTGGCTTGCTGTATGCCGGCATTGCCCTGGCGCAGGGCTATGTGCAGGCCAACTACGGGCTGTACCTGCCATTGGCCTGGCCAAGCGCCCATGAGTGGACGCTGCTGGCGATCATCCTTGGTGCGGCGCTGCTGATGGGCAGCGTGCCAGCCTGGCGTGCCTACCGGCAGTCACTGGCCGATGGCCTGTCGATTCATCTTTGAGAACCTTCATGACCGCGACGTCCATGGGCAACAGGCAGGCCCCCACTGCTTGGCATTACCTGTTACTGGCAGTGGTTTTGCTGGCATCCACGGTGTGTGCCGCCGAACCTCGTGAACTGGACTGGCCCGCGCTGATCCCCGAGGGCGCGCCGATCATCCCGCCGCAACTGACGCCGCTGCACGACCTGTCGCAGATCAGCGACGCGCTGGCTGCCGAGACCGCCCCCGCCGCGCGCCAGCAGGCACCAAACGCACCGGTGGTGAAGGCCTTGGACGGCCAGCCCGTGAAGATCCCCGGCTACATCGTGCCGCTGGAGGTCAGCGACGAAGGCCGCACCACCGAGTTCCTCCTGGTGCCCTACTACGGCGCCTGCATCCACGTGCCACCGCCACCCTCGAACCAGATCGTGCACATCTTCAGCGAGATGGGCGTGCGTATCGAAGACCTCTATCAACCCTACTGGATCGAAGGCACGATGCAGGTCAAGGCGTCCAGCAGCGAGCTGGCGGATGCGGGCTACCAGATGGAAGCCGAGAAAATCTACGCTTATGAGCTGAAGTGAGAACTGTGCACGCCCGTTTGAAGAGGCTTCGTTGAGCTGGGTCAAACTTTCTGTTTAGTCAGCTTCGTACCATTGGACTACTCGATTACTCACGTCCTCTGGGAGCTTCCATGAACAAGTCCTTGCTCAGTGCCTCGCTCGTCGCGTTGGCGCTCGCAGCCCCTGTTGCCCACGCCCACCAGGCGGGGGATTTCATCCTCCGCGCCGGCGCCATCACCACCGCGCCGAACGAAAGCAGCGGTGACATCAAGCTCGATGGCGCCAAAGTCTCGGGCACCAAGGCGACCCTGGACAGCGACACCCAGCTGGGCCTGGCCTTCGCCTACATGCTCACCGACCACATCGGCCTGGAACTGCTGGCCGCCACGCCATTCCAGCACAAAGTCGGCGTCAAGGGCCTCGGCCCAGGCCTGGATGGCAAGCTGGCCGACATCAAGCAGTTGCCTCCGACCCTGTCGCTGCAGTACTACCCGATGGAGCCAAGCTCCAAATTCCAGCCCTACGCTGGCGTGGGCATCAACTACACGATGTTCTTCGATGAAGACCTGAGCAGCAACCGCAAGGCCCAGGGCTTCAGCAACATGAAGCTGAAGGACTCGGTAGGCATCGCCGGCCAACTGGGCATGGACTACATGCTCACCGACAACCTGCTGCTCAACGCCGCGGTCTGGTACGTCGACATCGACACCAAGGCCAGCATCGATGGCCCGAGCGCCTTGGGCGTCGGCAAGACCAAGGTCGATGTGGACGTCGATCCATGGGTCTACATGGTCGGCATCGGCTACAAGTTCTGATCCGCAGGCAAGCCCGTTCCTTCTGGAGCGGGCTTGCCCCGCGCCGTCTCGCCCCACCACAGGTACCCCCAATAGCCCCACGCAACAGCGCTTATCCCCGCCCCCAACCCGCACACCGCCACCCAGCCCCACTGCCCATACACCCAGGTCGCCAAGACCGCACCCACCCCGCTACCGATCGAATAACAGCACATGTAGGCGCCGATCAGCCGGCTGGCCATCTCGCCGCGCCCCGCCAGCAACAGGCTCTGGTTGGTCACATGCACGGCCTGCACGGCCAGGTCCAGCATCAGCACCCCGATCACCAGCGCCAGCAATGACTGCTCCAGGTAGGCGCTGGGCAGCCATGACAGCGTCAACAGCCCGAGCGCCCATCCGCTCACCCGCCGGCCATGCCCTTGATCCGCCAGGCGCCCGGCACGCGACGCCGCCAGCGCGCCAGCCACGCCGGCCAGGCCGAACAGCCCGACCTGTGTATGGTCCAGAGCCAGGGGCGCGGCGCTCAGGGGCAACACCATCGCGCTCCACAGCACGCTGAACGCCGCAAAGACCAGCACCGCAAACACACCGCGCTGACGCAGCAGACGGTCATGCCGGTACAAGCGCAGCACTGAAACCAGCAGTACCCGATAGCGCTGCCTCGGCCCCTGCGGCTTGACAGCAGGCAAGCGCCAGGCCAGCAACAACGCCATGGCCAACGCCAGCCCCGCCGCCACGACGTATACGCCGTGCCAGCCCAGCAGGTCAGCCAGTGCACCCGAGACCAAGCGCGCTGACAGGATCCCCAGCACCACGCCACTGGTGACAGTCCCCACCGCCTGCCCCTGCTGAGCTGGCGTGGCCAGTGTGGCAGCATGCGCGACCATCACCTGCACCACCACCGCAGCCAGGCCGACCATGGCCATCGCCGCCAGCAGCATGGCCCAGTCCACGGCAAACGCCACGGCCAACAGCGCGCCGGCCGATGCCAGCAACTGGCCGACAATCAGCCGGCGACGATCAACCAGGTCGCCCAGCGGCACAATCAGCAACAGACCCAAGGCATAGCCGACCTGGGTCATGCCCACCACCAGGCCGGCGCGCGCAGCGCTTACGCCGAGGCTCGCGGCCATCGCCTCCAGTAGCGGCTGGGCGAGGTACACCGTGGCCACGGCCAGGGCGCAGGCGGCAGCCAACAACAGCGTCAATCCGCGGGTGAGCGGTGGCATCAGCAATCTCTCCAAATCTGGTTTCAATTTAAAACCATGAAACTGGATTTCTAGCAAACATGGTTTTATTCTGCAACCAGATCACACCCAAGGAACACCTCATGCTCGACGAGAACAACCAGCAATGCCCAGTGGCCCGCGCCCTGGAGGTGCTCGGCGAGCGCTGGGCGCTGATGATCCTGCGCGATGCCTTCGATGGCCCGTGCCGCTTCAGCGAATTGCAGAAAAACCTCGGGCTGGCGAAGAACATCCTCGCTTCGCGCCTGAAACTGCTTGTGGAGGCCGGGCTGCTGGCACAGCAGCCTGCGTCCGATGGCAGTGCCTACAAGGAATATGCGCTGACGGAAAAGGGCCGTTCGGTGTTTCCGATCGTGATCGGCTTGCGCCAATGGGGGGAGCGCTACCTGTTCACGGCGGGAGAGTCACGCTCGCAGCTGGTCGACGATCGCGGCGAGGGTCTGGAGACGTTGCAGGTGCGGGCGCGGGACGGGCGGGCGCTGGGGCCGGAGGATTGCCGGCGGCGGGTGATCCGGCATTCGTGACGTCATCGCGGGGCAAGCCCCGCGAGAGGCTCAAGCTTTGCCGAGCAAGCGGGCCAGGCCTTCGACAAACGGCGTTGGCTCGGGAAATGCGAAACGTGCCAGCAAACGCGAGTTGTCCGCCCGCGAATGGCGGATGTCCCCCGACCGTGCCTGGCCGTAGCTGATTGCAGGCAAGCCGCCCACCACCTGTTCCAGCGCCTTGAGCAACTGGTTCAGCGAGGTCGCCTGGTTCAGGCCGATGTTTACCGCGCCCTCTTCCACCGCCTGCTGCTCAAGCGCCTGCACCATTACCTGGACCAGGTCACCGACAAACAGGAAGTCGCGGGTCTGCTCGCCATCACCGAACACCGTGATCGGTTTGCCACTGGTGGCGCGCTCGCAGAAGATGCTGATCACCCCGGAATACGGCGAGGAAGGGTCCTGGCGTGGCCCGAAGATGTTGAAGAAGCGGAACACCACCGGCTCCAGCCCGTGCTGGCGGCGGTAGAAGTCCAGGTACTGCTCGCTAGCCAGCTTGTCCACCGCGTAGGGGGTCAGCGGCGCCTTGGGGGTATCCTCGGCAATCGACTGGCCTTCGCCGTTGTTGCCGTACACCGCCGCGCTGGAAGCGAACAACACGCGGCGGATGCCGTTCAGGCGCATCGCCTCGCACACGTTCAGCGTGCCGATGAAGTTGCTCTGGTGGGTTTTCACCGGGTCTTCCACCGAGGCCTGCACCGAGGCCACCGCGGCCAGGTGCACCACCGCCTGGCAGCCACTGGCGGCATGGGCCACCAGCGCGGCATCGGCGACATCGCCCTCGAGCAGTTCCAGGCGCGGGTGGCCAAGCTGCAGGTTGTCGCGCTTGCCGGTCGACAGGTCGTCGAGGATACGCACCGCGTAGCCTTTCTCCAGCAACGCATCGCACAGGTGCGAGCCAATGAAGCCGGCACCGCCGGTGATCAGGATGGGGGCGTCAGCCATGTCGGTAGAATCGGTCCAGTAGGGGCGGCAAGCCGGCGCGCCAGGCGCGTGGCTTGATGCCGAAGGTATGAAGGATCTTCTTGCAGGCCAGTACCGCGTGTTGCGGCTCCTCGCTGGCATCCGGGCGGGCGGCGTGGGCCTGGGCGGTGGGCGCCTGCACGGCCAGCTTGCGCCACTGGGTGGCCTCGGTAAGGATCGCCTGGCCGAGCACCAGCGGCGTGGTAGCCTCGTTGCCGGCGTAGTGGTAGGTCCCCCACAGCGGCGCCTGGCAATCGAGCTGCTTGAGCACCGAGAGGATCACCCGTGCCGCGTCGTCCACCGGTGTCGGGTTGCCGCGGCGGTCATCGGCCAGCAGCAACTCCTGGGGCTGCTCGGCACGGGTCAGGAAACGCCCGAGCGCGCCATCGAGGCTTTCATCCAGCAGCCAGCCGAAACGCAGCAGCACATGCTGCGGGCAGGTGGCGCGCACGCTCTGCTCGATGCGCCACAGCGCCTGGCCACGCAGGCCGAGCGGCACCGGTTCGTCCTTCTCGCTGTAGGCGGTGGCGCGCGAGCCATCGAACACCCGGTAGCTGGACGGCTGCACCAGTATCATCTCGTGGTGCTGGCACAACTCGGCGAGCCGCTCCACCGCCCGCTCCTGCTGGGCCAGGCGTTGCTCGCTGACCGACTCGGCCTGGAACCAGTCGAAGTAGTAGGCCAGGTTGATCACGGTGTGCGGGCGCTGCTCGTCGAGCAGCAGGGTCAGGCTGGCCGGATCCCAGCCGTTTTCCGGAGGGCGAGGCGCCAGGAAAGCGATATCTTCCTCGGCCCCGAGACGAATCAGCGCTTGCCCGAGGGCATTGCCACCACCCAACAGCATCAGGCGCATACGCATAGAGTCAACAGGTCCGGTCTGGTCGATGGAGGAAAGGGTTCATTTTGCTGTTTCCGACAGGGGAAGTCCAACCCAGGCAAGGCCTGGCGCGCGCCGCGTGCCGATTCGAACCGGTCGGGCGGGTGTTCCGCCTTTGCCGACAGCTACTTATACTGCGCATGGCCTGTTCAAGGAGATCAACATGGATGCCGAGCCGAACACCGCGCTGCGCGCCAGATGGCAATACGACGAACCCGCTCCCGGCCCGGAACGCTTCATCGACGAGGCTTTCGACGGTTATCGGCAACAGGCCCGCCTGCTGCTCCCGGTACATGAGTGCGCCCCCACGGTCTTCGTGGTCGGCGGCGCCCGCTCCGATTTCACCCGCCTGAACCCTTTGCTCTATCGCCTGCAACAGCAGGGGATCGGTTCGCTGACCGGCAACCTCTCCGGCCACAGCCTGGCCAGCGAGCCGGGTGCAAAGGACGCGTCGTTGGCCAGCAACCTGCAGGAAGCCCTGCGCTTCCACCAGCATCTGGACGCGCGCAGCGACACCCTGGTCGGCCACAGCCTGGGCGCCGCCATCGCCCTCAAGCTGGCCGCCCAGCGCCCCAACGTGCGCAAGCTGGTGCTGATCTGCCCGGCGGTCTATCCCGATGCAGCCCATGTCGCCCCCTTCGGTCCGGCCTTCAGCGAAGCGATCCGCAAGCCTTATGCGTTCCTCGATTGCGACAGCTACGCCTTCCTGCGCCAGTTCCAGGGCCGGGTGCTGCTGGTAATCGGCGAATATGACGGGCTCAACTCCAAGGTGCACGGCCAGGGCCCCGGCACCTCGGCCGGCACCCGGCGCCTGGCGGGAGTCGAGCGCTACAGTCCGATCCCCGAGGAGGTCACCCACGCCTTGCTGCGTTCGGTGCCGGCGCCCCATGTGGAATGCCTGATGCTCACCGACTGCGACCACGGCATCGCCGCGCACCTGCGTGACCGGCCACAGGTGGCGGATCAGGTGGCCGACGCGGTGGCGGCGTTCATTCTCGATTGAATTCGGTGAAGCACTGCTGTCCTTGCGTGGGAGCGGGCTTGCCCCGCGATGGCGTCTGATCGGGCGACCTTCGTTGGTCGTGCTGACGCTATCGCGGGGCAAGCCCGCTCCCACGCAAGGACGCTGGAAACGCTGCTTCCATCGCGACATCGCCAGTCGAAGGGCTGGGCAATCTCCAGCAGGTCGTGATGGTGGCTACTCGATCTCGAACAACCCGTTGCTGATCATCCCCGCACTGAGGCGGTCACGGATATCGTCGTCGATACGCGGATCGTCCGGGCGGTACAGCTTGATCTGCCGGAAGGCGTTGATACGGTTGATCTCCTCGCCCAAGTACTCCCACACCACCCGGGTGCAGGCCGGGTTGCGCCGGTCACCGCTGGAAACCCCGGTCTTGAGACCGTTCAAGCGGCTGATACGGCTCTTGAAACTGGGGATGAGCACGGTCTGGCTCATCTCGTTAAGGGTCAGCGACTCGTAGTCGATCAGGAACATCCGGTCCTGCAGCTGGAACGCCGCACCCAGGTAGCGGCAGCGCACCTCGGCATGCCGGTCGAGGCCGCTGCTGCGCTCCTGGCGTTCCTGGCGCTCGAACAGGAAACTGCCGCGCTCCTCCCACAGGTGCACCAGCGACACCAGGATCGAACCGGGCACCGACATGCAGTTGGAGTATTCGAAGTAATAGCCGCAATAGCGCGAGAGGTTGCCGGCTTCTTTATGCAGAGGCTTGAACAGCTCGCTGATGGGGTCGTCCTGGGGGCCGGCAGGCTGCTGCTGGTTGCGTGCGCCGATCAGGCGGGCGAACTGCTCGGGCGGCAGGCCAAGCTCGTAGTCCTCCACGCCGAAGAAGTCGCCGATACGCTTGAGGTTGTAGGCCGTCGGGCGGCTCTGGCCGCTCAGGTACTTGTTGAACTGCGCCCGATTGATCGACAGCTGCCGGCAAACCTCGGAGATAGAGCGGTAGTGGCTGCAGGCCAATTTGAGGTTGATAGCGAAATGATCGCCCATGATACGCGGGTCCAGGTGATGCGAGTGGCGCCATTCTAGCATCAACTCGCACCAAAATGGAGCAACCAGCGAAATTGTAACCATAGTTGTCATGGCCAACCATGCGCCCCCAATGAATAGCGGTGCGCCTGCCGTCCGCTGGTCTTTCCATGCGAAGAATAAGAATCGAGGTCATTTTCCAATGCTCGAAGCACTCAACGATTTCCTTTCGGGGAAACTCCTCATCGTGCTGATCGTCGGACTCGGCGGTTACTTCACCATCCGCTCGCGGTTCGTCCAGTTCCGCCACTTCGGCCACATGTTCGGCGTCTTCAAGGAATCCCTTCGCGGCCAGGCAGGCCAACTGAGCTCGTTCCAGGCCCTGATGCTGAGCCTCGCCGGCCGCGTCGGCGCCGGTAACATCGCCGGTGTCGGTATCGCCGTGACCCTCGGCGGCCCAGGCGCCGTGTTCTGGATGTGGGTCACCGCACTGGTGGGCATGTCCAGCAGCTTCTTCGAATGCACCCTGGCCCAGGTCTACAAGCGCGCCGACGGCGACGGCCTGTACCGCGGCGGCCCGGCGTACTACATCCAGCACGGCCTGAAGCTGAAAAGCATGGCCATCGTGTTCTCGATCCTGCTGCTGGTCACCTACGGCTTCGCCTTCATCGGCCTGCAGTCGTACACCGTGACCCACTCGCTGCAGAACGCCTTCGCCTTCGATCCCAAGCAGACCGGCATCGTCCTCGCCGTGCTGCTGGCCATCACCTTCATCGGCGGCATCAAGCGCATCGCCGCTGTGTCCGACCTGCTGGTACCGGTCAAGACCCTGGCCTACATCGGCGTGACCCTGTACGTGATCGGCACCCAGATCGAACACGTGCCAGCCATGCTGGAAACCATCTTCAAGAGCGCCTTCGGCCTCGACCCGGCGTTCGGCGGCCTGCTCGGCAGCGCCATCGTCATGGGCGTGAAGCGTGGCGTGTTCGCCAACGAAGCGGGCCTGGGCAGCGCGCCGAACGTGGCCGCCGTCGCCGCCGTGAAACACCCGGGCGCCCAAGGCGTGGTCCAGGCCTTCAGCGTGTTCCTCGACACCTTCGTGATCTGCACCTGCACCGCGCTGCTGATCCTGCTGTCGGGCTTCTACACCCCGGGCTTCGAAGGTGACGG
>Ga0213828_1001784_pt1 | contig 16752 bp, 14 predicted proteins | sample MC6MC0897MG_FD_180664 | JGI IMG/M metagenome (GOLD analysis project Ga0213828, IMG submission 180664) | Enriched soil aggregate microbial communities from Iowa State University, Ames, United States - MC6-MC0897-MG | ecosystem: Environmental > Terrestrial > Soil > Unclassified | place: USA: Iowa... | reverse complement strand
TTACAGGTTCTGTATAGGCAGTCCATGTTTTATTATCTAAGCTATATTCAATTACTGCTGTATCTTCATCTGCTGCTGTTAATGTTACTTTTCCATCTTTTTCAGCTACAACTGGAGACTTAGGTGCTGTTCTATCTATTTCATTTACTTTATTAATGGTTAATTCTTTTACTGTAATATTTCCAGCGTCGTCTATAGCTTCGATAACTATCTTATTCTCACCGTCTTCTAAATTTACTTCATAAGCCAAGTCATGTTTAGCATTTGGTAACTCGTTAAAGTATGCCCAGTCTGGTGCTATAGTTTTTACAACATTACCATTTACCTTAATTTTTAAGCTTGGTAGATTATCACTTATCTTACCTGAAATTATTATTGAGTTCTTAGTAGTTTCAGTTGGTATAGATTCAAGATCAATTGTCGGAGCTGTAGTATCTACAAATACTTTATGAGCAAATTCTATCTTATTATCTGCAGCATCTCTAGCAGCAACCTTGATACTATGGTATCCATCATTTAACTCTACTTCTGTTGAGAAGTTCCAACGGCCAGTATGAGTATCAAAGGTTAATGGTATATTCTTTCCATTTATAGTAAACTCGGCTATTGCAGAAACATCCTTCACTGTACCTGCAACAGTTACTTTACCATTATTTAAAACTCCAAAGAATTCTGGACCTGTTATCATTACTGAAGGAATTGTAGTATCTCCCTGTGCCGGTCCTGTTGGTTCTTTGTATTCTCCTGTAGTTGCTTCTGTTACCTTAACAGATGTTTTATTTTGTGCATAGTCATAAACTTCTACAGAACAGTTTTTATAATCCAATTTACTTAAATCAAATTTTCCTGTTGCATTTTCTTCTACTGCTTTTCCATCACTAATAAGTACATATTTATAAACATGACCCTTATTATTGTCTTCTGCAACTACTTCTAGTTGTTTAGCATCTTTATCATAATTAACTTTGTTAACTTCAGGTGCTTTTGTATCAACATTTACTTTAAAGTCAAAGTTTTGCCATTCAGCATTTTCATAATCTACTTTTCCTTTAACTCTATAAGTATATGCACCATCTGCAACTACTTTATTGTTAGCAGTTCCATCCCAAGTAGCATCTTTACGTATACTATATTTTGCATATTTTCCATCATAGTAATGTTTTCTTACATTAAAGTCTTGAGTTAAATTTCTTATAACTTTTCCATCTTTATCTAATATTTCTATATCTAATTCCTTCATATTTCTTAAGTATGAAAGAACAGGTAATATTGTATCATTTGCTCCATCACCATTTGGTGAGAATGCAATTTTGTTACCATCTATATTTTTACCTGATAAATCTGCACCTAGGAAATCCAAATCACCGTTAACTATAGATGTAACTCCATAGAAAGAAGCTCTTTCTGTATCATAGATTGATGCATCTATAACTGGAGCTTTATCCCATTCACCTTTAAAGCCTACATATGGAATACTTAAAGTTGGATTTGTATCTGTAGGATCAGTTAAAGTTACAAAGCCTTCTACATATCCACCATTTTTAAAAACTTCTTCAATGGATGCTTTATTATAAGCAGTTATAGCATTATTTAAATCTACAGTAGCAGTAATTTGAGTTTTACCCTTTGCAGCTACTTTAATTGCATTATCACTAAAAGATATTGGAAATTTACTAGTCTTTTCATTAATTATATTTTGTGCTTCTAAATAAGTGTATTGTTCATCTACTAAGTCTGTTTGAACAGTACCTGCCACATTATAAGTTACTTCTTTGTCACTAAAGTTTTGGACCTCTATAGTAAATGTAGCATTATTACCTTTAATTTCTTTTAGATTAACCTTACATTCACCAGTAGTTATATCTGTAACTATAGCAGGTGTAGTTGTAGAAGCTTGAAGATCCATAACTCCAGCACCTTGTCTTCTAGGTGATGTATAGTTAGATCCTGCAACAACTCCTCCTGCTTGATTTTTTCCATTATCTACATGAGCTATAGCTGTACTCATCATTAATTTTTTAGCCATTCTAGCTCTTGCTTCACCAGTTAATCCAAAGTCCTTATCTACTCTTTGAAGTACTAGTGCTGCTCCACCAGCTACATGTGGTGATGCCATAGATGTACCACTCATGTTTCCATATTTATTATCATTTAATGTTGACCATATATTTCCACCTGGTGCAGTAATTTCAGGTTTAAACTCTAAATCTGGAGTGGTTCCCCAAGATGTAAAGTCTGACATACTTCCTATGGCTGTATTAGGTACTGAAACGGTATTTCCATTTGCAACAACCTTGACTTCTGAAGTTTTTAGTTGTGCTGCAATTTTAGCACCATAGGAATTTCCTATAAATAATGCTGGTATTGTACCACCCTCTGGATACAGCATACTTATAAGTCCCTCTCCACCACTAGCATTATTATAAACTATAACTGCAATGGCACCTGCTTTTTCAGCATTTGCTATTTTATCTGTAAAATTATATCCACCACGTTGAATTAAAGCTACATTGCCCTTAACTTCTGCAGGGAAGTGTTCTGGTAACCCACCTAGTCCGCAATCTACAGCTTTAAGTTCCTGTCCCTTAAACACGGATAAAATATCTGTTCCTGATGAAGTATATGGAGCTACATTTTTTTCTCCATTAATTGAAAACTCTAACCCATAGCCACTAACAACATTGTTTTCTATGGATGCTACTTGAAGAGAATCTGTTGCTAATCCTGGGGAACCAACAACACCATAGTCAGGATTTGCAGTATATGGATTATCATGTCCATCTCCAAACACATTAGAGTTTCCTGCTGATATTGCCATAACTACACCATTATCTACAGCTCTATTAACAGCAACTTGCTCTAAGTCTGTATCATCTACAAAGGATGCTGTTGAACCTAAACTCATATTAATAACATCAGCTCCAAGAAGTACAGAATCATCTATAGCCTTAACTATAACATCACCGAAAGTAGAAGCCATAGCTGGATCATTACCAAATACCTTCATTGCAAGAATTTGTGCTTCTGGAGCAACACCTTTAATTCCATCTTTATTAGTATCTCCATTAGCTCCTACTGTTCCTGCAACGTGCATTCCATGCATTGAAGCATCTGGACCTAAATCTAAAATCTCTTGATTATTATCCATGTAGTTATATCCATAAGGAACCTTTGAGGTTCTATAAGTACCCGATAAATCATTTTTCTTAGATATATCTTGAACTTCCTCTATTTGAAGTTCAGCTTTATTTTGATCTGTAAGAACCATATCTTTATGTGCTGAATCAACACCAGTATCAATAACTGCTACTACTGTACCTTCCCCATTATATCCACTAGCCCAAGTTTGCTCTGTTTTTATAATTTCACCACTATTATTCATCATAGGCTCTGGTCTTTTATATTCATTTGCAATAGTAACAGACTTAACCCCATCCATACCTTCAAGTTTTTTAGCTTGTCCTAGTGTAGTTTTCATACTAAATCCATTAGCTACATTAGTAAAGCTGTTTATTATCTCAAATTTAATTCCGTTAGAATTCATCTTGCTTTGTATTGAGCTCTGTTCTTTCAAAATTTGATTTTGAAGTTTACCAACTTCTGATTTACTCATTTCATCAAGTTTTATACCCTTTTTAGTAGCCTTTTCAAGTACAGCCTCACTGTCTAGTTCTACTATAACTCTAACTTGATCAGAATCTTTAACTGTTTGAAGATTTGTGTCTTGTTGTATCTGAGCCTGCAACACCATTTGTTTTTCTTTGTTTTCTCCTAAAGACTTAATTAATTCATTAGGAGATGCGAAAGCTGTCATGTTTGAACCTAACACTAAAGATAGAGCTAGTCCAACAGATATACCCTTTTTAAAGTTCATTAAATTACCCCCTTAGTATATAATTATTTTAATTATACATGCATACAAATTTCTTAACTTATGCTAATTTATCTATATACTTTTAAGAATATATTAACAATTTAACAATATATTTCAAGGGAAAAATTAACTTATTTTTCGCTACACTATCTTCTCTTGTGTCAATTTTCAGAATATTTACATTTTATTGCATAGAAATTTTTTATTATTTCAACCTTTTTAGTCATAGTACCTTTAAAAATTACATTTTTTTCATCATATAATTTTAAAAACTTTTTTTATTTTTATGTTTAATTTATTAATAATTTGAGTATATGTATATACTTTATTAATCTGTGAATCACTAATCTCATAACTTCTATCTTATATATCTTATTGCTGCATCTTCTAATATTGTCTTACCTAAAAAAAGTGATTAGAATTCCTTCTAATCACTTTTTATTTCAGAATTTATATGGTTTATTAAAATATATACTAAAATTAAACCTATTTAATATTTAAAATTGATATTATCTCTTCTACAGATATTAGCTGTTGATCTCCACTTTCCATATTCTTTAAAAGTACTTTATTAGTTGCCTTCTCATCTTCTCCAATTATAATAACATATGGTATAACTAATTTATTTGCATATTTCATCTTCTTAGCAAACTTTCCACCTTCAAGATAAATATCCACCTTAACTCCTGCTTCTCTTAACTTATTGCAAACTTCAATACCATAATCAAAATCTTCATCCATAGGTATAACTAAAGCATCTATTAAGGAGTTACTATCTAAGTCTATGATATTACTTTCCATGAAACTCCAGAATAATCTTGTTAATCCAATAGATATTCCAACTCCAGGAAGCTTTTTATCAGTATAGAATTGAGCTAAATCATCATATCTTCCACCTGAGCACACTGAACCAAATTCTGGATAATCATCTAGGAATGTTTCATAAACCGTTCCAGTATAATAATCTAATCCTCTAGTTATTTTAAAGTCAATTACATAATTTTTATCTGGAATTCCAAAGGCTTTTATATATTTATTTACAGTCTCTAATTCTTCAACACCTTCTAAAAATCTTTCGTGAGCTACTGTACTATTTTTTAAGAACTGAATTTTCTCCTCATTGCTACCTTCTACGGTTATAAATTTAATAACCTTATCTATTCCTTCGCTAGTTTTTATATATTCCTCTAGCTCTTCTCTAACCTTTGCCTCTCCAATTTTTTCAATTTTATCTACAACTCTTAATACCTCAATATAATTATCTATATCTAAGCTTCTTAAAAACCCATCTAGGATTTTTCTATTGTTAATTCTTATTTTAAAATTATCAAAACCTAATTCTTTAAATATTTTATATATAGTACTAGGAATTTGAGCATCATTGACTATACTTAATGCTCCATTACCAATGACATCTACATCACATTGATAAAATTCTCTAAATCTACCCCTTTGATTCCTCTCACCTCTATAAACTTTTCCAATTTGATATCTTTTAAAGGGAAAAGCTATTTCTTCCATGTGTTGAGCTACATAACGTGCCAGAGGTACTGTTAAGTCAAATCTTAATGCCATCTCTGTGCTACCCTTAGTTAAAGTATAGATTTGTTTTTCTGTATCTCCACCAGTTTTAGCAAGTAATACTTCACTTTTTTCAATTATAGGAGTGTCAATAGGTAGAAATCCAAAGGACTCATAATTTCTTCTAATGACATCATAAACATTATTAAAGGCTACTTGCTCTCTTGGAGTAAGCTCCATAAATCCTGGCAATATACTAGGCTTTGTTATTTTTGTACTCATATCAATCTCTCCTTAATTTATAAAACTTATATGATATTCATCCGAAAATCTGAAACTTTCATATTATAAAAAAATCTCTAAAGACAACTAGTATCCTTAGAGATATAAAACTCAATAACTCCATAGATACATTTGCCTTCGCACAAATAGGCCTTATCTATGGCTTAATTTTAAAACCATAATTATAAGACCTTGCATCTATGATGATGTTCATATTTTCTATTTGATAAGTATTTCACTACAATCATCTCCTATGTAAATAAATCCTATTATAAACAATTTATCATTTTATATATTTCATGTCAATAATTTTAAGTGACTTATACTCTAATTCTAATCTACTATCCTGTTTATATACCTAATGATTTAGATAATCCATCTATTCTATTTCCCTCTCTACCAACAATAGTATCAGCAGTAATTAGAGAGTTTAGAACTGACTCCTCTACAGCTTCTGCAGATGCTCTAAAAAAGAAATCTATATAATTTTCATTAATCACTTTAACTTCACTAGTTACACTTTCCTCATAGTGTTTAATTTTATTTGCTGTACTAAACGCAATTACTACATCCCCGCTTCCATTGCCAAGATAAGACCCTAATCTAGTTATTCCTACAACACTTCTCTTAGCTACTCTTTTTAACTGTCTTGGGGATAGTGGCGCATCTGTAGCTAAAATCATCATAATAGACCCTTTTTCTAAATTGTCTATATCACAGTTTCTATTATTTACACTAAAACTTTTGTTATTCTCATATAACATAGCTTTAATATCATTGTTATTAAGTATAAAATCTTCCTTTATTCCAAAATTCGATAGTACCAATGCACCTAATGTATATTCTTCATCTTTAATATTTATCTTTCTAGAAGAAGATCCTATACCGCCCTTATACCCAAAGCAACTCATTCCAGTTCCAGCTCCTACTGCTCCTTCCAAAAACTCTACAGATGCATTATTAATACTTTCATATACGTGCTCTTCTTTAACATGAAGTCCTCTAATATCATTTAAAAATCCATCATTACATTCTCCAACTATAGGGTTAATGGTTCCAGTTTCAACACCTATATCCGTATTAAATGAAAGCATATATCTAACTAATCCTTGACTTACTGTTCCTACATTTAAAGTATTTGTAAGCATGATTGGTGTTTCGATTGTTCCAAGCTCCTCTAATTGCATGGTTCCTACAGTTTTTCCAAAACCATTTATTACATGAACAGCTCCATATAATTTATCTTTGAACATATTTCCATCATGAGGTAATATTGCTGTTACTCCTGTGTTTACATCTCCATCTCTTAATGTGACATGACCTACCTTTACTCCTTTTACATCAGTAATTTTATTTCTTTCGCCCGTTTGTAATTTTCCTACAGTGACTCCATATTCTCTAATTCTCTTCATTATTTCCTCCTAAATTTAAATAATTTACAATTAATAAATCTCTATACTTATCTATATATTTTTAAATTGTTGCTTATAAAATATTCATCTTCTTAATCTTACTATAATATCTTCTTAAATTTCAAAAATTTTATAAACGTTTTCCACTTTTATCTTCAATTATATATATGTTCTTTGAAAGGGGTTGATACTTTGGCAATAACAAATACTAAAAATAATACAGCCTTAGTTATTAAATATATAAAGGGTCAAAACCAGGATGGTAGTCCGAAAATTCAAACTCAAAAATTTTCAAAAGTAAGTGGAACTGCTACTGATGAAGAAATATATAATTTAGGTGTAGTTATTGGATCTGTACTAATAAGTGAGCCTACGGAAATTAAAAAACTAGATGATTATACTTTAAATGAAGGCTAAGGATAAAAACTGTCTATTCACTCATAATTATAATTCTAAAAAATAAGGAGGACTAATAATGGAAAAGAAATTAGTTATGACCTTTAAGGATGAAACAGAAAATAAATTTAACCTTACAGTGAACTCTGTTAAGGATGGTATATCACTTACAGAAATCAACAATATAATGGACTATATTATATCCACGGGAATATTTAAAAGTAAAAATGGAAAATTAGTTTCTAAAACTGCTGCTATAACTGTAGATACTAGCACCACTGAACACGAAATAGGTAACTAGAAAGGGAGTGATAAACACTCCCTTTTTTATATTTTCCTTTCACCTATATATCTTGTTATAAGCTAAAATTTATTACTATATAATATATAAATCTAATTCATTTCTTAACATATCTTCGTAGGTTTCTCTTTTACATATGAGCCTTGGTCCTAATTTCCCTACTAAAACTACTGGTGCTTTAGGAATTTTATTATAATTACTACTCATAGAATAGCAATAAGCTCCCGTAGAAAGTACTGCTAATATATCACCTTTTTTAACCATTGGAAGACTTATATCATTTATTAGTACATCCCCAGATTCACAGCATTTACCAGAAATCGTAACTAAATTTTCTTCGTTGTTTTCCACATTATTAGCTATTAATCCTTGATACTGTGCACTATATAGTGATGGTCTTATATTATCTGTCATTCCCCCATCTACAGATACATATTTTTTAATATTAGGAATTTCTTTAACTCCTCCAATAGTATATAAAGTAATCCCACTATTTCCCACTATACTTCTACCCGGTTCTATTATTATATCTGGAGTTTTCATCTGTAGTTTTCTACTACAAATTTCTACTTCATTTAAAATTCCAGAGCAGTATTCCTCTATAGTTTTTGGATCGTCACCTTCACCATAATATATACCAAAACCTCCACCTAGGTTAAGTTCCGTCATATTGATTTCAAAATGATTATTAATGCTATTCATTAAATTCATCATAACCCTTACAGCTTCTTTATACGGTTCTATATCAAATATCTGCGAACCTATATGACAATGGAGTCCTTTTAAATTAATATTTTCAAGTTCACTTATTGTCTTTACTACTCTAAATATATTGTCCTCCAAAAGAGTAAATCCAAACTTAGAATCAATCTGTCCAGTTTTGATATATTCATGAGTATGTGCCTCAATTCCTGGAATTATTCTAAGTAATATATCTTGAGTTTTTCCATAAACTTCACATATATTATTAATATTCTCTAACTCCATCATATTGTCCACAATAAAGGTCCCGACCCCTGCTTTTATTCCTAGTTTTATCTCTTCAATAGTTTTATTATTTCCATGAAAATATACCTTATCCATAGGGAATTCACTGACTATAGCAGTGTAAACTTCTCCTCCTGATACTACATCAAGGCATAATCCTTCATTCTTCATAATTTGAACGATAGCCTTAGTTAAAAATGCCTTTCCAGCATAGGCTACTTTGTTATTGCTTCCTTTAGTCTCCATAGCTTTCATATATCTTCTACAGTTATCTCTAATTTGCTCTTCATCCATGGCATAAAGAGGAGTTCCAAATTTCTTAACTAGCTCTAAAGTATTAACTTCACCCACAAAAAGATTGTTTTCTCTAACGTTCATTGTTCCAAATAAGTTCATAGTAAATTCTCCTTTCAGCTCCCCACTATAAGTTTATGAGAGTAATATTTATTTGGGTACTTATGTACCAAAATAAAAAAGGCGGACAAAGGAACACCCTTGTCACGCCCAAATTAATTTACTATGAACACAACAGGTGTTACTTTGTAGCTCTCCACTATTTTCATAGTGGCAGTATAGCACATATTTTGTACTATCCCAGAGAATATCCTTGCCAGGTTATTCTCTTCGGCTTTTCTCCCCTTTCTTCTTGTATCAACGTGTGCCCACTACTCAAGAATACTATTGGTAAAAGCTCCTCTACCCTAAATAACATCTCTAAATTATCTAAATTTAATTTTTATACTTATTGGGATAAATATTTTAATTTTCTTAATAATATAATACTCAATAAACATAGTCAATACTTATTTGATATATTTTTCTCTGCAACGTATACATTTAAAATTTTTATACTTTATTTCCTAATTCTTATAATTATAACTTTATTTTCTTGATATAATTCATAACTAATCATATAATTTGTATATAATATTATATAGTAAATATTAAAATTAGGAGGTATCTTTATGGGAATAAATATTGTTCTTTTAATTATTGCATCATTGTTCTTTGCTGTTGGAATATGCATTAGTAAATTAAAATGGTATTGGCTAATCTCAGGATACAACACTATGAGTAAAGAAGAAAAAGCAAATGTAGAAATCGAAGCCTTAGGAAAGCACATGGGTAAGATGTTCCTCCTTATATCAATTTTAAATATTATAGGGTTTATATTAAATCATTTTTTTTATATTTCTTTAGCAATTTTTATAGTACTAACTGTAATTATACTGCTGTACTCTATTTATTATTGTCAACGCTTTGACCATAATCCTGAATCTATCAAAGAAACAAAAATTGTATTAGCAGTAGTAATATTTATTATGCTTATAACTACTATACCTATAATGGCTATTAGCTACTCCTCTACTAAAGTAACCTTAACTGATACTTCTATAAAAATCTCCAGTGGAGTTAACGCTTCCATTTCAATAGATAAAATAAAAAATATTTCCTTAGTAGATGAAATGCCTAAAATTCTTCTTAGGACTGGTGGCATAGGTATGGGTAGAATTCAAAAGGGAAATTATAGCTTGGAAGGTGATATTAAAGCTAAGCTATTACTAGCTAGCAAGAAAGGTCCATTCATTGAAATTATAGTAGACTCAAAACCTTCTCATTACTATATTAATTACAAAGATAAAGAAACCACTAAAACAACTTATGAAGATATTATGAAAAAATTAGATTTAGATAAATAAAAGGAGGTCTTTCGACAAACCTCCTTTTCTATGTCATATTAAACTATTTATAGCCTCTTCAATATTTATAGATTCTCTTTTAATTCTTGACTCTTCTGCTAATAAGGCCATAACATGACTTTCTATAGATACTCTTCCTGTGGTATATCTTTTTTCTACCTTATCATTTTTAACCAAGTCTAAGAAATCTCTCATTATACCGCTATCTCCACCGCCATGTCCACTATCTGGCTCCTTTACATCAATTACTTTTACACTATCATTTCTAAAATCATAGATTTCAATCTTATTAGTTTCAGTGTTAGCTCTAACTTCTCCATGGGTTCCCATAAATCTTGTAATTCTAGAAACCTTTCCTGTGAAAGCAGTCATAGTAAAGGCTACTGTAACACCATTCTTAAAATTCAAACTAATTACTTGATTATCTACTACATTATTATCACAATAGTAAACGCATCTTCCATAAGGACCTTCCTTTAATGCTCTTGCGATGCCTTTTCTTGTTAAGTCTTCTGTTATAGTACTAGCTGGCCAATGTCTTGTAGATGTAGTATTTGAGTCTTGTTCAGATGTATCTTGGATACATTTAAAATAAATCTTTCTTGCATCATAGGGGCAATCTTCAATGTTACAGTCTAAACATCTCTTAGCTGCTCCCTTTGGTGCACACTCTGATTTAAAGTGCTTTATACTACCATAAGATACAAGCGATTCACATGTGCTATCAGCATACCAATACATAAGGTCTAAATCATGACAACATTTAGCAAGAATCATTGGGGCAGATTCTTCTTTATTTCTCCAATTTCCTCTTACAAAACTATGCGCTTGATGGTAATATCCAACATTTTCCATATGCTGAATTGTAACAAGTTCACCTATTTCTTTACTATCTAGAATTCTTTTTAATTCCTTAAAAAACTCAGTATATCTAAGGACATGACATACTAATAGATGACATTTCTTTTCCTCTGATTTATTTACCATATCTATACATTCTTTTAAATCTGGTGACATAGGCTTTTCTAAAAGAACATGATATCCAAGTTCTAAAGCCTTCATAGTTGGTTCATAGTGCATTCTATCCTGTGTTGAAACAATTACCACATCTCCAACTTTACCAATATTTAAAGCTTGTTCCCATGATAAAAATACGCGTTCGTCTTCTAGTGCAAACATTCTTTTAATATTTTCTCTTCTCTCTTTAATAGGCTCTGCTATAGCAACGATTTCTACTTCATCTTCATGATTTTTTATGTAGTTAGCATAAATTGTTCCCCTATCTCCAGCACCTAATAACACAACTTTAATCTTTTCTCCCATTGACATCCCCCCCCCTTATGTATAATTAAAGAAATTACTATATACATATAATGATAAAACAAGTTGTTACTGATGTCTATAAATAAAAGCATATGATATTTTTTATTACATGTTATCTTTTAATACTTTATTATATAACTTAGTCTATTTATTTTTATAATACTATTACCATATATAGAGTATATTACTAGTATTATTTTATAGAATTCTACAAATGATAATATTACTTATATTAAGGAGGAATTATTATGTCTAAAAATTCTTGTAAAACTAAAAATAAAAAAACTACTTCACTTAAATCTGATCCAACATCACCTAAATACCAAGAAGGTGTAAAAAATAAAGCCAATGAGCATTCTCCACATGGTGAAAATGAACCTTCTACTCATACTACCTTTAGATAAAATAAGCTAACTAAGAATAATCTTTTACAATTTTATTCTTAGTTAGCTTTAAACTTATAATTACATTACATTATTTTTCATTACCAAATATAGTGAATAAATCTTTTATTTTAAGTCTATTTCCTGTATGAAGTATTACTACAGAGTATACTCTAGCTGTAAATAGCGTCAATACTACAATTGTTGCTATTAATATTAATAATGAAACCCCCATCTGTACTATTCCAACAGTCTCTGATAAAATCATGGACGGTATATAAAAAGGTGCCGAGAACGGTACATAGGTTGCAATTTTTGCTATCACTGAGTCTGGAGACATTATTGCTGCATATGCTAAGTAAAAACCTATTATCGAAATAAATGATACTGGCATTATAGCTGTGTTTAAATCTTCTAACTTACTTATGGTTGCACCAACTAAAGCATTTATAACAGCATATAGCACATATCCTAATATAAAGAATAATATTATTAATATCACTTGCAATACTGGAATTTTTCCAAGCACTGCTGATATATCAAATATATTTGCAGAAGTATCTATAAATTTCTTAACTATAGCTCCACTTCCTACAAAGGATATATAAGCAGTTAGTAATATAGATGCAAACTGAGTTATTGCTAAGAATCCCATACCAACACACTTACCTACAACAAGTTCCATTGGTTTAGTTGAAGTAAGTAATAATTCCATTACTCTTGAAGTTTTTTCTGCAACTATAGAGCTAGCAACCCAATATCCATAAAAATAAATTATATAGAATAATAGCATACATGCTACCATAGGAAATACCATTTTTACTATCATATCTTCTAAGGTATCATCCTCATCTCCAGCAGTAAATACTTGAGTGTTTATAGGTGTAGATAATTTTCCTAGCTCTTCTTGTGATACTCCAGCATTAATTAATCTACTATTATTTAAAATACTAGATATAGTTTCTGCTAGTATTTGTCCATCCTCTGAAGATACAGTATCACTAGTTGGTGTAATTACCTCCACGTAATATCCTACACTTTCATTACTAATAGATACTAAAACCATCTTATCTTCTGAAGTTTTAAGTTTTTCTAATATAGCCCCTCTACTTTCTGTAGCCTTCTCTAAATTCAAATTTGGAAAAGCTACTTTTAAACCTGCCTCTAAATCTACTTTTAGATCAGAATCATCCATATAATAAGCAGTCTCTATTCCAATTTCTTTGCCATCATTCGCTGTTTTTTTACTATCATCATTCTTACCCAAAATGGCAGGAATAAAGTTTATTAAAGATGTTAATATAAGCACTGCAATTAATATAATGGTGGTAGAAACCTTAAATGCCTTTCCTTTAACTTGTTGAGCTACAGTAAATTTAGTAACCTTCCAAAAATTATCCATCTTCATTCTACTCACCTACCTTTTCAATAAATATTTCATGAAGAGTTGGTTCTCTAAGCTCAAATCTTATAACTTGAATATCTCTAATTAATATTTCTTTAAGTAAACTTGTAGCTTCATCTTCACTATTAACACTTAACTCTATATAATCTTGATTTTCATTTAAAATTTTCAAATTAGAATTTTCTAGTAGTTCTTTTACATCTCCATCACACTTTAAAATTAAGTGATTTCTTCCATAAGATTTTTTAATATCTTTTAAGTTACCACTTAACACAGTTTTACCTTTATTAAGTATAACAAGATTCTCACAAAATTCTTCTATAGTACTCATTTGGTGACTTGACATTATTATATATTTACCTCTTGATATTTCTTCCTTAATTACCTCTTTAAATAAATCCGTATTTACTGGATCGAGTCCACTCAAAGGTTCATCTAAAATTAGTACTTCTGGATTAGATATTAAGGCTGCAATAAATTGTATCTTTTGCTGATTACCCTTAGATAATTGCTCCGCTCTTTTATTTTTATATTCAGTAGCCTCTAATCTTTCAAGCCAAAAATCAATACTTTTTAGTGCCTCCTTACGAGTCATTCCTTTTAACTCACCAAAATATATTAATTGATCTAACACAGTAAATTTTGAATATATACCACGTTCTTCCGCTAAGTATCCTGTTGATACTTTATTTGAATTATAGGTACTCTCATTCCAAGTAACCGTTCCATTATCTTTTTTTAACATACCTAGCATCATTCTTATAGTAGTAGTTTTTCCTGCTCCATTAGTTCCTAATAGCCCGAAAACTCCAGGCTCTTCTATGGAAAAACTCAAATTATCAACTACTAATTTATCACCATAGCTCTTAACCAGATTATTTACCTTTAACGCCATATTTCCTACCCCTTATCTATTTTTTAATTAAATTATATATAATTATATTTTATGCAATATGTAAAAAACACCTCAAAGGTGTTCTCTAAACATTAAATATATGATTTTCAATGTATACTTATTTTTAATCTACTCTAAGCTTCATTCCCTTTACTATAATACCAATTACACCTATAGCTAATATGATATCTCCAATACTAGCTATCCCACCATATTTCCATAGCTTATATGGTATTACATCTGCTAGAAATTTAAACCTTGTTTCTGCACTAAGAATAGAATATAGACCTTTAGTTTCAACTGATCCACTTACATTTAATATATTCATAGCCTTCGAGCTAATAGGCATAACACATCCATTCCCAAATATAACCACCATATTTAATAAAAAGCCTAAACCAATCACTAAAATCATCTTATATTTTCTATTGATATATATAAATGCTATTATGCAACTATACATTGTTATATTTAAAATATAGGTTAAACTTCCAATTTGAAGGTGCCCTGATTTAAGAAAAACTTTCATTATAAATTCCACTAAAAACCCTAGGACTATAAGCCACCATCCTTTTATTTCTAGATTATTTAAGTTTTCTAAATTTCCTTTTAATAAATATCCTAATACAACTCCAAGAATTACCGAAAATAAGAACATGGCTATCCCCCACATATGTACAATCTTTTTAAGTTAATTTATTTTTTAATTATTATATTAAGGCAACTTTCCATCATTTTTTTCTACAATCCTTAAATAAGTTTCTGCCACCTTCGGATGAAATTGAGTACCTGAATACTTATTAATTTCCTCCAAAATAACACTTTCCGAAAGTCCTTTCCTATAAGGTCTATCGGAAGCCATAGCATCCACCGTATCTGCCAGCTGCACTATGTAAACATTTAGAGGTAATTCATCACCCTTTTTACCATCCGGATATCCTTTTCCATCATACCTTTCATGATGATTTCTAACTACAGGATAAACATAATCAATATTTTTAATATCCTTGATTATTTTAATTCCTATCTCTGGATGCTCTTTTATTACATCGAACTCTTCATCTGTTAATTTTCCTGGTTTGTTTAATATAGCATCACTAACTCCAATTTTACCCACATCATGAAGCATAGCTGCAATATTTAATTCCTCAATACTCCACTGATTATATTTTAGCTCTTTTCCAATAGCTACAGATATCTCTGCAACTCTTCTAGAATGTCCTTCAGTATATTGATCTCTTGCGTCAATGGCATTCATTAAGGCCTCTACCGTATCTATAAACTGAGATTTTGAACCTGTATATAATAATAGAGTGTATCTAATTAAAGATATAGGAATTATTATACACACGATTCCCCAATACTTATTTTGGTTAAATATCATTGCTAATATTAACCCTATAGGTATCATTACAATGAAATGAATTATTCCTATTTTAATACTACTACTTAAACAATAAAATATATGTTTTTGTGTCATTAATGACATTAATATTGACATTACTAATGCATTTATTAAAAAATATATAACTCCAAATATTACGATAGATATATTGATTTGTTGCAAAATAATTAAATTTGAATTGTTAATTGCATTAAAAACATAATTTCCAATAATAATTGGGAGTATAATAGCACAACAATTAAACACCGTTCCATATATTGGAGTATTAAATAAATGTTTATATTGGTTGTTGTTAACTTTTAATATACGAAATAAAAATCCTAATACTAATATTAAAATACTAGAAAACGGACCAAATAATATGTATGTAGTAATCGTTATTGCAAAAGTTGTACTAATCGACATATTTTTAAAAACAACAGTAAATGATTCAGTTAATGCAGTTAATATTGTAAAAAATACTATATCTCCAATACTACATAATTCCAGTGTAATATTTTTTGAGATTATCGAATGCACTAATAAAATTATTGTAGCTATATATATTATAAAAAAAAAGCCTTTTTGCTTAAGTGATAACCCCTTCATTTTAGTCCTCCCAAATATATTTAAGGCCGATTTGTTTATATATAATTAATTAAAATATCCAAGTAGCAGTTGATCCACCAGCCATTGCTAAAGCTAATAATGCTATTAAAGCTGGCATAACTTTTTTCATGTTTTTCATTATAAAATCCCCCTTATATGCAAATTAACAAAGATCCGCTAAAAATCTGTCATAATTTCCACTCCGCTAAGGGAAGATAAATAAATTAAAATTAAATAAAATATAAATATAAATATAATCGGCCATTAAACCAGTTTAACT
>Ga0213828_1001782_pt1 | contig 16758 bp, 15 predicted proteins | sample MC6MC0897MG_FD_180664 | JGI IMG/M metagenome (GOLD analysis project Ga0213828, IMG submission 180664) | Enriched soil aggregate microbial communities from Iowa State University, Ames, United States - MC6-MC0897-MG | ecosystem: Environmental > Terrestrial > Soil > Unclassified | place: USA: Iowa... | reverse complement strand
TGGTGGTGCCCGGCTGCACGCAGATGGTGGCGCCGTTCAGTTCCTTTGCGCTCTTGACGTTCAGGTCCTTGGAGACCATGACGCCCTGGCTGTCGTAGTAGTTCACGCCCACGCCGATCAGGCCGAGCGTCGTGTCGCGCGTCAGCGTGACGGTGGTGTTGCGGGTCAGCACGTCGATTTCACCGGACTGCAGCGCGGTGAAGCGTTGCTGGGTGTTCAGCGGCGTGAACTTGACCTTGCTGGCATCGCCGAACATGGTCGCGGCGATGGCGCGGCACATGTCCACGTCGATGCCCTTGTATTCGCCCTTGCTGTCGGCGATGGAGAAACCCGGAATGCCCGTCGAAACCCCACACTGGACAAACCCTTTCTTTTTGACGTTATCGAAGGTTGCGCCAGCGTTGGCAGCCGAGGATGCAGCAAACAGGGCAGCGCCAATGGCAGCGAGTTTCAGTACTTTCATCGTGATCTCCGTGTGGGATGAAGCGGAATCCAAAGCTAGGGCCGGGTTGGACCCACGCATGGGGCGGATGGTAGCGTCCGCAAAGCACGCGGCGCATCCGGGAATTCCCTTGAAATATAGGGACACTGGATGAAATGAAACGCTGTTTTTGACGAAAAACAGGGACACGCTTTCAGCTTTGCGCGCGGATGTTTCAGCCGGCGGAATGACGCCGACCCGCGCGGTCCACGCCAAGAGATGTAGGCCACCTTACTGTCCCCGAGTTACTATGGCGGCTTCATCTGACAGCCGCCATGATCGAATTCCAGCACGTATTCAAATCATATGGTCGCGGCCGCAATATCCTGGCCGACATCAACTTCCGCGTGAGCGCGGGAGAATTCGTTTTCGTATCGGGGCCGTCCGGCGCCGGCAAGTCCACCCTGCTCAAGCTGATCGGCGGGCTTGAACCCGCTAGCCGCGGTTCGATCCAGGTAAACGGCCAGCGTCTGGACAAGCTGCCCGCGCGCGCCCGGCCCTATCTGCGTCGCGCCGTGGGCGTCATCCTGCAGGACACGCACCTGCTGTTCGACCGAAGCGCGTTCGAAAACGTGATGCTGCCGCTGGCCGTCCAGGGACACCCCTGGGATTCCGCCGCGTCGCGTGCCCGTGCAGCCCTGGACAAGGTGGGGCTGTCGGGCAAGGAAGACCTCAATCCCATCGAGCTCTCGGGCGGCGAACAACAGCGCCTGGCGATCGCCCGCGCCATCGTCAACCGGCCCGCGATCCTGATCGCGGACGAACCCACCGCCAACCTCGACCACGACAACGCGCAACGCATCATGAACGTGTTCCGCGACTTCAATCGCGTCGGCGTCACCACGCTGATCGCCTCGCACGACCAGGAACTCATGGCGCGCTACGCCACCCGCACGCTGCGGATCGAGCCGGGCAAGTTCGCCGACTCCCACGGGCCCGCGACGCCGCCGGACGGCGCGGCCACCCATGGCGCGCATGGCGCAACGGCGGCGCCCGTCCGTCCCGGCCGCACCGAGCCGGGCATCGGTCATCCGGGAGAGTCGGCATGAACGCCTGGCTGCGCCAACACCGCTACGCGCTTCTCGTCACCCTGCGCCGGCTGATCAAGCAACCCTTCTCATCGCTCGCCAACCTGCTGGTCATGGCGTTGGCGCTGGCGCTGCCGCTGCTGGGCAGCGCGATCCTGGTCTCGGTGCAACCGGTGGCGCGGGAAATGTCCGTCACGCCGGAGGTCACCGTCTTCATGCGCGTGGATGCGCCTGCGGGCGCCGCGGCCGACGTCGCCAAGCGCATTCAAGCCGACTATCCGCAAGAGGTGCGCGCCGTGCGCGTCGTGGGCCGCGAAAGCGCCCTGGCCGACCTGCGCGCCAACCCCGCCTGGCAGGAAGCGCTGGCCGTGCTGCCGGGTAACCCGCTGCCCGACGCGGTCGTCGTCACGCTGGCCGACGGCGACAACCTGGCCGGACGCGCCGACACGCTGGCCTCGGCCTGGAAGCAGTGGAACCACGTGGATCTGGTGCAACTGGACAGCGCGTGGGTCCAGCGGCTGGAAGCCATTCTGCGGTTTGCCCGGATCGGCCTGGGGTTCCTGGCCGCGTGCGTGGCGGTCGTGGTGCTGGCCACCGTGTTCAACACCGTACGCATGCAGGCGCTGTCGCAACGCGAAGAAATCGGCGTGGCGCGGCTGGTCGGCGCCACCGAATCGTTCGTGCGCCGGCCGTTCCTGTACCTGGGCGCGTTGTCCGGCGCGTTGGCTTCGCTGCTGGCGATTGGCGTGGCGTCCGTTGCGCTGTCTCCGCTGAACGAAGCCCTGCTGGGGCTGGCCCGCAGTTATGGGGCCGAATTTGCCCTGCACCTGCCCGGCGCCCCCGTCCTGATCGGTGCGGTGGTGGCGTCCGCCGCGCTCGGCGCGCTGTCCGCGCGCTGGTCGGTCACGCGCAGCACGCGGTTCTAGACCGGCAGATCTGCCGGACCGGCCTGGAAGGCCGGTCCGGCTCGGGGTTCTTTCGCCGCCCTATCGTTCCGCCCAGCGGGTCTAAACCTCCGTTTGAACCCCCTTCATCCCCGTGATCCGGGGAAAGACCCCGAACTAGCCTGTGTAGGATGGTTGCCTGCCATCCGCACAGGCTTTTTGCATGCGGGCGTCAGGAGGAAGTTCCAATAAACGACGCTTTGGTCGTGTTTACACAGTTTTCTCCCATTGACTGCCGGGATATGCAAGAATAAAGCGACATTTTTTTACATGTTTTGTCACAATTGTCGCTTTTTCCCGCATTTCTAGTGTCTCAATCGCCGTTTTTGCCCAGATATCAGTCCAATGGCCGCTCTTGAAGCCCGCGCGACGCGTCACTACTACGACAGCGCGTTCCAATCTCCGGCAGTGAAAGTGCTCCCGAACGAGTACTACGTCACCAACGAGAACATGATGATCTCGACCGTGCTGGGATCCTGCGTGGCGGCTTGCATCCACGACCCGGTCACGGGCGTGGGCGGCATGAACCACTTCATGTTGCCCGAGGGCGACATGCAGTCGCCCGCGTCGGCCACCATGCGCTACGGCGCCTTTGCGATGGAAGTGCTGATCAACGAATTGCTCAAGGCCGGCGCCTCGCGCGACCGCCTGGAAGCCAAGGTGTTCGGCGGCGGCGCGGTGCTGGCGGCCATGCAGCAGATGAACATCGGCGAGCGCAACGGCGAGTTCGTCCTGAACTACCTCAAGACCGAAGGCATCCCCGTCAAGGCGCAGGATCTGGGCGACGTGCACGCGCGCCGCATCAACTACTTCCCGCGCGACGGCCGGGTGATGGTGCGCAAGATGGCGCCGCACCACCAGCGCGCCGAAGAGATCATCGCCAAGCGTGAGCAAGAGGCGGCGCAAAGCGCGGCCGCCAAGACGGCCACGCCGCAACGGGTCGAGCGCTTTGCGCGGCCCGGCGTCGAGCGGTTTGATCGCCCCGGCGTGGAACGGTTTGATCGCCCCGGCGTCGAGCGGCTGAACCGCCCGGGCGTCGAACGATTCGACCGCCCCGCCGCGCGCCCCGGCGTGGAACGCTTCGACCGCCCTGCCCGGCCGGGCGTTGAACGCTTTGACACGGGTGTGACTCGCCGCACCAAGCCTTGAACGGCGAGCGGCGCGATCCCTACCCCTGAACGGCAAGCATCCTGCCGTCCCACGCGCTAATCAGCAAGCGCCGGGCCGCCCTGCCCCAGGCTGAAACTGGTCCGGTATTGGCTGGGCGACACGCCCAAACGCCGGGTGAATGCCTCGCGTAAGTGGCGCGCATCGCGAAAGCCGCATTCATACGCGACCGTCTTGAGCGGCGCGCCGTCGCGCTCCAGGCGCGCCCGCGCCGCGTCCACCCGCGCGCTTTCCACGAATTCCGCCGGCGTCACGCCCGCATCCCGCCGGAACACCCGTGAGAAATTGCGGCGGCTCATCCGGGCCACGGCGGCCAGCTCTGCCAGGCCCAAGTCGCCGGACAGGTTGGTCAGCACATGCTGCTGCACCTGCGCGACCACCGAGGTTTCCTCGACGAACGGGGTCAGAAACGGACTGAACTGCGATTGCCCGCCAGCGCGCTGCGTGAACACCACGAGCCGCTTGGCCACGTTCAGCGCGACCTCTGCGCCGTGATCCTGCGCCAGCAGATACAGCGACAGATCGATGCCTGCCGTGACACCCGCCGACGTATGCAGGCGGCCGTCCTGCACATACAACCTGTCCACCTCGACCCGTAACGCCGGATACTGCACGGCCAACGCCTGCGCATCGTTCCAGTGCGTGGTGACGACCGCGCCATCGGGCAGTCCCGCGCGTGCCAGCAAGAAGGCGCCGTTGCAGATCGACCCGTACCGCGGCGCGCGCCGGCAGGCCGCCCGCAGCCAGACTAGCGCCTCGTCGGGCTCGCGCGCAGCCGGCAGGTTCGGGCCTCCCGCGACCAGCAACAGGTCTGGGGTGTCAGACACCTCGGCGTAATGCCGCTGCGGCAGGATCGTCATCCCGTTGGAGCACGGTACCGCGCCGCGCGTGAGGCCGATAATCTCCAGCCGGTATTGCCGGGCCGGCGCCAGAAAGCGGTTCGCTTCCGCGAACACATCCATGGGGCCGCTGACGTCCAGGGCCTGCACCCCGGGGAACACGACAAGGGCGACGGTTTTCATGGCGGGTGACGGGCGTACAAAGGAAAACCGCTACGTTAGCCCAGCGCCAACCATGTGCGGCGGCCCACGCGAATCCTTGGCCTTGAAACGCGCCATGGCGGCCCGAATCCGTCCTTGCCTGCGTCGCTGGCCCGTCCACGCGCCAGCCTGGCACGATTCCGTCCCGCCGGGCGCTCGCGGGCCTGCCCTCTTCTGCCCAGACTGGCACCTGTCCGGCGCGGCATGCCGCTGCGCCCAGCCACATAGGAATTCCGACATGACGATATCTCCTTCCCCCGCCAGCGAACGCGTTGGGCCCGCCTTCTCCGTGGACGGCATGCTGCGGGCGCGCAACAAGACGCGCCAGGCCATTGCCGACATCGCCGCCCGCATCCAGCCCGGCATGGTGGAGGAAGACGCCGTGAGGCTCGCCAAGCAGACACTCATCGACGCCGGCATGGCCCTGAGCTGGCATCCCACGCGGGTGCGCTTTGGCGCCAACACGCTCAAGTCCATGCGCCAGCCGTCCGAGCCGGGCGCGGTGCTGGGCGAAGACGACATTTTCTTTCTGGACATCGCACCCCGCCTCGACGCCTGGGAAGGCGACGGCGGCAAGTCATTCGTATTGGGTGGCAACGCCGAGCAGGCGCGCTGCGCGCGCGATGCCGAAATCCTCTTCCACGACGTGCGCGACCGATGGTTGCGCGAACGCCTGACCGGCCATGCGCTCTATGCCCACGCCGACCGCCAGGCGCGCGCCATGGGTTGGGCGCTGAACTTCGAGCTGCCCGGCCACCGGATTTCCGACTTTCCCCACGCGGCCATTCACACCGGGTCGCTTGCCGATCTGGACATCGCGCCGTCGGACATGCGCTGGATCCTGGAGATCCACCTACTGGATCCCCAACGCCGGTTCGGCGCGTTCTTCGAGGACATGCTGCTGGACGACGAGCATTACGGCTGAAGGAAAACGGTGGGCCCGTCCCTCGCAGACGCGACCTACAATCAGCGCATGTCCACCATCCGCCTCTTCTACGCGCTGTGGCCGTCTCCCCCCCTGGCGGCGTCGCTGGCCGGCTGGGCGGAAGCCGCAAAGCCGGCCATGGGCGGACGCGCCATGCGCACCGAGACGCTGCATCTGACGCTCGCCTTCCTTGGGCCCGTCGACAGCGCCCTGGCCGACGAGCTGGCGGCCGCCACGCCCGAACGCCGCCTGACGCCGGGCGATGTGCGGCTGGACCGCTACGGGGTCTTCCACCGCCAGCGCATTCTTTGGGCGGGTCCCGCCGAGACGCCCCCGGGGCTGCAGCAGGCCCACGACGATCTCTGGCAGTGGCTGTCCGGCTATGGACTGACCCCGCCGACCCAGCCGTTCCGCCCGCACGTCACGTTGCTGCGCAACATCACGCACGCCGCGCCGCCCGCCGACGCGCCCGCGCCGCTGGACTGGCATTACGACCGCATGGTGCTGGTCGCGTCCGAATCGCTGACCGGCGGCAGCCGTTACCGCATCGTGGCGCAATCCCGGCCGCTGGTCGGCTAGGGCACAATCCTACGGTTGCCAACGTTTGGGACCCCCATGATCATCCTGCTGGATCAAGACGGCGTGCTGGCCGATTTCGAACACGCCTTCATCGACGCCTGGCGCGAACGCCACCCGGACATCGCGCCCATCGCGTTCGAGGACCGCAAGTCCTTCTACATCCGCGAGGATTACGGCCCCGAACTACGCGGCATGGCCGAGGCGATCTACACCGCGCCGGGTTTCATCCGCAATCTGCCGCCCGTGCCCGGCGCGCTGGACGCGGTCAAGGAACTGCTGGCGCTTGGCATGGATGTGCGGATCTGCTCGTCGCCGCTGTCGCAGTTTGAAAACTGCGTCGCCGAAAAATACCTGTGGGTGGAAAAGAATCTGGGCCGCGAGGCCACCAACCGGCTGATCCTGACCAAGGACAAGACGCTGGTGCAGGGCCATCTGCTCATCGACGACAAGCCGCATATCGAAGGCGCCGTGCGGCCGCGCTGGAAGCACATCCTGTTTGACGCGCCCTACAACCGCGAGGTGACGGACCGCCCGCGCATCACCTGGCAGAACTGGCGCAACGTGCTGGCCGGCGAGCTCTATACGGCAGATGCCTGAGTCCTGTTCAGGCGTCATCGTTTGGGACTATCCTGTGGAGTCGTACGCCCCACCCAGGAGGAGCCCGCGCCATGAATCTGTACCGTCTGCTCAAGCAGCGAGAAGCCGACCACAAGCCGCTGCGCGTCGCATTGTTGGGCGCCGGAAAGTTCGGCGCCATGTTCATGAGTCAGGCCCCGCGCACGCCGGGGATGCGGCTGGTCGCCGTCGCGGACCTGGTGCCGGACCGGGCTCGCGCCGCGCTGACCCGGGTCGGCTGGCCCGCGGGCGCGCTCAACGCCAGCAGCATCAATGACGCGTACAAGAACGGCAAGGTCTATTTCTGCGACGATGCGCGCACCGTCATCGCCAGTCCCGACGTAGACATCGTCATCGACGCCACCGGCCAGGCCGCGGCCGGCATCACGCACGTGCTGACCTGCTGCGAATACGGCAAGCACATCATCATGGTCAACGTCGAAGCCGACGCGCTGGCCGGCCCGCTGCTGGCGCGCCGCGCGCGCGAGGCGGGCATCGTCTATTCGCTGGCTTATGGCGACCAGCCCGCGCTGATCTGCGAAATGGTGGACTGGGCCCGCGCCAGCGGCTTTGAAGTCATGGCCGCCGGCAAGGGCACCAAGTACCTGCCGGAATTCCATACGTCCACGCCCGATACCGTCTGGCCCTATTACGGCTTCACGGCGGAAATGGTGGCGGCGGGCGACTTCAACGCGCAGATGTTCAACAGCTTTCTGGATGGCACCAAGAGCGCCATCGAGATGGCGGCCGTCTCCAATGCCACGGGCCTGCTGCCCTCGCCGTCCGGCCTGCACTTTCCGCCGTGCGGTGTGGACGACCTGGCGCGCGTGCTGCGCCCCCGCGAAGATGGCGGCATGCTGCACCATCGCGGCCAGGTCGAGGTGATTTCGTCGCTGGAACGCGACGGCCGGCCGGTGTTCCGGGACCTGCGCTGGGGCGTGTATGTCACGCTGGCGGCCGACAGCGACTACGTGCGGCGCTGCTTCCAGGAATATGGCCTGGTCACCGATCCGAGCGGCAATTTCACCGCCATGTACAAGCCGTACCACCTGATCGGGCTCGAGTTGGGCATCAGCGTGGCCAGCGTAGGCCTGCGGCGCGAGCCGACGGGTGCGCCGGCCGGCTGGCATGGTGACGTCGTGGCGACGGCCAAGCGCGACCTGCAAGCCGGCCAGATCCTGGACGGCGAAGGCGGCTACACGGTGTACGGGCGCCTGATGCCAGCCCCCGATTCGGTCGAGGAAGGCTATCTGCCGTTGGGGCTGTCGAACAAGGTCAAGCTGAAGAATCCCGTGCGCCAGTCGCAGGCGATCCGCTGGCGCGATGTGGAATACGACGAACGCTCGACGGCGGTGCAGTTCCGGCGCGAGATGGAACAGACGTTCGCGTAAAAAGCGGCGCGCCGCGCGGGCGCCGCGCTCGTCATGGGCGATCAGACCGGGTCGCCTAAGACCAGGTCACGCTAGACCAGCGCCGGGCGCTCCGCCTGAAACAACCGCAGCCGGTCCGCCGCATTGCGCAGATGCTCTTCCGCCGCACGCCCCGCCGCATCGGGGTCCCCGGCTTCGATGGCCGCGAAGATGGCCTGATGCTCACTCTGCACCGCGGCCATGCGCTCTGCATACATCCGCGCGGTGTTGTTGCGCGCACTCCGGATGACGCGCCGCACGTTCGCTTCCAGATAATCGTTCAGCGCCACCAGATGCGGGTTGTGCGTGGCCTGCACGATGGCCTGGTGAAATTGGTAGTCTTCCTCGTCGCCCAGCTTGTCGTTGATGAGCGCGTACTCCATGCCCACCAGCGCCTGCCGCATCTTTTTCAAATCAGGATCGGTGCGCCGCTGCGCCGCATAGCGCGCCGCCGTGACCTCGATGGACAGCATCAGCTCAAGGATGTGTTCCAGGTCCTGGTTGTCGCCCGGCGTGGGCGCGGCGATGCGAAAGGCGTTCTTCTGGAAGTTCGGATCGACGAACACGCCGCTGCCTTGCTGCGACGTGACCAGGCCTTCGGATTTGAGGCGAGCCAGGGCTTCTCGCACGACCGCGCGGCTGACCGAATGCATTTCGGTCAATTGCTTTTCGGTAGGCAGACGGTCGCCGGGGGCCAGCACGCCTTGGCGTATCTGGTCGGCCAGGGCATCCGCCACCGCCGCGGATAGCGAACTGCGAGGCGCGGCGCGCGTCGGATCGGATTCTTGACTGGGCTGCATGGGGATCTTCAAACGTGAGGGCGGCGCACGGGTGCGGCGGCCATGTTTATAGGAATGTCTCGCGTGGGGGTCCTGACAGGCATCTTCGCGGCAGCGCCTTGGAAATTATAGGTTTGCCGGTTTCTCCCGGCGCGCCGCGTTCCTGCACTTTAAGCGATATAGATCCCGCCATTGACCTGCATGACCTCGCCCGTCACAAATGACGCCAGCGGCGAGCACAGGAACGCGATAGTGCCCGCGATCTCCTCGGCCGTGCCGAAGCGGCGCAACGGCGTGCTTTCCAGCAACTGCGCGCCCTTCTGCCCGATCAGGTCATGCGTCATGGACGTGGCGATGATGCCGGGCGCCACCGCGTTCACGCGGATCTGCGGGGCCAGTTCCAATGCCAGGCTGCGGGTGAAGCTCTGCACCGCGCCCTTGGACGCGGAATAGGCGGCGTGGGCATAGCTGCCGCGCTGCGCGGCCAGCGACGTCAACAGGGCGATCGAACCGTCGTGGCGCAGATGGCGCTGGGCGGCGCGGCACACGTAGAACGTGCCGTCCAGATTCACGCGCATCAGCGTGCGCCAGGACTCGTCGCTGGTGTCCTTGACGAGCTGTTCCGGGTAGATGCCCGCGCAGTGGACCAGGTGATCCAGCCCACCGAAATGCTTGGCCGCCGCCTCAAACACCCGTTCGCAATCGTGCGACACCGACACGTCCAGCGCATGCGTGTAGACGCGCTGCCCGGCGGGGTCGAGCTCTGCCGCCACCTCCTCCAGCCGCGCGTTGTCGATGTCAGTCAGCACCAGCCGCGCGCCGTGCGCGGCCATGAGGCGTGCCGTCGCCAGCCCGATGCCGTTGCCCGCGCCAGTGATGGCGGCAACCTGCCCCTCAAACGAAATCATCCTGTCTCCTGAAGCTGTTTTTAGCGGTCCGCGGCGCTGTCGCGGCAACGGTGCAAATTCTGATTGAACTGCTGAATCCGTTGCTTGACACGAGAAAAACGCCTGGCCTATGATTTATCGGACAACTTGATAAAGTTGCCTGACAACTTGTGCTGACAGCGTAAATCAACGGACGTTTTCAGGCAAGTCAGTCAGAAAAACACGGCGACACGCCGCATAAACAGGCAGGGGACAACCAGGTGAACTTCACCGGCAGCATGACCGCATCCGCGCCCTCGGCACGTCCGACGGCGCCCCTTCAGACGCCCCGGCGGCTTCGTGCCCTGTCCGGCTGGCGTTTCGCCCCGGCGCCTTGTGCGACCGTGGCCGCCGCCATCCCCCCGTCTTCGCTCCCCATCGCTTTCGCGCCCTTGCGGCGCGGCGGCGATGCGGCGCGCGCGCCTGCCTGACCCACGCAATCACCACACTCCCGTTCAACGGAGGAGACACGCATGAAATTGGCTTTCACCACCGGTCTGCTGTGCCTGGCCGGACTCGCCGCCACCGCCCACGCCGCGCCCGTCAAGATCGGCCTGATCGAAACGCTGTCGGGCCCGCAGGCCTCGACCGGCCTGATGTTCCGTGCCGCCGTCAAATACGAGCTGGATCGCATCAACGCGGCCGGCGGCTGGAACGGCCAGCCGCTGGAACTGGTGGAGTTCGATAACCAGGGCGGCCCCGTGGGCGCCTCCGACCGCTTCCGCGCCGCTGCCGCCGAGGGCGTGCAAGTGCTGGTGCAAGGGTCGTCATCGGCCATTTCGGGCCAGCTGACGGAAGACGTGCGCAAGCACAACCTGCGCAATCCCGGCAAGGAAATCGTCTTCTTGAACGTGGGCGGCGAGGCGCTTGAGCTGACCGGCCAGAAGTGCCACTTCTACCATTTCCGCTTCACCACCAACGCCGACCTGCGCGTAAAGGCGCTGGCGTCGGTGATGTCGGCCGACGGCACGCTGGGCAAGCGCGTGTACGCCATCAACCAGAACTACTCCTGGGGCCAGGACATGGAAGGCGCGACCGAGCGCTTTGCCAAGGACTACGGCTACGAGGTGGTGGGCAAGACGCTGCACGAGGTCAACAAGATCCAGGACTTCGCACCGTACGTGGCGCGCATCCGTTCGGCCACGCCGGACACGGTGATCACCGGCAACTGGTCCAACGACCTGCTGCTGCTGATGAAGGCCACGCAGGCCGCCGGCCTGAAGGTGCGATTTGCCACGGTGTTCCTGGACCAGGTGGGCAACCTGGCCAACGCCGGCGAAGTCGCGATGGGCCATTACATCGCGCACCCGTACAACATCGAGGCCGCGGGCGAGGAAGGCGCGAAGTTTGCCGAGGACTACAAGTCCAAGACCGGCCACTACCCCAGCTACACCGAGCCGCAGACCGTGATCGGCGTTCGCTTCCTGGGCGAAGCCTTAAAGCAGGTCAAGCCCAAGGACGGCAAGCTGTCGGTGCCCGAACTGGCCGTCGCGCTGGAGCAGGTCACCTACAAGTCCGCGCTGGGCGACTACACGATGCGCGCCGAAGACCACCAGGTGCAACTGCCGATGGTCGTGTCCAAGGTCAGCAAGAACGCCAAGTACAAGGCGGACGGCACCGACATGGGCTTTGAACCGGTCAAGGTGCTGGCCGCGGCCGACGTGTCCGCGCCGGTGCAGGCCACCTGCAAGATGCAACGTCCGAAGTGATGCCGGCGCGGCGGCCTTTGCGCTGAAACGCGAACGGGCCGCCGCCGGCACATGACAAGCGCACACCCGGCGCGGGCCGGGCAAAAACAACGTGCGCAATCGCTCGCGGGACGCCCGGCGTCCCGCGCAAGAATCCTGGAGCGGACATGGAATACTTTACCGTCTCGCTGTTGAACGGCGTGATCTACGGCCTGCTGCTATTCATGGTGTCGGCAGGCCTGACACTGATTTTCGGAATGATGGGCGTGCTGAACTTTGCGCACGCCTCGTTCTACATGATTGGCGCCTACGCCGCCTACACGCTGACGCCCGTCACGGGCTTCTGGGCGGCCCTCGTGCTGGCCACGATCATTTCGGGCGTGCTGGGCATGGGCGTCGAACGCTTTTTCCTGCGCCGCGTGCACAAGTTTGGCCACGCGCAGGAATTGCTGGTGACCTTCGGGCTGGCGTTCATCGTCGCCGAGCTGGTCAAGCTCTTCTACGGCGATTTTCCCGTCGACTACCGCGTGCCGCAGTTCCTGAACTTCGCGGCGTTCCGCGTGTTCGACGCGGATTATCCGTTCTACCGCCTGCTGATGGGCGGCGTGTCGATCGCGATGTTCGCGGTGATCTACCTGCTGCTGTCGCGCACCCGTGTGGGCATCGTGGTGCGCTCGGCCATCTACCGTCCGCGCATGGCCGAGGCGCTGGGTCACAACGTGCCGCTCGTCTTCATGAGCGTGTTCGGCGTGGGCGCCGCGATGGCGGGCCTTGCCGGCGCGGTGGCGGGCGCGTTCTACACCACCAACCCGAACATGGCGCTGGAACTGGGCGTGCTGGTGTTCGTGGTGGTCGTGGTGGGTGGACTGGGTTCGCTGGAAGGCGCCATGATCGCCTCGCTGTTGATCGGCCTGATCAGCTCGTTCTCGGTCGGCATCGACGCCAGCCTTGCGACGTTGTTCGGCCTGTTCGGCGCGCGTGACTGGGCCGAAAGCGTGGGCGGCCTGATGACGGTGAAGATCTCCAGCCTGGCCGCGACGCTGCCGTTTCTGCTGATGCTGGTGGTGCTGCTGGTCAAGCCGTCGGGCCTGAAAGGAGAGCAGGCATGAGCCATTCCACCCCCTCCACCGGCCGCGCCACGGGCGCGCTGCTGTTGATCCTGTGTGTGGCCGCGCTATGCGCGCTGCCGTGGCTGCTGCCTGCCGGCCAGCTCGTGGCGGCCGTGCAGATGCTGATTGCCGCACTGTTCGCCTGCGCCTTCAATTTGCTGGCCGGCCAGGGCGGCATGCTGTCGTTCGGTCATGCCGCGTACTTTGGCGTCGGCACCTTTGCCACCATCCATGCGATGAATGCGCTGGGCGGCGCGGGTCTGCTGCCCACGCCGCTGATGCCGCTCGTGGGCGGCGTGGCCGGGCTGCTGTTCGGCGTGGTCGCCGGCTGGTTCGCCACCATGCGGTCAGGCGTGTACTTTTCGATGATCACGCTGGCGCTGGCCGAACTGCTGCACGCGCTGGCCCCGCATCTGAAAGGCGTCTTCGGCGGCGAGGCAGGCGTATCCGCCATGCGCATGCCGGCGTGGGGCTTTACCTTCGGGTCCGACATCGAGGTCTATTACCTGGTGCTGGCCTGGGTGGTGGTGTCGCTGGCCGCGCTGTACGGCCTGACGCGCACGCCGCTGGGCCGCCTGACGCTGGGTCTGCGCGAAAACGCCAACCGCCTGCGCTACCTGGGCTACAGGCCGCATGCGCTCAAGACCATGGTGTTCGCGCTGTCGGCGATGTTTGCCGGCATCGCGGGCGGCCTGCAGGCGCTGAACATCGAGGCCGGCAACTACGTGCTGTTCGAGGTCAAGCTGTCCACCGACGCGGTGCTGTTCGCCTACATCGGCGGCGTCAACGCGTTCCTGGGTCCGGTGCTGGGCGCGTCCATCCTGACGTTCCTGTCGCAGACGCTGGCCGACATCACGCGGTCCTGGCTGCTGTATCAAGGCATCCTGTTCGTGCTGGTGATGCTGTTCGTGCCGGACGGCCTGGTCGGACTGGTGCAACGCGCGGCCAAGTCGCTGCGCGAGCGCGGCCTGGCCAACTGGCTGCCGCGCGCCGCGGTGTCGGTGGCCGGGGGTCTGCTGCTGACTGGCGCCACCGTCTTCACCGTCGAACTCTTGCAACGCATGTTCGCGCGCGATTACCGCGCCCTCCTCGCCATGAACCCCGAGGCCGGCTGGCCCGCCATCCCGCTGTTCGGCCAGGAGTGGGCGCCGCTTGCCATGTCGACCTGGCTGGTGCCGCTGGCGTTGTTCGCCGCCGGCCTTGCCGCCTGCCGCTGGGCGCTGACCCTGTGGCGCGACGCCGGCGAAGCCGCCCCTCTGCTGGAGCCCGCCAAATGAGCCACGAGATCCTGACCCTGACCGACGTGCGCAAATCCTTTGGTGAAGCGCAGATCATCCGCGGCGTGAACTTGGCGATCGAAGCCGGCGAACGCCACGCCGTCATCGGCCCCAATGGCGCGGGCAAGTCCACGCTGTTTCACCTGATGTCGGGCTCGTTCGCGCCCACGTCGGGCGACATCAGCCTGCGCTCGCGGTCCATCGGCGGCCTGGCGCCCGAGGCCATCAACCGGCTTGGCCTTGCGCGCTCGTTCCAGATCACCAACGTGTTCCCGCGCCTGTCGGTGCGCGAGAACCTGCGGCTGGCGGTGCTGCGCATGCACGGGCTGGTCTACAACTTCTGGCGGCCGATTGCGCGCCACCGCGCCGTCAATGAAGACGTGGACCGCCTGCTGGAAAAGGTGCGGTTGACGGCCAAGCAGGCCACGGCGGCCGGCGACCTGAACTACTCCGAGCAGCGCTCGCTGGAAATCGGCATGACGCTGGCGTCGCGCCCGAAGGTGATCTTGCTGGACGAACCCATGGCCGGCATGTCGCAGCACGAGGTCGACTACACGGTCGAACTCATCAAGGACGTAACGCGCGACTGCACCCTGCTGATCGTTGAACACGACATGCAGGTGGTGTTCTCTCTGGCCGATCGCATCAGCGTGCTGGTCTACGGCGAGATCCTGGCCACCGGCACGCCCGCCGCGATCCGCGGCGACGCCCGCGTGCGCGAGGCCTACCTGGGAGAGGAAACGGTATGACGACGCAATCCCCCCTCTTGTCGCTGCAGGGCGTGCATGCCCACTATGGCAAGAGCCACATCCTGCACGGCATCGACCTGTCGATCGGACGCGGCGAAGTGGTCAGCCTGCTGGGCCGCAACGGCGCGGGCCGCTCCACCACCATGAAAAGCATCATGGGGCTGGTGGACGTGACCGGCGGCCGCATCGCCATCGAAGGCCGCGACATCACCAACAAGCGTCCCTTCGAAATCGCGCGCGCCGGCCTGGCCTTCGTGCCCGAGGAACGCGAGGTGTTCGCCAACCTGACGGTGGACGAAAACCTGCGCATGGGCGAGCAGCCCCGGCGCGACGATGCGCCGCACTGGACCGTGGCGCAGATGTTCGACTACTTCCCGCGCCTGAAGGAACGCAGCAGCACGAAGGCCGGCAACCTGTCGGGCGGCGAGCAGCAGATGCTGACCATGTGCCGCTCGCTGCTGGGCAACCCCAAGGTCATCCTGATCGACGAGCCCACCGAAGGCCTGGCGCCCAAGATTGTCGAGGTGATCGCCGACGTCATCCGGGATATCCACAAGCAGGGTGTGTCGGTGGTGCTGGTGGAACAGAAGCTGACGATCGCGCTGAAGGTGTCCACGCGCGTGAGCGTGATGGGCCACGGCCGCATCGTGTTCGAAGGACCGCCCGCGCAGCTTCATGAGCGCCAGGACGTCGTCCAGGAATGGCTGGCGGTCTAGCCAGCCCACGTACTCATCCATTACAGGCACACATCGTGGACAACACCACTGAAGTCATCCATCCGGAGCTGCGCGGCCAGACGGTCGTCATCACCGGCGGCGCGAAGGGCATCGGCTACAGCACGGCGCAGGCGTTTGCGCGCCAGGGCGCGCGCGTCGCGCTGCTGGACATGGACGCCGCCGCGCTGGAGGCGGCTGTCGCAAGTCTGGCGGCAACGGGAACCGGCGCGCAGGCCATGGCCGTGCAGGCGTCCGTCACCGACGCCGACGCGGTCGAACGCGCCTTCGCGCAGGTTGCCGAGACCTGGGGCGGCATCGACGTGCTGGTCAACAACGCCGGCATCTCGGCCAACAAGCCCACGCTGGAAGTCACCGTGGACGAATGGCGGCGCGCCGTGGACATCAACCTGACCGGCGTCTTCCTGTGCGCGCAGGCCGCGGGCCGGCGCATGGTGCCCGCGGGCTCGGGCAGCATCATCAACCTGGCCTCCATGTACGGCGTGGTGGCCGCCCCCGACCGTGCGGCCTACTGCGCCACCAAGGGCGCGGTGGTGCTGCTGACCGAGACGCTGGCCGTCGAATGGGGCCCCGCGGGCGTGCGCGTCAATGCGCTGGCGCCGGGCTACGTCGAAACCGACCTGGTGCGCGACCTGGCGGCGCGCGGCCGGCTGGATCCCGAACGCCTCAAGCAACGCACGCCGCTACGCCGCATGGCGCAGCCGGCCGAAATGGCCGACCTGGCGGTTTTCCTGGCGTCGCGCCAGGCCGCCTACATCACCGGACACACCCTGGTGGCCGACGGCGGCTGGAGCCGCTACAGCTACCTCTGATTGCCCCCGACGCTTACAAAAACACTCTGGAGATTCATTCATGGCCACCTACCAACCGCTTGAGCCCCAGGCGCCCTGGCGGCAACTGACGGCCGAGGCCTCGGACTGGCAGCAGGCTGACCCCGCGCTGCTCGGCACGATGCTGACCCAACTGCACTGGATCCGCGCTTTCGAGGAAGCCGTGCTGGAGCTGGCCGCCGAAGGCCTGGTGCACGGCCCCGCGCACTCGTCGGTGGGCCAGGAAGGCGGCGCCGTCGGTTCGGTGCTGGCCCTGGGCGCAGGCGACCAGATCAACGGCTCGCATCGCGGCCATCACCAGTTCCTGGCGAAGGCGCTGCAACACGTCGCGCCGCTTGGACTGGATCCGCGCAACCCGCTGACGCCCGCCATCGACGAAGTCCTGCACAAGACGCTGGCCGAGATCATGGGCCTGGCCAACGGCTATTGCCGCGGCCGCGGCGGCAGCATGCACTTGCGCTGGCTGGAAGCCGGCGCA
>Ga0213828_1001778_pt1 | contig 16790 bp, 16 predicted proteins | sample MC6MC0897MG_FD_180664 | JGI IMG/M metagenome (GOLD analysis project Ga0213828, IMG submission 180664) | Enriched soil aggregate microbial communities from Iowa State University, Ames, United States - MC6-MC0897-MG | ecosystem: Environmental > Terrestrial > Soil > Unclassified | place: USA: Iowa... | reverse complement strand
GGCCGCCGGGCTGGCAACGACCGGCATGATGCCGTTCGTCGCCACGTTCGCGTCGTTCCTCGGGTTGCTGTGCTGCGAACAGATCCGGATGGACGTCGCCTACACGCGCCTTCCGGTTCGCCTGATCGGCCATCACACGGGTATCAGTCTGGGTTTCTACGGCACCTCGCACCACGCCACCGAAGACATCTCCACCATGCGCGCGCTGGCGGGCCTGACGGTGGTGTCTCCCGCGGACGGCCCGCAACTGGCGGCGGCCATCAAGGCGTCCGCGGACTGGCCCGAGCCCATCTATTTCCGTATCGGCCGCGGGCGCGATCCGCAGGTCTACGAAGACAACACGCAGTTCGAATTCGGCCGTGCCATCGTCCACGAAGCCGGTAGCGACCTGACGCTGATCGCCTGCGGCATTACGCTGCACGGTGCGCTGGCCGCGGCTCGCCAGTTGCGCGAAGAGGGCCTGTCGGTTGGCGTGATCGACATGCCGACGATCAAGCCGCTGGACCGCGACGCCATCCTGAAGGCTGCCGGGCAGTCGCGCCTGATGATGACGGTCGAAGAGCACAATGTGCTGGGCGGCCTGGGTTCGGCAGTTGCCGAGGTGCTGGCCGACGCGGGCACCGGCACGCGGTTGCGCCGCCATGGCATCTATGACGAATACAGCCTCATTGCGCCGCCCACCACGCTGTACGCCCATTACAAGCTAGACGCCGAAGGCATTGCCGGCGTCGCGCGAGAATTCATCCAGCATTGATCCGGAGACATCCATGAAGGAAATCAGCGGCAACACGCGCCTGTTCGGCATCCTCGCCGACCCGATTCACCATGTGAAGACGCCGCAGCGCATGAACGAACACTTCGCCAAGATCGGTTTCGATGGCGTCTGCGTGCCATTTCACGCGCGGCCCGACAACCTGGCGGCCGTGGTCGACGGCCTGCGCCGCCTGGAAAACCTGGGCGGCGTGATCGTCACGGTGCCGCACAAGACCGCCATCCTGGAACTGGCCGACGACGCCACGCCCGTCGCACGCAAGATCGGCGCGGCCAATGTGTTGCGGCGTGAGGCCGATGGGCGCCTCGTGGCGCACATGCTGGACGGCGAGGGCTTCGTGCGTGGCCTGCGCAGTTGCGGCGTCGCCCCCGAGGGCAAGAGCGTCTACCTGGCGGGCGCGGGCGGCGCAGCCAATGCGATCGGCTTCGCGCTGATGCAGGCTGGCGTCTCACGCCTGACCATCGCCAACCGCACGCCCGCCAAGGCCGAGGACCTGAAGGCCCGCATCCTGTCGCTGCATCCAGACGCGCAGATCGCGGTGGGCAATGCCGACCCGGCCGGCCATGACCTCGTCGTCAACGGCACGTCGCTGGGCATGAAAGAGGGCGATCCGCTACCGCTGGACGTGAGCCGCCTGACGCCGGACCAACTGGTCTGCGAGGTCATCATGCAGCCCAAGGACACGGCGCTGCTCGTGGCGGCGCAGGCGCGCGGCTGCAAGATTCATTACGGCGCGCCGATGCTGGCCTGCCAGATCGAACTGATGGTGGAAACGCTGGGCGTGACGTCCGCCCGTTAGGCGGCGCTGCACACATTCGGTAGACAACGATGGGCGACTACGACTTCATCATCGCGGGTGGCGGAACGGCCGGCTGCATCCTGGCCAACCGCCTCAGCGCGGACGGCAAGTATCGCGTGCTGCTGCTGGAGGCCGGCCACGAGGCGCGCAGCATGTGGATTCCCATTCCGGCGGGCTTTTCCAAGCTGCTGGTCGATCCGCAATACAACTGGCGCTTTGCCACCGAACCCGAGGACAACGTCCACGGACGCGTCATCGCCGTGCCCCGCGGCAAGGGATTGGGCGGGTCCACGCTGATCAACGGCATGATCTACGTGCGCGGCCAGCCCCAGGATTACGACGGCTGGGTGGCCGCGGGAGCCGCCGGTTGGGGACGCGACGTGGCCGAGCGCATCTACCGCAAGATAGAGAACTACGCGCCGGGCGGCGAGACCCGCGGCAAGGACGGCCCGATGCACCTTGAAGAGGTGGCCGAGCGCTTTCCGGTGTCGGACGCCTTCCTGCAGGCTGCGCGCGAAGACGGCCAACCCTTCAATCCGGACTACAACAGCGGCGATCAAGAAGGCGTGGGCTACTACCAGGTGCTCCAGCACCACGGCCGGCGCTGGAGTGTCGTGGACGGCTACCTGAAACCGGCCGCGGGACGGCGCAACCTCAGTGTCGAATGCGGCGCCCATGTCACGCGTCTGGTGTTTGAAGGTAAGCGCTGCGTGGGCGTGGTCTACCGCCAGAACGGGCAGGAACACGTCGTGCGCGCACGCCGCGAAACGCTGGTCTGCATGGGTGCGGTGCAATCCCCGCAATTGCTCGAACTGTCCGGAGTGGGCAATGCAGCCTTGCTGGCCTCGCACGGTATCGGCGTGGTGCACGCGCAGCCGGCGGTGGGCGAAAACTACATCGACCACTTCGCCACGCGCATGAACTGGCGCGTCAAGAACACGGTCACCTTGAACGAAATGTCGCGCGGCTGGCGGCTGGCGCAGCAGGTGGCGCGTTACTACATAAGCCGCAAAGGCATCCTGACCCTGGGCACAGGGTTGGTGCACGGCTTCGTGAAAAGCGCGCCCGGATTGCCCACCCCCGACGTGCAGTTTTTCTTCGTGCACGCCAGCTACGCCAACGCTGCCGAACGCATCCTGGACCGGCATCCCGGCATGACGATCGGGGTGGCGCAGTTGCGTCCCGAGTCCGTCGGGTCCATTCACATCAAGTCGGCCGATCCGCTGGCCGGACCTGCCATCCGGCCCAACTTCCTGTCCGCGCAAGTCGACCGCGACAGCCTGGTAGGCGGGATGCAGGTGGCACGCCGCATCGTGAGTCAGCCCGCCCTCAAACGCTACGTGGAGGCCGAGGTCAGCCCCGGCGTGCAGGTGGACAGCGACGACGAATGGCTGGACTTTGCGCGGCGCAACGGACAGACCATCTACCACCCCATCGGCACCTGCCGCATGGGAACGGACGCCGCGGCCGTCACGGACGTGCGGCTGCGTGTCAACGGGCTGACGGGCCTGCGCGTGGTGGATGCCTCGGTCATGCCGAAGATGGTTTCCGGCAACACGCAGGCCGCCGTCATGATGGTGGCCGAGCGCGGCGCGGAGATGATCCTCGAAGACGCGGCGCAGGCGTAGGGAACTTCCGGTCAGTAAAAATGGCGCGCTTGCTTACGACCGGCGCGCCATTTTTCTTGAAGGCGCCCGGCATGCGCCTTGCTAACGCGCTGTTCCGACTGCAGACTGCAGGTTAGGCTGCACCAACTGAAAGGAGACCGTATGACCTACGACCTTTGGTATTGGGATGGCATTCCCGGGCGGGGAGAATTCGTGCGCCTGGCGCTGGAAGCGGGCGGTATTTCGTATCGGGAACGCGCCCGCGATCCGGGCGCCGACGAAAGCGCGTTGATCGACGACATGCAATCGGCCCGCAAGCACCCGCCTTTTGCGCCGCCTTATCTGGTGGCCGGAAAAATGACGTTGGGGCAGACCGCCAATATTCTGCTTTTCCTCGGCGAGAAGCATGGCCTTGCGCCCGAATCGCTTGAAGGCCGGTTGTGGGTAAACCAGTTGCAACTCACCATTGCCGACATGGTGGCCGAAGCGCACGACACCCATCACCCCATTTCCGCCAGCGATTATTACGAAGACCAGAAAGAAGAGGCCGCCCGCCGCGCCAAGGTATTTCGCGAAGCGCGTATTCCGAAGTTCCTGGGATATTTCGAACGGCTGCTGGATGGGCCGCAGGCGTGGTTGGCGGGCGGCGCCAAATGGACCTACGTGGACTTGTCCCTTTATCACCTGGTCGATGGCTTGCTGTTCGCGTTTCCCAAACGCATGGCGACCGTTGCCGCACATTATCCAAATGTGTTCGCCCTGCACGAGCGCGTGACCGCTTTGCCTGAACTGCAGGCCTATTTTTCGAGCGGCCGGCGCTTGCCGTTTGGCGAGGGCATTTTCCGCCAATATCGCGAGCTGGACGCCGCTTGAATCCGGGATTTCCCGAGTGTGCGTCGTGACGACGCTTTGAATTCTTTTTAAAAGGGACATTCAGAAATACATCGGGCCATGATAATTTCTGGGATTAAGTAGTTTCCATTAGATACATAAAAATTACGTGTACCAGGCACGCCGGCAAACACACCCTGGAGGTTTCCATGCTTTGGCATACTCTTGGCCGCTTCATCCGTGGATATCGCAGTACCGATAAAAACGACCTGCTGGGACAGATCGACGCCATTCACAAATCCCAGGCGGTCATTGAGTTTGATCTGAACGGCCACATCTTGATGGCCAATCAGAACTTCCTGGACACCACGGGCTATTCGCTCGAAGAAATCCAGGGGCGTCACCACCGCATGTTCATCGATCCCGATGAACGCGGGTCGCCGCAATATGCAGCCTTTTGGGAAAGGCTGGGACAGGGCGCACATGATTCCGGCCGTTATCGGCGGATTCGCAAAGATGGCTCGGACGTCTGGCTGCAGGCGTCGTACAACCCCATCTTTGACAAGCGCGGACGGCCGGTGAAGGTGATCAAGTACGCCACCGACATAACCGATCAGCAAAATCGCCAGGCAGATTCCGAAGGGCAGCTCGCGGCGATTTCCAAGGTCCAGGCGATCATCGAGTTCAATCTCGACGGCACCATCCTGCGTGCCAACGACCTGTTTCTCGGTGCGGTGGGGTATCGCGCCGACGAGGTGCTGGGCCGGCATCACAGCCTCTTTGTCCCGCCCGAAGAAGCCCGAAGCACGGCGTACAAGGATTTCTGGCGCCGGCTGCGCAATGGCGAGCACGACACCGGCCAGTACATGCGCTTGGGCAAGGGCGGACGCCAGGTCTGGATCGAAGCCAGCTACAACCCCATTCTCGATGCGCAGGGCCGGCCATTCAAGGTGGTGAAGTTCGCTACCGACATCACCAAGCGCTTTACCGCCGCGCAGACGCTGCAAGTGGCCGTCCAGGGCCTGACCGAAAACGCCGAACGCGCGCGACAGGCCAACAGCCTCGCCCAGGACGCCAGCCGCATCGCTGAAACGGGCGGCGATACGATGCGCGACGTGGTGACGACCATGGAAGCCATCACGGGCAGTTCGCGCCGCATTTCCGAGATCATCGGGGTCATGGACGGCATTGCATTCCAGACCAACATCCTTGCGCTGAACGCGGCCGTCGAGGCCGCGCGCGCCGGCGAGCACGGCAGGGGCTTCGCGGTCGTGGCATCAGAGGTCCGCAATCTGGCGCAAAGCAGCGCGGCGGCCGCGAAGGAAATCAAGGCGCTCATTACGACCTCCGTGGCGCAGGTCGAAGGCGGCGCGGTGCAGGTCCAGTCCGCCGGCGGCACGATGGAGGGGATCGTCGCGTCGTCTCGCCGCGTGACCGAAATCATGGCCCAAGTCGTTGAAGTGTCGCTGGCGCAATCGGACAAGCTGGCCGGCGTGACCGAAGATCTCACCGATACCCACGCCGAACCCACAAGACGATTGCGCGCCGCCTAGCGAGCGGGGCATCTGCGCGCGAGTGCGCTATAAAGACGGCATTGCCGATCATCTGTGGCCCGCGCGGGCAATTTCCGCCGCGGGCCACGCCTTTTGCCCGATGTCCATGACTGAATCCGAAGCCCTCGCGCTTGCCACGCACCGCCATTACAAGGGTGGCCTTTACCGCTACATAGGCACTGCCCGCCATTCCGAAACCGAAGAGTCCATGGTGGTGTACGAACACCTCTGGCCGCACGCGCGCGGCCTGTGGGTGCGCCCGGCCGATCTGTTCTTCGGGCAGCTTGCCGACGGTTCGGCCCGGTTCGCCGCCCTGCATCCGGCGGAGTAAGCGCGTGACGTATTTCTATCGGCGCACGCGTGCGGCCAGCGCATCGCCGGCCCGTCCCACGGCGCGTGCGCAAGCGGCCTTGACGCACGCGCTTGAAGCGTTGGGCCGCCCCTTCATCGTGGCCGACCTGGAAACGACCGGCCTGTCCACCGCAAGCTGCGAAATTCTTGAATTTGCGGCGGTCAGAGTGGGCGAGGGCGGGGCGGTCGTCAACGAATACACGCAGGTCGTTCGCACTTGCGGCCGCGTCCCTTCCTTCATATCCCGTCTTACCGGCATTACGCAGGCTGAAGTCGATCGCGACGGCATTCCCGTCGCGCAGGCCTTCTCGTCGTTCCTGGATTTTGTCGAGGATCTGCCGGTGTTCTTCCATAACGCTTCGTTCGACCGGCGCTTCCTGAGCGCGGCCGCTGACCAGACGGGGCTGCCTTTTTCGAACGCCACGCACTGCACGTTGGCGTTGGCACGCCGCGCGTGGCCGGAGTTGCCGTCGCACAAGCTCGACATCCTGGCGCGGCACGTCGGCGCCACTCAGCCGACCCACCGGGCGTTGGCGGACGTGCGGACGACGGTCGCGGTCGCGCTTGCAGCCCGCGCTCGGCTGGCCTGCGCGTAACGAGGCGCCATTTCTTTGGGAGTTCCCATGTCAGACCTGGAAGCAATCCGCCTCGCCGTGCGCCAGTTCACGGCTGAACGCGAATGGCAGCAATTCCATTCGCCCAAGAATCTGGCGATGGCGCTGGCGGGGGAAACGGGCGAACTCGTCTCGTTGTTCCAGTGGCTGGATGAAGACGAGTCGCGCAATCTGCCGGCCGCCCGGCTTGCGGACGCCGCGGACGAGATCGCCGACGTGCAGATGTATCTGGTGGCCCTGGCGGATCAGCTTGGCATTGATATCGCGCAGGCGGTTGCCGGCAAGATGGTGAAGAACGCCAACAAGTATCCCGCCGATGCGTTCCGGCGCAGCGCTCGCAAATACAACGAGCCTCCGAAAGAATAAGCGCCGGTCCGCGCAGCCGCTGGACCGGCGCCGAACGTTCAAATCACTTTTTGCTCGTGGTGCACTTGGGGCGGCTCAACGAAAAAGCCGCCGACCAGCTTGCGCCATTCCTGGAAGTCGGCCGATTCCCGGAAATCCACCATGTGGTTTTCGACCGTTTCCCAATCCACCACCAGCGTGTAGCGCTGCGGCTGCTCGATGCTGCGGTACAGTTCCATGCCATGGCAGCCCTTGGCGCGAAGGAAAAGCGGCTTCGCCTGGGTAACACCGGCTTCAAACAGCGCTTCCTGTCCTTCGCGGACGTGGATGCTGGCAATCTCCTGAATCATGGCTTGGTCTCCGATTGATGGGGGTAGGCAAGGCGGGAGTAGTATGGCCGAAAACCTCGATTCCAGCCCGCTTCATGAGTTACCGAGCCGTCACATTGACTCGTCTCATTTCCGTCCGCCTACTCTGGTATGTCGCCGTCGGCATCATTGCTCTGATGTCCCTGTACCTGCATACGCAATTCGGCGTTGTGGTGCTGCTGTCTGCCATCGCCATCTACATTCCTTTGTCGATGCTTGGATTGCCGCTCGTTGCGTGGCTATGCCTGTCGCGCCGCACAAGCGGCGTTGCGGCCGGGCTGCCGCCCGCCTGGCCCGCGTATCTTGCGGGCGTTACCGGCATTGTCCTGCTGGGCAGCTATCAGGTGCTTGCCAATCTGTACGTGGCCGAATGCGGCTTCCTGCTTGTGCTGGTGGCCGTGGACCTGATGCTGGCGCGCCGCGAGACCGGCTGGCTGCTACGCCTGGCGCGTTAGATATCACGCGTGAGCCTCACGCGCGCGGCCCCATCCTTTGAGTTGAAACCCACCCGCAAGCGGGGCTTGACGGACGCATTGCGTCATCCATACGCATGGCCGCGCGAAGCCGGTATCTCCGCTTTCAGGTTTGTGTAATTCGCGAGTCCATCCTCCAGAAAGACCCGGTCGTTCGTTTAACCGATACCGACCTGCCTAGGACGGCGCAATCATTCCGTACCAATACGAAAGTCCCACGCCCTGCGAATGCAAGGGCGCAGTTCCTGGGTAGTAACGGTCCGCGCCGGTCGGTCTCCGGCACCTGTGCATCCGTGCAGACGGATCAGGAGGAGCTCAAATGAAAAAGCTCGCAGCAGTCGCCGCGTTGTCATTGTTTGCCGCATCGGCTTACGCCACTGGCCCGGGCCAGGTCGGCGGTTCGGTGACCGGTCACGCCGGCGCCATCAACGGTACCGCTTCGTCCATCTCCACCGGCAGTTCGGTGGTGGCCACCCAGGTGAACGGCTACGGCTCGTCGAGCCAGACGTCGTTCGGCAGCACGGGCGGCATCGCGGAAGTCGGCGGATCGTTCAGCCGCGACGGCACGCAAGTCGTCACCAGCACGCGGCAGTACGCCAATAGCGAGTCGTACGGGCATGTGACGGGCAACGCCCCAATCATGGTCGGCGACAGCATCGCCAACGGCGGCGCAACGTTCGGCAAGACGGATACGAGCGCCTCGGCGACGGGCTCGTTCCACGCGGCAAATATCGGCGCGTTCGGGTCGATACACGGCGTCGGCCCGGTGGGCCATGTCGTTGGGTTCAATCGCTGACCCAATTATCCGGACGGCTTCGGCCGTCCGGGCGAGGGGACATCATGAAGAGCATCGTTCTAGCCATCTCCCTGTCGCTCGCCGCCATGTCGGCGGGGGCGCAGACCAGCACGTCCAGTTCCACGACGTCGGCATCGTCCGGGTCGACCAACGCGGGCAACAACCAGGGCATCACACTCAACTCAAGCAACAGCGGGACCAGCACGTTGCGCAGCGCACCGCCGGTTGGCGGCCAGAGCTTCTACGGCTCGTTCTCGTCGGACAGCTGCATGGTGTCAGCGGGCGGCGGCGGGTCCGTGGTGGGTTTCGGGATGAACGTCGCGATTCCGATCGAGGACCAGAAATGCAGTCTGCGCCGCAACTTCGAGCGCACGATGCAGGCTGCGGCATCGACCAAGGACGCGGATCGCTCGCGGCGTCTGGAAACCGCGGCCATCGATATCCTGTGCCAGACCGACGATCGCACCAAGGCGGCGCTGGTGGCGCAGGGGCTCTGCACCAATCCTGCGCTGACGACGGCGGACCATCGGTTCGACAGCGGCGCCGTGGCGCAGGTCGCGCCGCAGACGCCCGTCCAGACTGCAGCCACGGCGCCCGCGCTGCCGCAGGCGGCGGCAACGCCGATGGTGCAGGGCTATCCGGTTCTGTCAGCCCGCAGCGCCGCGTTCACCGCGCCGCCACTGCGCAACCCTCGCGTGGAGCGGCAACAGTTCGCCGACCTGTACTCTCCCGGCTGAAGCGGCCTGTGCATGACGGCAATCAGGGCGTGGCGGGCGGCGGGACCGCGACGGGCGCGGGCGCCTGCGCGGGTTCCGGCGCCGACGCGAGCAGCATGGTCGGCGGGGACGACACTTCAAGCTTGGCCTCGTCCAGGCGCTTGAGCACCGTGAACAGCAGCGCGCTGCGCACGCCGTACGCGGCACGCGGCGACGACACATAGCCCCTAGCATTGAAGATCAGGTGGCCTGCGTCGATACCGTCCAGGAAGACGTTGGGCGCCGGCGACTCCAGCACGTCTTCGTGATCCGCCAACGCCTGCAGCATCAGTTCACGCACCTGCTCGGCATCCGTCGACAACGGCATGGGCAGCTTGATCTGCACCAGGCCAAGCGGATTGGACCGCGTCACGTTGCGCACCGTTTTCGTCACGAATTCGGAGTTGGGCACGATCACCGTCGACCGGTCTCCCATCTGGATCTCGGTGGCGCGCACATTGATGCGCAGGATGTCGCCTTCGACGCCGCCCAGCGAAACCCAGTCGCCCACCTTCACCGGCCGCTCGGCCAGCAAAATCAGGCCCGACACGAAGTTCTGCACCACCGCCTGAAGGCCAAAACCGATACCCACCGACAGCGCGCTCGCGATCCACGCGACCCGCTCCAGTCCGATTCCCGCGGCCGACAGCGACAACGCCACGGCCAGCACGAAGCCGCCATACCCAAACAGCGTCGCGGCCGACAACTGCATGCCCGGGTCCAGCTCCGTGGTAGGCAGATAGCGGTTGGATAACCAGCGCTTGAGCATCTTCACGCCCAGCAGCGACAGCGCCAGCACGATCAATGCCTGCAGCACTGCGCCGGGCCGGATCTGCGCCTCGCCGATGGCCAGGCCCTTGCGGAGCTGGTCAAAGCGCTGCACCAGATCCATCGGCGCTTCGCCGAACGGCGCCAACACCAGAATGATGGCAAGCAGCGCGATGGCCACGCGACCCAGTCCGGACAGCAGCACCGCGGCCTGATCGCGCATGCTGGGCCCTTCGCCTTCACCGCCTTCGCGGTGCGCCGTGCCCAACAAGGTGCTGAAACCGTCCTCGACCAGCGTCGATGCCAGGTAGGCCGACGCCAGCACGATCAGCACCCACAACACCTGCTTGACCAGGAAGCTGCCGAACGCCACGTAACCCAGCAGCAGGCTGGCGAAGCTGACGATCAGCACCGTCCAGATGGCGGCCAGCATCAGCGAGACCCAGAGCGGAATCGGCGCTTCGCTGTCCTGCATGACCTGGCGGCGCAGGCGGCGGCCGATGAACAGCACGGCGGCAAGCAACGCCATGCTCAACACGCCCACGATGCCGGTCAGGGTGATGGTCGTGGTCAGGCTGGCGTCCAGCAGGACGGGCAACCGTTCCGCGAGCCAGATCAGGACCACCAGCACGCCCAGCGTGCCGGGAAGCCAGCGCAGCCGGTTCGCCACGATGTCGCTGACCGGCGGCAGGCGCCAGGACGGACGATTGGTGGACAGCAAGGCGTAGCCCATCCCCGACACGAAGCCGCCGAAGCAGACCGTGGCTACCAGGTTGGTCAGGAGCGAATCGGTGCTGTCCGACAGTTGCGATCTCCAGTCCAGGCCGGTCTGGATGAGCAAGGCGATCACGCCAGGCGTGGCGACCGAAAGCGCCACGAGGGCCACCGCCAGAAACGATCGGCGCAGCCGTCCGGGCGGCACTCGGGTTGCCGTGAGCCGCAGCAGATACCGGCCAACCCAGACGCGCAGTGCAATTGCCAGACCGGCAACGACCGTCAGCAGCAGCCAACCCCATTTCGGCGTCTGTCCCACGGCGGTGGACAGGTCATCGCGCAACGCTTCAAGCCGTTCCAGATCTCGGGGAAACTCCTGGCGGAATTCGGCCCAGAACTGGCCCGACAGGAAGGAGTCGCGACGCTCGCCCAAGCGTGCCTGAAACTGCTTGCGCCGCTGGGCTGAAATCTGTTCAGCCGTCTGGCCGGCATCCACTGACAGCAGCCGCGCCAACTTGATCTGCGCGTCCAGCGCGCGGCTGTTCTTTTCCAGCTGGGCGCGCTGCGCCGCCACATCCGGCGCTTCCTTCGCGCCGTCCGGCGGCGTGCCCAGTTCGCTCAGGCGTGCGGTCACGCTGGCCAGTTGCGGCGTCAGCGCTTCAGTTGCGGCGTCCGCCTTGGACTGGATGTCCAGCGCCTCGCCCCGCTGCTTGAGCAGCACGGCGTCGTCCGTTTCGTCGGGGACCCGCTTGCGGATCTCGTCAATCTGCTTGCGGGCCGCACCCAGAACGGCTTCGGTGTCGGCGGGGGCGGCGGGCGGCGCCGCAAAGGCGGGCAGGAAGCAGAAGACCAGCAGCAGCGCAGCAAGCAGCGCCGCCAGGTTGGGCGCGCGGACGAGGCGGGCGCGAAAGGGGTGAGTGGGCGTGGTGGGGATCATGTTTTTGGGGCGAGTTGCTCGCGTGGAGGCGGCAGCATAACAAGCCGCCGCCTCACCCGTTGCAACAAAAACTGGTGTTACGTCCCCGTATTTTTAAGGGTGCCTGTTCGTGGGCTTGACCTCGCTAGCGGGCCGGGAAATTGGGGCCGGATTTGCCCGGCCAGATCAGCATGCCGACCGGCCATGACGGCCGTCGCAACGCCTGTTTACCAGCCGAACGTTTGGATTCACTTCAACTGGCGTCCGGACGCCTGTGCAGCCCGCGCGCGAGGCTTGCCCAGCACCGCGTCGCAGACCTGCAACCATGCACGCGCGGCAAACGACAGATAGCCGGATTGCAGCCAGATATGGCCAACCTCCCACTGGATGCCCGACTTCGCAAGCTTCGCGGTACTCAGGCCGCGGGTCTTCATCCGCTGCATCAGCGGTTCGGGCAAGAGGGCCACGCCAAGTCCTGCCGAGGCCATTGCCACCAGAAAATCCCAATGCGCGCTTTGCGCCGCGATGCTTGGCTGCAGGCCTGCATCGGCAAACGCCTGCCGCAACCGCCGGGTGATTGCGAAGTCGTCGGTGGGGATCAGCAGCCGCGCCTCGCGCAGCGCGCTCAGCGGCAGCGACGTCTTTCCGGCCCACGGCGCGTCTGGCGGCCCGATCACCCAGATCGGATAGCTGCCAAACGCCTGCGCGGCCAGACCTCCGTCGGGGGCGACAGGCAGGATGGTGGCGCCGACCTCCAGTTCGCCGCTGGCCACCAGGTTTTCGACCGCCTGGCCCGTGCCTTCGCGCAGGGTCAGGTGGATGCCGGGATGCAATTCGCGGAACCGTTTCACAACTGGCGTGAACAGCAGATTGATCATGGGCGGGATACCGACCTCGAGAGCCCCGCGTCCCAGCTCCGCGGTCTGGCGCATTTCCTCCGACAGTTGGCGCATCGTCTCCAGCACTTGCAGGCCACGCTGGTACATGACCCGGCCGGTATCGGTAGGGCGGGCGGTGTGCCCGTCGCGGATCAGAAGCGGCGTGCCGGCTTCTTCTTCCAGTTGCCGGATCATCTTGCTGACTGTGGACTGCGTGACGAACAGCGCCTTGGCCGCCTGCGTGAAGCTGGCATGCCTGACGGTTTCCACGAAATACCGCAATGCGCGCACGTCCATGGGAAAGCTGACCCTCCGCGCCGTGCGCGAGAAAAATTCAAATGATGAAAAAAACGACTGGAACGGATGATTTTAAGTCATTACGAGATTTGCCCTCGGCTTCCTATACTGCCGAAAAATCGTCCCGGCGCCCGTATCCACGGCCTTCGGGACTTCGGGAAACGCCGCGTCAGACGGTGCCCGGGCGCTGCAGACCCCAGCCGCTACGCCCGGCCCTAAGCCGCCAGCCTTTGAATTTGGAGACACCATGCCTTTCGACCGGATCCGTAACGCCGACCTGCACGCCAGGATCACTTCAGCCGAACAGGCCGCCTTACTGGTTCAGGACGGAATGACCGTCGGAATGAGCGGATTCACTCGGGCAGGCGACTGTAAGTCGGTGCCGGCCGCGCTGGCAGCGCGCGCAGAACGCGAACCGCTCGCCATCACGTTGATCACGGGCGCATCACTCGGCCACGACACCGACAAAATGCTGGCGCAGGCCAATGCGCTGGCACGACGTCTGCCGTTCCAGGTCGACACGACCCTGCGCCGCAAGATCAATCAGGGTGAAATCGCCTTCATCGACCAGCATTTGTCCGAAACCGTGGAGCAGTTGCGGGCGGGCCATCTGGGCCCCATCAACGTGGCCATCATCGAAGCCGCCGCCGTCACGGAATCCGGCGCGATCGTGCCGACCATGTCGGTAGGCAACTCCGCGTCGTTCGTGCAGCAGGCCGACAAGATCATTGTGGAACTGAATATGAGCGTGCCTGCCGCCATCGAAGGCCTGCACGATATCTACGTTCCCGGCGACCGTCCCGCCCGACAGCCCATCGGCCTGGTGTCTGCGGACCAGCGCATCGGTCAGACCTGCATCGAGGTCGATCCTGCCCGGATCGCCGCCATCGTCATCACGCAAGAGCCCGACAGCCCCTCCAACGCGCTGCCGCCCGATACCGAGACCAACGCCATTGCAGGTCACATCAACCAATTCCTGCGCGGCGAGGTGGATGCTGGTCGCCTGACCAACGCGCTGCTGCCGTTGCAGGCAGGCATAGGCACCATCGCCAACGCGGTCTTGCACGGGTTCGAGTCGTCTGATTTTGAGAACCTGGTCATGTATTCCGAAGTGCTGCAGGACAGCGCGATCGAGTTGCTCGACCAGGGCAAGCTGGCATTCGCCTCGGCGTCGTCCATCACCGTATCCAAGCCCGTGTACGAGAAGATCCTCGCCAACATGGAGCACTACCGCCAGCGCATCGTGCTGCGTCCGCAAGAAATCAGCAACGCACCCGAGATCGTGCGGCGCCTGGGCATCATCGCCATCAACACGGCGCTGGAATTCGACATCTATGGCAACGTGAACTCCACACACGTTGGCGGCACGCACATGATGAACGGCATCGGCGGCTCAGGCGACTTCGCCCGCAATGCCCATCTTGCCATCTTCGTGTCCAAGTCGATGGCCAAGAACGGCGACATCTCCAGCGTGGTGCCAATGGTGTCCCACGTCGACCACACGGAGCACGACGTTGACGTGCTCGTCACGGAATGCGGTCTGGCTGATCTGCGCGGCCTTGCGCCACGTGAGCGCGCCCGCGCCATCATTCAGAACTGCGTGCATCCGTCGTACCGCGACGCGCTACAAGACTATTTCGATCGTGCTTGCGCCCGTGGCGGCCAGACGCCGCATCTGCTGGAAGAAGCGTTCTCCTGGCACCAGCGGTTCAACGAAACCGACTCGATGCAGCCCGTCGCGGCATCGGCGCGCAAGGCGGCCTGAAGCACGACTACAGATTGACTGCCGCCGTCGCGGCGTCCGCCTGGTCTTTCGAGCGAAGCGAACTCAGGCTTTTTAGGCAATGTCCTGCCGGGCGCCGCGTTTTGGTCAAGGTAAAGCTGCTGCCCGCCGCTTTACCTTTTTTTTCGCCTGCGCTCTAACTTTCGTCCTCGGGCTTGGAGGTCACCAGGGTCTGGCGCGACATTTCCAGTTCGTCGCGCAGCCATTGCTTGAACGCATTCAGCGGCGCCCAATCCCGCAAGCTCGGCCGGTACACCAGGTGGTAGGTCTGCCCCAGTTCGTAATGCACGCGCACGGGCGACACCTGTACTAGCCGCCCCGCACAAAGCGCGTCGGCCGCCAGCAGTTCACGGCCAAGCGTGATGCCCAAACCCTGCTCGGCAGCCTGCAGCATCATCCCCGCATCATTGAACGAAGCCACGGGCGTGACCGGCGTCGGAAAACCGGCCGCCGTGAACCAATGCTGCCAAAGCTCGCGTTCGCCGAGCAAAGGCTGCCGCGCCAGCGTTTCGGGCGAATTGTCGGGCAGGGCTGCCAACGTCTCAGGCGACGCCAACACGATGAGCGGCAGCGGCACATCAAACAGCGGCTCTGACTCCACCCCGGCCCACGGCCCTTGCCCGATCCGAACCGCGGCATGGAATCCGTCCCGCGCCAGATCGACCACCTGCTGGGAAGTCTCGATCTCCAATGCCAGTTCCGGATGCCGGGCGCGCCACCGCGCCATGCGCGGCAACAGCCAGCGCTGCGCAAACGATGGCAATACCGACACGCGCAACCGTTGTTCGCGCCCGCTCGCGGCCGCGTTCGCCGTCATCAGCCCTTCGTCGAGCAACGCCATGGCGCCCTGCACGCTGCACAGCAACGCCGCACCGGCCGAGTTCAACACGATGCCACGGCCGCTACGCTCGAAAAGCGGAAAGCCAATTTGCTCTTCAAGCACCTTGATTTGCTGGCTCACGGCGCTGTGCGTCAAGTGCAGCCGCTCAGCGGCGGCGCGCAGATTCTGCAGTTCCGCAACAACGCGAAAAGCGGGGAGGGTATTCAGCGGCAACCGCATGGCAGGCCTATTCAAGAAATATTGGTCATCGTAGCTTACCGAAAGGGCCAAAACAATTCGATTTTCAGCGGGTCTTTGGGCGCTTACGCTTACCAAAACGAAACAAAAGGAGCCCGTTATGACCGCGCAACCTCTCACACCCACGTCTTCCTTGGTCGGCACGCCCCGCGGACCCCTGCCCACGGCCGGACCTGTCGCGTCCGTAACAATCGCGTCCGTAACAGTCGCGTCCATCCCCGTCGCACCCATACCTTCGCGTTCTGCACCCGTCGGCCTATCGCCCGCACTCCCTGCAACGCCTGCCGTGTTGGAGGCCGCGCAAGCACCGGACCGCAGCTTCCTCACGCGCATTTGGCACGCCTATCGCGCTTGGCGCAACACGGCGCGGATGCGCAACATGGCCCAGGACATGGAGCCGCACCTGCTCAGCGACGTGGGCGCACCCCCATGGCTGATCAACGAAGCCAGCGTGAGGCGCGAACTTTCCCGCCTTCGCCACATCGATTACATCCGTTGGTAGTCCGGGATGGATCAGCCGCGACGCGCGGAAATCCTGCCCGAAGGCTCGGGGATACGTCCACTTGCGGCGCGTATATATATAGAGCGTCTATATATACAGCGCCAAGGTCGCCTCTCCAGAGAGAGCAACATAATTTGCGACACCCACATGACAGCGCAAAATTCTGTGCTATAGTCTCGCTCCTTCGCAGCTCACACAGTTTTTGAGACGCGAAGCCAAGCAAGTGCAACAGGCGAGGCGGGGCATCCCGGCATCACCTGCCGCAACAGCAATCAGAAATGAGCGCTCCGCGGTTATTGCAAAGATCGGCGCAAATTAGGCAGAAGCCAGTTGCAAGATCTGCAAAAATTGTGCTATAGTATTGGGCTTGGCAGTTGCTGAAAAATTAGGGTTTACCCTGATGTTTCGACAGCTGCTAGGGCAGGGCGAAAGTCCTGGCGAGACCTGAAGAGGTCGCCGCAAGAAAGCAAAGCAAAATGCGAAGCTGACTTGACAAGCGATAAAAACTTCTTCATAATCTCGTTTCTCTGCTGCAACGACAGCGACGACGCGAAAGCGAAGTTGGCCGAAGTTGAAGGCAAAAACCAGTA
>Ga0213828_1001774_pt1 | contig 16824 bp, 16 predicted proteins | sample MC6MC0897MG_FD_180664 | JGI IMG/M metagenome (GOLD analysis project Ga0213828, IMG submission 180664) | Enriched soil aggregate microbial communities from Iowa State University, Ames, United States - MC6-MC0897-MG | ecosystem: Environmental > Terrestrial > Soil > Unclassified | place: USA: Iowa... | reverse complement strand
TTGGTGCCGTCGATGACGGTGCCGCCGGCGAGGATGTAGTCGAACGGGGTGGCGTCAGGCTGGGACATGCGGTTCTCCGGCAAAGTGGGATCGGGCAATGGGGGGTCAGGCGAAGTGGCAGGCGACCTGCTGTTCGGCGGCGACCTGGCGGGGCTGGGGCGTTTCTTCGGCGCAGCGGGGCTGCGCCATGGGGCAGCGGGTACGGAACGCGCATCCGGATGGGGGCGACAGCGGGCTGGGGATTTCGCCCTTCAGCACCTCGACGGGGTTGCGCTCCCCGTGGCGCGCGGACGGCACGGCTGCCAGCAGCGCCCGGGTGTAAGGGTGGGCCGGACGGTCGAAGATCGCATCGCGCGTGCCGATCTCCACGATCTTGCCCAAATACATCACGGCCACGCGGTGGCTGATGTGGCGCACGACGCTCAGGTCGTGCGAGATGAATACGTAGGTCAGCCCCAGGTCGCGCTGCAGGTCCATCAGCAGGTTGATGACCTGCGCCTGCACCGACACGTCAAGCGCCGAGACGGGCTCGTCACAGACGATGAGGCCCGGGTCCAATGCCAGGGCGCGCGCGATCACGATGCGCTGGCGCTGGCCGCCCGAGAACTCATGCGGATATTTGTCCGCGGCGTCGGGCCGCAGGCTGACGCGCGCCAGCAGCTGCGACACGCGCGCGCGGATGGCCTCGCGGTCGTGGCCGAAGTTGCGCAGAGGCTCGCCGATGATGTCGCGCACGCGCATGCGCGGATTCATCGACGAAAACGGGTCCTGGAAGATGAACTGCATGCGGCGGCGCATGGCGCGCAGCTGGCTGCTATTCATTTTGGCGAGGTCTTCGCCCTCCAGCAGGATGCGGCCCTCGGTGGGATCGGTCAGGCGGATCAGGCACTTGCCGGTGGTGGACTTGCCGCAGCCGGATTCGCCTACCAGGCTGAGCGTCTGGCCGCGGGGCACCGACAGCGAGATGCCGTCGACCGCGCGCAGCACCTTGGCGCCGCGCCCGCTGTCCACGGGAAAGTGCTTCTTCAGGCCGATGACTTCCAGCATGGGCACCGCGGTGGCGGCGGGCACGGAAGACGCGAGGGGAATGTCGTGCAGGTTCATGGCGGGTCTCATGCGTCTCAGGCGGTCAGGGCGGCAGGAGCCGGTGCGTCCTGGCGGGCCCAGCACCAGACGCGGTGGCGGGCGCCCGCGTCGGTGGCGCCGGGCGCTTCTTCGGTGCAGCGCGGCAGGGCCTCGGGGCAGCGCGCCGCAAAGGCGCAGCCGCGCGAGGCGGGTGTGCGCACCGGGACGATGCCGGGCAATTCGGCAAGCCGCGCGGTGTGGTCCTGCCCGTCGACGAAGTCGGGCAGCGATCGGATCAGCGCCTGCGTGTACGGGTGCTGCGGGCGGTCCAGCACGTCGTCCACGCTGCCTTCCTCGACCTTGCGGCCGGCATACATGACGATCACGCGCTGGCACATCTGCGCGACCACGCCCAGGTCATGCGTGATCAGCACGATGGCCGTGCCAAGCCGCGCCTGGATGTCGCGCAACAGGTGCAGGATCTGCGCCTGGATGGTGACGTCCAGCGCCGTGGTGGGTTCGTCGGCGATCAGCACCTTGGGCTGACAGGCCAGCGCCATGGCGATCATGGCGCGCTGGCGCATGCCGCCCGAGAGCTGGTAGGGATACTCGCGCACGCGGCGCGCGGGGTCGGAGATCTGCACCAGGTCCAGCAACGCCTCGGCCTGCACCAGCGCCTCTTTGCGCGACAGGCCCTGGTGCAGCATGAGCGATTCACTGATCTGCTTGCCCACCGTGATGACGGGGTTCAGCGACGTCATGGGCTCCTGGAAGATCATCGAGATCTGGTTGCCGCGGATGGCGCGCATCGATTTTTCCGGCAGCGCCAGGAGGTCGCGGCCGTCGAATTCGATGCTGCCGCCCGCGACGCGGCCAGGGGCGCGCAAGAGCCGCATGATGGACAGGGACGTGACGCTCTTGCCGCAGCCCGATTCGCCGACCAGACCCAGCGTTTCGCCGGGCAGGAGGTCGAACGATAGCTTGTCGACGGCCAGCACGGTGGTGTCGTCGCCGTCGAAACAGGTGGTGAGGTCTTGCACGCGCAGGACGGGTTGGGTTTGCATGTGCGCTCCTACAGCTTCTTGGCCAGACGGGGATCGAGCATGTCGCGCAGCCCGTCGCCGACCAGGTTGACGGCCAGCACGGCCACGCCCAGGAAGAGGCCCGGATACAGGATGATGTGGAACGCCACGGCCACGAAGTTGCGGCCTTCGGCCATGATGTTGCCCCAGCTCGGAATGTGCGGCGGGATGCCCACGCCCAGGAAGCTGAGCACCGCTTCGGTCAGGATGGCCGAGGCCGCGATGAACGTGGCCTGTACCATCAGCGGCGCGAAGAGGTTGGGCAGGATGTGGCGCAGCAGGATCGACGGCACGCGCGTGCCGACCGAGACGGCGGCCTCGATGTACGGCTGTTCGCGGATGGTCAGGACCAGCGCGCGAACCAGCCGTACGACGCGCGGCACTTCGGGCACGACGATGGCGATGATGACGGTGCCCAGCCCGCCCTTCAGCGTGGCCATCAGCGCAATGGCCAGCAGCACGCCGGGAATGGCCATCAGGCCGTCCATGATGCGCATGATGACGGCGTCGATGCGGCGGAAGTAACCCGCCATCATGCCCAGCACCACGCCGGCCACGGTGGAGACGACCGCCACCACGATGCCGACCAGCAGCGAGATGCGGGCGCCCCAGACGGTGCGCGAATAGACGTCGCGGCCCAGCGCATCGGTGCCGAACAGATGCTCGGCCGACGGGGGCTTCATGCGCGCCATGGGATTGATGTCTTGCGGATCGACGGTGGCCAGCCACGGCGCGGCCAGCGCGATGGCGGCCAGCACCAGCAGGATGGCGCCGCCGGCATACAGCATGGGATGGCGGCGCACGGATCGGAACGCGCGCCGCAGGCGCGGCCGCGCGGCGGGAAGGGGCAGGGTGGTCGTGTTCATGCGTGGCCTCTTCTCAATAGCGGATGCGGGGATCGAAGAGCCGGTAGCTCAGGTCGACCAGCAGGTTGATCAGCACGTAGATGCCCGAGGCCACCAGCAGCACGCCCTGGATGACCGGATAGTCGTGGCGCAGCACGGCGTCGATGGTCAGGCGGCCCAGGCCGGGGATCGCAAACACGGTCTCGGTCACGACGACGCCGCCGATCAGCAGCGCCACGCCCACACCGATGGTCGTGACGATCGGATTGGCGGCGTTCTTGAGCGCGTGCCAGACGATGGGACCGGATGACAGGCCCTTGGCGCGCGCGGTGCGGATGTAGTCTTCGGACAGGGCCTCCAGCATGGTGGCGCGTGTCATGCGCGTCAGCAGCGCCATGTACACCAGGCCCAGCGACAGACAGGGCAGCACCAGGTGGCGCAAGTAAGGCACGAGGCCATCGGCCAGGGGTTTATAGCCCTGCACCGGCAGCCAGCCGAGCTTGATGGAAAAGCCGTACACCAGGCTGTAGCCGATCAGGAACACCGGCACCGAGAACGCGCACACCGCGCCCACCATCACCAGCCTGTCCAGCCACTTGCCGGCGTTCCACGCGGCCAGCACGCCCAGGGGAATCGCCGCCAGCACGGCGAACAGCATCGTGAAGAGCGCGATCGAGATCGTCGGGCCCATGCGCTGGGCGATGAGCTGCGAGACGGGCATCTGGGTGGACATCGACGTGCCCAGGTCGCCCGTGGCGATGTGGCTGATCCAGATGCCGAACTGCTGCAACAGCGGCTTGTCCAGGCCCAGGTTCTGGCGGATTTTCTCGACGTCGTCGGCGGTGGCGTTGTCGCCCGCGATCACCGCCGCGGGATCGCCCGGCGACAGGTGTATCAGCAGGAACACCACAACCGCCACGACGGCCATGACGGGTATGACGGCCGCGATGCGGCGCAGGATGAATTTCACGCTGGATTCCCCCCGGCTTGCGGCCGGGCGCGCGCGGCGCCCGGCGTCGGCCTTACGGTTTTTCGATGTTCCACATCACCGGGATGCCGGACTTGACCAGCTCGGTGTGCTTGAGGCCGCGCACGGCAAAGACGGGCTTGAACTCGCCCCACATCACGTAGGGCACCGTCTGGTAGGCGCGCGCCTGGATCTGCGCGGCGATGTCCTTGCGCTTGGCGGCGTCCGTTTCGCGGATCCAGCTGGTGCGCAGGGTGTCCAGTTCCTTGTCGCAAGGCCAGCCCGGCAGGCTGTTGCCGCAGGCGGCGGACAGCCACGGGTTGGTCACCGGCGTGCTGGCGTCGAAGTAACCGCCCCAGGTCAGGAAGATGTTCCAGCCGCCTTGCGCGGGCGGATCCTTCTTCAGGCGGCGTCCGGCAAGCGAGGCCCAGTCCATGGACTGCAGTTCCACGTTCACGCCGGCCTTCTTCAGGTTCTGCGCCAGCACCATGACGGCCGGGGCGCTCAGGTGATCGGTGGGGTACAGCAGCACCACCTTCTCGCCCTTGTAGCCGGCTTCCTGCAGCAGTTGCTTGGCGCGTGCGGGATCGGTCTTGGCGTAGGGCGCGGCGCCCGCGTCCGTGGCCAGGGGCGAACCGCAGATGTACATGGTGGCGCAGTAGTCCACCCGGTACTTGTCCGGGTAGCCCATCGCGGTCAGCATTTCCTTCTGGCTGACCAGGTAGTACACCGCCTGGCGCGCGAGCGGGTTGTTGAACGGCGGATGCAGCGAATTCAGGATCACCATGCCTTGCGAGGCCACCGACGTGCTCAGCGTGATGTCCGGGTTGGATTCCAGCACCGGCAGGAAGTCGGGCGTGACCTGTTCGATCATGTCGACCTCGCCGTTCATCAGCGCGGCCGTCGACGTGTTTCCATCGGGGATGTAGACCCATTCCACGCGGTCCACCTTCACGTTCTTGCCGCCCGCCAGGCCGTCAGGCGCTTCGGATCGCGGCACGTAGGCCGGGTTCTTCACATAGACGACCTTGTTGCCGGGCACCCATTCATCGCGCTTGAAGAGGAACGGACCCGAGCCGACCATTTCGGTGACCTGGGTGTTCGGATCAGTGGCGGCCAGCCGCTTGGGCATGATGAAGGGCGGCATGCCCGAAGGCTTGGACAGCGCGTCCAGCACGAGGCCGAAGGGCTCTTTCAGCGTCAGCGTGAACGTGTTTTCGTTGGTGGCGGCAAATTCTGCGCCGGCCGCCATCATGGCCTGGCCCAGCGTGTCCTTCTTTGCCCAGCGCTGGATCGACGCAATGCAGTCCTCGGCCGTCACCGGCGTGCCGTCGTTGAACTTCAGACCGGGACGCAGGGTGAAGGTCCAGGTCTTGCCGTCTTCGGACGTGGTCCAGGTTTCCACCATCTGCGGCTTGACCTGGCCCTTGCTGTCCTGCGCGAACAGGGTGTCGAACACCATGTAGCCGTGGTTGCGCGTGATGTAGGCGGTATTGAAAAGCGGGTCCAGCGTTTTCAGGTCGGCGTGCGGCACGAGGCGCAGCGTCTTGGTCTGGGCGAGTGCACCGGTCGCGGCGCTCATGGCCAGGAGCGCGGCGGCTCCCAGCAGGCTGAAACGTCTGATCATGGATTTCCCCTTGTTGGTTCTGGTCTGCCCGTCATGGGCAGCAATGGTGGTTGGTCCTCGGCCCCCGCCTCAGGCCTTGAAGGGCCATTTCGGCAGCTTGCGCTTCACGAACGGCAGCGTGTTGAGGTCATTCGTGATGGCGCCGGGCGTTTCGACGTAGATGACGTGGCGGCCGACCTTCGAATACGAGGCATAGAAATGCTGCGAAGACTTCACGATGATGAGTTTCATCGCGGCCAGGTCCACGCCGAACTGCGTGAACAGGTCGGTGCCCATGGCCTGGGTGCGCGAGGTGGTCATGACGAGGGTGACGCCGCCGGTGCGCACGACGGCCACGTCGCCCAGCAGCGCGGGCGTGCCGGCCAGACCAGTCATGACGGCGTCGCGCTTGAGCGCCAGGATCTCGCAGTCCAGGTCCAGCGGCTGGCCGGACACCGGCGCCACCTTGCCGCCCACGCGCAGCTTGATCTGCGCGCCTTCGCCGGCCTCGAAGCACAGTTGCACGGCAACCGGATCCCAGAACGGGCCGGTGGCGACATCGGTGATGCCGCGCGCCAGCACGCGTTCCAGGATGAAGGTGGCATCGCTGGGCGCGCCGCCGCCGGCGTTGTCGGCCGAATCGGCCAGCACCACCGGGAATTCCTTGTGCGCCAGCGCCTGATCCAGCGCTTCGTCCGCGCCGGGGTAGGGCGGCGCCAGCTGATCGCGGAAACCGATGATCTCTTCGCCCAGCGTGCGCGCCAGCGCCTCGGCCTGCGCGGCGTCGCCGTCGGTATAGACCAGCACCTTCGAACCCATGTCCGGCGTGTCGCCCCACGGGAAGCCGTGCGCGATGGATACGGACAGCACGCCTTCCTTGCCTTCCATCGCGAGCAGGCGGTCCACGAAGCTGCGCATCGGCTCGCGGCTGGTGTGCATGATGGAGATCATTTCGCAGTCGTAGACCGCACGCGTGGGGTTGATGCGGCCCTCGGCGCGCGCCACGCACAGGTCGACCAGGTCGAACGCGCGTTCCAGGATGTCGGTGTGCGGGTATTCCTTGAAACAGACCAGGAAGTCGGCGCTCTCGACCATCGCGTCCGTCAGGTGGCAGTGCGGATCGAGTTCTGCGCCGATCACGGCGTCCGGGCCGACGATCTCCCGCGCGCGGCGCAGCAGATCGCCTTCGCAGTCGTCGTAGCCGTCGGCGACCATCGCGCCATGCAGGCCGAAGAGTGCGATATCCACCTTGCCCGCGCGGCGCAGGTCGTCCAGCAGCTCATCGCGCAGCGTCTCGTAGGCGTGGCGGGTGGTGATGCCGGCCGGCGTCGCGCCTGCGGTCAAGCCTTCGATCAGCGTCCAGTCCTTGCCCGCGGCGCGCTGGCGCGCGGCCCACAGCGGACCCGAAAACATCTGCATGCGGTCCGGATGCTGGCCGGCGGGGAAGTAGCCGCGCGCCCGGTAGGAAGCCAGGCCGGTCGGAATGGGGGAGAAGGTGTTCGTCTCGGTCGCCAGGGACCCGGAAAAGATCTTCATGAATGACGCTCCGCGCTAGAGAGGGGCTTTGAGGGCGCGGGCATCGGGGCGCGCGCTGGGGGGTGTCGCCCCGCCAGGCGTGGGCCTGGCGGTGTCATGCAATCGAACGAATACGGCGTCAGGCGGCTGCGGGTCCTTTGGGCTGGCTGTCGCCCAGCCAGGCCTGCACTTCGATCTCGACATCCACGTCCATGGCCAGCTTGGCCTCGACGGTGGAGCGCGTGGGGAAATCGGAAGAGAAATGGCTGCGGTAGGCCTCGTTGAACTGCGCGAACAGCGCCAGATCGGTCAACCACACGGTCACGCGAACCACGTCCTTCAGGCTGGCGCCGGCCAGTGCGAGCGTGTCCTTGATGCGTTCGATGGCGGCATTCGTCTGGGCGGTGATATCGCCGCGCACGACCTGGCCGTCGGCATCCAGCGGGATCTGCCCGGACAGGAACAAAAAGCCGCCCACTTGAGTGGCGCGCGAGAAGGGCAGGGGCAGGCTGCTGGGGTATCGGGTGATGGCGGTCATGTCGGGGTCTCGGTTATCGGTGACTGGATCAGCGCAAGCGCTCGGGCCGCACGGCGTCGGCATTGACGCCGTGCGCGTGCAGGTGATCGGGTAGGGGCTGGCGCGTCAGCAGCGCGGCCGCCAGTTCGGAAGTGGCTGCGGCGGTCTGGATGCCGTAGCCGCCTTGCGCGGCCAGCCAGAAGAAGGCCGGCGTGGCCGCGTCCCAGCCCACCACGAAATCGCCATCGCGCACGAACGAGCGCAGGCCGGCCCAGATGTGCTTCGGGCGGCGGATGGTCAGCGACGTGGCGGTTTCGATGCGATAGATGCCGGTTGCGACATCCAGCTCTTCGGGCACGACGTCGTGCGCGTCGACCGGATCGGCATTGGCGGGCGAGCCCAGAAGCTGCCCGGCGTCCGGCTTGAAGTAATAGCTTTCGTCTACGCCGACCACGGCGGGCCAGTGCGAAAAATCGACGTCGTCCGGACCGCTGAAGGTGAAGGCGGTGCGGCGGCAGGGTTGCAGGCCGACGGGGGCGGCCCCGCACAGCGTTGCCATGTGGTCGGCCCACGCGCCCGCGGCGTTGACGACGGCGCGCGCTCGGATCTGGCGCCCGTCGGCCAGGGTCAGCGTCCAGACATCGTTCTCGAACGCGGCGCCGGTCAACTCGGCATTGTTGTGCAGCACCGCGCCCTGGCGGCTCATGCCGCGCAGAAAGCCCTGATGCAGGGCATGCACGTCGATGTCGCGCGCGTCGGGCTCCTCGATCGCGCCGCAGAGCTGGTCTTCGCGCAGGCAGGACACGCGGGCCACCGCTTGCGCGGCGTCGATCAGCGTGACGTTGGGCGACTGGCGGTGGAAGTCTTCGAACACTTCCTGCAGCAGATCCTTCTGGTCCGGCGTTGCGATGTACAGCACGCCGCGCGGGCTAAGGAGCGGATGCTCGCAGAAGCCTTCGGGCGGATGCTCGTAGAACGCGCGGCTGGCGCGCGTAAGCGCCTTGATCTGCGTGGTGCCGTAGGTCTCCATGAACATGGCTGCGGAGCGGCCGGTGGAGTGATAACCGGGTTGGGACTCGCGTTCCAGCACTGCCACGGACGCCGAGGCGCTGAGGCGGTAGGCCACGGAGGCGCCGGCGATCCCGGCGCCGACCACGGCAAAGTCGTATAGGGTTTCAGCAGTCATTTTGTCGGAAGCGAGAATTCTCTTATTTGATAATTCTCGAATACGATAGTTTTTTGACGCGGCTGGAGTAATAGGGGAATGCCCGCATGGGCGCAAAAGGCGCGCACGATGCGGCGCAGCCTTGCGCGGAGAGGGAAGCCGCGCTACCTGTCCATGGGTGCGCGACGGCGGGCCGCGCTACCCCAGCTTGCCCAGCAGACCGATCAGTTTTCGCCGATCCGCCGCGCCGAGCTTGCCGCTGATGCGCGCGTCGTGCGCCTGCACGGCCTCGGTGATGGCGGCTAGCGCGGTGTGGCCGGCCGGCGTCATGGCCAGCGCGTAGGCGCGCCGGTCGCGTTCGGCTTCCTGGCGCTCCACGTAGCCCAGTTCCTGCAACTGGTTGACGATCTGCACCGCGCCCGAGCGCGCAATGCCCAGGATGCGCGCCAGGTCGGTGAGCTTGAGGTTTTCATTGGCGGCGATCAGCGTCAGTGCCGAATAACGCTGCGGCGTGATGTCCCACGGCGCCAGCGCGGCCAGGAAGTCCTCGTAGATCAGGATCTGCGCGCGGCGGATGGCGTAGCCCACCAGATCGTCCAGCGCGCCGTACTGAATGCCGGGCACATGCGGATCGAAGTGTTCGCCGCGGGCAGCAGGGCGGCGAGGGCGTGGGGCGGAGGCTCTGGACATCGGGGGCAGATCGTGAAACGGGGCCTCAACACTAATGCACGCGTCGCCGCCGCGCCACCGGATTGCGGGAAATCCCTCGTGCGAAACGCGTGGCTATTTTGTTATGTTGCATAACAAATAAGACCAGGAGTAGACATGCATATCGTCATTGCAGGGGCGGGGATCGGCGGGCTGACCCTTGCGCTGATGCTGCATCGGCGCGGCATCGGCTGCCGCATCTATGAAAGCGCGCAGGAATTGCGGCCATTGGGCGTCGGCATCAATCTGCTGCCCCATGCGGTCAGCGAGATCGAACAATTGGGCCTCATGCCCCAGTTGGCCGAACGCGCCATCGAGACCTCGCAGCTTCACTACTACAACAAGCTCGGCCAGCCGATCTGGCGCGAGCCGCGCGGCCTCGAGGCCGGTTATCCGCTGCCGCAGTTTTCGGTGCATCGCGGCGAATTCCAGATGCTGCTGTCGCAGGCCGTGCGCGACCGGCTCGGCCCGAATGCCATCGTGCCGGGCATGGTGCTGGAATCGGCCAGCCAGGATGCGGCGGGCGTGCACGCGCAGTTCCGCCGCCGCGCGGACAACGCGCTGCAGGCCGTGCACGGCGACATCCTGGTGGGCGCCGATGGCATCCACTCGGCACTGCGCCGTCAGCTTCATCCCGTCGGGGACGAGCCCCGTTTTTCCGGGCGCATGTTGTGGCGCGCCGTGACCGAGGCGCCGCCGTATCTGGACGGGCGCAGCATGTTCATGGCGGGTCACCAGGACCAGAAATTCGTCTGCTATCCGATTTCCGAACCGCTGCGCAAACAAGGCCGTTCGCTCATCAACTGGATCGCCGAGCTGTCGATCCCCGGCGCGGAACTGCCCGCCACCGACTGGAATCGCAAGGTCGACAAGTCCGTCTTCGCGGACCGCTTTGCCGATTGGCGCTGGGACTGGATCGACATCCCTGCCATCATCGACGGCGCCGAGGCGATCTACGAATTCCCGCTGGTGGACCGCGATCCCTTGCCGCGCTGGACGCGCGGGCGCTTTACGCTTCTGGGCGACGCGGCGCATCCGATGTATCCGATCGGATCGAACGGATCGGCCCAGGCGATCCTGGACGCGCGCTCCCTGGCCGACTGGCTGGATCAGGCGGTGCAGGGCAAGGCGCGTTCAGCAGAGATCGCGCTGCTGGAGTACGAGGCCGAACGTCTGCCGCGCACCGCCGGCATCGTGCTGCGCAATCGTTTGAACGGCCCCGAACAGGTGATGCAGTTGGCCGAAGAGCGCGCGCCGCAAGGCTTTGCGAACATCAACGACGTCATATCGGGCGAGGAGCTGGCGGCGGTATCGCTGCGCTACAAGCAGCTGGCGGGTTTTGACCCCGCCGCGCTGCGCCTTGCCCGCGGAGAAAAGCCATGAGCGGCGCCGATGCCATCAACGAACCCCACGCGCCCCGGCTGGAACACGTGACCACCGTGGTGGTGGACGTGGGCGCGCCGCAGGAAGTGGGCGATACGCCGCAGGGCCGGCGCCGCGTGATCCCGATCACGGGCGGCACGGTCGACGGTCCGCGTCTGTCCGGCAAAGTGCTGCCCGGCGGCGCGGACTTCCAGATCATCCGCTCGGCCACATTCACGGACATCCACGCACGCTATGTGATCGAGACGCCCGAAGGCGAGCGCGTGTATGTCGAAAACACCGGCATCCGCACGGGCAGCGCCGAGGACATCGCGCGGCTGGCGCGCGGCGAAGCCGTCGATCCGGCGCGCATCTACTTTCGCAGCTATCCCCGCTTTGAAACGTCGTCGCCCGCGCTCGGCTGGATGAACGAAAGCCTGTTCATCGGCACCGGCGCGCGTTATCCCGACCGCGTCGAATTGCGCTTTTATCGCATTTGCTGAACCCGCGGCAGCCGCCGCGGCATTAAAAAAACCAGGAGACAACCATGCAAACGATGCTGCGCCGCCTGCTGGGCGGCTTCATGCTGTGCCTGCCGCTTGCGGCAGCCGCCCAGTTCCCCAATGGGCCGGTGCGCCTGAACGTGGGTTTTCCGCCCGGCACGGGGCCGGACATCGTGGCCCGCACGTTGTCCCAGCACATGGGACCGCTGCTGGGCGAAAGCGTGGTGGTGGAGAACAAGGTCGGTGCGGGCGGGCAGATTGCCGCCCAGAACGTCGCGCGCAGTCCGGCGGACGGCCAGACGCTGCTGCTGGGCGAGGTCGGCTCGATCAGCATTTCGCCTGCCACGTACCGCAACCTGAACTACGATCCGCCGCGCGACTTCGCACCGATCTCCGAGGTGGTGCGTGCCGACTTCGTGCTGGTGGTGCCGGCCAGCTCGCCGTACAAGGACCTGCCGGCGTTTATCGACGCCGCGAAGAAGGCGCCGGACCGCGTGAACTTCGCCACCTTCGGCGCGGGTACGCCCGGCCATTTCGGCGCGGAGCTTTTCGCGCGCGAGGCGGGCCTGAAGATCGAAGCCATCCATTACCGGTCGACGGGCGATGCCGTGTCGGGACTGGTGTCCGGCGGCGTGCAGGCGGCCTTCGTGACGACGGCTCTGGCCGCGCCCCAGGTGCAGGGCGGCAAGCTGCGCGCGCTGGCCACCACCGGCGCGAAGCGCTCGTCCGCGTTGGCTGACGTGCCGACGTTCGCGGAGGGCGGCCTGCCCGCGGTCAATTTCGGTGCCTGGTTCGCGTTGTTCGCGCCGGCCGGCACGCCCGAGGCCGTGCTGACTCGCTTGCAGGCTGACAGCGCCGCCGCGCTGCGCCAGCCTGCCGCCGTGAAGACGCTTGGCGAAGCGGGGTTTGTCGTCGTGGGCTCGGACCGGCAGGCGCTGCAGGCCTTGCTGACCGCGGAGTCCAAGCGCTGGGCCGATGTGGTGAAGGCGACGGGGTTCCGCGCCGACTGATGGACCGAGGGATCTGGCCGGCCGTACGTCGCCGGCCACAGCGATTGCTATAGTCTCGCGCTCATCAATCTTCGCGCTTCTCTGGAGACCCGCTGCATGTCCGATCCCACGTTCGATCACGTTCTGTCCCACCCGCCACGCTGTCTGGATGGCGTGCGCGTGACACCCGCGCCCTTGATCGTGGAAGACCGTGGCGAGGTTGCGGTCGCATTCCGCCTGCTAGGCGCCGGCGGCGCGCAGACGGGCGAAATCCTGGGCTTTGACCTGCGCGACTACAACGAACACGTCCAGGACTACGAATTCGTGTCGCCGCTGGCCGTGAAATGGGACGGCGCATCGGAGGATGTCGTGGTGTTCGACAGCGACATCCACGGCTATCACGGCGAGCTGGATTGCTCAGCCAAGATCCGCGGCGAGGGGGCGGCGCAGGCCTTTGCCTGCCCCGCCTGCCAGGGCACGCGGTTCAGCGTCTTCGCCCAGTTCGACTACGACGGCACGGACGAACTCTGGGACGAAGATCCGGACACCGTGCAGAACTTCTTCAGCAATCTCATCGTGGTGGGCCAATGCACGTCCTGCGACACGGTGACGCGCGTCCTGGACATGGACCTCTGACCAAATCAAACGTTTGAACGCGGCCGTCTGGAGGCGGCCGATTGCTCGCGCGGATCGCACCTTACAGCCCCTTTGGCACCATCAGTGGAACAGTATGTTCCAGCCAAAGTGCGTTTGAACGGGTATTCGCGTCATGGTCGAGCCGGTAGAATGCCTCCCATCGTCATCTCTATCTACTGGTCGAAAGGTCAAATAATGAGCAACGCATATCTCGAAGCGCTCAAGCAGCGCCGCACGCAGTATTCGCTGGGCCGCAACCTGTCGGCCTCCAAGGAAGAACTGACCACGCTGATCCAGGAAGCGATCAAGCACAGCCCGTCCTCCTTCAACTCGCAAAGCTCGCGCGCCGTGATCCTGTTTGGCGCCGAAAGCGACAAGCTCTGGAACCTGGCTACGGAAGAAGTGCGCAAGGTTGCGCCCGCCGAAGGTTTCGACAAGACCGAAGCCAAGCTCAAGAGCTTTGCCGCCGGCGCGGGCACCATCCTGTTCTTTGAAGACCAGGACGTCGTGCGCAGCCTGCAGGAAAAGTTTGCGCTGTACGCCGACAACTTCCCGGTCTGGTCCGAGCAATCGGGCGGCATGGCCCAGTTGTCCGTGTGGACCGCGCTGGCCAACGCCGGTGTCGGTGCCAGCCTGCAGCACTACAACCCGCTGATCGACGCCGCCGTCGCGCGCGAATGGAACGTTCCCGCCTACTGGAAGCTGCGCGCGCAGATGCCGTTTGGCTCGAACGAAGCCGGTTTCGGCGACAAGGCTTTCATGGACGACGCCGAGCGCTTCCGCGTGTTTGGCTGATCGAATCCGGGGGCGTGCCGCGCACACCCCGCATGACCGCGGTATTCAGGCCCGCATTGCCCCACACGGCAATGCGGGCCTTGTCATTGGCGGGCGGGCTGAATGGGCAAGCCGGCAATGCATCCCGGTGGTATCCGTTTGACCGAGCCCCCATATCGCCTGCAGCGGATGGCGCTATAGTCGACCGATCCCCACCAGGAAGGAGATGTCATGCAGACCAACGAGATCCATCGCGGCCGTCTGATCGATCACATCCAGCTTGTCGTGCGCGATCTGCCGGCCAGTCAGCGCTTCTACCAGGCGGTGTTCGATGCCCTGGAGGTGCCGATGGGCGGCACGGCCGACGACTACTTCTGGGCGGACGAGCTCTTTGTCTCGTCGGCTGACAGCCAGGCCGCACTGGGCCAGTTGACGGGACGCCATCATCTGGCGTTCCAGGCCCGAGATCAGGCGATGGTCGACGCGTTTTACAAAGCGGCGCTGGCTCACGGCGGCAAGGACAACGGCGCGCCGGGATTCCGCGAATACCATCCCGGCTACTACGGCGCCTTCGTGCTGGATCCGGACGGCAACAACATCGAAGCCGTGTTCCATGGCGAGGCCCAGCGCAGCGCGCCGTCAGTCAAGGTGACGTTCTGACCGGAGCGTTTCCGTGCAACTGCGCCATCTCCGGTACTTCGTGAAGATCGTCGAGGCGGGCAGTTTTTCCCGCGCGGCGGCGCTCATTCCGGTGGCGCAGCCGGCGCTCAGCCAGCAGATCGCGGCATTGGAAGAAGAGCTGGGCGTGACGCTGCTGCATCGCAGTGCGCGGGGCGCGCGTCCCACGGCCGCGGGCGCCGCGCTCTACACGGAAGCCGCATCCATCCTGAGCCGCATGGAGCGCATTCCGCAGATCGTGCGCTCGCTCAGCGGCGACATCCAGGGCGTCGTGCGCATCGGCATGTCGTCGACGCTGGCGTCGTTTCTGGCGGGCGAACTGATGGAAAAATGCCGGGCGGCGCTGCCCAAGATCAGCCTGCGTTTCAGCAGCGATGCCAGCGGCCAGCTGGGCGCCCGCATCCGCGACAGCTCGCTGGATCTGGCGCTGGTGTTCGAGGACGAACCGACCACGGGTTTTGCGCGCCAAGCGCTGTTCCGGCAACGGCTTTTCGTGATCAGCCCGCGCAAGCCCGGGCGCCGGCCGTCCGCCATGCGCTTCGAGCAACTGGCGGACATGCCGCTCATCCTGCCCGCGCATCCCAACATGACACGCAATCTGCTCGACCGGCTGTTTTCCGAGGCCGGCATCGCGCCGCAGGTGGTGGCGGAAACCGAGGTCTTTTCCGGCATGCTGTCGGCGGTGCAGGCGGGCATCGGCCACACCATCCTGCCGCTGGGCGATCTCTCGGGGCAGCCGGGAAACGCGATGGTGTCCGCCGTGCTGATCGAGCCGCCCGTCTATCTGACGGCGGCAGTCATCGCGTCCAACGACGTGCCGCTGGCGCCGCCCGCCGAGGCGGTGCGCACACTGCTCAGCGAGTTCGTGATGCAGCAGGTGCAGGAAAAAGGACTGGCCGGCGCGGAGCCGCTTCCTTCCTGACGCGCCGCTAAAGGCCATATCCGCGGCCGATACCCGCATATCGACATAGTATTTTTCCAGCTTCGCCGGCAGGCGCAATCTTCACGCTCATGCAGCAACCGCAATGTCTGCGGCCTGCAGAACTGGAGAGTGATGATGGCAAAGCTGGTTTATCGCGTGGTGTCCGCGTGCGGCGCGTTGGGATATGGTTTTCCCCGTGAATCGCTGCAAAAGGCGCTGGAAGGGCGGATCGATGCCGTGATCTCGGATGCGGGATCGATGGACGCCGGCCCCTATTACCTGGGCACGGGAACCGAGTACTTCGAACGCGAGGCCGTGAAGGCGGACTTTCGCCACATGGTCGAGGCGGGCGAACGCATCGAGGGTCCGGTCATCCTGGGAAGCTGCGGCATGGCGGGCGGCAACCGCAACCTGGACTGGATGATCGACGTCGCCAAGGAAGTGTTTGACGAGCTGGGCGTGAAGGACCGCGCCGTGGCGGTCATCCGGTCTGAACTGGACCCGGCCAGCGTGATCCGCGAATTCCGCGCGGGTGCGCTTCGGCCTACGGGCGCCGGGCCGGAGCTGGATGCAGCGGCGCTCGAAGAGAGCACCATCGTGGGTCAGATGGGCGTGCATCCGCTCATCACGGCGCTGGAAAGCGGCGCGAAGTACGTGCTGGCAGGCCGCTCGTGCGACATTGCACTGTTCGCGTCCGACATGATCCGCCGCGGTATCGATCCGGGTCTGGCGTATCACGTGGGCCACGTGCTGGAATGCGGCGCGCTGGCCTGCGACCCGGGTTCGCCGTCGGATTGCCTGATTGCCGAAATCTACGACGACGGCACGGCGCTTTTCGTGGCGCCGGACTCCGGACGGCGCTGCACGCCGTATTCGATTGCGGCGCATTCGCTGTACGAGGAAAGCCATCCGCAACTGCAGTTCTATCCCGAAGGTATCCTGGCGATGGAACACACGGAATTCTTCGCGCGCGACGCCCGCACCGCCGGTATCCGCAACAGCCAATTCGTGCATGCGGGCAAGCCGTGGCCGTGGAGCATCAAGCTGGAAGGCGCGCGGCGGTTGGGCAAGCGCAAGGTGTCGCTGGTTCATCTGGATCCCGCGGACCTGCCGCGTGTGCCTGGCGACGTGCTCGTCTATGGCCGCAACGGGGTCCAGGCCGTGCCGCTGCGCGCGGGCGAAAAGGAGCTGGGTCTGATCGTGGAAACGTGCGCGGCGACGCCGCAGGCGGCCGAAACGCTGGCCAGCCTGCTGACCCACTATCTGATTCATTACGGTTACGCGGGGCGCAAGGCCACCGCCGGCAACATTGCCTATCCGCTGTCGCCCAATCTGGTGAGCTTCCGGCGTGAAGATGGGCAGTACGGCGCGGTGGTTCCCAGCGGCACGCGCGATCCGGTGTTCCAGGCCAATTACCCGATGATCAAGGACGCAGTCATCACGCTGGTTCAGGCGGAATTTCCGGACGCGCTGCGCGCCGCCACCTGGAA
>Ga0213828_1001773_pt1 | contig 16845 bp, 18 predicted proteins | sample MC6MC0897MG_FD_180664 | JGI IMG/M metagenome (GOLD analysis project Ga0213828, IMG submission 180664) | Enriched soil aggregate microbial communities from Iowa State University, Ames, United States - MC6-MC0897-MG | ecosystem: Environmental > Terrestrial > Soil > Unclassified | place: USA: Iowa... | reverse complement strand
ACCCTGGTTAGTCCGGCCGCCTCCACGCGGCCGAGGGCGGCAAGCGGCAGCGCGTTGCTCGCGCTGATCACCCGGCTGCATTTCTATATAGGCCTGTTCGTCGGCCCCTTCATCCTGGTCGCGGCCGTGACCGGCACGCTGTTCGTGCTGACCCCGCAACTGGAAAACCTCATCTACGCCGAGCAGTTGCGCACCACTTCCACGGGCGCGGCGCAACCCCTCGCGGCGCAGGTCCAGGCAGCGCAAAGCCAAGTCGGACCGGGTCCGCGCCTGTTCGCCGTCCGGCCCGCGCCCGGCCCCGGCGAAACCACGCGCGTGATGTTTACGCAGCCCGGCATGGGCGATTCCGAAGCCCGCGCGCTATTTGTGGACCCCGTCACGCTGAAGATCCAGGGCGACATGGTCGTCTACGGCACCAGCGGCACGCTGCCCTTCCGGACCAAGCTGGACTACCTGCACCGCAACCTGATGCTGGGCGACCTGGGCCGCAACTACAGCGAACTGGCGGCGTCGTGGCTGTGGATTGCGACGCTGGGCGGTCTGGTGCTGTGGTTTGCCCGGCGCGGGCGCGACAAGACGTTGGAAGCCCGCAGCCCGCGCCTGCGCGCCCGGCGCTGGCATGGACTGCTGGGGTTGTGGATCGGCATCGGCCTGGTGTTCTTCTCGGCCACCGGGCTGACCTGGTCCAACTGGGCCGGTGCGCGCGTGGATCAATTGCGCGCGCAGTTGGGGTGGATCACGCCGGCGGTGTCGTTGAAACTGCCCGACGCCGGGATGCCCGCCATGGCAGCCATGCCCGAGGGCGGCGAGCATGCCCATCATCATGGCGGCCAGCATGACCACGCCGCCATGGCGCAGGCGCCGGACACCGTGCCGGCGGGCTTTGACCGGGTGTTGCAGGCCGCGCGCCAGGGCGGCATCGACAGCAGCCAGCTCGAAATCCGGCCGCCGCGCGGCGCTGGCCAGGCGTGGTTGGTGCGCGAGGTGGACCGCTCCTGGCCCACCCAGGTCGACACCATCGCCGTGGATCCGACCACCTATGCCATCACCAGCCGTGCCGACTTCGACACCTTTCCACTCATCGCCAAGCTGATCCGCTGGGGCGTGGACATGCACATGGGCATCCTGTTCGGCTGGCCCAATCAACTCCTGATGGCCGCCATTGGCATCGCCCTGACGACGATGATCGTGCTGGGCTACCGGATGTGGTGGCTGCGCCGTCCGGCCGCGGGCGCGACAGGGCAGACGCTGACTCACGCCTGGCGCGAGCTGTCCTGGCCCGGACGGATCGGCGTGGCGGCCATCGCGCTGGCGCTGGGATGGAGCCTGCCGGTGATGGGCGTGAGCCTGGCCGTATTCCTGGTCATTGATGTGTTGCGCTGGGTAGCCGCCAGACGCGCTTGATATGCGTCAACGGGCAGTGCAGATGGGCGCGGGCAGACCGGATTCGGGGCCGGAACCGCGCTACCATCTGCGGCGTCAAGGGGATTTGATGTACACAAGCGCCACTGCTGCCAGACGATGGGTTTCGCTGTTCGCGGCGGCCCTGTTCGTCTTTCAGGCGCTGATTGCCTCTGCGGCACTCGCCGCACCAAGTCCCGCCGGTATGTCGGGCGCCGCCGGCGCCACCACCATCATCTGCACGGCCAGCGGGCCGCGCGTTGTCACCATCGGCATCGAAGGCGCCACGCGAGGCGTCGAGCAGCACAGCGGCGCCATGCCGCATTGCTGCGTTGCCGGCTGCGCCATGTTGGGCGGCGCCACGCTGCCCGGACTGTGGCTGCTTGCCTGGCTGCTGCCTACGCTGGCGCAGCCTGATACGGCGCCGGCCGCCGACGTTCCTTACTTCTCCAGTGCGCACGCCCGGCTGCAGCAGCAGCCGCGCGCGCCGCCACCCGTCGCCTGACGGCATTTCTCTCAGCATCACCGGTTTGCATCGCGGCGCCCACGGTTGACGGCCGCGCCGCCGGTTAGCGCCTGCTCATATCGCCGCTTTTGGCACGGATCCGTTTGAGGGCCCGGGCGCCGAGGCGCGCCCATGCATGGCCCGTCCGCGCGGGGGCGACGCCCCGATTGCAGATTCCGACTCAGATTCCAAGTTGATCCAGATTCCCTATGCGTAAGCAACCGCAATTCGTCCGCATGACCTGCCTGGCCGCCGCCGTGGCCGCCACATTTTCCGCCGCCGCGCAGCCCATCCAGGACGGCGTAACCACGCTCGATCCCGTTGTCATCATGGGCGTGGCGCCCAGCGCGCCGCTGACCTTCACGACCGATCCGAAGCTGCCGCGCCAGCCGCTGCCAGCCAGTGACGGCACCGACTACCTGAAGACCATTCCCGGCTTTTCGGCCATCCGGAACGGCGGCACCAACGGCGACCCGGTGCTGCGCGGCATGTTCGGTTCCCGCCTGAACATTTTGACCAACGGCACCTCCATGCCCGGTGCCTGCCCGTCGCGGATGGACGCGCCCAGTTCCTATATTTCGCCCGAGAATTTCGACCAGCTCATCGTCATCAAGGGACCGCAGACAGTGCTGTGGGGGCCGGGCGCGTCCGCCGGCACCGTCCGCTTCGACCGCGACACACCCCAGTTCACCGAGCCGGGCGTGCGTTTTGACGGCAGCCTGACCGGCGGCTCGTTCGGGCGCAACGACCAGACGGCGGACCTGACCATCGGCAACGAAAAGGTCTACACCCGGATCACCGCCAACCACTCGCATTCGCAGGACTACAAGGACGGCGACGGCAACACCGTGCCGTCGCGCTGGGACAAATGGAACGCGGATGTCACGCTAGGCTTCACGCCCGATGCGGACACGCTATATGAACTGACCGCCGGCACGGGCGACGGCGAGGCGCGATATGCCGGGCGCGGCATGGACGGCTCGCAATTCAAGCGGGAAAGTTTTGGACTGCGCTTTGAAAAACGTAACCTCGGGCCCGTCCTGAGTCAGGTCGAGGCACAGCTCTATTACAACTACGCGGACCACGTCATGGACAACTACACGCTGCGCGCGCCGGACCCGTCCAGCGCCATGGCGATGGCGATGGCCTCGGACGTGGACCGCGCAACCTGGGGCGGACGTGTCGCCAGCACCTGGAATCTGTCGCAAGACACCAGCCTGGAGGCAGGGATGGACTTCCAGCAAAGCCGCCACCGCGCCCGCAGCGGCTCGGACACCATGTCCTATCGCAGCCAGCCGTGGGTCAAGGACGCCGATTTTTCCAATACGGGTGTCTTTGGCGAATTGACCTGGCGCGCCGCACCGGACAGCCGCGTGATTGGCGGCGCCCGCGTCGACTGGGCGTCCGTCAAGGATTTCCGGCAGACCACCGGCGGCATGATGATGGTCATGCCCAACCCCACGGCGGGCGAACGGCGCAACGACACGCTCCCCAGCGGCTTCCTGCGCTATGAAAAGGATCTGGAATCGCTGCCCGCCACGCTCTATATCGGGCTGGGTCATGTGGAGCGGTTCCCGGACTACTGGGAACTGTTCTCGCCCAAGCGCGGTCCGGCCGGCTCGGTCAACGCCTTCCAGGGCGTCAAGCCGGAAAAGACGACCCAGCTTGATTTTGGCGCCCAGTACAAGACGGAAACGCTGGATGCGTGGTTCTCGGGGTATGCGGGGTACGTGGACGATTTCATTCTGTTCAATTACACGTCCGGCGGGATGATGGGGGCCACCTCGCAGGCGACGAACGTGGATGCCCGGATTTTTGGCGGGGAGTTTGGCGCGTCCTATGCCGTGACGCCGAGCTGGAAGGTGGGCGCCACATTGGCCTACGCCTGGGGCCAGAACCGCAGCGACGGCCGCGCGCTGCCGCAGATTCCGCCGCTGGAGGCCAAGCTCACCGCCGCCTATGACGACGGCACCTGGTCGGCGGGCGCCTTGTGGCGCATCGTCGCCCCGCAAAAACGCTACGCGCTGAACGAAGGCAACGTCGTGGGCAAGGATTTCGGTCCCAGCGCCGGATTTGGCGTGTTTTCCCTTAATGCGGGTTACGTCGTGAACAAGCAGGTTCGGTTGTCGCTGGGCGTGGACAACGTGTTCGACAAGACCTACAGCGAACACCTGAACCTGGCGGGGAATGCCGGATTTGGCTATCCGGCGGGCACGGCGGTGAACGAACCCGGCCGCAGCGTCTGGGCTCGGGTCAGCGTCCGATACTGACCGAAACGGGGTTGGGCACGCTACTTGCTGAAAGGGGGGTGAGGGTCATTCCTTGTCTTATGGAGAAGCATCATGGAAGAGTTCAAGTACACGCCCACCTTGTCCACCCCCCAGCCGATGACAAATGGCGAACGTTGCGCGTTGCGAACGCTTGCTGCGGCGCAGCAACTTTTGCACCCGGATCGTCCGCCGGCCGTCCTGATGTCGACGGTCGAAGCCGAATTGGCCAAATATGTAAAAGATACCTACCGGCCGCGCACGGCTTGGTAAGGCGCCAGGGCGGGGCGCCGCGCACTGACGGCGCCCGTCACGCGATCGGCGCCCGCATCACCAGCGCCGAGATGGTGTGATTTTTCCAGAACATCTGGTGGATACGGGGCAGCAGGGCTTGCAGCTCCGGCTCCGTCACGCCGTCGAACGTGACCAGTACGGCGGGACGATTTCCTTCGCTGGGGACGCGCTTCATGCCGTCCGGCGAAGGAAAGCCGTATTTGACCAGGAACGCCCGGACATCTTCGTCGCTGGTGGTGTCTTCCACCTGATTGATGAGCAGCGCTGCCATGGCGCAACCTCCAGAGGTCAGAATTTTTCGGGCACATACCGGAACGGATGTTCCGGCTGCGTGTAGCCCTTGGGCTTCTGTCGTTTGGGCAGGGTGATTTTTTCCCTGGCGCTGACGGTGTAGGGAATGTGTTCCAGCAGGTGGGTAATGATGTTCAGCCGGATTCGCTTCTTGTCGTCGGATCGTCCGACGTACCAGGGCGAGATCGACGTATCCGACGCCCGGAACATCTCGTCCCGGGCACGCGAGTAGTCGTACCAGCGGCTGTACGAATCCAGGTCCATCTTCGTCAGCTTCCAGGTCTTGCGCGCATCGTTGATGCGCGACTGAAGGCGGCGTGTCTGTTCCGCCTCGGTGACTTCCAGCCAGTATTTGAAGAGCAGGATGCCGGAGTCGATCATCACGCGTTCCACCAGCGGCACGGCTTTCAGAAAGGCGTCGACCTGCGCCTGGCTGCAAAACCCCATCACGCGCTCAACGCCAGCCCGGTTGTACCAGCTGCGGTCGAAGATCACGACTTCGCCCGCCGCGGGCAGGTGTGGCAGGTAGCGCTGCATGTACATCTGGGATTTTTCGCGCTCGGTGGGGGCGGGCAAGGCCACGACGCGAAAGACGCGGGGGCTGACACGCTCGGTCAGCGCCTTGATCGTGCCGCCTTTGCCGGCGCCGTCGCGCCCTTCGAACACGATGCAGACCTTGGCGCCCGTATCGACGACCCATTGCTGCAGCTTGACCAGCTCGACGTGAAGTTGGGCCAGTTCCCTTTCGTACTGCTTATTGGAAAGCTTGCCCGCCTCGGCGGTCTCGGGATTGTCCTTCTGCTTTTTCTTGACGCCCATCGTCGCGCTCCGGAAGTCTTCCTGCCACGAATGAACGGCGCACGCGGGCGCCACATTTGATCTGAATATATTGCCGATTCATGGCGGTTTGGGAGCGCGTTACCAATGGAATTATGGTGCCGCAGTCCGCCGGGCCATTGGGTGGTGGTCACCCGACGAATGTTTCGGGAACGTTATTTGCTGTCGGGGTCCACGGCCACGTTTCCGCTGGCCGCAGCGAATCTGAGGTGACGAAAATGGAAGCAGATCATTCCGTTGGGCAGACATCTTCCCAGGACAACGCCGTAGAGGCGACCTCAACGCCCGACGATCTGCCGGTGCGGCCTGGCGCAGGCTCGCCGAGTACGGGCAGCGCGCCGCCGGTCAAGCCGTCGGATGCCAGTGAGAACACGCAGGGCAACGAAGTCAGCAACGAGGACATGGAGCCATCGGACGCCTCCGAATCCAATCCCGATCCCGCCGACTCGCAACGCACATCCTGAACACCAAGAGACCCCGAGGAGATCCGATCATGATCGTAAAGACTGCAATGCTGGGCGTGGTTGCCATGCTGGGCGCCGCTGGCGTCGTGTCCACCGGCTGGGCGCAGGGCGCGCCGCAGTCCGTGACCGAAGTGCGAGTCGATGTCGCCAAGGTCGAGGCCGGCTACCGCGCCTCGAAGATCATCGGCGCGACCGTCTACAACGGCAAGAAGGAAAAGATCGGCACCGTGGATGATCTGATCCTCGGCCCGCCCGATTGGGCGCCGTATGCGGTGTTGTCGGTGGGCGGGCTGCTTGGCGTCGGCAATCATCTTGTGACGGTTCCGCTGTCGAAGATGCAGGTCGCCGGCGACCAGTTCCAACTGCCGGACGCTACGAAGGACACGCTCAAGGCGCTGCCCGAATTCAAGTACGCCAAGTAAACCGGCGCGGGGCAGCACGCTCCGCACCCCATGCCTGATCCACGCCCGCAGGAGGCCACATGCAGATCGAACCCGTCGACGAACCCCGCCGTTACGAATCGCCCTCGCGTTCTTCATTGGTTGCGCAGATCAAGGACATCGACGCCCGCAGGCCGGATTTTCCAGGGGAACACATCATCGTGTTTGGCGTGGGCGTGCTGCTGATGTTGTCCGGCATGCGCAGCCGCACGCTGTTGCGGCGCACCCTGGTCACCGCCGCCGGGACCGCCTTGATCGGCCGCGCGGCAAGCGGGACGGGCGGCATTGCCCGCGTCGCCCGCATCGTCAAGCGCCTGGGCTGATCACTGCGCAGGGGAGACCGACATGGCAGCAAGAACGATATGGAAAGGAGCGATTTCCTTCGGGCTGGTCCACATTCCCGTGGGCCTGCACACGGCCACGACGGAGTCCGGCGTGGACTTCGACTGGCTGGACAAGCGTTCGATGGACCCGGTTGGCTACAAACGCATCAACAAGCGCACCGGCAAGGAAATCGACAAGGACAACATCGTGAAGGGCGTGGCGTACGAGGACGGCAAATACGTCATCGTGTCGCCCGAGGAGATAGCCGAGGCCTATCCTCGCACCACGCAGACCATTGAGATCCAGCAGTTCGTGGACGCCGGGGGCGTGTCGTTTGTTTATCTGGAGCGACCCTACTACGTCGCGCCCATCAACAAGGGCCACAAGGTGTACGCCTTGCTTCGGGACACGCTGGTCAAGACAGGAAAGATCGGCATCGCCAAGGTCGTGATCCAGACCAAGCAGCACTTGGCGGCGCTGATTCCGTCAGGCGACGCGCTGGTGCTGAACCTGATGCGGTGGGGCGACGAGGTGAAGTCGGTGGAAGGGCTGGATCTGCCCAAGGCCGGCGCCAAGAACATGACGCCCAGCGCCAGCGAGATGAAGATGGCGAAAATGCTGGTCGACGACATGTCCGGCGAATGGGATCCCGAACAGTACAAGGACGAGTTCAAGGCCGCCGTGATGGAGCTGGTGGAGCAGAAGGCGCGCGCCGGCGAGACCGAAACCGTCATTGAGCCGCAGGAAGCGTCGCCCGCGTATGCGGACAACGTCATTGACCTGACCGAGCTGCTGCAACGCAGCCTGAAGGGGGGCAAGGGCGGGTCCAAGGCGGCCAAGTCCGACGAAGGCGATGACAAGAAGGCAGCCAAGGCGCCGGCCAAGAAGACGGCGGCCAAGTCGGCCAAGAGCGCGAGCAAGTCGGCCAGCAAGTCGGCGAGCAAGGCGACGGGTAAAACCGCCAGCAAGTCGAGTGACAAGACCACCGGCAAGACAACGAGCAAAACGCGCAAGGCGGCCTGACCATGGCTGACACGCTGAAGAAGTACCGCGAAAAGCGCAACTTCGAGATCACGTCGGAACCCGCCGAGGGTGGCGAGGCCAATGAGGACGCCCGCGCTTTCGTCATCCAGAAGCACTGGGCCAGCCGGCTGCACTACGACTTCCGTCTGGAACTGGACGGGGCCATGAAGAGCTGGGCGGTGCCCAAGGGGCCGTGCTACGACCCGGCGGTCAAGCGCATGGCGGTCCAGGTCGAGGATCACCCCATTGCCTACAACCAGTTCGAGGGGCAGATTCCCGAAGGGCAGTACGGCGCCGGCAAGGTCATCATCTGGGACGAAGGCAAGTGGATGCCGGTGGGCGATCCGCGCAAGGGCTATCGCGACGGCCACCTGAAGTTCGACTTGCAGGGCGTGAAGATGCAGGGCCGCTGGGCGCTGATCCGGCTGAAGGGCAAAGAGTCGGAGAAGCAGCCGCCCTGGCTGCTTATCAAGGACCGAGACGATTTCGCGCGGCCCGAGCGGGAATTCAGTGTGGTGGACGAAATGCCGGATAGCGTGGTGCCACTGCGCAAATCTGCGAAGGCCAAGCCGGCAGGCAAGGGCGGCGAGGCGACAGCCAAGCCGAATTCCGCAGCCAAGACGTCGCCTCCCGGAGCGAAATCCCGCGCCAACTCCAAAGCTTCCGCGGAGGCGGCGGCTGACGACCAATCCCAGGATCAGGACGACAACACCGCCGACGATCAGTCCGCGTTGCCCGGTGTAGCCGCCGACTTGCCCGCGCAACTGAAACCCCAGCTCGCCACGCTGGTGGACGGCGTGCCTCAGCATGCGCCGGACTGGCTGTACGAGATGAAATTCGACGGCTACCGGCTCGTCGTCCGGATCGAAGGCGACGATGTGCGGCTGTTTACGCGCAACGGCCACGACTGGAGCGCCAAGATGCCGCATCTGGTCGAGGCCATGCGCGCATTGCCCGCCAAATGGGCGTGGATCGACGGCGAAATCGTGATGCTGGACCGCGAAGGCATTCCGAACTTCCAGTCGCTGCAAAACGCCTTCGACAACGATCGGACACAGGACATCGTGTTCTACGCCTTCGATCTGCCGTTCATCGGGATGCGGGACCTGCGCCAGGAGCCGCTGGGCGTGCGGCGGGCGCTGTTGCAGCAACTGATGGACGCCGCCGAAGACGACCAGCTGCGATTCAGCGAGGCCCTTGAGGCCGCGCCGTCAGATCTGGTGGCAACCGCGTGCAGGATGGGTCTTGAGGGCATCATGGCCAAGCGCCTGTCGTCCCCGTACGTGTCCCGGCGCAGCGACACCTGGGTCAAGGTCAAGTGCGCCCGGCGTCAGGAGTTTGCGATCGTCGGCTATACGGCGCCCAAGGGCAGCCGGGCCGGGCTGGGCGCGCTGTTGCTGGCGGTCACCGAGCAGGACGGCAGCCTGCGCTATGCCGGCAAGGTTGGCACGGGGTTCGACGACGCAAGTCTGGTGTCCCTGCAAAAGCGCTTGGCGGCCATCGAGACGGACAAGAAGCCGGTCACGAATGCGCCCGCAGCGGGCGGCGTTCGCTGGGTCAAACCCGAACTGATCGCCGAAGTGTCGTTCGGCGAATGGACGAGCGGCGGCCACATCCGTCATTCCGTATTCCGGGGCCTGCGGCAGGACAAGCCGGTGAAGGCGATTTCCCGGGAGAAGGCGGTGCCGGTCGAGGACGTAGACGGCGACAAGGGCAACAGGAAATCCGCTTCGAAGGCGGCGCCTGCGGCCAGATCCGCAGCCAGATCGGCCACGGCATTTGCCGGCACGTCTTCCAAGGCATCTTCAAAGGCGCCCACACCCGACTCCGATGCCAAAGCCGCGCCCGGCGGCAAAACCAGCCGCGCCAAGGGCGGCAAGCTCACCAATCCGGACCGGGTCATCGACCCGTCCACCAAGCTCACCAAGCTGGATCTCGCGCGCTATTACGGCCTGATCGCGCCGCTGATGCTGGAGCATCTGAAGGGCCGGCCCGTGTCATTTCTGCGCGCGCCCGCCGGCATCCAGGGCGAATTCTTCTTCCAGAAGCATCTGGAAGCCGCGATGCCCGGCGTCAAACCGTTGCCCGCCAAGCTCGATCCGGATCATCCGCCGCTGCTCGAAGTCCCGACCGCAGAGGCCATCATGTCCGCCGTGCAGATGAACGTCGTCGAATTCCACACCTGGAACGCCGTCAAGACGTCCATCGACAAACCGGACCGCATGATGTTCGACCTGGACCCGGGCGAGGGCGTGCCATGGCCGACCATGCAACAGGCCGCCAATCTGGTGCGCGTGCTGCTGCAGGAGATCGGCCTTCAAGCCTGGCTGAAGACCAGCGGCGGCAAAGGGCTGCACGTGGTTGTGCCGCTACGCAAGCAATACGACTGGGACACGGTAAAGCGGTTTTCCCAGGCGATCGTGCAGCACCTGGCCCGGACGCTGCCGCAACTCTTCGTCGCCAAGAGCGGCCCGAAGAACCGCGTCGGCAAGATCTTTGCGGATTACCTGCGCAACGGGTTTGGGGCGACGACGGTATGCGCGTGGTCCGCGCGGGCGCGGCCCGGTCTGGGCATTTCGGTGCCGGTGACGTGGGACGAGCTGGACAAGCTCACCAGCGGCGCGCACTGGACCATTCAGGACGTGCATTCCCGGCTGGATGCGGGCAACACGCCTTGGGACGACTACGCGCCGCAGTCGCTGACGGCCGCCATGTCGGCGATGGAGTTCGAACCATGATCAGAACGCGTCCACAGCCGTCCTGCCGGCCAGCCGCCATTGCAATTGGTTGCATTCCGCGCCGGGCGCGTTGGCACAATGCCCGGAGCAGGTTTTCCCTTGCGCAGCATGGATCTCCGAAGGAGCCTCCCTATGCCACCCCGCGTCGCCGCCTCAAGCGTGATGGACCACCCGGACGGGTATGGAATCGTCAGCCGCGTCCTGCATTGGCTCATGGCCGTGCTGCTGGCGTGGCAGTTCACCAGCGCGGCGTCGCGGCAGTTTCTGCCGGACACCCCGATCGAGGATTTCTTCTGGGCCTCGCATACCTCGCTTGGCCTGTTGCTGCTGATCCTGGTGCTTGTACGCGGCGCCTGGGCCATCGCCAACTGGGGCAAGCGGCCGGACAGCGGCCTGCTGGCGGGCTTCGGGCATCTTGTCCTGTACCTGATGATGATCGCCATCCCCACGCTGGCCCTGTTGCGCGCCTACGGGCGGGGCAGGGGATATTCTGCCTTTGGCATCCAGATCTTCAGCCCCCGCGACCAGGAGATCGAAGCCCTGGTCGAACTTGGCAACGCCTGGCATGGGCTGTTGGGCTGGACGTTGCTGGCGCTGGCCGTGGGCCACATCACGATGGCCTTCGTGCACCGCAGGGCGGATGGACGGCGGGTCTTGACTCACATGACCAAGGGATGACGGCCGGCGCGGCGGCGGTCACAGGAGGGAATCATGCAGCGCGATGAGCTCTTGGCACTGATGATCTCAGTTTCCGCACCCGCACCCCGTCTGGACGAGTGGGACCGGGTGCTATCCATCTACGCGGGATACCTGGAAGGCGTCGCGCCCAAGCTGTCTGAAAAGGAATTGGGCAACTTTATCGGCGCCGGCGCCATGTTCTACCGCACGCTGTGCCAGGCGGATTCCTATCGGCAGGAATCCGTTTGGGGGCGCCGTAAGAAGGAGGGTTAGTCCCGAAGGAGGGTTAGTCCCCGGATGCAAATATTTACATGGGCATGGGTCTTGCTGCCCTGCCGGCACGAAACCATTGATTCGTGCCAGGAAATGGCCAGCGAGAAGGACAGAACATGCTACGCAGACGGGTAAGACAGCCAATCCGCCGACATTCCATCACCCCCGCAACGGCCTTTGCCGACGATTCGCCTTCGGCGGACGACGCAACCGAAGCACCACGGCCCGCCATCTGGGCGATCGGCGACGTGCATGGCTGTTGCCAGTCGCTGGACGCACTGCTGGCCAGTCCGGAGATCGCGGGCGACCCCAACTGCAGATTCTGGTTTGTCGGCGACCTCGTCAATCGGGGGCCCTCAAACGCGGAGACGCTGCGCCGGGTCATGTCATTGGGCGACCGCGCCACGGTGGTGCTGGGCAATCACGACCTGCGCGCCCTGGGCGTTGCAGCGGGATGTTTGCGGCCGGACGCCCGCGACACCCTCAGCGATCTGTTCGACGCGCCGGATGCAGATGTCCTGCTCGACTGGCTGCGCGCGCAGCCCCTGATCCATGTGCAGGACCGTCACGTCCTGGCGCACGCGGGGCTGTATCCCGGTTGGGACGTGCTGCAGGCGATGGCGCACGCCGGCGAGGTCGAGGCCATGCTGCGGGACAATGACTGGCGCCGTCACATGCGAACCCTCTTGGGAGCAGCGCCGCTCGCCTGGAACGCCAAGCTGGAAACGCAACTGCGTCTGCGCTTCATCGTCAGCGCGTTCACCCGCATGCGCCTATGCACTCGCAACGGGGCGTTGGCGCCCGGCGCCAAGTCCGCGCCGGGGCGCTGGCCCCGCGAGACCCTGCCTTGGTACAACCTGCCGCGACGCGCGGGCGCCGACAAGACCATCGTGTTCGGCCACTGGGCGACGCTGGGCCTGCTGGTGCGGTCGGACGCCGTGTGCCTGGACACGGGCTGTGTGACGGGCGGCCCCCTGACGGCCTATCGTCTTTCCGACCGAAAACTGGTACAGGTGGCGCGCGAGGCGCTCGCCCAGGTTGCCTGACCGCAGCCGGTCACGCGTACAGACGGTAAGCCACGCCCAAGCTGAAGAGCAGCGCCGTGCCGATGGCGTAGAACGCCAGCGACAGCCAGGCGCTCAGCGGCACGCGCGCCGGCGCGTCAGCGTCTGCGGGCAGGGCCGATTGCGGCGACGGCAGGACTTCTTCATTGGCGGCTTTGGGGCTGAAGCCCGGGCGGGCCACGGCGTCCGCGGTGCGGGCAACGGGCGCAATGCCCAGGGAGACAAGGCGGGTGCCGGCGGGAGTCGGCGTCAGAACGGGTTCCGGTGAGCTCATGGGAAGCCTCCGCAATGGGGTTGGGTAACGAAAGGCGAAACCCCTACAGCAAGCAGCGTGCCCAACCCTTGCCCGTCAGCCGGACGGTCCGATCACGGCCCACTTCCCGTCTCCTGCCCAAAACACTTACGATACGGCAGGCGCCGGGCGTTTTTCGCCGCGCTTGCCCGAATCGACTGACACGTGACGGCCGCATTTCAACCACGGAGCATTCATGAACGGTTACCCAGATACTCTTCTCCTGATCGACAACGAATGGCGCGAGGCCCGCGGCGGCGCGCGCATCGACGTCGTCAATCCCGCCACCGGCCAGAAGATCGGCCAGGTGGCCAGCGCCTCCCGCGAGGACCTGGACGCTGCGCTGGCGGCAGCGCAACGCGGCTTCGAGACGTGGCGCGATACCTCCGCCCACGAGCGTTGCGCGGTCATGCGCAAGGCCGCCGTCCTGCTGCGCGAGCGCGCGGACGACGTGGCACGCCTGCTGACGCAGGAACAGGGCAAGCCGCTCGCCGAAGCGCGTGGCGAAGTGCTGGCCGGCGCGGACATCATCGACTGGTTCGCCAACGAAGCGCTGCGCGTCTACGGCCGCATCGTGCCGTCGCGCAATCCCGCCGCCCAGCAATTGGTCATCAAGGAACCGGTCGGCCCTGTCGCCGCGTTCACGCCGTGGAACTTCCCGGTCAACCAGATCGTTCGCAAGCTGGGCGCCGCGCTTGCCACGGGCTGCTCCTTCCTGGTGAAGGCGCCTGAGGAAACCCCGGCCTCGCCGGCCGCGCTGCTCAACTGCTTTGTCGACGCCGGCATCCCGAAGGGCGTTCTGGGTCTGGTGTTTGGCTCGCCGGCCGAGATTTCCAGCTACCTGATCCCGCACCCGATCATCCGCAAGGTCACCTTCACGGGTTCCACGCCGGTCGGCAAGGAACTGGCCGCATTGGCCGGCCGCCACATGAAGCGCGTCACGATGGAGCTGGGCGGTCACGCCCCGGTGATCGTGGCGGAAGACGCCGATGTCGAACTGGCGGTCAAGGCGTCGGGCGGCGCCAAGTTCCGCAATGCCGGTCAGGTCTGCATCTCGCCGACCCGCTTCCTGGTGCACAAGAATGTCAAGGCCGCCTTCGAGCAGGCCTTCGTGGCCCATGCCGAAAAGCTCAAGCTGGGCGACGGCCTGACCGAAGGCACGACGCTCGGTCCGCTGGCCAACGACCGCCGTCTGGCCGCCATGGACAAGATCGTCAAGAACGCGGCCGAGAAGGGCGCGCGCGTGGCCACCGGCGGTCAGCGCGTGGGCAGCGCGGGCAATTTCTTTGCGCCGACCATCCTGACCGACGTGCCGCTCGAGGCCGATATTTTCAACGAAGAGCCGTTTGGTCCCATCGCGGCCATCCGCAGCTTCGAAAATCTGGACGAAGCCATCCGCGAAGCCAACCGCCTGCCGTTCGGCCTGGCCGCCTATGGTTTCACCCGCTCGATCAAGACGGTGCACGAGCTGTCGCGCCGCCTTGAAGTGGGCATGCTCTGGGTCAACCAGCCCGCGACGCCTTCGGCTGAGCTGCCGTTCGGCGGCGTGAAGGATTCCGGCTACGGTTCCGAGGGTGGTCCCGAGGCGCTCGAGGCGTACCTGGTCACCAAGGCCGTCTCGGTCGTGGGCGTCTAAGCCCGCGTCAGACCCCGCCTGACTAGAAACAGGCCGTATCCGGAACACAACCGGTTACGGCCTTTTCATTTGTGCCGTTGATTCGGATTTTGAGCCGGATTTCTTGTCTGCGGCCATCCTTTGGATGTCTTTCGTCTGGGCGATTGGCGCGGTCGCCCGCATGCAGCAGAATCGGCGCTGCACCATCCGGCGCCTCGCGCGTTGCGATCTTTCGAACCTTTCGCCGTTCTTCATTTGACAGGGTCGCTTACGCACCGTTGCCGGTCGCGCCCGCCGCCCGCAGGTAAGGTCTCCCTGACCATGTCGCCCCGGAGATAGACGTTTCGATGTTTTCCATGTCGCCCCTCAAGACCCTTGCCCGGCACAAGTCCCACGCTGGCCCGGCCATGAACTGGCTGAAGGAACGCAAGCAGTTCGTCAAGGCGCTGCTGTCCAACCCGGCGGCGGTCGGGGCAGTGGCCCCTTCCAGCGCGGCGCTGGCCGCCGCCATCACGGAATCGATCCAGCCCCGGGCCGGTAAGGTCCTTGAGCTGGGCTGCGGGACGGGCGTGTTCACCCGGGAAATGCTGCGCAAGGGTATCGCGCCGTCCAGCCTGGTTCTGGTGGAGCAGGACTCCGAGATGAGTTCCAGCCTGCGAAACCAGTTTCCCGAGGCAGCCGTGCTGCAGGTGCCGGCGCAGGATCTGTCGCGCGACAGCCATCCGGAGCTGCACGGAATCGGCGCGGCCATCTGCGGTCTGCCGCTACGGAACATGAGCGGCGCGCATCACCATAAGTTGTTGACCGCCGTGTTCGAGGCGATGCCGCCGGGCGGGTCCATGCACTTTTTCACCTATGGCGTGAAGTGTCCGATCTCGGCGCGCGTGCTTGAGGACTGCGGCCTTTACGCGCGGCGGGTGCGTTTTGTGCCAATGAACCTGCCGCCGGCGTCGGTATACAGCCTGAGCCGGATGCCCTGAGGGCAGGGCGGGCGCGCCGCGATCGAGGATCGGTTTGCGCGCCCGACGGGCTGTATTCGGGCGGGGTCCGCTATGCCAGGAAGGTCAGCATGCCGTTGCTCAGGTCGTACATCGACCCGACGATCTTGATCTTCCCTTCCTTTTCCAGCCCGGCAAGAATCGGGCTGTTCTTGCGGATGGCCTCGACGGTGTGCAACACATTCGTCCGCGCCACGGCGTCCACGAACTGGCCATTTTTGCCGTTTCGGTCTCCGGTGTACTTCGTCGCCTCGACCGCCGGTTTGATGACGTCCAGCAGGGCGGTCAGATGGCCTAGCTGAACGTTGTCGATCGCCCCGGCCACTGCGCCGCATGCCGTGTGCCCCATCACCAGAATCACCTTCGCGCCCGCCGCCGCGCAGGCGAACTCCATGCTGCCCAGCAGGTCGTTGTTGGAGATGTTGCCGGCTATGCGCCCGTTGAAGGTTTCGCCGATTCCCGTGTCCAGGATGATCTCGGCGGGGGCGCGCGAGTCGATGCAGCTCAGGATCACCGCCGCGGGAAACTGGCCAAGGGCGCTGGAACGTTTCTGCGCAAGATAGTCGTGCTTCTGAGGCTTGCCCGCCCGAAAGCGCGCGTTGCCCCGTTTCATCATGTCAATCACCTGGTCCGGCGTCATCGCGTCGCGCTGCGCCTGCGTCAGTGATGCGGCTGGCGCGTCGCCGGGCGCAAACGCCAGGCCAGCCATCGCCGCCGCGCCAACGCTGGCCTTCAACCAGCCGCGCCGTCCCAGGTCCAGAGGGTGCCCAGCCATGCAACAATCCTTGATCGCTTCCATGAGGTGTCCCCTATAAGCAGCCCACAACGATAGACCGCGGGACGCGGCTATTCGATGATGGGCCGGCCACACATGCCGTTTTTGCGGCGAGAGACATTCTGTTCCTGTTTGCGGCGGTGAACAATGGCGCCTGCACGCGGCCCTGTTTTTCTTGTTTTCGCGCCGGATGAGTGGCATAGTTTTTCGCACGACGGGCCCCAGGGCGGCTTCGGGGCGGTTCGACAACGAATACGAAAGGTGCCTCATGCGTTACCTGTACATCGTATTGATCGTGTTGCTCACGGCAATGGTTTTGTCGTTCAAGATCCAGAACTTCGAATCCGTCACGCTGACGCTCTGGACCTCCACCTTCACTCTGCCGGCGTCGGTTCTCGTCATCGGCGTCTACATCCTGGGCATGCTCACAGGCGGCTTTCTGCTCAGCCTGCTGCGTTCCGCCTTCCGAGGGGCAACCGGCCGTCCCGCCGGGCCCACCCCCTGACGATTCCCCAAGCGCCACCCGGCTTGCCGCCGTGCGCCCGCAGTCAGGGCGCGAACGCGTA
>Ga0213828_1001770_pt1 | contig 16905 bp, 16 predicted proteins | sample MC6MC0897MG_FD_180664 | JGI IMG/M metagenome (GOLD analysis project Ga0213828, IMG submission 180664) | Enriched soil aggregate microbial communities from Iowa State University, Ames, United States - MC6-MC0897-MG | ecosystem: Environmental > Terrestrial > Soil > Unclassified | place: USA: Iowa... | reverse complement strand
ATATCGAAGGTCATGCTGGCGGCGAGCGCGTCTTCCAGTTGCTCACCGCGAAAGTGCGAGAACAGGTGCTGACGTTGCATCAGCGAATGTTTGGCAAGGTTGTCGAGGTAGCCAGAGACCTCGTAATACATGACCCCCATAAGGATCGCGCTCCAGGCCACGAACAGCGAACTGTACAGCGCCAGCAAGCGGCTGCTGGAGGAGCGCCAGCCGTCAGACGGGTTCGGCAATGACATAGCCCGAACCCCGTACCGTGCGGATCAGCGGCACATGGCCGGCGGCGTCGATTTTCTTGCGCAGACGGCCAATGTGCACGTCGATCAGGTTGGTGCCGGGGTCGAAGTGATAACCCCAGACCTCTTCGAAAATCATCATCCGCGAGAGGATCTGGCCGCTGTTGCGCATGAGGAATTCGAGCAACTTGTACTCGGTCGGCAATAGCGTCAGCACTTGTTCGGCACGGCGCGCTTCGTGGCTGATCAAATCCAGCTCCAGATCGGCCACCTGCAACGTTGTGGCCTGAGTGGCGCCGCTGTTTTGCCGACGCAGCAACACTTCGACTCGCGCGGCCATCTCATCGGTGGCGAACGGTTTGGTCAGGTAATCATCACCGCCAGCGCGCAACCCGCGTACGCGCTCATCGACATCCGAGAGGGCGCTGATCATCAGAATCGGTGTGGCCACGCCCATGGTGCGCAGGGTGGTGACGATGGCCAGGCCATCGAGTTCGGGCAGCATGCGGTCGAGGGTGATCAGGTCGTAGTTGCCGCTCACGGCGCGGTCGAGGCCTTCGCGGCCATTGTCGACCCAGTCGACGTCGAGTCCGTGGCTGCTCAGTTCGGCGACGATTTCCCGCGCGGTCACGGCGTCGTCTTCGATGGTCAAGATACGAGTCATAGGCAGGCCTGCTGATCGGTTCAAACGGAATGGCAGCATTTTGCCAAGAAAATCCGCTGACGCTTTAAATTAACTTTCATGTTGTAGCTGTCGTTTGCGCGCCTTGGCGATTTATTTGCCGCAACGTTGATATCATCTGGCCATAAAATCAATCAGGAGTGGTTCCGTGCGTCTTTCGATTCGCCGTGGCTGGATGCCGATCACCGGTCTGTTGCTGGTGCTGTTCAGTGCTACGGCATGGGCGGCCAACACCCCGTGTTCCGGGAAGAAGGGCGGGATTGCCCGCTGCGATGGTGACCTGTTCCTGTGCAATGACGGCTCCATCAGCGGCTCGAAGAAAAGCTGCGCGGCGATGTTTGGCGAGCGCCAGCAGGCCCATCCGCAAAACTTCCTGCAAAGTGATGATGGCTGCGCCTGCGGCACGGGTTCGTTTTGCACTGGCCCACGTGGCGGGGTGTATTGCCTGACGCCCAGCGGTAACAAGAGCTACAAACGCAAATAACTGGCATTTGTGCCAATGCATAAAACCCGCTGTTATCCGGCCCTTGTTGCAATTTGCAAGGTTTTAGGAAGTTCATTCTTTATAACGGTTTGAAATTAAAGGATTTATTTAATTCTCTCGACTGGCACGGTCGCTGCAATTCCTCTGCTGACGAGTTGTAACACCATTTTTCATGCCTGGAGCAGAACAACAATGAATAGATCCCCTGATGGGTTTTATCCCGCCGTTGAAGAGTCGAGCAGCGTTTCGGGCGTGTCCTGGGGCGCGATTTTCGCCGGTGCTGCGGCTGCCGCTGCACTGTCGATGATTTTAGTCCTGCTCGGGTTTGGTTTGGGTTTCTCTGCCGTTTCACCGTGGGCCGGAGAGGGCGTCAGCGCCAAGGGCCTGGGCATTTCAACGATAGTCTGGCTGGCGGCGACGCAAATCATCGCTTCCGGCATGGGCGGCTACATCGCCGGTCGCCTGCGGGTGAAGTGGGCGAACATGCACGGTGACGAGGTGTATTTCCGCGACACCGCGCACGGCTTCCTTGCCTGGTGTGTGGCTACGTTGGTTACCGCAGTGCTAGTGGTCGGTTCGGTCAGCAGCGTCATCAGTGGTGGTGTGCAGGCCGGTGCCAGTGTCGCTGGCGGTGCTGCCAGCGCGATGACCCAAGCGGCCGGCTCTGCTGCAGCGAACACCGACAGCAACCAGTACGGTTACTACATCGACAGCCTGTTCCGCGATGACCGTCCAGCTTCGGTCAGCGATGACGCAGCGCATGGCGCCGTGGCCCGTATCTTTGCGCAAAGCCTGGCCAATGGTCAGATGAGTGCCGAAGACCGTACCTACGTTGCGCAACTGGTCGCCCAACGGACCAACCTGACTCAGGCTGATGCCGAGCGCCGCGTCGATGAGATCTATGCCCGCACTCAGAAAGCCCTGGCCGACGCCAAGCTGAAAGCTCAACAAGCCGCCGACACCGCTGCGAAAGTCGCTGCCTGGACCTCGCTGTGGATGTTTATCTCGCTGTTGGCCGGTGCGTTCTTCGCCAGCCTCGCGGCTACTTATGGCGGTCGTCGCCGGGATGCCGTCGAGTACGTTGAAGTCGACACCTACACCACGACCACTCCAGTCCGTTAAACAAGGAGCATGACCATGCGCTCATTACTGCTGTTTTTCCTCGGCGTACCGATCCCGATCATCATCCTGATCGCCCTGTTCGTGCACTGATTGCTCCATTGAGGCCCATGCCTCGGCCGCTTCCACCTTCGGGTGGAAGCGGCTTTTTGCTTTCTGCGGGGGCAACGGCGAGAATCGCCGCCGGAAGTGGATTGGCCGCTTTTACCTCTCTTTAAGGATGAACACGTTGGACAAGAAGGAAATCAAACGCCAGTTGGTGGAAATGCTCGAAGCCGGGCGCTCGAAAACCGAAACCTTTAAAGCGTTGTCGGGCGGTGCGGTCAAAGATCGCGTGTTGGCGGCCTGGATCGGGGGGCGTCCGGATCCGGCCCTCAGAGAAAAGCATTCACTCAAAGTCACCCTGCTGATCGTGTTGACCTGTATTCAGGCATTGATCGGCGCCGTCTTCGGTTTCTTCCTGTTCTATGACGCAAGCGCCGGCCTGGCACTGACCATGTTGCTGATCGCTGGCGGCATTCCGTTGTTGTTTGCATGGGGCTTCTACAAGAACGTTGCAGCCGCTTACACCGTTTACGTCCTCCTCACCATCAGTCAGGTTTCACGCATGTTCAAGGGTTATGAGGAAGATCCGCTGTCGACCGTGATTGCCGTCGGCATCACCCTGGCCATTGTGTTCTACGCCGCCTGGATCAAATCCCTGCTGTTCCCGGACCTGGGTTTCATCGGCGCGAAGAAGATCAAAGGGCAGTTCGTCTTCTCCAACTGATCGTTGGACAATCCCACCGCTTTCACTGGCCTGGATCAATATTTCGAGCGGCGAGATCGCCTAACGTAAATGATCCCGGCCTTTGCTGAGGTATGAACTACAGTGCTTCACGCGCACCTTGTTGCGCTGACGAAGTACGTGTCGACGCCCCAATCACAGCAACAATAAACGCGTCGACACGCTGTAGTGCAGCAAGGAGCTGACACCACCTCAACCGAACCTTCACGGATGAACATTGCAATGCACTGCCAAGAAAGAACTTTCGATATCCAGCCGTTGGCGCAGGCGGATATGACCGTCCACATCAACGGCCAAGCGGTCACCGCCGCCATTGGTGAAACCGTCCTCAGCGTTATCCAGTCCCTCGGCGTTCGCCAGATTGCCCGCAATGATCACGACCAGATCACCGGCGCCTATTGCGGTATGGGCGTGTGCCAGTGCTGCCTGGTGAAAATCAATGGCCGGCACAAACGCCGTGCCTGTCAGACCGTGGTGCGCGACGGCATGCAGATTGAAACCCAGGTCAACCGCATCACTGCGCAGGAGGTCGTATGAATCTGCAACCGGTAATCGTCGGCGGCGGCCCGGCGGGGATGGCGGCGGCCATTGAACTGGCGCGCCACGGTGTGCGCTGCACCTTGCTTGAAGAAGCATCGCGGCTTGGCGGCGTGGTTTATCGCGGGCCGCTGCGTGATGGCGTGCAACTGGATTATCTCGGCCCGCGCTACTCCGAAGCGCTGGGCAAACTGCACGGTGATTTTCAGGAACAGGCCGGGCTGATCGATGTACGCCTCAACCATCGTGTGGTCGGCGCCGAAGGCACCCGCGCGCTGGTGGTGCTGGATGGCGACGAGCAATTGCACGAGATCGAGTATCCGCAATTGCTCTTGGCTGCCGGTTGCCACGAACGCAGCGTGCCGTTTCCGGGCTGGACCTTGCCGGGGGTGATCATGCTCGGCGGCCTGCAACTGCAAATCAAAAGTGGCGTGGTCAAGCCGCAGGGGCCGGTGATCATCGCCGGCACCGGTCCGTTGCTGCCGCTGGTGGCGACGCAGTTGCATGCCGCAGGCGTCAGCGTCGCGGGCGTGTATGAGGCTTGCGCGTTCGGCAAGATTGCCCGTGAAAGTCTGGCGCTGCTGAACAAACCGCAATTGTTTCTCGATGGTTTGAGCATGCTCGCCTACCTGAAACTGCACGGCATCCCGATGAACTACGGCTGGGGCGTGGTCGAGGCGCATGGCGAGGGCGAACTGAAAAGTGTCAGCGTTGCGCCATATTCGGCCACTTGGCAACCGGACATGAGCCGCGTCGAGCGCTTCGAAGCCAAGACTCTGGCGGTCGGTTACGGTTTTATTCCGCGCACCCAACTGAGCCAGCAGATGGGCCTGGATCACGGCTTCAGCGATGACGGTTATCTGCGCGCCAACGCCAACGTCTGGCAGCAAAGCAACGAACCCCACGTGCATCTGGCCGGTGACATGGGCGGGATTCGCGGTGGTGAAGCGGCGATGCTCGCCGGCAAGATTGCGGCGACCTCGATTCTGCTGCAACGCGGCGTGCTCGAAGAAGAGCTGGCTCGCGTGCGCCGCGACCGCTACTTGAGCAAACTCAAAGCCATCGTGCGTTTCCGTGCCGCCGTGGATCGCTACACCGAACGCGGCGTTGGTCAGACTGCATTGCCTGCTGCCGATACGGTCATTTGCCGTTGCGAACACGCGACCCGCGCTGACATCGACCTGGCGCTGGAGCAGGGCGTGCAAGACATCGCCAGCCTGAAAATGCGTACCCGCGTGAGCATGGGCGATTGTCAGGGACGGATGTGCGTCGGCTACTGCAGCGATCGCCTGCGTCAAGCGACTGGCCGCAAGGATGTCGGTTGGCTGCGCCCGCGTTTCCCGATCGATCCGATTCCTTTTTCCGCGTTCCAGTCTGTCGGCACGGAGGCCGCTGCCCATGAGTAAGTTCTATGACGTGATCATTGCCGGTGGCGGCGTGATCGGGGCGTCCTGCGCCTATCAACTGTCCAAACGCAAAAACCTCAAAGTGGCGCTGATCGACGCCAAGCGTCCCGGCAACGCGACTCGTGCGTCGGCCGGTGGTTTGTGGGCGATCGGTGAGTCGGTCGGCCTCGGTTGCGGGGTGATTTTCTTCCGCATGATGTCGGCCAACCGCAAGCGCGAAACCCAGGGCGCGGCGGTGGCCGTGGACGCGAGTACGCCGCACATTCTGCCGGAGTCATTCTTCGATTTCGCCCTGCAGTCCAACGCGCTGTACCCGGCGCTGCACCGTGAGCTGAAAGACAATCACGGGATGGATTTCAAGTTCGAAAAGACCGGGTTGAAGTTCGTTATCTATGACGATGAAGACCGGCTCTACGCCGAGCATATCGTCGGCTGCATCCCACATCTGGCCGATCAGGTGCGCTGGCTCGATCAGGCGTCGCTGCGCGAGGCTGAGCCGAGCGTCAGCCATGAAGCACGCGGGGCGCTGGAGTTTCTCTGCGATCACCAAGTCAGCCCGTTCCGCCTTGCCGATGCCTACATGGAAGGCGCGCGGCAGAACGGTGTCGACATCTTCGTCAACACCAATGTCACGGGCGTGTTGCATCACGGCAGCCGTGTGACGGGTGTGCAAACGGCTGAGGAGGGCGTATTCCACTGCAAAACGCTGATCAACGCCGGCGGTGCCTGGGCGGCAGATTTGAGCGAATGGGCGACGGGTATTCGCATCCCGGTGAAACCGGTGAAAGGCCAGATTCTGCTGACCGAGCGCATGCCGAAAATCCTCAACGGCTGCCTGACCACCAGCGACTGCTACGTGGCGCAGAAAGACAACGGTGAGATCCTGATCGGCAGCACCACCGAAGACAAAGGCTTCGACGTCACCACCACCTACCCGGAAATCGCCGGGCTGGTGCAGGGCGCGGTGCGGTGTTTACCAGAGCTGAAAGACGTCAACCTCAAGCGTACTTGGGCCGGCTTGCGTCCGGGCTCGCCGGATGAGTTGCCGATTCTCGGGCCGATGCGTGGGGTGGAGGGTTATCTGAATGCCTGCGGACATTTCCGCACCGGGATTCTGACCTCTGCGATTACCGGTGTGCTGCTGGACAAACTGGTCAACGATGAACCGCTGCCGCTGGACATCACGCCGTTTTTGGCGGATCGGTTTGAGTTGGCCCCGGTCAAACCGACACTGGAATTAGAACTGGCCTGACACCGATCCCCTGTAGGAGTGAGCCTGCTCGCGATAGCAGTCTGTCTGTAATGAATAAGTCGACTGACACACCGCCATCGCGAGCAGGCTCACTCCTACAGGTTTTGTGCGGGGCTCAGGTTTGGCGTGATTCTTCTTCCAGTTGGTCGGACTCGAACAACCGCGCCAGTTCCGCCCGGGCTTCCTGGGCGGTTTGCAGGACTTTCGCTGCGTCGTCGTAAATCGCGTGTTGCGCTTCCAGCACCTGTTCATCGTGATGCTTGAAGCGCTTGATCCGCGCATCGGCCTGGGCCTGGGTCAAACCGAGGCCGACCAAGGTGCGTCGACTCATTTCCAGACTCGAGTAATACGTCTCACGAATCGCCTCCGCGCCAACATCCACCAAGCGGTGCACATGCTGACGGTTACGCGCCCGGGCGATGATTTTCATGTGCGGATACAGCTTGCGCACCACCTCGGCCGTCTTGATGTTGGTGTCTGGATCGTCGGTGGCAATCACGAAATATTCCGCCTCGCCGACCTTGGCCGCATTGAGGATTTCCGGGCGCATCGGGTCGCCGTAGAACACCGGCACACCACCAAAACTGCGCGACAGTTCGATGGTTTCCACCGAGGTGTCCAGCGCGACGAACTTGATGTTCTGCGCACGCAGAATCCGCGCCACGATCTGGCCCATCCGGCCCATGCCAGCGATCACTACACGCGGGGTGTCAGTGTCGATCTCACGGTATTTTTCCGGTACTTCCACCGGCTGCACTTTCGGGCTGACCAGCCGCGCGCAGAGCAACAGCAACAACGGCGTCACCGCCATCGACAGGGTGATGGTCAGCACCAGCAAGTCATACAGGCGCGGTTCGAACAGACCCTGATCACGACCGATCTTGAACACCACAAAGGCAAATTCACCACCCGCCGCCAAGACGATACCGAGGCGTATTGCACTGACCTTGTTCAAGCCACCGGCCAGACGCCCGACGACAAACAGCAGCGGCAATTTCAGACCGATCAACAGCAGCGTCAGCCCCAACACGGTGATCGGCGCGCTGAGCAGCAAACTAAGGTTGGCGCCCATGCCGACGCTGATGAAAAACAGCCCGAGCAGCAAACCTTTGAACGGCTCGATCTGCGCTTCCAGCTCATGGCGATACTCCGAATCCGCCAACAGCAAACCGGCAAGAAATGCCCCCAGCGCCATCGACACACCGACCAGATCCATCAACCACGCCGTGCCGATCACCACCAGCAACGCCGTGGCCGTCGACACTTCCGGCAAACCGGTTTTCGCCACCACGCGGAACACCGGACGCAGCAGATAGCGCCCGCCGACCACGACCACGGCGATACCGCCGAGTACCTGCAGCGCGTGATTCAGGCTTTCGCTGCTGCTGGTGTCGTGAGCACCACCGGCGAGCATCGGCACCAGCGCAATCAACGGGATCGCGGCGATGTCCTGGAACAGCAGAATCGCAAACGCCAGACGCCCGTGGGGGCTGGTCAGTTCCTTACGCTCGGCCAGACTTTGCAGACCGAATGCCGTCGAGGACAGCGCCAGACCTAGGCCCAGCACAATCGCACTGTTCAGCGGTTGGCCAAATACCGACAGCGCCAACACGCCAATCACCGAAGCGGTCAGCAGCACCTGCGCCAGACCGACGCCGAACACCGATTTGCGCATCACCCACAAGCGTCGCGGTGACAGCTCAAGACCAATGATGAACAGCAGCAACACCACGCCCAGTTCGGAAATATGCGCGACGCTTTGCGGGTTGCCGATCAGACCCAAAACCGACGGGCCGATGATCACCCCGGCGAACAGGTAACCGAGCACGGCACCCAGTTGCAGACGTTTGGCCAAAGGCACGGTGAGCACGGCCGCGAACAGAAAGACGACAGCGGCTTGCAACAGATTGCCTTCATGGGGCATGGGGGGTTACTCCTGACAACGGTACGGCGGGGGTGACAAGGATAAGGGCTACCGCGATTCCATATCCACAGAAGATCCCCTGTAGGAGTGAGCCTGCTCGCGATAACGGTGTGTCAGCTACATATGAGTTGACTGATCCACCGCTATCGCGAGCAGGCTCACTCCTACAGGGGATCTTCATCATTTCTGTAATATCTGGCATCAATTGGTTACATTCATAACCTCTACGAATCAATCCCTGAGTCCCGCCATGGCCATCAACTTCGACCTTAACGACCTGCAAGCCTTTCGCGCCGTGGTCGAGCAGGGCAGTTTCCGCAAGGCAGCCGACACCGTGCGCCTGTCGCAACCGGCGTTGAGCCGGCGCATCGAAAAGCTTGAAGACGCCCTCGGTGTCAAACTCTTCGAACGCACCACGCGCAAGGTCAGCCTGACCCAGGCCGGGCGTGGTTTCATGCCCAGTGTCGAGCGTTTGCTCGATGATCTCGACGTGGCGTTGCTGGGCATCAGCGAAGTCGCTTCGACGCGTTTGGGCCATGTCACCGTTGCCTGCGTGCCGTCGGCGGCGTACTACTTCATGCCCCGAGTCGTGGCGCGCTATCACCAGCAATTCCCACGGATCAAAGTCAAAGTGCTCGACTCCAGCGCGCACGATGTCTTGAGTGCGGTGGTCAATGGCGAGGCGGATTTCGGCTTGAGTTTTCTCGGTACGCAGGATGCCAAAGTCGAGTTCGAACCGCTTGTGCAGGAGTGCTACGTCGTCGCCTGCCGTCGCGATCATGCGTTGGCCGGGCGCAGCAGTGTGAGCTGGGACGAGTTCTATCAGCAGGATTACATCTCGCTCGACAAGACGTCCGGCAACCGCTTTCTGCTCGATCAGGCGTTGAGCAGCGTGGTGCCGCAGCGTTCGAGCATCTGCGAAACCCGGCATGTGACGACGATGATCGGTCTGGTGGAGGCGGGGTTGGGCGTGGCGGCGGTGCCGCTGATGGCGATGCCCGGACCGGATCATCCGATCCTGACGCGAGTGCCGCTGACCGATCCGCAAGTGATGCGCAGTGTCGGCATCATCAAACGCCGGGGTCGCACGTTGACCCCGGCGGCATTGGAACTGGAGCGGCTGGTGGTGGAAATGAAGGTCCAGCCGCCGATTGTCAGCGCTTGACCGAGTCCAGTCCGGTGGCCTGCACGTCAGCTTGCGCGGCCGGCGCGGCGAGGTAGGCGAGCAGGGCTTTGGCTTCTTCAGGATGCTGTGCGCCGACCGGAATCCCGGCGGCAAAGCGCGTCACCGACTGCACCGATTCCGGAATCTTCGCGACGAAACTCACGCCCGGCACCGGCAGCAATTCACTGACCTGTTGGAAGCCCAGTTGATAGTCGCCGGTGGCAACGACCGAACCGACCGGTACTTTCGGGATCATTTTTGCCTTCGGTTTCAGCTGATCTTCGATCCCCAGTTTCTTGAACAACTGCTGCTCGATGTAGACGCCGCTGGCGCTGTCGGAGTAAGCCACGGACTGCGCATCAAGCAAGGTTTTCTTCAGGCTGTCGACACTGCTGATGTCCGGTTTCGGCGCACCTTCACGCACCACCAGGCCGATCCGCGAGTCCGCCAGTTCCACGCGCGAGGCCGGGTCGACTTTGCCTTGCTTGATCAAGTCGTCGAGGGCGTAACCGACCATGATCACCACGTCGGCGTGTTCACCGCGCGCGAGGCGATTGGGGATCGCTTCGGGGGCTTTACCCATCGATGGGCCGAGGCTGGTGGTCAGTGTGTTGCCACTGGCGGCGGCGAATTTCGGCCCGAGAATCTTGTAGGCGGCAGTGAAGCCCCCGGAGGTCATCACGCTCAATTCTTCGGCCTGGGCCGCGAGGTTGAATGCGAGACCGGCGAGCAGGGCGGTGACAGTAAACAGTTTTTTCATGGCGAGTTTTCCTCAGGCCGCGACAGGTTGCAGACGACCACCGGCACGGCGGTACAGATAAAGAGTGGCGCACAAGGCACACAGCGCACCGATGCTCATCCAGTAACCCGGTGCGGCTTTGTCACCGGTGTACTGGATCAGGAAGGTCGACATCGCCGGGGTGAAGCCACCGAAAATGGCGGTGGCCAGGCTGTAGGCGAGGGAGAAACCGGCAACCCGCACTTCAACCGGCATGATCTCGGTGAGCGCTGGAATCATTGCGCCGTTGTACAAACCGTAGATAAACGACAGCCACAGCAGCGACAGCAACATGTGGCTGAAGCTCGGCGCCTGCACCAGGTACGACAGCGCCGGATAAGTCGTGGCCAGGGCCAGCAGCGACATAGCGATCAGCACCGGACGACGGCCGATACGGTCGGACAACAGGCCGCCAATCGGCAGCCAGAAGAAGTTCGACACACCGACCAGCAAGGTCACCAGCAGCGCATCGGAGGTGCTCAGGTGCAGCACAGTTTTACCGAAGGTCGGCGCGTACACGGTGATCAGGTAAAACGCGGTGGTGGTCAGCGCGACCATCAACATGCCGCCGAGTACCACGCCCCAGTTCTGGCCGAGGGTGCGGAACACCTCGCCCATGCTCGGGCGGTGTTTGCGTGCGGCGAACTCTTCGGTTTCCGCCAGATTACGGCGCAGGAAAAAGATGAACGGCACGATCATGCAGCCGACGAAAAACGGAATCCGCCAGCCCCAATCGGCCACCACATCCGGCGCCATCCACGCGTTCAGCGCATAGCCCAAAGCAGCGGCGACAATGATTGCCACTTGCTGACTGGCCGACTGCCAAGCGGTGAAGAAACCTTTGCGACCCGGCGTGGCGATCTCAGCGAGATACACCGACACACCGCCCAATTCCGCACCGGCCGAGAAGCCCTGCAGCAAGCGCCCGATCAACACCAGTGCCGGGGCAAACAGGCCAATGCTTTCATAACCGGGCACCAGCACAATCAGGATCGTGCCGCTGGCCATGATCGACAGCGTGACGATCAAACCTTTGCGTCGACCGACATCATCGATATACGCACCGAGCACGATGGCGCCCAGTGGACGCATCAAAAAACCTGCGCCGAACACGGCAAAGGTCATCATCAGGGAGGCGAACTCACTGCTCGCCGGAAAGAACACTGCCGCGATCTGCGTGGCGTAGAAACCGAACAGGAAGAAATCGAACTGTTCGAGGAAGTTGCCCGAGGTCACCCGGAAAATGGCGCCGGCCCGCGAGCCGTTGTGTGGGATTGAGGCTGTCATAGAAAAGTACTCCACCGCTTTTATGACGTGCGCGACGGGAGGGCGGCGCACGGTTTTTATTGAGGCGGATGGTGGCGCAGGTGTAACTGGATGTTAATTGCATTGTTGGCATGGATTGATGTGCAAAGTGGATCAATGGGTTCTTTTGGGTACAAATCAATTGCTGCTGTAACGGCTGTTTATGGTTTCGCCCTCACCCCAGCCATCTCCCGAGGGAGAGGGAGCTGATTTCGTTTGGTTTTGAAATTTGCATTCGACTCGGTATCGCACGTCGGCGCACTTCTGCCAAACACCTCGGTCAGTCCCCTCTCCCTCCGGGAGAGGGCTAGGGTGAGGGGCTCTTGATTTTGCTTTTGTCTCCAGGACCCCAAATTCCAATGACCTCTAGCGCCCACCCCCGGCAAAAAAGGAATGATTCCCGCCCCACGCAGTCGGAGTTGAGGTACTACCCAATTCAGGAGGTTCACCGATGAACAGCAAAACCCTAATCGCCAGCCTGGCCCTCGTCGCCGGCATTGCCGGGATCAGCCCACTTGTTCAAGCGGCGCAAACCTCAAATGAACAGGCCGTTCAATCCCCGGTCAGCGACCGCGAACTGAAGGTCAACGACCGTGCGCCGGATATTTATCAGCGTAGTGAAAAAGCCATCGACTGGAAAACCAAGGGCCTGAAAAAACCTGTTGAGCAGGCGCAGTGGGTACAGATCAATGATCAGTACGTCATGGTGATGATCACCAACGGGACGATTGTCGAGATGAAACCGGTCGAGCGGTAAGCAACGTGACGCCCTAACCAGCTCTTGTTGAATCGACTGAATGGTTAGGGCATCGGCTGTAAAATTTCCATTTTTCTAATCTCATCGAGTTTTTACAATGGTATTTGATGAAATATTGAATGGTTGATGGTTTTGGGTAGTGGCTCTTTGACACTGGTTGATGGTTTTAATTAGAATCTGCTTCGTGAAAAAGCGTGCAGGGATTCGGTGCAAATTTGCCGAGGTAACTAAAACATTATCAGCTTAGCGAATCGTCGAATGGAACCGTCAAAACAGCCATTAAGTAAACTTCTCACGATTGAAGGTACCCAGGAAAGCTATCGAGTTCCCAAGTATCAGCGACCTTATTCTTGGTCTGCCCGCGATTGGCAGCAGTTGATAGATGATATAAATGACGATGCGAATGACAAAGAAGGCCACTATATGGGGTCGGTTATTTGCGTTGATGCCAGCTCAGGTGCACCCGGAGAGCCTCGGGTTTATGAACTGATTGATGGGCAGCAGCGAATTACTACTATTTCCTGTTTGTTGATTGCTATTTGGTCAAGGCTGAATGAAGTGCTTTCGACTGAAGTTGATTTGAAGGAGCAGTCGAGTCTGGATGAGGACGATATCGCTGATTTAAAGGCATTGATGGATGATGTTCGGCGTAAGGTAGTACGAGAGCGTAGATATCAAAAAGATGAAAAAATGCCGGTTCATTCGAGCAAAAATACGTTGCTGGGTGACTTTTATATCGGCCGAAAAAATCGCACCGATTATTATTGCCGAATACTGCCGTCGAGTCAGGATTTAAATCGTGTTGATTATATTAATGCACTGAGTCATTACGGCTTGCTAGCGCTCGTTGAGCATGAAGCACCAAGGAATTGGGGGAATCGCCGTATAGCTAAATGCATTCGCTATTTTTCTGATGAGTTGCCCGATGAAGTGACCGCGCTGAAGTTGCTGGCTCAACGAGTGAATGCGCTGATTTTTATTCATATCAAGGTCGACAATCATTCAGATGCATTTAGACTTTTTGAGGCGATTAACAATCGAGGTGTACCGCTGTCCGCTCTGGATATCATCAAGAATGCAATGTTGGCCACGCTGGAACGAAGTAGCACTGGTGCCATTGATGAGGCTTTCGAAATCTGGTCTACCATGACCGAAAGTCTAGGCCCGGATTCAAGTCTTCATGAAAGCTATCTGCGTCACTTTTATAATGCGTTTCAGGTGGAGTCAGGGCGTAGCGTTCCCAATTTTAAACGGGCAACGAAGACTTCGCTGATTTCAATTTTTGAGTATTTGATAAAAAAAGACGCAGGTGGTTTGTTGGATGCACTGGCTCGCCGCGCCAATTTTTATAGTGCTATTACGCAACCGGAACGAGCAGAGATTTCCCCATTGCGTCGCTTGAAGTTGTTGAATTTATCCCGCCTGGATGCCAAGCCAAGTCATCAGTTTCTACTGTATATGCTGGACAGAGAGAAAGAAGGGTTGTGTGCATCTGCTGACGTAAATAAGTCAATCGATTTTCTCGCGCGATACTTCGTGCGTCGAAACCTTACCAGTACTCCTGCAACTAACCGATTAGACGGCTTGTTTATCGATCTGGTGAGTGTTTGTGAGAAGGCTCTCAAGAAAAGTGGAAGCTTTTCTTATGAGTTGGTTCGCAGCACGCTGCTCAAAGCAAAGGGCAGCGATACGCCGGCGGATGATGGCGAATTTGAAGAGGCCTTGAGTACTCATATTTATTATTATAATCCAGGCGTCGCTCGTTATTTGTTGTGCAATTATGTCATGGAGCGCGAAACAAAAGAACGTCAGATTGATTTGTGGCGTAGAGACGACAAAGGCCGATATGTATGGACCATAGAACATGTTCTTCCTCAAGGTACATTGAAACCTGGCTGGGTTAAAATGTTGGCGGGTGGCGATACTGAGAAGGCGCTTGAGATTCAGGAGCAATTCGCCGATCAGATTGGAAACTTAACGTTGTCTGCTTACAACTCAAATCTGTCCAACGCAGAGTTGGTTGAAAAACAGAAGAAAAGTGTGGTTACTCTCGCCGGTGATAAAGCTTCGATAGGCTATAAAAATGGTTTGTTGCTGAACGATTTGAAGTTCAAAGTAGGCAGAAAGCTTTCTAGTCTTTCAAGTGCTGCAAATTGGGATCATGAACAAATTGACGCAAGGACCGATGTGCTTGTCGCGGCAATGATGTCTGACTATAAGCTCTAAGCTTTTATTGGCAGCCATTTAAAACGGCACATTGTCAGGTGGATTGTGATGTTGGCGCTACTTCGGTAGCGCCTTGGATTATTCGCCTACTCAACCCGAACCTGATTCATCACTTGCCCACCCCCCAACCGATACTGATTATTGCCACTGCGCTTGGCCTCATACATCGCCAGATCGGCAATGTGCAGCAAGCGATCCATGGCCGTCGCATGGTCCGGAAACACCGCCACCCCAAGGCTGGTGCCGATGTGGCGCTGGTCGTTGCCGATGCTGATCGGGGGCGACAGTTCGATGAAGATTTTCTGGCAGATGCTGCGGGCTTCGTCCTGCAAACTCAGGCTCGGCGACAGGCCTTGCAGGATCACCACAAACTCATCGCCGCCAATGCGCGCGACCGTATCGGTGGCGCGCAGGATGCGTTTCAGCCGCGTGGCCATGGTGATCAGCACGCGGTCGCCGGCGGCATGGCCGTAGCGGTCGTTGATGGTTTTGAAACCGTTGAGGTCGACGAACACCAGTGCGACGCGGGTCTCGGTCTGCCGCGCGTGATCCAGCGCTTCGGACAAGCGTTGTTCCAGCACCAGGCGATTGGGCAGGCCGGTCAGCGGATCGAAGTGGGCGAGGTGTTGCAGGTAGCTGGCCGAGGCTTTTTCTTCGGTGATGTCGCGCACCACGCCCATCATCTTCACCACCGCGTCGTGGTCGTTGCGTACCACGTTGCCGGTTTCCCGTAGCCAGCGAATCGTGCCGTCGGGCCACACCACGCGGTATTCCTCATCATGGTTTTCGCCGGTCTCTAGGCAACGCAGTTCACCTTCGCGCACCTTGGTGCGATCGTCCGGATGCACGCAGGAACAAAACAGCGCATAGGACGGGGTGATTTCGCCGATCTTGAACCCGAACATGCCGTAGATCGCATCCGACCAGTACAGCCGATCCGTGTCGACTTCCCAATCCCAAGTGCCGATACGCGCAAAGTACTGGCTGCGTTTGAAGCGCTCGACGTCGCCGTCCTGCTGAATGTGTTGGCCATCGGCGGCCCGCCTCAGCAGATCCCGGTACTGCGCGAGCTGCCTGCGCAAACCGCGTTCGCGCCACAGCAGCAGAGCGATAATGGCGAGCATGATCGCGCCCACGGCAAGGCTGATCCAGAACAGAGTCATTCGGGCGCTGCCAGCATGGCGGGTCGATCCGTGGGGTAGTGGCGGTTGGCTATGTTAATGCTTCAATACTCGGTTCGGATACCATGTTGATCTGCGCTGGCAGGTTGCCAATCCCCGGCATTTCTGGGAAAACGGCGGCCGGCTGAACAATAGAGTGAATGTTATGAATGATGAACTGCAGGTAATCGATCTTCAGGTCGGCGAAGGCAAAGCCGCCGTCAAAGGCGCGCTGATCACCACCCAATACACCGGATGGCTGGAAGACGGCAGCGAGTTCGATTCTTCCTACAGCCGTGGCAAACCTTTTCAGTGCGTGATTGGCACCGGGCGGGTGATCAAGGGTTGGGATCAGGGCTTGATAGGGATGCAGGTGGGGGGCAAGCGTAAATTACTGGTGCCGGCGCATCTGGGGTATGGCGAACGGACGATGGGCAAGATTCCGCCGAATTCGAATCTGGTGTTTGAGATTGAGTTGTTGGAAGTGCTGACGCGGGAGGATTGATACCGGGTCGTTTTTTACGCTTGGGAATAAATGCGATGGATGTGTGGCAGTGGGTTTCACAAGTTGCCGATTGGCTGGTGGAGAGGCATGCCTCGCGCAGAGGATCGACTTACAACTACATGTATTTCGTTTCCGCTGCCGCTGCAGTTGGCAGCTGGGTAGTCGCGAAAGAACTGCTCGCCAGACGCAAGGCTCTCAAAGCAAACGTGTCTGAAACTCTGCAAAATGAAACGTTACGTGCGATGTCCTTTGCTCAGGAGGATGGGCGGCCAGTCAAACGCACTGCGACGTTGGTCCGGCAGGAAGAAACCTTTTTCGTCACGGTCGTTCGCCATGACGATGAAGAATGCGTGGAGTCATCCAGTGAAGCGTTGCACTCGCTGGACGATGTCGACGTTTACTTGCGTGACCACACACCCTTTATCCTCGCGGATTTTCGATCTTCGTGACTCACGCGCCCGATGCAGAAAGAACGCTTTCGCGAGCAGGCTCGCTTGTATGGTAGGACTTGAAGGGAGGAGGAGGGACAAGGCTCGATTCTGACTGTTGACGCAGTACAGACCGTGGGAGATTTCGCCCCTCTTC
>Ga0213828_1001762_pt1 | contig 16974 bp, 15 predicted proteins | sample MC6MC0897MG_FD_180664 | JGI IMG/M metagenome (GOLD analysis project Ga0213828, IMG submission 180664) | Enriched soil aggregate microbial communities from Iowa State University, Ames, United States - MC6-MC0897-MG | ecosystem: Environmental > Terrestrial > Soil > Unclassified | place: USA: Iowa... | reverse complement strand
TTTCCCATTACGCAAGTAAGTAAGATCCCTCAAAGACGATGAGGTAGATAGGTTCGAGGTGGAAGTGTGGTGACACATGGAGCTGACGAATACTAATCGATCGAGGACTTAACCAAAAAAGTTTGAAGCAATCAATGCGCCGTTTATCCAGTTTTGAAAGAATAACCACTTTCATATAAGGGTTTCAAGATACGAGTAGTTCGAGGAAGCAATGGAGAGAGGGAAGGAGCGTACTCAAGTACGTGACTGACTGAACGAAAGAAGCTGACGAAGAAATGCGACGTATATTGAAAGCCGACAATAGTCTAGTGATGATGGCAAAGAGGTCACACCCGTTCCCATACCGAACACGGAAGTTAAGCTCTTTAGCGCCGATGGTAGTTGGGGGCTTCCCCCTGTGAGAGTAGGACGTCGCTAGGCAATAGTAAAACCAGAGTTTATTTCTCTGGTTTTTTCTTTTTTATTAAATATGGATAATTAAAATTTATAAAATTGTGTAATTCCAACAAAGTTTAAACAAAAACATAAATTTTGAATTATTCAATTGATATACTCTCTATTAGGTAAACAGATAACAAATAAAATCTGTCTACCTAATAGGGAGTTTTTTTCAATACAAACAAACTTTCAAAAAAAGTAGATACATGTGCTCGAATTAGAACTCTAGAGCGTCTCGAAGATTATTTAAATAAGATTGACTAACGGGCAGTTCGCTTCCATCCTTTAGGGTAATTATAAAATTGGAAGTAAGATCACGCGCCATTTTTTTTATGAAATGAATATTCACAATATAGGATCTATGAATGCGAATAAAGAATGAGGGTAGACGCATCTGTAGCTCCTTTAGCGTGATACTAGTTTTGAATTGATCTCCGTCCACATAAAACCACGTTTTCTTCTGTAGACTTTCAATATGAGATATCTTATCAATAGCTACAGGATTCCATTCTTCCTCATGCTTGCCTGTTAAGAATTGAAATGGCTCTAATTTCTTTTCTATAAAGGCTGAAGGCAATACTACAACCAGTGCTGCGGGTGCATCTAAAATGTGTATTGGATAGCCTATACCATAATAGGGTGTTTCAAATAGGGAATTATCTAATATTGCATCTGTCCGTTTTCTTGTACGTATCACCTGCTCTGCAATGCTTCCAGGTTGTACTTGTTGACCCACTTCCAAGTTGATGTTTTGATGTCCAGAATGAAAATAGATATAGGAGTTTTCGACAGCAATTGCAATGGAAGAGTAGGCTGGAATCCAGTCCTTTAGTATTGAAATAAACTGTTGTGAAATATCTTTTGGTGAAGAAAAAAACTCATTATTCATTGTGAATATCCCCCTTGTTTGTAAACAGATTACCAAATTTCGTCGCTGAAAAAACTGGTTTTATCATTAAAATTTGGCCTTTTATCTAAAAATAATGAAAATTCAGATGTTCTGTTATATATTAATTTACAACAAATAAGCCTGTTATGGAACAGTTAATTAAAAAGTTTTTTAACAGAGTGAATTGTATACAAAGGGGAAGGTGGAATTTCAATATGTCAACACGTCAAGAAAAAATTCAAGCACTAGAAAAAGAATGGGCGGAGAACCCACGTTGGGCAGGCATTGAGCGCTCTTATTCAGCTGAAGAGGTTGTAAAGTTACAGGGGTCTGTTGTGCTTGAACAAACTTTAGCAACTAAAGGTGCTGCACGACTTTGGAAGTCTCTACATCAGGAACCATTTATTAATGCATTAGGTGCATTAACTGGTAATCAAGCTGTACAACAAGTAAAGGCAGGATTACAAGCAATTTACTTATCAGGCTGGCAAGTAGCAGCTGATGCAAACCTTTCTGGTCAAATGTACCCTGACCAATCTTTATATCCAGCGAACTCTGTACCAGCAGTAGTAAAGCGTATTAACCAAGCTTTACAACGAGCTGATCAAATCGATCATGCTGAAGGACGTGTAGATCAATTTGATTGGTTTGCTCCAATCGTAGCTGATGCTGAGGCTGGCTTCGGTGGTCCTCTAAATGTATTTGAACTTGTAAAAGGAATGATTGAGGCAGGAGCTGCTGGTGTTCACTTAGAGGATCAATTAGCTTCTGAGAAAAAATGTGGTCACTTAGGTGGTAAAGTTTTACTTCCAACACAAAATGCTGTTCGTAACTTAGTTGCTGCTCGTCTTGCAACAGATGTAATGGGTGTAGATACAATTTTAATCGCACGTACGGATGCAGATGCAGCAGATATGGTAACATCTGATATTGATCCACGCGATGCTGAATTTATTACGGGTGAACGTACACCAGAAGGCTTCTTCCGTACAAAACCAGGTATTAAACAAGCAATTGCACGTGGATTGGCTTATGCACCATATGCAGATTTAATTTGGTGTGAAACATCTAAGCCATCTCTTGACGAAGCTCGTGAATTTGCAGCAGCTATTCATGCTGAATTCCCAGGTAAAATGCTTGCGTATAACTGCTCACCTTCATTCAACTGGAAGGCTAACCTTTCAGAAGAAGAAATCGCTGAGTATCAACGCGAACTTGGTAAATTGGGTTATAAATTCCAATTTGTTACATTAGCAGGTTTCCATGCATTAAACCACTCTATGTTTGAGCTTGCACATGATTATAAAGACAATGGTATGGCTGCTTACTCTAAGCTACAACAAGCTGAATTCGCTTCTGAATCAAAAGGTTACACAGCTACACGCCATCAACGCGAGGTTGGTACTGGTTACTTTGATGAAGTTTCTCAAGTTATTTCTGGTGGTACTTCTTCAACAACAGCAATGGCTGGCTCTACAGAAACAGAACAATTTGTTTAATTCTAAATTAATTACGCGTATATCCTAAATTCATAATCATAGATAGTCTCCTCCGCTCCTCCTAAGGCGGGGGACGACTCAACTAAATTCACAAAGGTGGGGGAAACTACTGATGGAACAAGCAACAACTGGTAAGCTTAAAATTGTTGGGGAACAAAATGAGCAAACAAAAGAAATCTTAACACCAGAAGCCCTTGAGTTTGTTCTTGCCCTGCACGAAAAATTTGATGCTCGACGTAAAGAATTGCTAACAGCACGTCAAGAACGTCAAAAGCGACTTGATGCAGGTGAGAAGCTTGATTTCTTACCAGAAACAAAGCATATTCGTGAGGGAGATTGGTCAATTGCACCACTTCCAGCTGATTTGCAAGATCGCCGTGTTGAAATTACAGGACCGGTGGATCGTAAAATGGTTATTAATGCATTAAACTCTGGTGCAAAAATGTTTATGGCTTGCTTTGAGGATGCATCATCCCCGACATGGGAAAACATGATTGGCGGCCAAATTAATATGCGTGATGCTATTAATAAAACAATTGAATTTACTCAAGCATCCAATGGAAAGACGTATAAATTAAACGAGCAAACAGCAGTGTTATTAGTACGTCCACGTGGTCTTCATTTACTTGAAAAGCATGTCCTCGTGGATGGAGAACCGATTTCAGGTAGTTTCTTTGACTTCGGCTTGTATTTATTCCACAATGCTAAAAATGCATTGGCACAGGGTACGGGTCCATACTTCTATTTACCAAAGCTTGAAAGCCATTTAGAGGCACGACTGTGGAATGATGTCTTTGTGTTTGCCCAAGATTATATTGGCATTCCACAAGGTACAATTAAGGCTACAGTTCTAATTGAAACCATTTTAGCTGCATTTGAAATGGATGAAATTTTATATGAACTACGTGAGCATTCAGCTGGCTTAAATTGTGGTCGTTGGGATTACATTTTCAGCTATATCAAGCGTCTACGTAACCAGCCTAATGTCATTTTACCTGACCGTGGGCAAGTAACAATGACAGTACCATTTATGAAGGCGTATACATCATTGTGTATCCAAACATGTCATAAACGTAATGCACCTGCGATGGGTGGTATGGCAGCCCAAATTCCAGTTAAAGGTGATGATGAGGCGAACGCTGTAGCATTTGCAAAGGTTGCTGAGGATAAGCGTCGTGAAGCAACAGATGGCCATGACGGTACTTGGGTTGCACACCCAGGCATGGTTGCTACGGCGATGGAGCAGTTTGATGCTATTATGACAACGCCGAACCAAATCCATAAAAAACGTGAGGATGTAAATGTTATAGCTGAAGATTTAGTAGCTGTCCCAGAAGGTACAATTACACTTGATGGACTTCGTATAAACTGTAGTGTAGGTGTTCAATATATTGCCTCATGGTTACGAGGAAACGGAGCTGCACCTATTAATAACTTGATGGAAGATGCTGCAACTGCGGAAATCTCTCGTACACAAGTATGGCAATGGATTCGACATCCTAAAGGTATTTTAGATGATGGTCGTGGCATTACATTGGCATTCGTACTAGAAATCTTGGAAGAAGAGCTTGTGAAAATTAAAGAAGCTGTTGGGGAACAAGCCTATAACAGTGGTCGCTATGATGAAGCTGCCGAGCTGTTTAAATCTTTAATTGAGCAGGATGAATTTGCCGAATTCTTGACACTTCCAGGTTATGAAAAATTAGCTTAATCAATAGCAATCTACTAAACGAACATATCCAACTTTCCTAAAATAATTTGTGGACTGAACTCGAATGCAGTCCACCCAATTCCACTATTGAATGAGCAGGGTCTGTTCCCCTGTTCTTTCCTAAACGAAATGAGCGCGTTTTTGTAATAAAAAGGGGTCTACTTATAAAAGTAAAGAGATTTAAATGGGGTGTAAGATGTCTTGCAAGCTTAGATGGGGGGCTTGTAGGACATCTTTTTCGTAATAAGGTAAACTAAAAACAGTCTAGAGAACCAGTTAAGAATCTTTTCAGGGAGATGTCTCAGAATTTATGAGACATCTCTTTTTATTATTTAACGATCGCTAGCACAAAGCCATCGTACCCCTTAGTACCAACCGTTTGTATAGCTGTTGATTCAATTTGTGTTTCTTCTTTTAATAAATCCATAAATTGTCGCACACCTTGTACCCGTTCATCTTCACTTTTTTCATCTATTACTTCGCCATTTCGCACTACATTATCAGCGATAATTACAGCTCCTGGGTTAGCTAATTGTATAGCCCATTTTAAATAGTCTGGATTATTAGGCTTGTCTGCATCGATAAAAATGAAATCGAAAGCTGGAGCTGCATCTTTCAGGGTAGGTAATGTATCTAATGCATTACCAACAATTATTTCCACTTTATTTTCATAACCAGCATTTTTAATATTTTGCTTTGCTAGGGAAGCATACTCTGGATTAATCTCAAGAGTGTAGATTTTTCCTCCTTTTGGAAGGGAGCGTGCTAACCATAAACTACTGTATCCACCAAGAGTTCCGATTTCTAAAATATTCTTTGCACCTTTCATCTTGGCCAATAAATATAACAACATGCCTTGAGTTGGTGAGACATCGATTTCTGGAATACCTGCTACTTTATTTGCCTGTAATACAGCTTCAAGTTTTCTATCTACCGGTATTAACTTTTCCAAAAAATACTCATCTACATGATTCCAAACAGTTGAATTGGTCATCAAATCTTCTCCATTTCTGCATTTTCTCTTGCAAGCTTGCAAGTTAAGTGTATGTTAGAATAAATCATAATAAAAATATATTATTATTATTAATCCATAACTTTAGATTATGGGTATGAGGTGAAACCATGAATATTCATGCATTGAAGTTATTTTATCAAGTTGCTACAACTGGTAGCTTCACAAAGGCAGCGGAGTTACTCTGTATTAGTCAACCAGCCATCTCAAGTCAAATTAAAAAATTTGAGCATGAAATTGGTGTTCAATTATTCAAACAGCAAGGAAGAGGTGTACTATTAACTGATTTTGGAGAAGCCTTAGCAGAAAAGGCGAGAAACCTTGTTGCACTTGAAGAGCACATTGAATCATTTATTGAGGATTATCTATTTGCAAAAGCTGGTACGATACATATTGTTGCAACTTACTTACCAGCCAACTTTCTAATTCCAAAGTGGGCAGCTACCTTTAAAGGAGCACATGAAGATGTGAACTTAGTCATTACAACAACTAATACGAAAGATGCCTTTGAAAAGCTAATTCACTATAAAGCTGATATTGCCATTTATGGTGGTGGGATTTCAGAAAGGCCGGAGGAAATAGCATGGGAGGAGCTTTTTGAAGATGAATTATGGTTTGTTGTTTCACCTGCCCATCGCTATGCAAATCAAAGCATTGCACTTGCTGATATGATGAAGGAACCCTTTATAATGCGGGAGGAGGGTAGCTCTATGAGGGAGCATCTTTTTTCTTTATGTCAAACCTATCAAGTGAAACCGCCAAAAATAGCTCTTCAATTCAATGGCATCAATGAAACAATTCGTTCCGTTATGGCAGGTTATGGTGCAAATTTTATTTCATCCTTAGCAGTTCGCGAGTATGTGGATAGCGGTCAATTGGCAAGAGTTTATGTAAAGGATATTCATATTAAACATAAAATTACTATATGTACGAGAAAGAATGAAAGGCATAGTATACTTGTACAAAAATTTATAGAAACGATTAAGAGCTCTCTATAGCTTTTCTTTATGCATAATAATCAAATATTTGTTATATTATTTGTATAACAAATATGGAGATGATTGAAATGTATATTCAAATTGAGCCTCAATCTGACGTTCCTATTTATGAACAGGTAACACGTCAAATTATTGAAGGGATTGCAAGAGGAGAAATGAAGCCTGGTGACACCTTGCCATCCGTGCGTAATTTAGCGGCTGATTTAGGTGTTAATATGCATACAGTCAATAAAAGCTATCATGAGCTAGAAGAGAAGGGAATTATCACAATAAGAGCCAAATCAGGAGCTATTATTCGTTCAGCTGAAGAGCGAGCCTTAACACCTAAACAATTACAGCAGATTGAAAGAAATTTAAAGCCTGTTGTGGCAGAAGGAATGGTGCTTGGCGCAACAACAGAGCAGATCGAGCACATGATGAAAAAGGTATTCGCTGATTTGCAAATATCAGTAGAAGGGGTATAGAGAGATGTTACTTGGTGTTTTTACCACAATCTACATCATAAATTTAGCTTTACAAGTTTTTATTCCCTATATTGTACGAGAAACAATTATCTTTGGTGTTATTGTGCCAGAGCAGAATGTAAAACATCCTACATTAAGGAATATGAAAAAGCATTATGCGCAAATAGTAGGAATATTTGGGATTGTGTTTTTAATAGTTATGATTGTAGGCTTTTCTTTTATACAATCTACCTTCATACAAGGAAATTTACTATTAGGATGCTTTTTTGCTATGCTTGCGGTGAGTATGGCACTATATTGGATGAACCATCATAAAGTTTTAAAACTTAAAAAGCAAGAGCAATGGGGCTTGCATATTAAGCAAGTGCGTTCCGTTGATTTAACAGCACGTAGCAGAGATGAAATGCTGCCATGGCCATTTTATGTAGCACCTTTAGGAGTAACAATCTTTTTAATCATCTTTACTTTGCTACATTACGAACAAATACCAGATAAAATAGCTGTTCATTGGGGGCCAAGAGGTGAGGCAGATTCTTGGAGAAATAAATCGTATTTTACAGCCTTATCTTTACCATTGATTATGCTAATGATGCAATGTATGATGTGGGGAGTTGTTGATTCTATAAAGCGTTCAGCGATTAAATTAGCTGTTAATCGTAAGGAGGAATCTTTGGAGGATCAACTGAAAAGTCGAAAATATATGAGTTGGAGTATTATGCTAATAAGCTATACACTAACAATTCTATTCACAGTGCTACAGCTTAGCAATATTTATCCTTCAATAGCTGAAGGCAATAAACTATTACCTTTATTTATTTTTTATTTAGTAATTATTCTAGGCTCTCTACTTGCTTATGCATGGAAAAAACGTCAGTTGCGTGTGAAGTTTGAGGAAAATTCCGATTCTAAAGTAATGGATTTGGATGATGACCGCTTTTGGAAAGGCGGACTAATCTATATGAATAAGCAGGACCCTTCTGTTTTTGTGGAGAAACGCTTTGGCATAGGCTGGACGATGAATCTTGCAAATCCAAGAGGCTATATTGTTATTGGATTACCACTTCTTATTATGCTGTTAATTTGTATCTTTGCACTCTAAAAACCTCTCGCTATTGCAGGAATGTAATGCAAATATTTTGCAATGCACCTGAAAAAATAGGCGAGTTTTTTTGTCTCCAAAAAGTAACATATGATAAATTTTAAGGAGCGTAAGGAAAAATGGAGGGTCAAATTATATGAAAATTCTTGTTGTGGATGACGATGTGCACATCTTGCAGCTTGTGAATATATATCTTACAAAAGAGGGCTATCAGGTTTTACAGGCTGAAAATGGACAGCAGGCACTACAATTACTTAAGGGGAGCTTACCTGATTTAGCAATTGTAGATGTGATGATGCCCGGAATGGATGGTTTTACACTGACGGAGATCTTGAGTCAAGATTACGATATTCCTGTCTTGCTGTTAACTGCAAAGGGAGAGCTTGAAGATAAGGAACGAGGATTTTTAGCAGGCTCAGATGACTATGTTGTGAAGCCTTTTGAACCAAGGGAATTGTTATTTCGTGTAGCAGCTATATTACGTAGATTAGATAAAAAAAATCAAATTACTATCCAAGTAGGTAGGCTACTCATTGACCGTCGAAGCTTTGAGGTTGTCATTGGAGAAGATACATTAGTTTTGCCATTAAAGGAATTTGAGCTACTTGCTTTACTCGCCTCACGTCCAAATCAGGTATTTACACGTAGTTTCATTATGGCACAAGTGTGGGGCTATGATTATGAAGGTGATGAGCAAACGTTAAATACGCATATGAAGCGCATTCGAGAGAGATTGCACCACTATATAACAGATGTTGAGATTACAACAGTTCGTGGTGTTGGTTATAAGCTTGAGGTTATTACATGATGAAAACATTATATAGTAAATTTGTAATCACAACGATGCTTGTTATGATTGGTAGCTTGTGTTTAGGCTTTTTAGCGACAAATACTTACTATCATCAAGTTGTAAAGGAAAAAAATGATGCTAAAAATGTAAATATTGCGCGGGAAATTGCCAGCTATATAGAGACCACAAAGCCTGAAGACCTTGATAAATATTTCACAACTTTAGGCGGAATTGGCTACCAAATCTATGTTACAGATGGTGTTGAAGGGCAATTTTTTGGTGGTGAATACCGTGATAAATCACTGTCATCTAAGGTCGTTGATCGTGTTATAGGTGGGGAAATTTATCATGGTATGCGTGAATTTCCTAAAGAGACATTTGTGACAGGCTTTTTTGCGAACGAGCTTAATAATACGATAGGTGTACCATTTACAATTGAAAATAAGCATTATGCATTGTTTTTAAGACCTGATATTCGATTATTATTCTCTGAGGTGCATACGATACTAGCGGGGCTTATTTTAGTAATGACGATTCTTAGCTTATTAGCCATGCTATTATTTGCTAAAGCATTAATTCGCCCCATCACAAAGCTAACTGAGGCCACACATCAACTAGCCCATGAAAAATTTGATACATTATTGAATATTGACCGTGCAGATGAGATTGGGCAGCTGGCAATTAGCTTTAATGTCATGACAGAAAAATTACAGGAAAATGATCGCATGCGTAAGGAGTTTATTAGTAATGTATCACATGATTTTCAGTCACCATTGCTAAATATTCAAGGTTATGTAGATTTATTAAAGAATCCTTCTTTAACAGAACAGGAGCGGCAGGAATATACAATGATTATTGAACTGGAAACAAAGCGCCTTTCTACGTTAACGAAGCAGTTACTTTTGCTGACTTCATTGGATCAATCTACAAGATTATTAAAGCGTGAATCTTATCGTTTAGATGAGCAATTGAGGGAGACTGTTAGCAAGTATCGCTGGCAACTTGAGGAGGCAAATATGCAATTAACCTATCAGCTTGTGCCCCTTATTTATAGCGGCGATGCAGGACTGCTACAAAATGTTTGGGATAATTTGTTGACCAATGCTATTAAATATAATGTCGAGAACGGAGAAATTCATATTCATTTACAGGAGCAATCGACCTATGTTGAAGTACTAATCGAGGATAGTGGTATAGGAATAACTGCTGATCAATTACAGCAAGTATTTGATCGTTTTTATCGAGTAGATGCTTCAAGAACAAAGCAAGGGACTGGGCTTGGGCTAGCTATTGTTAAACAAATCGTAGAGCTACATGAAGGCTCAGTTCAAATGGAAAGTGTTATTCATTCCGGTACAAAGGTTTTTATCCGTTTACCAAAATTGTAATAAGGAGTTCATGTAAAGTTCATGTTCCCCCAATAAACTACTGATAGTTGAAAAAGCTTAGGGGGAATCATCGAATGGAACAAAAATGGAGTTTACGTTTAATACGCCTTGCTGCAATTTTTGCGTTGTTTGGAACGTATTTGGGTTCACATATGTCCGGTTCAGGAAGTTATCAATTTAGACCAATACATGCACACGTTTTACTAGTAGGTTGGTTAAGTATGTTCGCATGGGGAATTTTTTACCGTGCGTTCAAAGTGAAATCTCAAAAATTAGTAGTTATACATGGCTGGACAGCTATTTTAGGTGTTTTTGGCTTAACGTTAGGGATGTGGTTTTACAATTTAAACCCATTCAATTTTAGCAGTACATTTACATTAATTTTCTTTATTGTAGGTGGGACAACCTTGTTAATAAGCTTTGCATTATTTATCGTTGTAACATTTATGATTCAACAAAAAGAAGAAATGAAAATGTAAGACGAATACCGTGTCACAGGCTAGCAGGTGACACGGTATCCCCGTTTAAGTGGCTATTCTTTTATATTTTCGAGCGACATCTTTAGCCATTTTGTTGCCTCATTATAATCTTGTGCAACACCCAGCCCCTTTTTATACAGCATACCTAGCTGAAATTGGGCCTTTTGATGGCCTTGATTAGCAGCTAGACGATAAAGTTGAGCGGCCTTTACAAAATCCTTAGGGACACCCTGTCCATGACAATGCATTTGAGCTAATTGATATCGTGCTTTAGCATGCCCCTGTGCTGCAGCCTGTTCAATCCATTTCGCTGCCTCTGTATAATCCTGTTCGACACCTTTTCCTTTATCAAATAAATTTCCAAGCTGATATTGAGCACCTGCATGCCCTTGAATGGCTGCTAGCCGATAACAGCGCCGTGCCTCTTCTAAATTTTGTTCAATTCCTATGCCCTGTTCATATAAAAGTCCCAATTGGTACTCTGCATTAATATGAGACTGATCTGTGGCTGCTCTCCACCATTTCGCAGCCTCCTTATAATTTAATGTGCCACCAGCTTCATTTACATATAATAATCCAAGCTCGTACTGGGCATCAGCATAGCCTTTTTCTGCGGCTTTTTTAAAATAAGGTAAGGCTTTGTCAGACTGCTCAAGCTGATATACATACATACGCCCAAGCTCGAAGCCTGCACTTATATGTCCATGACTAGCAGCGAGCTGCAACCATTTTTCAGCTAAAGCTATATCTTTTTCCTTTTGATACAGCAGACCGAGACAATATTGAGCATTTGTATGCCCGCTATGTGCCGCAAGCTTAAACCACTTAATAGCCTCTACTTGGTCCTGAGCAATACCTTGACCTGTGTTATAGAGCATCGCTAATTGAAATTCTGCATTCGTATGGTCTTGGAGTGCTGCCATGTGGAACCATCTAGCAGCTTCCTCGAAATTTTGTGTGATACCACGACCTTTTAGATACATGTAGCCGAGATTGTACTGGGCACTTGCATCACCTGCTAAGGCGGCCATTTCAAAATAGGTCATTGCCTCTTCATAGCTTTGCTCTACACCTGTTCCGTTATGATAAAGAAATCCAAGATTATTTTGAGCACTTGTATTGCCTTGATTGGCTGCAGCAATATACCATTTTGCTGCCTCAAAAAAATCTACAGGTACACCTAGTCCTTGATTAAAAAGTACGCCTAAATTATACTGAGCATCAGCATTTCCTAAATTCGCAGCCTCTTTGTAGTAGTGAGCTGCTTTCTCATAATCCTGCGAGACACCCTGTCCTAAATGATAAAGTACTCCTAAACTATATAAAGCATTTACATCTTTTTGCTCCGCAGCCCTCTCATACCATTTTCTTGCTAGAGTATAATCTTTTTTTACACCGCGACCGTGATTATAAAGCACCCCTAAATTATATTGGGCGCTTGGATTGCCCTGTTTTGCTGTCATCTCGAACCAGTCTGCTGAATTTTTATAGGCCTCTACTGACTGATGCTCTTGATGTAGTATATTGCCATTTAAAATGGATGTTAAATCTTCAAAATTAGAGCTTTTACTTGGTAATTTGACCTTGAAGCTTCGATCGTAGCGTTTAAGAAACCACTCTACAATATCACTTAAATAATCAAGAACAATTTTCGCAGCCTTTGCCTCGACAACCTCATTGCTTTGACTGGAGGCCATTTTATTCACAAGGTTCATTAGTAAATAGATACGGCGTGGATGTATTTTAGCAACAAAATTACGTTGATTAAGTAAAGAATGTATGTTTTTTAGCCTAGGTTCTACATGCATTTCTAACTTATAAATTTCATATAAAATTTCCTCTAGTACGAGAAGTGATTTATGTAGGGATAGAGCTGGCTTCGAAATAGCGAATGCATTTGCACCCTGTAAATTTTCAGCTAAATTTAGGAAGGATAACGCTCTTACTTTCTTACATTGATCTTGTAGGATTTCCTCTTGCCTGACTATTGTCCTCACCTCTTTCATTCTCTTTTTTCATATATCGGGAAAATATCTATATTATTGATATGTTTAATGGGATTCATCAGTTGAATTGTCATCGTTACATGATACTATGTGATATAAGGGAGAATTTCAAAAAGAATTGTTAAAAAGTGCATCTGCCAACGTTTCATTTTAATGCCGTCCGGAGGATAGAAATAATGAAAAATATTGCAGCCATTATTCCAGCATTTAATCCACAATCTTCATTAATAACATATGTACATCAGCTTTTAACAACAACGATTTCACAAATTATTATTGTTAATGATGGTAGCGATGATAAATATGCAAATATTTTCGAAGAGTTGAAGAGCATTAATTGCTGTCGAGTGTTAGAGCATGATAAAAATATTGGAAAGGGCGGCGCACTGAAAACAGCATTTTCTTATATATGGTCTCAAAAAAGTCAGTTTCAAGGTGTAATAACTGTCGGTGCTCACAATCAACATACAGTGCAAGATGTAAAATTGGTATTAACGATGACAAAGGTATTCTCAGAAGGGATTGTGCTAGGAGTACGTAATTTTCATTCATCAGACAGTACCCTTTTGTCCTACTGGGGAAATCGTGCAACAAGCTTGTTTTTTGAGCTTCTTTACCATAAAAAGCTAATGGATACTCAGACTGGTCTAAGATATATCTCTATAAAAGAACTTCCATGGTTGCTGCGAGTAAAGGGAGCACGTTATGATTATGATACAAATATGCTAGTTGCAGCACTTAAAAGAAAGTGTCCAATTTTTGAGGTGGAGATTGGGCAGTTACGTATAAAGAAAAATACCATTATTCAATATGATGAAATAATCAATGCAGGAACAATTATTACTAAAATGCTTATGAATTATTTAAAACCAAGGGACAATAATCAATAAGTTTATAAATAAATAACATTAATTACTCAAGAACGTAGCGAGTATGGAAAAAAGGAGCAATGATGATGGAGTATTCAGATCAAGTAAAAAATCGTGTTAAACGTATGGAAGGCCAGCTACGTGGTATTTTGAAAATGATGGAGGAAGAAAAGGATTGTAAGGCTGTTATTACCCAATTGTCTGCAGTACGTTCAGCAGTAGATCGTACAGTAGGGGTGATTGTAAGTACAAATCTTTTAGAATGTGTACAAAATGCTGAAGGGGATGGCGAGAAAATGAATGAAGCTATTCAGGAAGCCGTTAATTTAGTAGTAAAAAGTCGTTAAAATCATGGAAAAAATACCCACTAAACTCACTAATTTAGGTGGGTTTTTATTTTTGCAAAAATATAGTTCATTTCGGTACTAATTTAGAAAAATTAGGGATTTTAACCTATGCGATTTTATGGTTTTATTAGTTAAAAGTCATAGTTAGTGAACTTGTACGATAGATTTATAGTTACTTTTTCTGTTATGCTAATTATTAAGAAGATTACCATAAATCGGAAGGTGATTATTATGAAAAAATGGCTGATAGGTGGAGCAGCTTTATTGATGTTAAGTCCAACAGCAGCTCTTGCTCAAAATACAAATACTCATCCAGAAAATAGTTCCCCAGTGATTGCTTATAATGTAGTAGCTAATTCTAAAGTAACGACTTGGGATCAATTTACAGCAGAAATCGTCAAGCAATTAAATAATTTCACACCAGAAATTAAAATTACATATAGTGGTCCAATGACTAATTTTAAAGATAAATTTATGGATGCCTATGAAAAGGCTCAGAAGCAAGCCGTCTATGCGAGTGGTCATTTGGAAAGTACCGCTATATCTGCGGATTCATCTGGTAATGTGACGTTTAAAGTCAAATATTTCACAAACCAAACACAAGAAGTAGCTGTACAAAAAAAGATTGATCAAGTATTAAAAACAATTATTAAGCCTTCTATGACTGAATTTGAAAAAGTAAAGGCCATTAATGATTATATTGTATCAAATAGTGAGTATGGTACAAAGACAAAGGCTAGTCCTCATAGTGCATATGCGCTGCTAATGGAAGGGCAGGCTGTTTGTCAAGGTTATACGCTAACGGCTTATAAAATGCTGGAGCAAGTAGGGATCGAATCGAAATATGTTGTTGGCTTTGTTAACGGCAATGAGGACCATGCATGGAATTTAGTGAAGGTCGATGGCAAATGGTATCATTTAGATACAACATGGAATGATCCATTACCAAATCGTGTAGGTGTTTCTTCTTACGATTATTTTTTAGTAACAGATGCACAGCTTAAAAAAGATCATACTTGGATAACGTCAGATTATCCTGCTGCAACAAGTACAACATATAGTTATATGCAAAATGTTCATTATGCTTATCAAGATAAGAACACATTATACTTTAGCAATACAGCAGATAATGATAAATTGTATAAGCTTGATTTAGCAAGTGGTAAGAAAACTAAAATTATTGATAAGCGTGCCCTCTACATTACTGGTGCGGACGACTTTTTGTACTTCAGTGACTTCAGTAATAGCGGTTACTTAACGAAACTAAATCTAAAGACATTAAAAATGGAAGTGCTAGTAAAGCAATCCGTTTCAGATTTAAGAATTAGTGATAATCATTTAGTTTACAATATGAATAAAAAAGAACAAAAACTTAAAATAAACTAGGATTCTAAAAAACGTGAAATATAGAACCTCTTAAAATTAAGTATCTGTAAATAAAATGTAAGCACAAAGGAGCTCTCAAGTGAGTTCTTTGTGCTTTTTTGTATATAATAAAAAGAGGAAGACGGTTGGAGGTGAGGATTTTGTGGAAAAAATTAGCCATTATCGTAATAATCGTTATATTTATTGACCCAATTTATACGACTGGAAAAGCAGTTGTCCAACAAGTAATTACTTGGGCAAATAATGATGAAATTGAAACAATGCTGCTCTCAACAAAGGAAAAAATTGTAGATGTCACTGCCAAATTGTCAGAGAATACCTCTATTGAAACAGCCACACCTCTAGAAGAGGAACCAGAAGCAAGGGTTGCTGTGACAGCTCCTACTGCTCCGAAGCCTGACGCAAAATTAGTTGTAACAAATGCAAAGGAAATGGCTGATGCAATGTATGCCTACTACAGTAGTTTTTCACCAACGTTTGAGATTCAATATAAAGGGAGTACACAACGAATTGAACAGATTGTGGAAGAAGCCTATGACAATGCTATAAAACGAGATGACTATGTATATGGACATATTAGCAAACACTCAATCCGGTTTGAATATAGTAGAAAAACAGCCACAATTTATGGTAAACAAAGCTATTTGATGACACCAGATCAAGCAGCATATGTGGAAACAAATATTCAAGACATAGTTGCTTCTATTCAACAAAAATCTTTAAATGATATAGAGAAGGTAAGGGCTGTTAATGACTTTATCGTTGCTAACACAGCTTATACCGATCAAACTTCTTCAAGCCCACATAGCGCATATACTGTACTGGCTGAGCATGGGGGGGTTTGTCAAGGATATGCATTGTTAGCACATTCGATGCTCCAAAAGCTAGGTATAGAAACAAAATATATAGTGGGCTATGTTGGACAGGAAGGACATGCTTGGAATTTAGTCAAGCTGGATGGCCAATGGTATCATCTTGACACAACATGGAATGACCCAGTCCCTGATCGTAAAGGAGCGGTGCGGTATCAATACTTTTTAGTGGATGATCGAACGATGGCAAAAGATCATACATGGATTGCTGAAGACTATCCTAAAGCGACGAGTACTAAATATAACTATTTTCATAATATAGACTTTCCGGCTCAGGTAGGGCAGCAAATTTTTTATAGTGATGTTACTGATGATAATAAACTATATATGCTTGATTTGAGAACAGGTCAGTCAATGCGTATTTCAAACTCTCGAGCGCAATATATCGTGTATGCAGATGGCTGGCTCTACTTTAGCAATTATTCGCATGGCGCGTATTTAACAAAAATTCGTCCTGACGGAAGTGGGGAACAGATCCTCAATAGAGAGGATACGAAGGATCTATTTGTAAAAGACGGCTATTTATATTTTACGACAGATGGATTGAAAAAAATGGCGCTCTAAATCAAAAGGCCTATGACATTATAAATTGTCATAGGCTCATGTTGTTGAAATACTATTATGTCAATGAAATCAAGGTGACAAATTAAAAAGTATAACCCTTTTTCAAAACGAGGGGTTGATCTCCGTTCCGACTGAGTGCTTTCCTGGGGGCGTCCGATGAGCC